>Ga0272446_1002070_pt1 | contig 28073 bp, 18 predicted proteins | sample YNPCB0061_FD_194587 | JGI IMG/M metagenome (GOLD analysis project Ga0272446, IMG submission 194587) | Hot spring microbial mat communities from Yellowstone National Park, WY, United States - YNP-CB-006-1 | ecosystem: Environmental > Aquatic > Thermal springs > Hot (42-90C) > Sediment | place...
ATGGCTTCGATCGGGTACCGGAGCGTGGAAATGTGTTCGCCGCCGGGCTACCAGACTTCCGGGTTCGGCCCTCTGATGTCGCTGTCGGCCTCCCAGATGCGCCAGACCATCCAGGCCGCGGGATTGATCTGCGAAAGCTGCCACTACCAGTTCCGGGAGATGAAGGAGAACCTGGACGACCGGCTCGCCTATGCCAGGGAACTCGGCTTGAAACAGATGATTGTGGCCAGCTTCGGGCTCCGGCAGGACGCGACCCTGTCGGACTGGGCAAGGGCCGCCGAGGAGATGAACAAAATCGGCGAGCAGACCCGCAAGGCGGGCATCCAGCTTGGCTTCCACAACCATCACTTCGAGTTCCGGGAAATCGACGGCGTGCTGATTTACGACAAGCTGATGAGCGTGCTCGATCCCAAACTGGTCAAGATGCAGTTTCAGGTCGCCGTGATCAGCCTCGGCTACCAGGCCGTCACATTCTTCCGGAAGTATCCGGGCCGTTTTGTTTCACTCCATCTCGCCGACTGGTCAAGCGCCGAAAAGAAAGCAGTGCCGGTGGGGAAGGGCGTGGTGGACTGGAAGCAGCTTTTCGCCGCCGCGAAGCCGGCCGGAGTGAAGAATTACTACGTGGAAATGGAGATGGATGCGCTTAAAGCCAGCTATCCGTACCTCCACGCGCTGAAGGTGTGACGGCGGTTACGCGAGCAGCTTCTTTACGACCTCGCCGTCCACATCCGTGAGCCGGAAGTCGCGTCCCAGATGGCGGTAGGTGAGCCGCGTGTGGTCGAAACCGAGGCAGTGGAGCAGGGTGGCTTGCAGGTCGTGGATGTTGATTCTGTCCTCGACGATGGTGAGGCCCAACTCATCGGTCTTTCCGACGACCTGCCCGCCCCGGATGCCCCCGCCGGCCAGCCACAGGCTGAAACCGTTGGGATGGTGATCGCGGCCCGCGTTGCCGGCCTCCTCGGGACGGCGCACTTCGGACATGGGCGTGCGGCCGAATTCTCCGCCCCAGACCACCAGCGTCGAATCGAGCAGCCCGCGGCGCTTCAGATCGCGCAGCAGCGCGGCCGTCGGCTGGTCGGTAGCCGCGCAGGCCTCCATCAGCTTCTTGTTGATCTCGCTGTGGTGGTCCCAACTGGCGTGCATCAGCAGGGTGAAGCGCACTCCGCGCTCCACCATGCGGCGGGCGAGCAGGCAGTTGGTGCCGAAGGCGCGAGTTTCCTTCCGGTTGATTCCGTATTCCTCCAGCGTGGCGGGGGATTCTTTCGAGAAGTCCAGCAGTTCCGGGGCGGCGGCTTGCATGCGGAACGCCAGTTCGTAGGAATGAATGCGTGAAGCGATCTCGTGGTCGCCCGTCGCCTCCTCGCGCTCCGTGTTCAAGTCGCGGATCGCGTCCAGGCGCGCGCGCTGGGTTTCCGCGCTGATCCCCGGCGGGTTCGACAAGTACAGAATGGGGTCGCCCGCGCTCCGGAACACCGTGCCGGCGTACGTGGAGGGCAGGAACCCGCTCGAAAAGTTGTCCGAACCTCCGCTGGTTCCTACGCCCGAGGCCAGCACCACAAAGCCCGGCAGGTTCTGCGCCTCGCTGCCCAGGCCATAGGTGACCCAGGCGCCCAGCGTGGGGCGGCCCACCTGCGTGTGGCCCGTGAACAGCAACAACTGCCCCGGGTGATGGTTAAAGGCTTCGCTGTGCATGGAGCGAACCAGGCAAATATCGTCGGCGCACGTGGCCAGATGCGGCAGCGCGTCAGACAACTCCATGCCGCATTTGCCCTGGGGAGAAAACTTGCGCGGGCTGCCCAGCACGGCGGCCGTGGGCTTGATGAACGCCAGCTTCAGGTCCTTGGTCATCGAAGGCGGAAGCGGCTGCCCGTGCCACTTCTGAAGGGCCGGCTTGGGATCGAAAAGGTCCATCTGGCTGGGCGCGCCTTCCATGAAGAGGTAGATGACGTTCTTCGCCTTGGCGGGGAAATGGGGGCGTCTGACGCCCGGCGGGCCTTCGGCGGCGCGGCCCTCGGACTCGAGCAAATGCGCCAGCGCGGCGATTCCGATGCCTCCGGCGCAGTCGCGGAAGAAACCGCGGCGGGTGTGGATCCGGCAAAAGTCTTCCTGCGTCAATTTATTCCCTCACGATAAACTCGTCCAGGTTGAACAGGACCGACGCGACGCCGGTCCACGCGGCCATCTCCGCCGAACCGGCGCCAAGCGCCTGGACGGAGGCCGGCTCTTTTTCAAAGATCGCCTTCTGGAGTTCGAAGTAGCGGCGCATGCGCTCCCGCTCCCGCCCGGCGGGTTGCCGGCCCAACGCCAGTTGCCAGGCGCGCTCGAGTCCCCGGTCGAAATCGAGGCCGCCGACCCGGTGAGCCAGCGCCTGTGCGGCTTCCACGAATGCCGGGTCGTTCAGCAGGTTCAGGGCTTGCAGCGGAGTGTTCGATCTCTGGCGGCGGCACGTGCTCACTTCACTGTTGGGAGCGTCGAAGTTGGCCAGCAGCGGATACGGCGTCGTGCGCTGGAAATGAATGTAGAGGCCGCGCCGGTACCGGTCCGCTCCTTCGCTCTCGGCCCACTTCACAGAGTTCGCATAGCCCAATTCGGCCACGCCTTTAGGTTGCGGCGGGCGCACGCTGGGTCCGCCAATGCGAGTGTCAAGCAACCCGGACGCCGCCAGGGCGCAATCCCGAACCAGTTCGGCGGGCAGGCGCAAGCGCGACTGCCGCGCCAGCAGCCGGTTCTCCGGATCGCGCGCATCCAGATCGGGACGCGCCTTTGAACTTCGCTTGTAGGCGGCTGAGGTCACGATCAGCCGGGCCATGTGCTTCATGCTCCAGCCGCTGTCGCGGAATTCGCTGGCCAGCCAGTCGAGCAGTTCCGGATGCGCAGGCCGTTCGCCCTGCGTGCCGAAATCTTCCGAAGTCTTGACGATACCGTTGCCGAAGAACTCCTGCCATATCCGGTTTACGGCCACGCGCGCGGTGAGCGGGTTTTCCGGGGCCACCAGCCAGCGCGCCAGGTCGAGCCGCGTTGCCCGCCCCTTGAACTGAAGAGGCGGCAGCGCTCCCGGCACGTCCGGCTGCACCTCGATCCCGAGGGCCTTGTAGTTGCCGCGCACCCGCAAGAAGCTTCGGTGGGGGTTCGGATCCTCACGAATCGCCGGCGCCTGGCTCAGTTGCGGATACGCATCGCGCAGCGCACGCAGTTTCTTGTCCAGCTCCGCGAGCTTCAGTTCCTCGTACTTCTTCCCGCCCACTGCGAAGTGGTAGTTGCGGATAAAATGGCCGGTCAGCACGTCGCGCTCGCGTTCGGTGCGCTCGGCGGGCGCTTTGCGCAGGATCTTCTCGCCGTCGCCGCCTTCGGTCAGCTTCAGCAGGCAGTCCCATGCCAGGTCCCAATCGGTGCGCTTGCCGGGTTCCGAGGCGGTGCGGAGCATTTCCCGTTCCCAGGCGGCCTGCAACTCGGGCACATGGTACTGGTCGAGCAGTTCCTGGCGCTTGCGCCGGTACTCGGCGTGGGTGCGGAGGTAGGGACCCATCTCGCCCGGCATGGGAGCGTCGATATCCACCTCCTCCACGCCATCGAAGAATGCGAAGAGCTGGTAGAAATCTTTCTGAGTGATGGGGTCGTACTTATGGTCGTGGCACTGCGCGCAGCCCACGGTGAGCCCCAGCCACACGGCGCCCACCGTGCTGGCGCGGTCCACCGTATTCTCATAGCGGAACTGGGCGCTATCCACGCCGCCTTCGCGGTTGGTGAGCGTGTTGCGGTGGAAGCCGGTCGCAACCCTTTGGCCGGCTCCGGCGCCGGGCAGCAGATCTCCGGCAATCTGCTCGACGGTGAAGCGGTCGAACGGCATGTCGCGGTTCAGCGCATCGATCACCCACTGGCGGTAACGCCAGGCGTTGGGGCGCACCCAATCCTTCTCGTAGCCGTCGCTGTCGGCATAGCGGGCCAGGTCCAGCCAGTGGCGCGCCCACTTCTCCCCGTAGTGCGGTGAGGAGAGCAGGCGATCCACCTGCCGCTCGTAGGCGTTCTGACGGGTATCGGCGAGAAACTCGGCTATCTCATCCGGCGTGGGCGGCAGGCCGGTCAGGTCCAGGCTGACCCGGCGCAGCAGCGTGGTGCGGTCCGCTTCCGGCGAGGGTTGAATGCCCTCCTTCTCCAGACGGGCCAGGATCAGCGCGTCGATCGGATTTCCAGAGCCGGCGACCGCGGGCCGCTGAACCGGCTGGAATGCCCAGTGGCCGGCCTTGGCCTTCGCCGGCGCGGCCACGCCCGCCTCCGTCGCCGGCCATTTCGCGCCCTGATCGATCCAGGCACGCAGCAGCCCGATCTGCCCGGCGCTCAGTTTCGGGCCGGCCGGTGGCATGGCGAGCAGGCCCTTGAGTCCCGCCACGCGATGAATCAAGGGGCTCCCCGCGCTGTCTCCGGGTTTGAGCACAGCTCCCGAGTAGCCGCCCGCCAGGGCCGCCTGGCGCTCATCCAGTCTGAGGCCGCTCATCCTCTGCGCCGCGCCGTGGCAGCCGTAGCAGCGTGCTTTGAGGATCGGTTCGATGTCGCGGGCGAAGTCCACCCGGCGCTGCGCCGCGGGCGGCAACGCCACTTGCTGAGCCGGCGAGGGTACGAGGAGTGTAAAGGCGCACACCAACAGCCCCACTCCGCTTTTCGGATGGTCCCAGTCCATACGATCAGTGTGGTTTGATTGTAGTCCCGCGCCCGGCGCGGGCGCAACCGCGGTTTGCGCTTCTTAACACGCCTTAACACGGCGGATCGTAACCGGTCGCGGGGCAGCCCCGTCTGCCAGTCATATGCGGTTTCAGAATTTGCGGGCGCTGTTCCCCTGCGCCGTTCTCCTGGCAGTGTTCTTCGCCACCGGCTCTCAAGGCGTTGCGGAGTTCGCCGCCAACCGGTATGCGCTGATTCTCGAGGATCCGCCGGTTTCGGCCCGCTTTCGATCCGCACAGAAGGTGCGCTCCGCCGAAGCAGGCAGCTATCGCCGGCAGATCCAGGCCAGGCAGGACGCGCTGCGCAATGAGCTCCGGTCCCGTGACATTGTGGTGACCGGCTCGGTGACCACCTTGCTGAACGCTCTCTTCGTGGTGGCGCCGCAGAGCCGCCTGGCGGAGCTGAAGAGTTTATCCGGCGTCAAGGCCGTGGCGCCGCTGCGGCGATATCGCCGCGACCTGAACCGGGCCGCGCCGCTGGTCAACGCGCCCGCTGCATGGAACGTCTTCGGCGGCGTCCAGAACGCGGGCAGCGGAGTCAAGGTGGCCATTCTCGACTCCGGAATTGACCAGACCCATCCGGCGTTCCAGGACAGCTCGCTCCCCATGCCGCCCGGCTATCCGATGTGTAGCGGCAGCGACTGCGAGTTCACCAACAACAAAGTGATTGCCGCCCGCAGCTATGTCCGGCAACTCGCGGCGGGCAGCCCGCCCAACCCGGCCGCGGATTCCCGGCCGGATGATTACTCGCCGCGGGATCGCGACGGACACGGCACCGCCGTGGCTTCCTGTGTCGCCGGCGTCGCCAACGGCGGCACGGTCACTTTCACGGGCATTGCTCCCAAAGCGTACCTTGGCAATTACAAGATCTACGGGTCACCCGAGGTCAACGACTCCACCACCGACGCGGCGATCATCATGGCTCTGGAAGACGCCTGGAACGACGGCATGGACGTGGTGAACTTCTCCTCGGGAGGGCCCGCCCTCACCGGTCCGCTCGATACCGGCGCGATTTGTGGGAATCCCCCCGGTGTGGCCTGCGACCTCAGCGCGCAAGCCTTCGAGAACGCCGCGGCGTCCGGCCTGGTCATCGTCGCTTCGGCGGGCAATAGCGGCCAGGACGGGCAGTTCTATCCCACCTTCAATTCCATCGGCTCACCCGGCGATGCGCCCTCGGTAATCGCCGTCGGGGCCACCACGAATTCCCATACCTTCCTCGAGACGGTGAGCGTCACCGGACCCGGCGTGCCGCCCAACCTGAGCGCCATTCAGACCCGTGCCGGAGATGCGTACGTTCCCAGAGGATCGGTGACGGCTCCTCTGCGTGACGTCACGCAGTTCGGCAACGACGGATTGGCCTGCTCCCCGCTGCCTGCCGGCTCGTTGTTCGGGGCCTTCGCGCTGATTCTGCGCGGAACCTGCACTTTTGCCGTGAAGGCGGCCAACGCACAGGCCGCCGGCGCCGCGGGGGTCATCTTTTACATGGCGGACGATTCTCCCATCATCGGGCTCCTGGGGCTGTCGAGCTTCGCTATCCCCGCGGTCATGATCTCCAACAGCGACGGCCTGGCTCTCAAGAATTTCATCGCCGCCAATCCGGAGCACCCTGTGCTGATTGACGGAGCGGGCATGGAACAGGACTCGGCCTCCTATGACCTTCTGGCCGGATTCTCATCGCTCGGACCTGCGGCAGGCAGCCTGGGCATCAAGCCCGACCTCGCAGCGGTCGGAACCAATCTGTATTTCGCCGGGGAACGCTACGACCCGCTGGGCGCGCTCTACAGCTCGAACGGATATGCCACGGCCAGCGGCACCAGTTTCGCGGCGCCGGTGGTCAGTGGCGCGGCAGCTTTGGTGAAACAGAACCGGCCCGGCTTCACGGCGGCGCAACTCAAGTCGGCTTTGGTCAACACGGCCTCCCAGGATGTAACCCTGGACCAATCCGGCAACCCGGCCGGAGTCCAATCGCTGGGCGGGGGCAAACTGGACGCCGGCGCGGCCGTCAACACCGCGCTGACGGCCGTCCCCGCGACGCTGTCTTTCGGCGCGTTGCGCTCAGGCTCCTTGCCCGCCACCCAACAGTTGCAGATCACCAACTCGAGCCCGGGCGCCGTGACTCTCTCGCTGGCCGTCGTGCCGGCGAACCAAAGCTCGGCCGCGGCGATCACCCTCGACAAGCAAAGTCTTACGCTCGGGCCGAACTCCTCCGATACGGTAAAGGTAACCTTGTCCGGGTCCTTGCCCCAGCCGGGCTCGTACTCGGGAGCGGTTACCATTCAAGGCTCCGGGGCTTCTTTGCGGGTTCCCTACCTGTTTCTGGTCGGGAGCGGAGTGCCCGCGAACATCATTCCGCTCACCGGCGCTAACTTCGATGGAACCGTAGGCCAGCCGATACCGCAGGGCATCATCTCGTTCAAACTGGTGGATGCTTACGGCGTTCCCGTCTCGGGCGTGCCGGTTTCGTTCACCCCCCGCAACGGCGGTCGCATCGCCTATGCCGATTCGGCGACCGACGCCAACGGCGTGGCCGCCGCGCAGCCGGTCCTGGGTTCCCAGCCCGGCAATTACTCGTTCACTGTAGCTGCGGGCGGCCTGCGCTACACCGCTTCCGGCTATGCCCGGATGCAGCCCACGATCAGCCCGGGTGGCGTCATCAACGCGGCTGCCGCGGACGCCGGCACACCTGTCGCTCCGGGATCCTACATCAGCATCTTCGGCGCGGGTCTGAGCGACACTACCAACCAGGCGACTGCCGCCATCCTGCCGCTGGCCATTGACTACGTCAACGTCAGCTTTGACGTCCCCTCGGCACACATCAGCGTACCCGGGCGCCTGACCTACGTCAGCCCCAACCAGGTGAATGTCCAGGTTCCCTGGGAATTGCAGGGCCAGACCACGGCCCAGGTCAAGGTGACCATCGACTACTCTCCCGGCAACGTCGTGACGGTTCCCCTTTCCGACTACGCTCCGGCGCTTTTTGAGACCGGCGCCGGTGTGGTAGCCGCTCTGGACAGCGGTTACCGCGTGATCGGCTCGGGTAACCCGGCGCGGCGCGGCCAGGTGGTGCAGCTTTACGCCAACGGCCTGGGGCCGGTGACCAATCAGCCGGCCAGCGGCGATCCGGCTCCCAGTTCTCCTCTTAGCTGGACCACCACTAAGCCGGTGGTGACCATCGGCGGGCAGCAGGCCGATCTTTCGTTCTGGGGATTAGCCCCTGGATTTGCAGGACTTTACCAGATTAATGCGACCGTTCCGGCAGGTCTGGCTCCTGGGAACCAGCCGATCACGGTAGCCATCGGCGGGCGCACTTCGAAAGCCTCCGGCATCTGGGTGCAGTAAGCGTACTTGGTTTTCCCGCCATCCCTACACCGTTTCCGGGATGCCGCTTCCGACTGCCCGTCGCTTAGGCTGATAGGGAAGGAGGAGGCCTAATGTCGGACTTCTATCAGACCGGGTGCGTCACTACGCTGCACCGCCTGAGCCCGAACGGGCTCGAGCAGTTGGAAGACCAGCTCAGGGAGTATTCCCGGTACCGGCCCATCGGCCTGGTGCTGCCCGCCCTTTACTCCGAATTCGAGACGCCGGCGATGCACCGCATCGTAAGAGAACTCGCCGAGGTGGACTATGTTCGCCACACGGTGGTGGCCTTGGGCCAGGCAAACCGGACCCAGTTCGAGCACGCACGCAGCTTCTTCCGCGACTTCCGCTCTCCGGTGACCGTCATCTGGATCGACAGCGACCGGGTGCAGAATCTGTTCGAACTCCTGGAGGCAAACGGCATCCCGGCAGGTTCCGACGGTAAAGGGCGCTCTTGCTGGCTGGCGTTCGGCTACCTGCTGGCGCGCGGCGACTGCGACGTTATCGCCTTGCACGATTGCGATATCTCCAATTACGACCGGCAGTTCCTGGCCCGGCTGTGCTACCCGGTGGTGAATCCGAACCTCGATTTCGAGTTCTGCAAGGCGTATTATGCGCGGGTTACCAACCGCCTGCACGGTCGGGTGACGCGCCTGCTGCTGACGCCGTTGCTGCGGGCCATCCGCGGAATGGCCCCGCCCAGCGCTCTGCTCGAGTTTCTGGACAGCTTCCGGTACCCGCTGGCCGGCGAGTTTGCGATGAATGCCGGGCTGGCGCGGGTGAACCGGATCCCCGGCGATTGGGGGTTGGAGATCGGGGTGCTTTCCGAGGTCTATCGCAACTGCGCGCCTTCCCGCATCTGCCAGGTGGACCTGGCCGACAACTACGAGCATAAGCACCAGGCTCTTTCGCCCGACGATGCCTCCAAGGGACTGCGCCGCATGGCCTGCGATGTCTCCAAGGCCCTGTTCCGCACCCTGGCCGGCGAAGGACTGGTGTTCAATGAGGGCCATTTCCGGAGCCTGGAAGTGCGCTATGTGCGCATGGCCGAAGACATGATGAACCGCTACTACGCCGATGCGCTGCTGAACGGCCTTGAATATGACCGCCACGGGGAAGAGAAGGCCGTGGCGGCTTTCGCGCAGAGTCTCCGGCAAGCCGCGCAGGAGTTCCTGGAAGACCCTCTCGGGATCCCCCTCATCCCGAACTGGAACCGGGTGGTAGCGGCGATTCCGGACTTTTTCGAGCGTCTGCGGTCGGCTGTCGAACACAGCCGTGCCTCAGCCGCCCGTATGGTGGCCTGAGCCATCGCCACGCTGGTGCGGCGTATGCCGGCAGGAGTGGTTCCCCGAAACGGCTCGGTCGATGGGGCGCTCGCTATGTCGCGGGCTGACATCGTGGTCGGCATCGCCGGCTTTCAAGACGCCGCTGCCATATCGCGTGCGGTTTGCGTGGTCGATGCCGGCCTGGCGAAGTATTTTCCCCAGTACACCGCCGTAATCGTGAACCCCGCCGCCGGCACGCACCTTCTGGCGGTGTCCCACCCGCCGTCCGGTAGCGCCATCCGGGTCATCTTTCAGGCGGCCGGCCGCTTGCGCGCCAGAGCCTGTGCGGTTGTGGACGCCGGTCTGGGCTCCCTCACGCCGGAATGGGTGGATTTGCTGGTTCGGCCCGTGCTCCACGCCGGCTTTGATTTCGTCGCGCCGCACTACCACCGCCACAAATTCGACGGCGCCATCACCAACAGCATCGTGTATCCGCTTACCCGCGCGCTTTACGGATATCGCGTGCGCCCGCCCACCGGGGGCGACTTCGGCATCTCGAATCACCTGCTGGCACGCTGTCTGGAGCGCAACGACTGGGAATCCGGCGCAGCCCGGTACGGCTCCGGCGTCTGGATTACCACCATCGCCGTCAGCGAGGGGTTTCGGATCTGCCAAAGTTGCCTCGGCGCCGGATGGCATGCTGCGATTGGCTCTGGCGCCGGCCTGGCCGCTGTCCTCAAGCACCTCGCCGGCACGGTATTTTCTCTGATGGAGGAGTACGAACCCGTCTGGCGAAGGCGGAACGGCAGCCGCGACGTGGACCTGTTCGGGCGCCCCCTCGACTTGAGCATCGATCCCATCGAGGCCGGCGTCGAGGGCATGCTGCGCCTGTTCCGCAACGCCTGCACCGGCCTAAGGGAGATCTGGGCGCTGGCCATGCAGCCCGGAGTCTGCCGCGAAGTCCTTGCCCTGGCTTCCCGGGCTTCCCCTGAGCACTTCCGGCTGAGCGACGAACTCTGGGTCCGCATTATCTACGACTTCGCTTGCGCGCACAAGAACCGCTCCCTGGACCGCGGCCACCTGCTCGGCTCCCTCGCGCCGCTGTACCTGGCGCGCGCCGCTTCCTTCATGCTGGAGACCGAGACCCTGTACTCCGCCGGTGTGGAAGAGAGAATTGAGCGGCTTTGCCGCGTCTATGAGGAATTAAAGCCATACCTGGTGGCCAACTGGACGGGGACGCCGATCAGGCCGGCGGTTCCCTCTCCGGTCGCCGCCCGGGCGCCAACGTCTGGAGATGTCAGTCATGCTGTGGACACTGCGTAAAATTATTGAAGGGGCCATCGACCGCCTCACCGAGCAGTTGATGACGTACCTGCCGCCGCTGCTGGCGGCGGTCGTGATTCTGGCGGGCGCGTGGATCACCGCCCTGCTGGTCCGCTGGATCTTCCAGCGGATCTTCAAAGGCATCGAACTGGACCGGTGGCTGCGGCGCACCGGAATCTCGACGATGATCGACCCCACCGGCCGCCTGAAGGGCGCGCGCCTGGTGGGACAAATCGTGTATTGGAGCATCCTGGCGGTCGGTTTCCTGACCGCGCTGAACGCCTTCAATACCCAACTGACTTCGCGCATGGTGGAAAGGGCCGTGCTGCTGCTGCCGAAAGCGGCCGGAGCCGTGGTGATCGTGCTGGCCGGAATGTGGCTGGCGCAATACCTCGGCCGCGGCGCGCTGGTGTGGGCGGTGAACGAAGAGATCCCCTCCCCGCGGCGCGTGGCGGCCGGGATTCGCTGCCTGATCATGTTCGCCGCAGTGGTGGTGGCGTCGGATTACCTGCAATTCGCAGAGCACGTGTTCCTGGCAGCGTTTATCCTGGTGGTAGGGGCCGGGGCGCTGGCCGGCGGGCTCGCGCTTGGATTCTGCGCCCGGGATGCCCTGACCCGGTACCTGGCCGGCCAGCAGTCCCGCGCCGGACAGGGCGCCGAACGCTCGCTATGGACGCATCTCTGACATGAACGAAAGAACCTTCCGGCACTCCGACGCGCACAAACTCGAAGATCCTGAACGGAGGCGCTGGCTTCCGGTGGACGCCGTGCTTGCCGCACTCGAACTCCGGCCGGGCATGGACGTGGCCGATATCGGCGCCGGCACCGGGTATTTTACCCTGCCGCTCGCCCGTGCGGTCGGGCCTGAGGGCCGTGTCCGCGCAGTGGATCTGCAACCGGAAATGCTGGCCCTGCTGCGCGCCAAGCTCGCCTTGCCGGACAGCCCGGCGAACGTCGAACTGGTCGAGGGTGCCGCTCACCGCACCCATCTGGCGGACGGGAGCTGCAATCTGGTCCTGATCGCCAATGTCTGGCACGAACTGGACGAGCACTCCGCGGCGCTGAAGGAGACCGCGCGCCTGCTGCGTCGCGGCGGCCGGCTCGCCATCCTCGATTGGCGCTCCGACGTGGACCGGCCGCCCGGTCCCCCGCTCGACCATCGCTGGCCGCTCGAGAAGACCTTGCGGACGCTCGAAACCAGCGGCTGGTCTATCGACCGCCATACCTACGTCGGCGGCTACAGCTACCTGGTGGTGGCCCGCAAGCCGGCGGCGGGGTAGGTCAGACGCGGGGCTTGCGCCAGGCAAGGACTTCGGTCCTGCGAGGCGCGCCGGCCATCGAGTGAATTCTCAGGAGAACTTCGAAGTAAGGGAGATTCCGGCTTGAAGCGGGGCCAAGAACCTTCTCCATGAGGCGGTCGAAATCGCCGCTCAAGGCGAAGTTTGCGGCTGCCTCGGAGGCTTCCATGGTGATGCCGTCCAGCAGGAGGACGGTTCCCGTGCGGGCCGTGTTGGGCAGCACGGAAATCGTGGCGAAGGTCTCCTGCGGTTCCCCCGGCCGGACCACCGTGAAATACGCCGGCGCCTCAGCCTTCAACGGCTGGCGGTTAACGAAACCGAAACGCCAGTCCGGGCCAGTTTGCCTCATCACGAAGTTCAAATTCGGCTCGAACAGCTCCACCCAGGGAATCGAGTGCTTGCTGCCCATCAGGATGAAGTTGCCGCTATCGAAATCCCGGATGTTCAGGTGCCGCGAGAACCGTACCCGGACTCTGGCGCCCATCCGCGTGCCAAGAGCGTAAAGCCTGCCCGAAACCGTTGCGTCGGCCAGGCTGGTGTACTGCCGGACCAGCATCTCCTGCAAGGCGGCCCGCATCGCAGGCTCCGGCACTGCCTGGACCCTGTCCTGCAAAGAGCCGTTCAGGTACTCACCCAGGGTGAGGAAGGTCCGCAGCGTGTTCTGTACAAACACCAGGCTGCTGTCGGCGACCACGACGGTGGTTTCCTGGTCTTTGGAAAACAAGCGATCCCAAAGCGGGCTTCCGGAGACTTCGACGTGCGGGGCGGCCGGGGAAGCTGTCCAACTCGAGGAGAAGCGTCCCAGCAGGAAGGCGGCCAATGCCACAGCGAGCGCCAGTGCCGCCCTTCCCAGCCGGCCGGCGGTAAGGAGCCGGCGAGCACCACGGGACGGAGGAGGGACCGGAGGCGCGGCCCGTGGCTCGAAGCGCAGCACATGACCGCCCTTGGGTATGGTGATCACTACCGGCTCGAGCCGGCCATCGCCCGCGAAATACTCATCCAGTTTCTGCCGCAAGTGCCGGATCTGAACGCGGACGATGTTGTCCGCCTGGGGATCGTAATCCGGGCGCCGGCCCAGCACGCGGGAGCCAATCTCCTGTTCCGAAACCTCCCCTCCCGGCCCGGAAATAGCCTTTTCCGAAAGGTACAGCAGAAGATTGCGGAGATGGGACGCTTTGGCGAAACCCGGGCTGGCCACTACCCGGGCGGCCAGCGCCCGGCGCGCATCACCGGAGAGTTCCTTTTCGGCCGCCCTGACCGCCGGGAGCGGGTCCCGCGAAGCCATATCCTAAGGTCCTTGCAAACACAGGGTCGTTCACTAGTGAAAGCCAGTGAATTCCCTGAGAATACCCTTGTCGCATCACCCAATGCAAGCGAGAATGACCTCTTCCCAACCCGGGTAGTATAGCAGAGGTTCTGTGTCACCGAAGGTTCCAGCTTGCCGGCTTGGGGTTGCAGTCTCGCGAACAACAGAGATAACCAGGAGGTTAATCATGACAATTGGTCGACTTGCGGCCAAAATGGCAGCGGTCATTCCGCTTTTTCTGCTCTTTGCGTGTCCGGGCTTCTCGCAAAGCTATCGCGGGCGCGTACAGGGCGTCATCACCGACCCGACCCAGGCCGTTGTCACTGGCGCCACGGTCACGCTGAAAAACGTCGCCACCGGCGTCCAGGTGGTCCGGCAATCCAGTGATACAGGCCTGTATCTATTTGATTTAGTGGACCCCGGCACTTACTCCCTGACGGTGGAAGCCGCCGGTTTCACCAAGTACATCCAGGAAAATATTGTGGTTCAGATGCGCGGTGACGTGACAGTCAACGCCGTCCTGAAACCTGGAGCGGTGCAGGAAAGCATCACGGTCACCGAGGCTCCCGTTTCTGTCCAATTCAACTCCAGCAACAAAGACTTCACGCTGGACTCCAAGATGGCGGAGGAGATTCCGCGCATCGACCGGAATCCGTTCAAGCTGACCCTGCTGGCGCCTTCCGCCGTGAACACCCGCGGCGAGATGATGCCCTATCACTCCTGGGCGGCCAACAGTGTCGATCTGGGCGGCGGCACCAACCTCAAGAACGATTTGCAGGTGGACGGCAGTCCTATCGGCTTGGGCCACAAGAACAGCTATCCGCCCAATACCGACGCCGTGCAGGAAGTCGTCGTCTCGCAGAACAGCGTGGACGCCGAGTCGGGACACAGCGCCGGCGGGCTGATCAGCATGACGCTCAAATCCGGCACTAACGACTGGCACGCCACCGGATTTTACCTCGGGCGCTATCCGTGGCTGAACGCAATGGCGGACCGCACCCGCTTCACCAAGAACGCCCAGCGCTTGCATATGTATGGCGGCACCATCGGGAACCCGATCATTAAGAACAAGCTGTTCAACTTTTTCTCCTTGGAGCGCTGGAAGGTCGGCTACCCCGGCAGTTACGTCACCACAGTCCCGACCGCGCTCGAGCGGGGCGGCGATTTCTCCCAGTCGTACAACATTGACGGCGGAATCAAGACCGTCTATGATCCGTTCACGACCACCTTGGACCCGGCCACGGGCCAAGTGACCCGCCAGCCGTTCGCCGGGAACAAAGTGCCCCAGGCGCGTTTCGATCCGCTCTCGGCCTCGCTGGTGAAGGACTTCTGGGATCCCAACAACCCCGGCGACAACATTACCCGGGTGAACAACTTCAAAGCCGGATACACCGAAGTCTACAACTATTACAACGTCATGAACCGCACCGATTACAACATCACCGACAAGTGGAAGGTGTACGGGCGGTTCAGCCGTTATTACACCGACGATCTGGCTCCCAACGCGACGCCTAACCAGTCTCAACTGTTCGTGCCCACCGGAACGTCCCGCGGCGCCACCCAAGTCTCCGGCGACGCCATCTGGACCGTCAACCCGCGCACGATCGTAAACTTCCATGGCGACTGGCACAAGGTGATCGACGCCTACGTCTCCAAGTCCTTGGGTCCGGAGGGATGGGGAAAGATTTGGCCTAACAATCCCTGGTACAAGTCCTATCAGGACGCAAGTCCCGGCGTTCCCGTGTACTTCCCCCAGATGAACATTGGGGGAGTAGGGTTTGGCGGCCGCGGATTTTACTGGGATCAGAAGCCCGAGGGCATGGCGTACAATGCCAAGATCTCCCAGCAACGCGGGTCGCACTACCTGAAAGCAGGCATCGAGCACCGGCGTGGCTACGGCGTGACCTTCGTCGGCAACACCTCCAACTTCTATTTCCCGACCGAACTCACGGCGGAAACCTTCGTGAGTCCCGATGTGAAACACAACGGCATGGGCTTTGCCACCTTCCTGTTGGGCGCCCTGGACGGCTCTTCGCAGATGATCGGCGGCCCGGCGCCGGACCCGCACGTGAAGTTCTGGGGCATGTTCTTCCAGGACGATTGGAAGATCAGCCGGCGGGTCACACTCAACCTGGGAGTTCGGAACGAATATGAGACGGCCTGGTACGACCCGATGCACAACATGTCCCAGGGTCTCGATGTGAGCCAGCCGGTTCCCGAGATGCAGGCCAACCCTCCACAGATGCCGGCCCAGGCGATCGCCCTCATGGGCAGCAACGCTTACAAGTGGAACGGCATGTGGAAATGGACCAGCGACAGCCATCCGGGCATGTGGGATCCCCAGAAACTGGCGCTGGTGCCGAGGGTTGGGGCAGCCATCAAGATCGACGACCGGACGGCTCTGCGGCTCGGCTATGCGCGTTACCTGCTGCCGTATGAGATGATGCTGAGCCAGGCGCCGGTTTCCGGGTTTGAAACGGTCAGCTTCCTGGAGCCGCCGTTCTTCGGCATGAAGGCCTATCAGAATACCGCGCCGCTGCTTCAGGGTGTTCCCCAGCAGACGATTTCGAATCCGTTCCCGAGCAACGTCAACCCGCTGATCACTCCGAACGGCAAGGCCGCCGGGGCCGCCGTGGGCAGGGGAGGCACGGCCCTCCTCCGGTATCCGCAGAAAACGCTGAAGGCCCGCAACGACCGTTTCAACGTGAACTTCCAGCGCCAGTTGCCCGGCCAGGTGGTGGCCTCCTTCACCTGGTTCTTCAACGTGGGCAACCAATCCTACTCCTATGCGCTCAACAATCGCGATCCGCGCATTGACGTCAACCTGCAAAACGCCATCAACACCAACGTCGCCAATCCTTTCTACAATTACCTGACCCCGGCGGTGTTCCCGGGGCCGTTGCGCAACCAGAAGACAGTGCCGCTGGCCTCTCTGCTGACCCCGTATCCGCACTACGGCGGCTTGTACGAAGTGGGCACGCTGGGCGCGGCCGAACGCTACCACTCGCTCGAGTTCAAGGCGCAGAAGGCCTTCAGCAGAGGATGGAACTTCCTGTGGGCCTATGTGTACATTCGTGAGAAGACCCAGACCACGGGTCTGAACGAGCTCGACACCTATCAGAACAACCTCCAGTACCTGAACAGCGACCAACCCCGGCACCGCCTGACCATGGCCGGCACTTACGAGCTGCCTTTTGGCGCCGGGAAGACGTTCGGCAGGAGCATGCCCAAGGCGGCGGATATCGTCGCCGGCGGCTGGAAGGTGACCGGGCTGGCGACCTACATGTCGGGCGCCATTCTGCGTTTCGGCAAGATGAACTATCTCGGCGGGGAAGTCACCGTTCCGAACCCGACGCCGAACAGATGGTTCAACACCGCGGCGTTCTCTCCCATCGCCGCGAACACCTTTGTCATCCGCTCGAACCCGATGCAGTTCGATAACCTCACCGGCCCGAAGTACTTCATGCTGGATGCGACGCTCTCCAAGGACCTCAAGATCACCGAGAGGATCAAGACCGAACTCACGATGCGAGCCTTTAACGCCCTGAACCGGCTGAACCGGGGCAACCCGAATATGAGCGTCACCAGCTCCCAGTTTGGGCAGGCGCTGTACCAGGGAACACCCTCGGCGACCTTCGGTCCGCAGACGATGCAGTTGGGCAACGTCAGCGGCCGGCAGGTTGAAATCGGGGCGAAGATCGTCTTCTGATCCAGCCCATCGCAGGGTTGTCTCGACCGGCGGCGGGGTCACCCGCCGCCGTTTTTTTATACTGGGAGGTACATGGTGAGCTTCAGCCGTCGCGGTCTGCTCGCTTGGAGCGCGTTGCCCGCCGCCCGCGTGCTCGGGCAGGTGCAGGGCATGGCTTCCCGCGGCGTCAAGCCCGCCGCCCGCGGCAAACCCTCCGGGCGCCCCTTTAACGCCCGTTTTACCGACGTAGGCCGTGAGGCCGGATTGCGGCACATCGTGGTGGCCGGACACCCCGACCGGGCTGACTACATCACCGAAGCCATGAGTTGCGGGTGCGTGTTCTTCGATTACGACAACGACGGCTGGCTCGACATTCTGGTGCCTTCCGGCTCGCGATTCGGGGACCCGCCGCCGGACGCCTCCAACCGCCTCTACAAGAACAACCGGGATGGCACCTTCACCGACGTCACCGAAAAGGCCGGGCTGTTTCGCACCGGATACGCCTACGGCGTGACGGTCGGCGACTACAATAACGACGGCTTTGAAGACCTCTTCATCACCTACTGGGGCCAGAACGTGCTCTATCGCAACAACGGCGACGGCACCTTCACCGATGTCACCAGGCAGGCGGGGCTGCTCAGCGCCGAGCCCCGCTTCGGTTCGGGATGTGCGTTCGTTGATTACGACCGGGATGGCAGGCTGGACCTGTTCGTTTCGAATTACGTGCTGTTCGACATCCAGTCGGTGCCGCGCCCGGACCAGACCGGAAGCTGCAACTACCTGGGAGTGCCCGTGAACTGCGGACCGCGAGGCCTGCCCTACGGGCGTCACCTGCTCTATCACAACAACGGCGACGGCACTTTCACCGACGTCACCGCGGCCTCGGGCATCGCCAAGGTGGAGAGCGGTTTCGGGCTGACGGTGGTGGCCGCGGATTTCGACAACGACGGATGGCCGGACATTTACGTGGCCTGCGACTCCACCCCCAGCCTGCTGTTTCTGAACAACCACGATGGGACGTTCTCCGAGCAGGGGCTGGAGAGAGGCGTGGCCCTCAGTGAAGACGGCATGGAGCAGGCCGGCATGGGCCTCGCCGTCGGTGATTTCAACCTCGACGGCAGCCTGGACATCATCAAGATGCACTTCCGCGAAGACACCCCCGCCGTGTACGTGAACAACGGCAAGGGCAATTTCCGGGATGTCACGATCCGCTCGGGGCTGGGCGTCGAGACCCGCTTCGTGAGCTGGGGCACGGGCATTGTGGACCTGGACAACGACGGCAGCCCGGACCTGTTCTGGGTGACGGGCAACATCTATCCGGAGGTGGAGAAAAAGGTCCCGAGCGTTCCTTACAAGACGCCGCGGGTGGTTTTCCGCAACCTGGGCAAGGGTCAATTCGAGGAACTGATCGGGGAAGCCGGACCCGGGGTCGACGCCGTGCACTCCAGCCGCGGCTGCGCTTTCGGCGATTTCGACAACGACGGCGATATGGACATCCTGATCGTCAATCAGAACGAGCCTCCCTCCCTGCTGCGCAACGATGTGAGCGGCAACAATCACTGGATCAAAGTGAAATTAAGCGGCGTCCAGTCAAACCGCAGCGCAATCGGCGCGCGGGTGACGGTGCGTTACGGCGACAGGGTGCAGGCCCAGGAGGTGCTGAGCCAGTCTTCCTATCTGTCGGTGAGTGACACCCGGTTGCACTTCGGGCTGGGACCGGTCGAGACGGTGGACATTGAGATTCGATGGCCGCTCGGGCAGGTGGAAAAACTGTCCGGAGTCGCGGCCGATCAACTGATCTACGTCAAGGAAGGGTCGGGAATCACGCGCGCGCAGAAGTTCCGGTGAAGTATGTGGCTGCTGATGCGATTTCTGACCGGGTGCGCCTGCGCCGGTCTGTTGCTGGCGCAGCGCGCTCCGGTGGAAGATGCCTGGGACCTGCTTGCCAAGGGGGAGCGCGCCCAGGCGGTCCGGGTGCTGCGGCAGATCATCCAGAAGAATCCGCGCGACGCCGAGGCCCGGCTCATGCTGGGAAGCATTCTGGCCGAAGATGGCCAGCGATCCGAGTCGATCACCCACCTCGAGGCGGCGGTCCGGCTGCTGCCCCGCTCGGCCGAGGCTCACAACGCGCTGGGAGAGGCGCTCAAGGGTTTCGGCGATACGAAAGCTGCGCGCGCCGCCTTCGAAAAGGCGGTGGGGCTCGATCCCAAGTTCGCCCCGGCGCAGGAGAATCTCGGGCTGGCGCTGCTGGAGGCGGGTGAGTCTCCGGCGGCCGCCGAACACCTGGATCGCGCCATTCAACTCCTGGGGCGCAAGCCGGAAGCCGCCTACCCGAAATACCTGCGCGCGAAGATTTACACCGACCAGAACGAAACCGAAAAGGCGGCCAGGGAGTTGAAGGACGCGGTAACCCTGCGGCCCGATTTCGCCGAGGCCTGGTCGGACCTCGGACAGGCGAGAAAGACCCTGCTGGACGACGCCGGGGCGCTCGCGGCTTTCGAGCGCAGCGTCGAGTTGGACCCGGAGAATGCCGTCGCCCAATACCGCCTTGGTTCCGAGTATCTGAATCAGGGCAAGACCCGCCAGGCCGTGCGCCATTTGCAGGCGTCTTACCGGCTCAACCCCGGCAACCAGGCCACGCTGTACCGCCTGCAACTCGCGCTGCGCGAAGATGGCCAGGTGGAGCAGGCCGCGCGCATCAGGGAAGAACTGAGACGCGTGCTGCACGGGATCGACAAAGAAAGCCAGGACGCATTCAACGCTCTAAAACTCAACAACCAGGGTGCGGATCTTGAGAAGGCCGGGAATCTGCCCGCGGCCCTGGAGAAGTACCGGGCGGCGCTCAAACTCGATCCGACTCACGTGGGAATCCGCGTGAACTTCGCGGTCGCGCTCCTCCGCATGGGCGAGTGGAAGGAAGGCCTTGCGGAGTTGCGCGAGGCTCTGCGGCGGGATCCCGCCAACGCCAAGCTGAAGGCGGCCCTTGAGGATGCGCTCACCCAGGCGCCGGTCGAATTCGGAGGCAAGGGGAAACCGGCGGCCGTTCCGAAGTTATGATAATACCCGATGATGCGAAAACTGTTGCTGGCCCCCGTGTTGATCCTGGTTACTCTCTGTCCGGGTTTCGCCGCGGCGCCCCAGGTGGTGAAGAACCGCGCGCCGTTGCCCGCCAATAGTTTCAACCTGCTGCCGCTCACCTCGGTGAAGCCCCGGGGATGGTTGCGCCGGCAACTGGAGATTCAGGCCCGCGGACTCAGCGGCCACCTGGACGAGTTCTGGCCCGACCTGGGTCCCAACAGCGGATGGCTCGGCGGCACGGGCGAAAGCTGGGAGCGAGGACCCTATTTTCTGGACGGCCTGGTGCCGCTTGCCTACCTGCTCGACGACCCGAAGCTCATTGCCAAGGCCAACCGGTGGATCGGCTGGACGCTCGCCAACCAGCGTCCCGACGGCTCCATCGGCCCGGTGAAGAACACCGACTGGTGGCCGAACATGGTCATGCTCAAAGCGCTTGCCCAGTATCAGGAGGCCAGCGGCGACGAGCGCGTCATTCCGCTCATGAGCCGGTATTTCGCCCACCAGTTGAGCCGGATCGACGCCTCCCCGCTCCAGCAGTGGGCGGTCTACCGGTGGGCCGACGAGGTCCTCAGCCTCGTCTGGCTTTACAACCGCACCGGAGACGCGAAACTGCTCGAACTGGCGCGGAAGCTTCACCAGCAGGGCTTCAACTGGGCCGGGCAGTTCGCCGATTTCCGCTATACCGGCAAGGTCTCCAAGCCCGACGCCAAGCTGAATACGCACGTGGTGAACAACGCCATGGCGCTCAAAACGTCCGCCGTATGGTCGCTGGTCTCGGGCCAGGAATCCGATCGCAAGGCCATCCACCAGTTGCTGAGCGTGATGGACCGCTACCACCTGCTGCCGAACGGTGTGCACAGCGGAGACGAGCATTACGCCGGTCTGGATCCTTCCCAGGGAACCGAACTGTGCGCCGTGGTGGAGGGCATGTTCTCGCTCGAGAACGACATCGCGATTCTGGGCGACCCGGCCTTCGGAGACCGCCTGGAGAAGATCGCTTATAACCCGCTGCCGGGCGCCTTTTCGGCCGACATGTGGGCCCACCAGTACGATCAGCAGCCCAACCAGGTGCTGTGCACGCTCTACCCGCGGGAGTGGACCACCAACGGTCCCGAGTCGAACCTGTTCGGTCTGGAGCCCAACTTCGGCTGCTGCACGGCGAACATGCATCAGGGCTGGCCGAAGTTCGTCTCCAGCCTGTGGATGGCTACGCCGGACGATGGTCTTGCGGCCATAGCGTACGGTCCCAGCGAGGTGCGCGCGCCGGTGAAAGGGGGGACGGTGGTGACCATCACAGAGGACACGGACTATCCGTTCCGGGAGAAGATCCGCCTGGCCGTCAGTCCGGCTGCGCCGGTCGCGTTTCCACTGGTGCTGCGGATCCCCGGGTGGGCCAGGGGCGCGGCGATCCGGGTCAACGGCCGGGCCGAGACCGCCGTGCGGGCGGGCGCCTTCCATCGCATCACCCGGCGCTGGGGACCTGGAGACGTGGTGGAACTCGTGTTTCCCATGCCGGTGCGCACCTCGCGCTGGTACCGGAATTCGGTGGCGGTCGAGCGCGGGCCCCTGGTCTTTTCGCTGCGGATCGGCGAGGACTGGCGCAAGTTGCGCGACAAAGCCCCGGCCGCGGACTGGGAAGTTTATCCCACCACAGCCTGGAATTACGGGCTGCAAGCCGGGGCGGGCTTCCGCGTTGAGGAGCGGCCGGTAGGCGAGTTCCCGTTCAGCCCCGCCGGCGCGCCCGTGATTCTCAAGACCAGGGGGCGCCGCCTGCCGGGTTGGGAACTGGTGAAGGGCTCCGCCGGTCCGTTGATCGAGAGTCCCATCGAGAGCACCCAGCCGGAGGAGGAGCTGACCCTGATTCCCTACGGCTCGGCGAAGTTGCGCATCACGGCGTTTCCGGAGGTGAAACGGGCCGCTGTTACGCCTGCGCCAGGAAGAACACCCGGGCGCTGACGTCATCGGTGGTGAGCCCCAGATCCTCGGAGCTGTACAGGTCCACCCGGGTAAAATCCTCGGCGGTGAGGGCCGCGGCCACTTCGCGCTCGTCATAACAGCGCTGGAACAGAGTCAGGTCGGTGCGCCGCCAGCCTCCCTGGAAGCGGAACATCACCAGGTCGCAGCGCACCAGGCGGCTGGCTCTGTCGTAGCTGCCCGTGCTGATACACACGTTGTCGTCTTCCACGATGGTGAACGGTCCGGCCGAGAAATCCGTATAGGCCGCCTCCTGGTTCAGGTCGAAGACGAACCAGCCGCCTTCCCGCAGCGCGGCGCGCACGTTTCGGAACACCCGTCCCAGGTCCTCGATGCTCATCACGTGATTCAGGCTGTCGAAAACGGAGACGGCCGCGGAAAACTCCGGCGCCAGGTGAAACTCGCGCGCATCGGCCAGAATGTATTTGCACCCCGGCGCGTTTTCGCGGGCGTGGCCGAGCATGCGCTCCGAAGCATCAATGCCGGTAACCCGGAAGCCGCGCTCCACCAGCGCCTGGGTGAAATGCCCGTCGCCGCAGCAAAGGTCCAGCACGCGCGAGCCGGCCGCCAGCCGGGGGAAGAGCAGACGGTCGAGGACCCCGAGCACGCGGCGGTGGAAATCGTGGCCCCAGTGGCGGTTGTAAAACCAGGCGAAATCGTCGTAGTCGGAGTAACGTTCAGGCATGACAAATCCGCGGCACGCGCCGGACAGAAATCCGACCGCTCAGTAAAAAAGGTACTTCCGCCACTGCTCGTCACTGCGTCCCAGCAGGCGCATCAGGTGGCGGCTGGTATGCAGGCTGAAGGGACGCGGCAATCGCACCAGCTTCATCCCCGCTTCCTCGGGAGTCCGGTTGCCCTTCCGGTTGTTGCAGGCGTGGCAGCACGCCACCAGGTTCTCCCAGGTCGATTCTCCCGCCCGGGAACGGGGGATCACGTGGTCCAGGGTCAGTTCCGAGGAGGGCAGGGTGTGGTGGCAGTACTGGCAGGTATAGCGGTCGCGCATGAGGATGTTCTTGCGCGACAGGGCGCGGTTCTGGTGGGGGATGCGGCGGTATTCGAGCAGACGGATGACGGAGGGAAGCGTCAGGACGGCGCGCGCGGACTGAACCTTGAGCGCCGACAACTCCTCGGCGGCGGCCACTCCCTTCAAGACCAGGATGATGGCGCGGCGGGCGGCGCAAACATTAATCGGTTCGTAGCTTGCATTCAGAACCAGCACTGGTTTTTGCAGGCTGCTCGACATGTTCAGGAAGCCTCCACGGTAGCCGGGGCGAATGCCATGCGCCGGTCGGCGCGGGCCAGGGTGAGCAACTCCACGCGCCTGGCCCCGGCACGCTTAAGAGCGAATGCGCAGGCGGTGGCGGTGGCGCCGGTGGTCATGACGTCGTCCACCAGCAGCACCCTTCGCCCTTCCACCAGGCGGCGCGATGCCCGGAAAGCGCCCGCCACGTTATCGCGGCGTCTGGCGTTGCTCAGTCCCGCCTGGGCTTGGGTGCGGCGCGTTCTGCGCACCGCCCGGGCCATCCGGATGCCGGTCCGGCGGGAGATCTCGCGGGCCAGCAGCTCCGCCTGGTTGAAGCCACGCTGCCAGCGCCGCAGCCAGTGCAGGGGCATGGGCACAATCAGATCCACCTGCCGGTCGCGCGGCAGCGCCCCCATCATCATGGCGCCCAGCGGTGCGGCCAGCGGCTTCATGCGGCTGTACTTGAGCAGGTGGATCAGCTCGCGCACCCTCCCTTCATAGGCGGTGAACGAGTAGGCGGCGTCGAAGCCCCGCAGGCCCGCGCGGCACAGCCTGCACCTGCCCTCCTCGTCCAGCGGGAACGGGTTCTCAAAAGGTGTGCGGCAGGCGACGCAATAGTATTCGGCCGAGAGCGGAGGCGGGGTCTTCAGACAGGACTGGCACACCGGCGCCCGCGTAATTCTCTCCAGCGGGCGATGGCAAACGCGGCATTCATCGGGGAAGAGAAGCGAAAAAAGGACGTGCGGAATCTGGCGGAATACTGCAACAGGCCGATGCGGCGAGACATCCGTGATGCGACTACTCGAGAAGACGCACCTCCACGCTAACACCCTAGTGTACAACAGCAAATGCAGGCTTGCGCGTCTTCCACTTTCCGCGGGTGAAATCAGGGCAAGGAACCGGCGCACTGCCCTTGGCGATGGACTCCTCGGAAAGCGGCGTAATCACGCTCATCGTCACCGAGTCGTAGACGTCGATGGGGGTCTGGGTCCTGGCGCGGACAGCCCGCAGAAACTCGCGCAACTCCAGGTAGTCGGTGCCGCCATGGGTGGCCGCGGCCGCTTCCTGCTTCGCCTCCTTCCACCAGGCGTGGTCGTACTGCTCCTGGTAGGGGTCGAAGGGCTCCCACTCGTGATACTTCGGGCTTCGCCCGTGGACGTACACCGAGTTGCGCATCTCCGAATAGAGGCCGTTGGTGCCCTGGATCATCCAGCGGTTGTCGTAGGGGCGCGGCAACTGCATGTCGTAGTTGATCACGATGGTATTGCCCTTCACCGTCTTGATGACCGAGGTGACGATGTCGCCCTGCTTGAACTGCTTCTTTGCGTTGGGGTGGTCGGGGCCGAACTTTTTCGCAAAATAGGTGTTGATGCCGAGCGAGCGCGAGGCCGTCGCGGTCAGGTATCCGAAGGCATCGCCGCAGTTAATGTCCATCCAGCTCAGCACCGGTCCCAGGCTGTGGGTGGGGTACTGGTCGGCGTTGCGTTTCGAGAGATACTCGGCGGGCCAGCGCGGGTTGCCCTGCGGGTCCCAGAACCAGTGGTCGATGCAGTCGTGCGAGTGGGCGCAGTGGCAGTGCACGATCTCGCCGAACAGGCCTTCGCGGATCATGTTGAGCACCGCCAGGTTGTCGCGGCGGAAGCTCCAGTTTTCGAGCATCATGCAGGGGACGCCGGTGGCCTCATGGGTGTTCACCAGCTCCCAGCACTGCTCGTAGGTGATGGCGCAGGGCACCTCGATGCCGGCGTACTTGCCGGCCTTCATGGCCGCCACCGCCATGGGAGTATGCCAGTGCCAGGGGGTGGCGATCACCACTGCGTCCAGGTCCGAACGGGTGAGCAGGCGGCGGAAGTCCTCATCGCCGCGGGAGTAGCCCTCCGGCTTGGCGCGGCCGGACTTCTCGACCCGGGCTTGGGCCCGCTCGACCTTGGCCTGGTCGATGTCGCAAATGGCGGGGATCTCGACCCCGTCCATCGAGAGCAGCACGTTCATCAGGCCGCTGCCGCGCCCCCCGACGCCGATCATGCCGACGCGGACCTTGTTCATCTGGGCGGCCCCGATGCCTGCCGCCGCGCCTGCCAGGAATGTTCTGCGGTTCATTCGGTCACCTCGACCAGTTTAATCTGCCGCGGCGCCAGTGTTTCGGCGCCCTCGATGACCCGCCTGTTCAGCCCGAACCGCGCCGGGTCGATGCGGTACGGGAATGCCACGGTCTCATCCACGTAGTTGGCGAAGAAGATGCCCAGCCGGCCGTCTTCGGACTGCCAGAGGCGGGCCTCGGCGGCCGGGACCGTTCCGCGGTGCGGCCGGTTCCAGCCGAAGCCGTCTTCGCTGAAAGTGGGCACCGGTTTGGCGGGTTCCACCGGCCCCAGCAAGCGGCCAAAAGTGAGATACCTGGCGCCGGCCACGCGTTGCCGCCCGCACTCGCGCAGGTACTCCGCCTTGCGCCGGTGTTCCGGCTTGAAGAGGCCGAAACTCATCCACCCGTTTTGCCGGCCGTCGATCAGAGCCTGCCCCTGGGCGAAATTGAAAAACCGCTCGCTCTTGGTGTAGTCGCACGGGCTGCCGAAGAAGATCGTGTAGCCCGAGTAGACCACCTGCATCATGGGGATTTCCCAGTCGGTTGGCTGGGCCCAGGTGAGGTTGGCGTCGAGCAGGTCGAGGAAGACTTCGTCGGCGCCTTCGGAGGTGATCACGACGTTGCGCCCGTTACGGTGAGCCTCGTTCCTGATCTTGCGCAGCAGCGCGCGGTTCCCGTCCACCCAGTAACGCCCGCCACCCACCGGATGGCCGTGAGCCTTGTTGAAACACAACTCGTGCTCCATGGCGGAAATCTGGTCCACGTAGACGCCGTTCACGCCCAGCCGGGTGAGGTCGTCGATCAGGCGCGAGATATGGTCCTGCCAGAACTCCTGCGTGGGGCACATCGAGAGCAGGCGCCCGGCGCTGTCGGAGTAGAAATGCTGGCGCAGCCCGCCGGCTTCGTCTTGGATCGCGTGCGGTCCGAACTTGTCGAAGTCCGGAATGTTGTAGTCGGCGCTGGAGCCGTTGATGTAGGGCATGATGAGCAGCCCGCGTGCGGTGAGTTCTTTCACCCGCTCGCTGAAGCCCGGCTTGGGCGGCAGGAAGTGCGGATACAGGTTGTCGAAGGGCATGTGATGCCAGTTGTACCAGTGCAGCGCCATGGGCACGCCCATGCGGTCCTGGGCTTCCCGGAAGGGCGCATTCATCTCCTGCGGCGATCCGTTCGCCTCGTTCCACACCCAGCCATCCTGCACCCAGATGGCGGTGTTCTTGATCAGGTCCGGCATGCCGGTGCGTTGCGAGACGGGTCCCGCGCTCGCCCACTTCTGGCGGAGCGCCCAGGGGCGGTAACGCCGGGCGGCTTCCAGCCACCCGCCCTGGTAGACGCCGAAGGCAACCGGGTAGTGATCGGGCCAGTCCGAACCAGGCACGCCGATGTTCTCCGGGTAGTGGATCATGGCGAGACGCGCGCCCGGCTCGATGAGGAAATCCTTGGCGCGTCCCTCTGAATCCATCGAGGCGAAGTAAACCGAGTTCCTGCCGCGGCTGAGCGCGGCGAACTGCATCGGCCAGCCTCCCGAGGGGTGCCGGCCGCGCACCCGTTCGCTCCAGGCCTTGAGCAGGTGCCCGCCGCTGGCGAAGACGGGCCGCGCGATATCGTACTCTCCGGTTCGCGGAAATCCGGCCGCCACCGGGAACGTGACCGAGGCGAGCCCCCAATAGTCGCTCTGGTTCTCGACGAAGATGCGCCACTCGGCCACGCCGGAGTCGCGGGGCAGATCGACGGTCACGCGCACGCTCACCACGCGGTCTTCCAGGTGATAGCGCAGGTCGTTCCACTCCATCACCGCGCGCTGGCCGCCGCCCGCGGTCTTTTCGAGAGCCGCGTGATTGCAGGGCTTATAGTTATTGTCAAAGGTGCGGGTTTGTGCGCCGCGCCCGAGCGAAATCTCCCAGAGAAGGCGAGGTCCGCCGGCCGGCGCAAGGTGATTCATGCCGCCGGCCAGATCGGTCATTCCGGCGAGGCCCATGCCGCCCGGCTGAAACTCGAAGCGGACATGGCTGTTGGCCAGCACCAGGCCCTTGGCCGGATCGACACTCTGGGCGGCGCACGCCCAGGCGCACAGGCCGGCTGCGACGATGAGTCTGTTCATATACATGCTATTAGAATAAGAGCATGAACAAGACCCTAGCGGGAGTTCTGACGCTGTTGGCTGTGGCGTGCGGTTTCTCGTGGGCGCAGGCGGGGGACGGCTCCAGGCCCGCCACGTCGAATGCGCCGTCCTCGCAGTACCCACGCGTCTATCCGGACTTACGGGTTGCGTTTCGCGTCACGGCGCCCGGCGTCCAGAAGATTCAGGTGGGCGGCGGGGACGGATTGGGCAAGGGTCCGTTCGATATGGTGCGCGACGAGAAGGGTGTCTGGAGCGTGACCATCCCCCCGGCCCAGCCGGGCTTCCACTACTACTGGCTGATCGTGGACGGCTTCCAGTGTAATGACCCTGGCAGCCAGACCTACTTCGGTTACAACCGTGAGACCAGCGGCGTGGAACTCCCGGATAAGGTGGATTTCTACGACGCCAAGGACGTGCCGCACGGAGAGGTCCGGACGCGCTGGTACTTCTCCAAGGTCACCGGCCAGTGGCGGCGGGCCTGCGTGTACACGCCGCCCGATTATGACCGGAACACTAAGGCGCGGTATCCGGTGCTTTATCTCCAGCACGGCTCGGGTGAAAACGAGCTCGGGTGGACGAAACAGGGCCGGGCCAATTTCATCCTGGACAACTTGATCGCCGCCA
>Ga0272446_1002071_pt1 | contig 28059 bp, 24 predicted proteins | sample YNPCB0061_FD_194587 | JGI IMG/M metagenome (GOLD analysis project Ga0272446, IMG submission 194587) | Hot spring microbial mat communities from Yellowstone National Park, WY, United States - YNP-CB-006-1 | ecosystem: Environmental > Aquatic > Thermal springs > Hot (42-90C) > Sediment | place...
AGGTGAGAGCAGGCAATAACTCTTTTTCTGGTTTTGCCTCCGCACTTGAGCAGTGAATTTTTGGGTTGCGGCTGGAAGCCGCGCTATGCGGTTACGGTACTTATTTGTTAATTTTCATAAGCGGACTGCTGCATCTGACTGCAGGTGCCTGGAGTCGGCTGGAAGCCGACTTCCATGAGTTGAGGCGGGGGGGCATCCCCACACCGAAGCCACACAGAGAAAGTTACCATGCTTTGTTAAACTCCAAGCCGCCTGGCTGGCCGCAGCCCGCTTTAGCGGGGATAGGGCGTGGCGAGCAGTTTGAAGGGGTCGTCGTCGTAGAGTTTATCCCCGTGCGGGGATAAGGCGGGGCGACAGAAGCGAGCCGCGCCGACTTGAAACCGGTTTATCCCCGTGCGGGGATAAGGCGGGAATCAGGCTCCATGGACAGGATGTGTTTTCAGCGCCAGCGTTCCGCTGCGGCATACGAACCTGAACGAAACAGTTTTGGCAGCCCTGCAGCAGGAGAGGTGGGTAATCACCGGTAGGTAATTGTCCACGGGGTATAATCTTCCCGATGTCTGTCCTCGACTTGCATTCTCTCGATTTTTTCAGCCGCAGCCCCGAACAGACCCGCCGCCTCGGCGCGCGGCTGGGGGGAGCGCTGCGCCCCGGTGACGTTATCTGCCTGCAGGGTGACCTCGGCACCGGCAAAACTACCTTCGTGCAGGGTGTGGCAAAAGGCTGGGGCGCGCTGGATAGCGTCTCCAGCCCGACCTTTATCCTTGTCAACGAATACCGCCGCGCCGACGGAAATTTGCTCTTCCACATGGACGCCTACCGCCTCGATTCCACGCCCGAGGCGGAGGAACTCGACCTGGACTCGATGCTGGCTGACGGCGCTCTGCTCATCGAATGGCCCGAGCGCATTGATGGACTCGTGCCTCCCGAACATTTATGGGTCAAACTCGAACATGTGGACGAAGAAGAGCGTGAACTCCAATTCAAAGCCGTTGGCAGGCGCTACGACGAACTCCTCGAAGTCGTCCGCCGCGCTGTGGGAGGCGATTGATGCTGCTGCTGGCTGTAGATACCTCCACCACACAGGTGGGGCTGGCATTGTATGACGGCACGCGCGTCCTGGCAGAGTGTGCCTGGCAAAGCACACAGCGGCATACGGTAGAACTGGCGCCAGCCGCTGCCGATTTGTTGACCCGCTGTGGTGCAGCCATGGGCGATGTGCAGGCGCTGGGTGTGGCGCTCGGACCGGGCTCGTTTACAAGCCTGCGGGTTGGGCTGTCGTTCGTCAAAGGGCTGGCGCTGGCACGGCATCTTCCACTGGCGGGCATTCCCTCGCTCGATGTGCTCGCTCATGCCCAGCCAACCGCACGGCATTTGCTCTTGTGTGCCATTCAGGCGGGACGCGGGCGGTTTGCTCTCGGCGTGTATAAAACTTCGAGAAAACGGTGGCAGGCTCAGGGTCCAGCCAGAGTCGTGAGTCTCGAAAGGCTGATGGCAGAGGCGCAGAATCCTGCCCTGGTGTGCGGGGAATTCTCGGCAGAGGACTTCCAAAAGATGAAGGATGCGGGGCTTCGTCTTGCATCCCCGGCCGCCTCCCTGCGAAGACCCGCTGTGCTGGCGGAACTGGCATGGGCGCGCTGGCAGGCAGGCGATGTGGATGATGAAGCCTCGCTCGCGCCGATTTATCTGCACACCGAGGGGGCGCCGCCTGCATGAACCTGAACATCCGCCGCATGACGCTGGACGACCTGCCAGCGGTGGTGGCGTTGGACCGCATGTCGTTCAGCATGCCATGGCCCGAGAGGTCGTTTCGCTTCGAACTGACGGATAACTCTGTCTCGCGCTGCTGGGTGGCGGAGGCAGACGGCGAAATTGTGGGCTTGCTCGTCGCCTGGCTTCTGGTGGACGAGGCGCATATTGCCACGCTCGCCACGCATCCGGCTTACCGCCGGCGGGGGATTGCGCGGGAACTGCTGAGCCGCGCTTTGCGTTCGATGGCGCAGGAGGGGGCGGTTTCGTCGTTTCTGGAAGTACGCGAGAGCAATATCGCCGCGCAGGAGTTGTACCGCCGCTTTGGCTATGAAGTGGCAGGACGCCGCAAACGCTATTATAAGGATACCGATGAAGATGCCATCCTGATGACCCTGCATGGGTTGGATAGCTGGAAGGTTGAAAAAGGAAAAGAATGACAATCAAAGAAACTCTCATCAACAAACTCAAAAGCAAGGAAGCTCGTGTGGGAATTTTAGGACTGGGCTATGTGGGATTGCCCCTGGCGGTTGTCTTCGCTCAGGCGGGATTTCACGTCACGGGCATCGATCCGGACTCACGGAAAATTGATTCGCTTTCGAAGGGCATTTCCTACATTCCGGACGTGAAGAGCGAGGCAGTGGAGAAACTGGTCAAATCGGGGCATCTCACTGCCACCGCAGATTTTTCCGCGCTGAAGCAGATGGACGCCGTCAGCATTTGTGTGCCCACGCCGCTCCGTCAGACCGGCGACCCGGATATGTCGTATATCATTGCCGCCACCGATGAACTGGCGAAGTACATGCACAAGGGCATGGTGGTTGTGCTGGAATCCACCACTTACCCCGGCACCACGCGCGAACTGCTCCTGCCCAAACTGGGCAGCGAACGCGGGCTGACCATCGGCGAAGACTGGTTCCTTGCCTTCTCGCCCGAACGGGTGGACCCCGGGCGCGAAGATTGGACCACGGTCAATACGCCCAAGGTGATGGGCGGCATTACCCCCGCCTGCAACGAAGTGGCAACTGCCTGGTACACGCGCGCGATTCAAACCGTTCATCCGGTCTCCTCGGCAGAGGCGGCAGAGATGGCGAAACTGCTGGAAAACACCTTCCGCATGATCAACATTGGGCTGGTGAACGAACTGGCGATCATGTGCGAGCGTCTCGGTGTGGATGTGTGGGAAGTGATAGACGCCGCTGCCACCAAGCCCTTTGGCTTCATGAAGTTTACGCCAGGACCTGGGCTGGGCGGTCACTGCATTCCGATTGACCCGCTGTACCTCTCGTGGAAGATGAAGTCGTTCAACTACAATGCGCGCTTCATCGAACTGGCTTCCGAAATCAATACCAACATGCCGCGTTATGTGGTCAGCCGTGTAATGGAAGCGTTGAACGAGCGCGGCAAGCCGGTCAAAGGCTCGAAGATTCTGGTCCTCGGCGCGGCATATAAGCCCGATATTGACGATGTGCGCGAATCGCCGTCGCTGGATGTCATCGGTTTGCTCAGGAAAAAGGGCGCAGAAGTAACCTATCACGACCCCTACATCCCCCGCATCCATCACGAGACCGAAGGCTGGCACATGGACAGCGTGCCAGACGTCATGGAAGCCGTCCGCGAGGCAGATGCGGTGGTGATCGTCACCAATCACAAAGTCTATGATTACGAGGCGATTGTGCGCGAGGCAAAATTCGTTTTCGACAGCCGCAACGCTACCGGCAAATTTGCAAAAGGAAACCCAAAAGTAGTCAGGCTGTAACCTGAAAATCTGGAACTTTACACATGGCACATTATCTGATCACCGGCGCAGCCGGCTTCATCGGCGCCCGCACTGCTGAGGTGTTGATTCAGGACGGACATACCGTTACAGGCATTGACAACCTGAATGACGCCTACGACGTGCGCATGAAGGAATACCGCCTCAGGCGTCTGCAGGCGATGGGTGGCTTCACCTTTCACAAATTGGATATTTCCGAAAAGTCGGTGATTGACTTTTTCGACGGGCAAACCTTCGACGGCGTGATCAACCTGGCGGCGCGGGCAGGGGTGCGCTACAGCGTGAGCGACCCCTGGGTATTTGTGCAGACCAACATGGTCGGCACGCTGAACATGCTGGAGTTATGCCGCCGAAACGGCGTGAAGAAATTCATCCTTGCCTCCACCTCCAGCATCTACGGCGAAGACCCGCCCTACCCCACGCCGGAGACTGCCTCCAGCAGCGAGCCGCTTCAACCCTACGCTGCAAGCAAAAAGGGAGCCGAGGCGATGACCCACGCCTATCATCATCTCTACGGCATAGACGTCAGCATTTTGCGCTATTTCACGGTCTATGGTCCTGCCGGGCGCCCAGACCTGGCGCTCTTCCGCTTCGTGCAGTGGGTCAGCGAGGGGCGCCCCGTGCGCGTCAACGGCGATGGCGAACAATCGCGCGGCTTCACCTACATTGACGACATCGCGCGCGGCACGATCCTGGCGCTGAGACCGCTCGGCTATGAAATCATCAACCTTGGCGGGCATGAAGTGATCACCATCAACAACCTCATCAAACTGGTGGAAGAAGTGGTCGGCAAAAAAGCACAGGTGGTCTATGGTCCGCCCAACCCTGCCGATATGCGCTCCAACTGGGCAGATGTAAGCAAGGCGGGCAAATTACTCGGTTGGGAGCCGCAATACGACATGCGCGCCGGCGTGCAAAAACTCGTCGAATGGTACAACGCTGAGCGCGACTGGGCAAAGGATGTACTGACGCCATAACCCATTACCAATGACCATTCACCCCCGTGAGTGGCTGGTACTTGGTAACTGGTAATTTGTAACTCACCTTACGCAAAACGTCCCGAAGGCTTACGTAAATCAGGCTTGGATTTTGCCCAAACCTTCGGGACGGTGCGTAACATCAATTTGTAATTCTATGTCCCCCCTCCAGAAGATCAGATCCTATCTGCACAACGAGCCGCTCATCCGCCGCGTGCTGCGCAACAGCAGTTACCTGTTCAGCAGCAACACGCTTGCCTCTGCGTTGGGCATTTTACAGGGCATCCTCGTCTTCCGCCTGCTGGGAGATTCAGGCTCCGGTCTGCTGGCAATCGTCATGGACTTTCCCTCCAACGTCAACCGCCTGCTCTCCTTCCGCATGAGCGAAGTGACAGTGAAATACGTGGGCGAAGCCCTGACGCAAGACGACAAACCACGCGCCGCCGCCCTCGTCAAAGGCATTGCGCTGATAGAGGCAGTCACATCCGTCATTGCCTACCTCGTCCTCCTGCTTTTGGCGGCGTGGGGCGCACAAACCTTTGCTCAGGGGCTGCCCATCGAGCCGCTCTTCCGCTTTTATGGCGCCTTCCTGCTTGCCAACCTCGTCTATGAAACTTCCACCGGCGCGCTCCAAGCCACAGACAATTTCAAACAGGTAGCGCGCGCCAACTTCTACCAGAGCATCGCCCTCACCGCCCTCATCGCCGCCGTCTTTCTGCTCGACACGCTGAAAATCACAAACTGGGGGCTGACGGGCATCCTCGCGGCATACCTCGTCGGCAAGACAATTGCCGGGGTTGTAGTAACAGGCTCGGCGTCCCGCGAATTGAACCGCCGGCTGGGACGCGGCTGGATGCGCACCCCGCTCCGACTCATCCCAGACTGGAACCCCATCCTGCGCTTCGCCTTCAGCACGAATCTCAACGGGACCGTCAACCTGTTCGCCCGCGACAACGTCCGCCTCTACATCGCGGCTCTTGTCTCCACCGCTGCAGTGGGATACTTCAGCCTCGCATCGAAACTCATCAACCTCATCATGGTGCCGCTCGACCCGCTCATCGCCCCGACCTATGCCGAAATCACACGCACCATCTCCGCGCGGCAATGGGCATCCACCCGCAAACTGCTCAAACAGGTCAGCGCCATCAGCGCCGCATGGACTTTACTCGCCGGCGGCGGACTTGCCGCGGTGGGCTGGTGGCTCATCCCGTTCGTCTATGGGCGCGAGATGGCGCCCGCCTACCCCGCCTTTTTGCTCCTGCTCCTCGGTTACGGCGCCGCCAACATCGCTAACTGGAACCGTCCGCTCCTGCTGGCGCTGGGCAAACCTGCCTACCCCCTGCTCATTGCGGCGGCATGCGGCGCGGTGGAAGTGGCGCTCATCTTCCTGCTCGTTCCGCGCGGCGGATACCTCGTCGGCGCGGCAATCGTCGCCGGCTACTTCGTCGTCTCCATCGGTTGGACAGTTGCGCTTGGGCTGAGAATCATGAAACGGCAGGAGAAAACAGCATGAAGATTATCGCAACCGCCGGTTCCCAAATCCCCTCCGACACCGCCAACAGCATCCAGGTGATGAAAGCGTGCAATGCGTTGGCTCAACTGGGTCACGATCTCACGCTTATCGTTCCCGAAGTGAACATTGAACGTTCAAGGATAAACATTCAACGTCATTATGGCATTGAGACTTCCTTCCCCATCGAATGGCTCGCCTCACCCAGCCGGCGGCTCTTCACCTGGCAGTCTGTTCAGCGCGCCCGCGCTCTCCGCGCCGACCTGCTCTACACCTGGTTTCCACAATCAGCAGTCTTCGGGCTGTTTTACCGTATTCCCACCGTCTTCGAAATTCACCTTCAGCCAACCGGCGCGTTCGGTCCCGCCTGGCACCGCGCCTTTGCCCTCCTGCGCGGACGCAAACGCCTCGCTTCCATCACGCGGGCATTGGTGGACCTGCTGGAACGCCGCCACAACATCCGCTTCAAACCAGACGAAGTGGTCATTGCCCCCAACGGCGTGGAACTCGAACGCTTCGCCTCATTGCCAGACCCGCTCACTGCCCGCCAAACCCTCAACCTTCCCTCCGCCCCGACCGTGATGTGCACCGGTCACCTGTACGCGGGCCGCGGCGCAGACCTGTTCCTGGCGCTTGCAAAAGAACTGCCGCAGGCGCACTTCGTTTGGGTTGGGGGGCGCCCGGCAGATGTGGAAACATGGAAAAAACGCGCCGAATCGGGCAACGTCACCTTCGCGGGCTTCGTCCCCAACCAGCAGTTACCCCTCTGGCAGGCGGCGGCAGATATTCTGCTCATGCCCTACAGCCGCACCATCATGGGCTCAAGCGGCAACGCCGACTCTGCCAGCGTTGCCAGCCCGATGAAGATGTTCGAATACATGGCGGCAGGACGGGCAATCGTCACGGCAGATTTGCCGGTGATCCGCGAAGTGTTGAACGAAAAGAACGCAGTCTTCTGCGAACCGGATGATCTGGCAGATTGGAAATTGGCAATTGGAAAATTGTTGGAAGACGAACCGCGCAGGCGGTTACTGGGGGGGCAGGCAAGGGAGGATGTGCGGGGCTATACCTGGCTGGCACGGGCGGAGAAGATTATGATGGGGATGGGGTAATCAGCAGGTCACCAAAACTCGGCGCAGGTTTCCGCTCTCTGCTGCGCGCTTTGAGAATCTGGCGTTCCCCTCTCTGACGGGATGTCGCATTCCTTTACCAGGCAAAGCAATCAGCCCAAGTAGTGTAAAATCCCCCCGTATGTTTTTCAAAAACAAACTGTTCTGGATTATCCTCCTCGCCTTTGCGGCGCGGCTGCTGGTTGGCGTTTCGCTCCATCTGGGACTCCCTCTCTACGGTCACGCAGACGAAGACGACCGCGCCGGGTACGTCTTCACCGACGCGCACATCCGCGACGACCAGGCATGGAAACTCGCCAGTTCCGACCATCCCATTTGGGATGCCTTCAGCCGCAAATTCTCCTCTGACCAGTACGGCGGTTTGCTGGCGTTCAGCGCTTTCGTGTACCGCTACCTCTCGCCGGATGCCCAGCGTCCGCTGCTGCTGATTCTGCTTTCGGCAATCGTTGCAGCGTTGGGCATACCCTTTTTGTGGCTGGGAGCGCGGCAGGTCTTTGGCGAAAACGTCGCTTACGCCGCAGCATGGATCTTTGCCCTGTACCCCGAAAGTGTTCTGCTCGGTTCCTCTGCCATGCGCGAGCCATACCTGCTCACGTTCAGCGCGATGGCGTTTTGGGGGTTCGCAGCATGGCGGGGCGCTGGTCTTGATACGCCGCGTTCAGACGCCGCTGCCCTGCCGGCGTCATTTCACAGGTGGATATGGCTTGCGCTCGGTCTGCTTGGCATGCTGCTGGTTTCGCCGGCAGTTGCGCTGGCGCATCTCATCATCTTTGCAGGCTGGGTCTTCTTCACCGATGAACGCCGCATACTTTCATGGAAACCCATTCTCCTCTTCGCGCTGATTTTTACGGTGGGCTTGTTCGCCCTTTCCGCCGCGCTCAACCGCTCGGGGCAGTTCGATGCCTCGTCGCCGCTGGGCGTGGTCAACGACTGGCTGAGGCTGACAGTGCGGTGGGACATCTATCAACTCGAGCGCGGGTCGGGCTGGGTGCAAAAACTCTTCGACGAAATGCCGGAGTGGATGCGTTTGCCCTTTGTGGCGGTTTATGGCGTGTTACAGCCGGTCCTGCCGGCGGCGGTCTTCGAGCCGGATAACCGTTTCTGGCAGGTCATCTACCTCGTCCGCGCGGCGGGATGGTATGCACTGCTTCCAGCGTTGATTCTGTCTTTCGGAGCAGGAGCAGGACAAGGGTCGGGGCAGAAGCGGAATGTCATCCTGTGGCTCTCGCTTCTTATCTGGACCTGGATCCTGCTCTCTGCTCTGCGAGGCGGCGGCGACTCGTGGGACAATCCGCGCTACCGGGCGATTCTGTTTGCCTGGCAGGCGGTGATTGCGGGGGTTGTGTGGGTCTGGTGGCAGGAAACGCGCAACGCCTGGGGGAAGCGCTTGTTGTGGTGCGAGGCGGTCTTTTTGCTGGTGTTTACGCAGTGGTATGCCAGTCGTTATTTTCATTGGGGCGGTCAACTGCCGTTCGCGGCGATGATCGGTCTGATTGTGGCGGTGTGGGGGATCATCGTGGGGCAGGGGCTGTGGCTGGATAAACGGCGCATTACAAGCCGTCGAATGTAGGTTATAATTCAGCCGCTGAATTTTGAATTAAGGACTCACCTTACGCAAAACGTCCCGAAGGCTCACGTAAATCAGGCTTGGATTTTGCCCAAACCTTCGGGACGGTGCGTAACATCAATTAAGGAGATTGAATGCCTACCGCATTAATCACAGGAATCACAGGGCAGGACGGGTCGTATCTGGCGGAGTTGTTGCTCAAGAAGGGATATCGCGTGGTCGGCGTGGCGCGCCGCTCCAGCACGGTGACCTATGAGCGCATCAACCACCTGTTGGATGACATTCTGGTAGTGCAGGGTGATTTGCACGACCAGGGGTCTCTGCTCTCCTTGCTCGAGGAATACGAACCGAGCGAAGTGTACAACCTGGCGGCGCAGTCGTTTGTGCCGACTTCGTGGAATCAGCCGGCATTGACCGGTGACATTACTGCGCTGGGGGTGACGCGCCTGCTGGAAGCGATTCGGTTTGTGAACCCGAAAATCAAGTTTTATCAGGCGTCTTCCAGTGAGATGTTTGGGAAGGTGCTGGAGGTGCCGCAGCGCGAGACGACGCCGTTCTATCCGCGCAGCCCGTATGGAGTGGCAAAAGTGTACGGGCATTGGATTACGGTGAATTACCGCGAGTCGTTCAATATGTTTGCGGCTTCGGGGATTCTGTTCAATCACGAGAGTCCGCGCCGCGGTTTGGAGTTCGTCACCCGCAAGATTTCGGACGGCGTGGCGAAGATCAAACTGGGGCTGGCAAAAGAACTGCGCCTGGGCAATCTGGAAGCGCAGCGCGACTGGGGCTTTGCCGGCGATTATGTAGAAGCCATGTGGCGAATGCTGCAACAGGATACGCCCGATACGTATGTCATCGGCATGGGCGAGACTCATTCGGTGCGCGAGTTTTGCGAGATCGCCTTCGCCCACGTGGGGCTGGATTACCGAGATTTCGTCGTTCAGGATGAGCGTTTTTACCGCCCCGCCGAAGTGGACCTGCTTATCTCTGACCCCTCCAAGGCGCGCACACAACTTGGCTGGGAGCCGTCGGTCTCTTTCAAGGAACTGGTCAAGATGATGGTGGATGCCGACCTGGAACGTCTCGCCGCGAAGAAGTAAGCCATGACCGACCTCTCGCTTGTCATCCCCGTTTACAACGAAAAGGACAACCTGCCTTTGTTGATGGACGCCGTCAAATCGGCGCTGACTCCCCTCAACCGCACCTGGGAGGTCATTCTGGTGGATGACGGTTCGACAGATGGAAGCCTGGAGGTTTTGACCGAACTGGCAGAAAGACATCCTGAACACGTCCGCGTAGTAGTCTTCCGCCGCAACTTTGGTCAGACCGCCGCCATTGCCGCCGGCATTGATCACGCCGAGGGCAGCATCATCGTCCTGCTCGACGCCGACCTCCAGAACGACCCTGCCGACATCCCCATGCTGCTCGCCAAACTGGACGAGGGTTACGACCTGGTCAGCGGCTGGCGCAAAGACCGCAAGGACAACCGCCTCACCCGCACCATTCCCTCCAACCTTGCCAATGGGCTCATCTCGTGGGTGACGGGCGTGCGCCTGCACGATTACGGCTGCACGCTCAAAGCCTACCGCCGCGAAGCGCTCGAAGGCTTCCGTCTCTACGGCGAAATGCACCGCTTCATCCCGGTCTTCGCGCACTCGGTAGGAGCAAAAATCACGGAACTCCCCGTCCGCCACCACCCCCGCAAATTTGGCGTGGCAAAATACGGTCTGGAACGAACCGTCAAGGTCATCCTCGACCTGTTCACCGTCAAATTCCTGCTCGATTATTCCCACAAGCCCATGCGTTTGTTTGGAGGCACGGGCGTCAGCCTGATTGCCGTCAGCATGTTTCTGCTTGCCTACCTCTTCATCCGCAAAGTGTTCTTCTTCGTCCCGGTACTGACCTCGCCGTTCTTTCAAATCGGCGTCATGCTTCTCATCCTTGGGTTTCAATCCATCCTGATGGGGCTGATTGCCGAACTGCTGGCGCGCACGTATCACGAATCGCAAAGCAAGCCCACTTACACCATTCGCGCCGTGTTGGGGAAGAAGCGCTAACATGTCTGCCTGGTGGTCGAAAAACCGCCGCCTCATCCTGCAGCTGGCAGGGACGCTTCTGGCGGTCATCCTGCTGGCTGCGCTGTTGCGGGGAGAGGGTTGGAGCGAAATCACCGCAGCTTTCGCAAAGATCAAACCTGCCGACCTGCTCTGGGTGGCGTTCCTGTTTATCATTTCACGCCTCGCCACCGCAGCGAGGTGGCACGTCCTCCTGCGTGCCGGCGGCGTGAACATCCGCTACAAAGACAGCCTCGCCCTCACCTTCACGGGTTTATTTGCATCCAACTTCCTCCCCACTACCATCGGCGGCGACATGGTGCGCCTGGCGGGCGTCATGCGCATGGGCTTCGACCGCGCCGTCTGTCTCGCCTCCATCGCCGCAGACCGGCTGATCGGCATGCTGGGGATGAGCATGACCCTGCCTCTCGGACTCGTCCACGCCTGGAAACTCCTCGGCGCCGCCCCCGCCTCCTCCCTGACCTTCGCCTGGTCCAAACGTCCCCTCGCCTTCCTCAAGCGGACGCTTTCCGTCTTCACCCTGTGGCTTCGCCAGCCTGCCTCCCTGCTCGTCTCCCTCGCTTTCACCTGGGTTCACATGCTATGCCTGTTCGGCTCCATCTCCATTTTGACCGCCGACCTCGAAACCCGCATCCCCTTTTGGATGATCGCCGGGCTTTGGAGCCTGACCTATTTCATCACCCAGATTCCCATCTCCATCAACGGCTATGGCTTGCAGGAGTTATCCTTCACCTTCCTCCTGTCCAACGCGGCAGGGCTTTCCCCCGCCGCCAGTTTGAGCGTGGCAGTGTTGATTCGCGCTTTTTTCATCCTGACCAGCCTGCCCGGAGCGCTTTTCCTGCCATTCATTGTGACAGTCATGGCAGAACAAAAAACGGGCGCATTACCCCGTGATAACCTGCTGTAAAATTGAAAACTGATGGATCAACGCACCGCTTCCCGTTCCTTTTGGCTGACACTCCTTTCCTTCCTCGCTCTTGCCCACCTGACCTTGTTCCGTTTCACATCTCTGCGGCTGGTCGAACTGGGCGTGGACCTGAAGCGCGCCGCCTGGAGCGGAATGCTGCTCTTGTTTCTGGCAATTGCGCTGGTTTGCATCTGGCTTTTTATCCGCATCGCTGCAAACCGCTCCAGTTTCGTCGAACGGGCAGAGCGCCTCGCCTTCCACTCGCTCCCCCTGCGCCTCTTCGGCGGCATCCTCTTTCTCGGCATCCTTTTCGTCATCCCCTACCTCAAATTTACCTACCGAATCGGCGAGAACATCAAACAGCCGGTTTACGACCCTGTCTTACTTCTGCTTCTTTACTACTGGGCATGCGCCTGGCTGATTTTGCTTGCCACCGCCGCCCTCAAAGCCTGCTTCCGTACCACCTGGCTGGGAGGTTTTTCCGCTGCGCTCATTCTGCTGGGGCTGGCATACGAAATCCACTTCCGCTACGGCTATGTGACAGATTACCCCTTCTCGCTTGGCTGGTCTGAAGGAAGCCGCTACTATTACGCCTCGTTATACTTTTCGAAAAAGATTTACGGAGAGGCATTTCCCCTCTCTACGCTTCACCCCACCCGTTACCTGCTCCAATCATTCCCGTTCCTTTTTCCCAGCCTGGGCATTTTCGCACACCGCTTCTGGCAGTTTTTCCTGTGGATCAGCCTGACCGCCGGCGCATCCCTTGCCCTGAGCGGGCGAGCCTTTGGCAGCCGTGAAAAAGCCCTGCGCTGGCTGTGGGCAGGCTGGCTCTTTCTGTTTCTCCTGCGGGTGGGAGTTTACTACCACCTCCAGGTTATGGTCATCCTGCCTCTCCTGTTTGTCTCTATCAAAAAGCCCTGGCAAACGCTTGCGGCAGTGATTATCTCCTCGTTGTGGGCAGGGGTCAGCCGCGTGAACTGGTTTCCGATGCCCGCCATGATTGCCGCCGCCATCTATTTGCTGGAAACACCTTTTCACTCACAAAGCGGCGAAAACGCCTCCTTCAAAGCATTCGTAAAGTACCTCTCCCAACCTGTCTTGTGGATGGTGACCGGCCTTGCCGCCGCCTTGTTTGCCCAGTGGGCGTATATTCCCCTTTCGGGCAACATAGAAAATGCAAAAGCCTTCACATCCAGTTTCACCTCCGACCTGCTGTGGTATCGCCTGTGGCCCAACGCGAACTTTCCGCTGGGGGTCATTCCCGCCATCCTGATTTGGAGTGCGCCCCTGCTCCTGGTCATCCTCCTCTCCACCCGTCAGACGTCACTGCATGGCATCCGCTGGCTGGGATTAAGCGCCATGCTCCTGGCTCTGTTTGCCGGCAGCGCCGTAGTCAGCGCCAAAATCGGCGGCGGCGGCGACCTGCACAACATGGATACCTATGCAGTGCTGGTCAGCCTTGTGGCGCTTTACTTTTTCAGCGGGCGCGTCGAAGCAGAACCAGGCTTCCCGTCCCGCCCGAACCGCCCGACCCCGCTCGTTGTTTTTGCTGTCCTTTTGCCCGTCCTCACGCTCATCCCCATGCTGGCGCCCTATCCCAAATACAATCAAAGCCGCAACCAGCAGGCGCACCAGCAGCTGGTAAGCATCGTGAATGAGATTGGCAGGCAGGGACCCGTGCTGTTCATCAACGAAAGACAGATGGTTGCACTGGGCGAAGTGAGCGTGCCATTGGTCTATGATTATGAAGTAGTTACCCTGATGGAAATGGCAATGTCTGGCAACCGGGCTTACCTCAACCGCTTCTACGACGACCTCGCCAGCCAGCGCTTTGCGGCGATCATCGCCGGCAGACAAAATACCGTCATCAAACTGGACGGCGTCTTTGCCGAGGAAAACAACGTCTGGAATACCTACGTCTCCCCCTACATTCTCTGTTACTACGAATCGAACACCACCATCGAAGCGGACGATTCGCGCATCGAAATTTACCGCCCGCGTACCCAAACGGCAAATTGCCCGTCTGGAAAATAGCAGATTTAGGACTTGAGCGTAATTGACGTTCTCTATGCACCCCGCGCGTTAGAGAACGCGCTCTACGCAAAATTTGATACAACAAAATACAAGGAAATCAAAACATGAGCAACAAACAAACTGTTATCGTCACAGGTGGGTGCGGATTTATCGGCACCAACTTTGTCCGCCTCTTGATTCAAAGCGGCGCATACAAAGTTGTCAACCTGGATGCTCTCACCTATGCCGCCAATCCCCTCTCCCTGGCAGACCTGGAAAACCACCTCGATTACACCTTCGTCAAAGGCAACATCACCGACCGTGCGCTGGTCGCCTCGCTGTTCGAGAAATTCCAGCCGGCGGGCATCTTCCATTTTGCCGCCGAGTCGCACGTGGATCGTTCGATTGTGAACGCTGAAGACTTCGTGCAGACCAACGTCGTTGGCACGTACACTCTGCTCGAAGCCGCGCGCGCCTACTGGAGCAATCTGCCGCAGGAGCGCAAACAGACCTTTCGCTTCCTGCACGTTTCCACCGACGAAGTCTTCGGCTCTCTCGGACCCGATGGCTGGTTCACCGAAGAAACTCCCTACGCCCCGAACTCACCCTACTCCGCCTCCAAAGCCGCCAGCGACCATTTTGTGCGCGCCTTTTATCACACCTACGGCTTGCCTGCTATCATCACTAACTGCTCCAACAACTACGGACCCTACCAGTTCCCTGAAAAGATGATCCCGTTGATGATCCTCAACGCTATCTCTGGCAAGCCCCTGCCCGTCTATGGCGACGGCTCCAACGTGCGCGACTGGCTGTACGTGGAAGATCACTGCAAAGCAGTGAAACTGGCTTTCGATAAAGGCAAGCCCGGCGAGGTATATGTCATTGGTGGGAACAATGAACAGAAGAACATCAACCTCGTTCACAAAATCTGCGATATTCTTGACGAGGTTGCGCCGCCGGTCGAGGCGCCGCAACTGCGCGAACAGGGCTTGAAGAGTTACCGCGAGTTGATTCGTTTCGTGACCGACCGCCCCGGCCACGACAAGCGCTACGCCATTGATGCGGCGAAGATTCGGCGTGAGTTAGGCTGGCAGCCTGAGGTCGGGTTTGAGGCGGGGCTGCGCCGCACGATTGACTGGTACCTGCATCATCCCGAATGGGTGGATCAGGTCAGCAGCGGTTCTTACGGTGAATGGATCAAAAAGAATTATGCCTGGCGTGAGGCAAAGGAGGCAAAATGAAGGGAATTATTCTGGCAGGCGGTAAAGGGACGCGCCTTTACCCGCTGACGATTGCCATTAGCAAGCAAATTTTACCGGTCTTCGACAAGCCGATGATTTACTATCCGCTTTCGATGTTGATGATGGCGGGCATCCGCGAGATTTTGATCATCAGCACACCCGAGGCTTTGCCGTTGTTCCGCGATCTGCTCAAGGATGGTTCGCAATGGGGTTTGAAGTTCGAGTATGCCGAACAAGCCGAGCCGCGCGGGCTTGCCGATGCTTTTCTGGTGGGGCGCGATTTCATCGGCGACAGCCCGGTCTGCCTGACGCTTGGAGATAATATTTTTTATGGCGAAGGGTTGACTTCTTTGCTGCAGAGTTGCGCCTCGTTGCAAGAAGGCGCAATGATTTTTGGCTACAAAGTGCATGACCCGGAACGCTATGGCATTGTGGAATTCGACGAGAAGGGAAATGTGTTGAGCATCGAAGAAAAACCCAAAAAGCCAAAGTCGAACTGGGCAGTGCCGGGCATTTATTTTTACGACAACCAGGTTATCCGCTTTGCCGAGTCGCTCACGCCCTCGGCGCGCGGAGAGATCGAAATCACAGACCTGAACCGCATCTATCTCGAACGCGGACAGTTGAAGGTGAAACTGTTCGGCCGCGGCGTGGCATGGCTGGACGCCGGCACGCACGAATCTCTGCTGCAAGCGGGGGCGTTCATTCAAACCATTCAAGAACGCCAGGGACTGATGATTGCCTGCCCCGAAGAGATTGCCTTCCGCATGGGCTTTATTTCGCGGGAGCAATTGTTGAAATTGGGGCAGGAACTTTCCAGCAATGGCTATGGCAAATACATTGTAGATGTCGCTAACAGCGCGGTCTGAGAGGCGTGGGATGGCAAAAGAATTTTCCTATCAGCCCGGCGATGGTTTTTCCTTTGAACGTTTCATCTCGGCAGAGGATGTGAAGCGCTTTGCAGAAATTGTCGGCGACTTGAATCCCATCCACCTCGATGCAGAGTTTGCCGCGCAATCCTTCTTCAAACGGCGTATTGTCCATGGCGCGTTTCTTGGCGGGCTGATTTCCAAAGTGCTGGGCATGGATTTCCCCGGGCAGGGCACGGTGTACATTTCGCAAAACTCGGTCTTCAAGCGCCCCGTCTATGTGGATACTGCGGTCAAAATTGAGGTCAAAGTTACTGAAACGATTCCCGAAAAACGCCGTCTTGTGTTGGACACGACCGTTTTGAACGAGAACGGCGAGGTTTGCCTTGCAGGCTCGGCTGTCGTGTGGATCCCTGAATAAAACGGAGCGCACCCATGACCATTCCCTTCAATCGTCCAACCACCGTCGGCAAAGAGACCGAATACATGCAGCAGGCTTTGCAAAACCGCCATCTCTCCGGAGATGGGCAATTCACCAAAAAGGCGCATGCCTTGCTGGAAGAAAGCCTCGGGGTTCCTAAAGTCCTGCTCACCACTTCCTGCACGCACGCGCTGGAAATGTCGGCGCTTTTGTTGAATTTGAAAGAAGGGGATGAAGTCATCGTGCCGTCGTTCACGTTCGTTTCCACGGTCAATGCGTTTGCCCTGCGGAACGCCACACCGGTCTTTGCCGACGTTCGGGCAGATACCCTCAACATAGACGAATCTAAACTTGAGGCTTTGATCACCCCCCGCACGCGCGCCATTGTCGTCGTCCACTATGCCGGCGTGGGCTGTGAAATGGACGCCATCCTCGAAATTGCCAATCGTCACGGACTCCCTGTGGTGGAAGATAACGCCCATGGGCTGTTTGGCAAATACAAAGGCAAACCGCTCGGCACCTTTGGCGTCATGGCAACCCAAAGTTTCCACGAGACCAAGAACTTCACCTGCGGCGAGGGCGGCGCCCTGCTCATCAACGACCCCCAATACATCGAAGACGCCGAAATCCTGCGCGAAAAAGGCACCAATCGCAGTCGTTTCTTCCGCGGGCAGGTGGATAAATACACCTGGGTAAACGTTGGTTCGAGTTACCTGCCCTCCGAAATCCTTGCCGCCTTCCTGCTGGCGCAACTGGAAGAACGCGAGCAAATTCAAGCGCGCCGCCGCCAGATTTGGGAAACCTACTACAAGGAGCTCGGCGGGTGGGCGGAGGAAAATCAGGTGAGCATGCCATTCGTCCCGGCGCATTGCGAACAGTCCTACCACATGTTCTACCTGCTCTTCCCCAGCCTCGAAAAACGTCAGGCGGCGATTGCATACCTGAAAGAGCGCGGCATTCAAGCGGTCTTCCACTACCTGCCCCTGCACCTCTCGCCGATGGGCGAAAAATACGGCGGCAAAGCCGGCGATTGCCCCGTCACCGAACGAATCAGCGACCAGCTTCTGCGCCTGCCCTTCTACACCAATATGACCGAAGAGGAGCAAATGCAGGTCATTGAAACCCTCAGGGAATTCACTGTATAAAGGCATTTCGAGCCGAGACGATGTTCCTTTTTTCCCTTGCCTTGTTTGTGTTGCTGGCGGGCAGCCTGCCCTGGGCGGCGGTTGCCCGCCTTTCACATAAACCCGCCTGGCTACTGGCATTGTACCTGATCGGCAGCGCCAATGTGACGGCAGCCTCCTATATCGCCAACTCGCTGCGTCTGCTCGATCAACCATGGGCAATGCTCACCGTCCACGCCTTATTCGGAGGTCTTGGCTGGGCAGTGTGGCTGCGCAACGGCAAACCCTCCGTGTGGGGACCGTTTGAGGGCTGGCAGATCAGGCTCGAGGTCCGCAGACTGAAGCGTGAGCCTCTCCTTGCCCTGCTGCTGGTCTTTACTGTCATCGCATACGCTTTTGCGCTGGCGCAGGTGATTTACATCCCCCAAAACAACATGGACAGCCTGAGCACACATCTCTCGCGCATCGTGTTTTGGCGTCAGAATGGCTCATTCCTGCCATGGGAAACCCCGCGTCTGGATCAGGTGTGGTATCCGGTCAATGCCCAATTACAAACGTATTGGACGCTGCTCTTTCTCGGCAGCGACCGCCTGGTGGGAAGCGCCCAATGGCTGGCGGTGTTGGTTTCGGCGGCGGGCGTTTTTGGGCTGGCGCGGTTGTTTGGGTATGGCAAGCGTCCGTCGGCTTTTGCGGCGCTGCTCTTCCTGAGTTTTCCGCTGGTTGCGCTGCAAGCCACCACCACTCAAACCGACCTGGTGACCACAGCGTTTTTTCTCCTCTCGGTGTATTTTCTGGTGCTGGGGCTGCAAACGGAACGTCTTTCTCCCCTTTCTCTTTCGGCGTTGGGCGTTGGCATTGGCATCGGCGTGAAGAAGAGTTTTTTTCTGTTGCTGCCTGTGCTGGCGGCGCTGGTTGTACTTGCCTTCCTGCAATGGCGCAGGCGCAGCGTCAAGCCGCTTGTCTTTTGGACGTTCAACGTCCTTGCGGCGGCGGCGCTTTTCGGCGCGTACATGTACATTGTGAATTGGACGTATTTCGGCAGCCCCTTCGGATCACCGGAGTACCTCGATACGATGATTGAAACGCCACAGACCGCGCCAGACGCTACCGACCACACTCCGCATCTTGCCGCCCCGACGCCTGTCCCTGCTCCCAAGCCTGAGATTCTTCTGGAAGTACTCTACAACGCTCCGCGCCTGCTCTATCAAGCCCTCGACACCAGCGGTTTGCCTCGCCCGCTGGATGGATACGCCCACAAGGTCAAAATGCGGACGGCGAGAGCGTTCTTCTCGTTCATCGGCTTCGAGGAGATCGAGGGAACGGCGTACGCCGCGCCCGGTCACGCCTTCAGTTTCAGCGACAAGAACATCAACGAGGAAAGTCACGCCTGGTATGGACCATTGAGTTTCCTGCTGATTTTCCCCGCCCTTCTATGGGAGGCGCGCCGCGGCTGGAAGACACACCAGTACCTGCTGGCTGCGCCTTTGGCCGGCTTGCTCCTGTTTCTGCCTCTCGAAATCATCCTGCGCCCCGGCTGGGACCCCTTTCAGGGACGGTATTTTGCGCCGCTGGTTGCCCTTTGTACGCCGCTTGCGGCGGTCTGGTTCAAGAAAGACGGCGCTGCTTTTCACGAATGGCTGATCGGCGGGCTGGCGGCAACCATCCTGGCGGTGACCCTGCTCTACAACCCATCCAAGCCCACGCTGGGAAAATATGCTGATGAATTTCACATTTGGAACAACGACCGCATCTTCATCCAAACCATCCAGCGCAAAAATGACCGTGAGATGTATTTCCTTGTGGAAAAATTCGTTCCACCCGATGCCACGCTGGCGTACTACGTTCCGTTCTTTATCCTGGATTACCCGCTGTTTGGAGAAAGCCTGAACCGCCGCCTGGTGCCTGTCGTTTCGCCCGCTCAGGTTGCAGACCTGCAGTGGCTGAGGGAGCGGGGAGTCGAATACTTGCTTGTGCCGGCGCAGGAGGGGTACCCCCACCCGCCGGCGGAATTTGAGTTGATTCGCCAGCGGGCAGGGTGGAATTTGTACGGTCTCTCACCTGCGCCGTGACCCACCTTTTGCGTTACACAAACTTAATCCGCCGCGCTGCAAAAGCCACCATGCGCAACAATAACAAGCCGTGTTTCCAGCGCGAAATGTTGGTCGTGCCATAGGTGCGCTCGCGGTAACGGATGGGGAGGTCAATAATTTTCAGGTTGAGTTTTGCCGCGCCGAAGATCAAATCGAAATCGCCGAAGGGGTCGAAATCTCCAAAGTAGGAGCGGTTTGCCTTGATGAGTTCGTAATCGCTTTTCCACAGCACTTTGGTGCCGCACAACGTATCCTTGATGGACTGTCCCAGCAGCCATGAGAATGCGATGCTGAAAAACTTGTTGCCGAGGAAGTTCAGCGTGCGCATGGCTTCCTTCTCCATCGGGTACACGAGACGCACGCCGTTGATGAACTCACCCTTGCCAGAGACCAGCGCCTCATAGAAGCGCGGCAGGTCTTCGGGCGGGACGGTCAGGTCGGCGTCGAGGATCATGAGGATGTCACCGGAGGCGCGCTCGAAGCCGGCGCGGATGGCGTCGGCTTTGCCAATGCCGGGTTGTTTGAGGAGCAGGCTGGGGGTCGAAGGATGCGAGGCGATTTCGCGTTCGATGGCGGCGTAGGTGTCGTCTTTGGAATGTCCCTCTACGAAGACAAGTTCAGTGCCGCGTCCCATTTGTGGAACGCGCTCAAAGATGGCTTTGATGTTGCCGGCTTCGTTTCGCGCCGCCACCACCACCGAGACTTTCGGCTCCTCCGCGCGTACCGGCAGCGGGCGGGCGATCACAAAGTTGGAAAGCGCCAGATGATTGAACGGCGCAAGGCGCACCAGGAAGCGGTTTGCCCACCCGCCCAGCGGCAGGGGCAAAAGCACCTCCTGTGAAGTGCGGATGGCTTCGAAGCCCGCCAGTGTAAGCAGCGAACGTACGTCTTCGGGGGTGAGCCAGTTTTGGTACAGGTTTCGGGTGGCAAGGTTTAGCCCCTGTGCCAGGCTGAGCGGCAATTGCCAGAGGCGGCTGTAAAAATTCAGGATGATTCGCGTGCGCGGCGTGCATAAACGGCGAATCTGCTCAAGCACACGCTGAACATCCCACAGGTCGTTGACCAGGTCGGAGAGGATGATGACATCGAAGGTCTCATCCAGAGCCGAGAGGTCGTGCGCGTCGGCGTGCAGGAAGGTAAGGTGCGGGTGACGTTCGCGCGCGCGGCGAATCATCTCTTCGGAAAAGTCCACACCCACGCCGCGCGACGGCTGGAGGTCGGCGAGGAGGCGCCCATCGGCGCAGCCCAGTTCGAGGACGCGCAAACGGGGCGAAACATGGAAGCGGTAAATCTCTGAGAGACGGCGGTGATACCATTTACCCATGCCCTCCCAGGCATCGCGCTGACGGGCAATGGCATCCCAATGGTCAATACGGGCTTGCTGGTAGGCTTCTCCAGCAGCATCAAAAGGCGGGTTGACTGAAATCATGGGCACGATTTTACCTGATACTTTCCACAGCCGCTCATTTTCCCTTGTGCTATACTCGCCTCCCATGAACACGCTAACGTTTTTTCTGCCCATTCTTGCCTACCTTTCCGGCTCGCTTCCCTTCTCCATCTGGGTGACGCGCTTCGTCAAGGGCGTGGACGTGCGCGAGTCTGGCTCTGGTCACGCCACCACCACAAACACCATCCGTCAGGCAGGCTTTGGCTGGGGTGCGCTGGTGCTGATGCTCGACATTTCCAAAGGCTTTTTCCCCGTTTGGCTTGCCCAGCGCCTCGGCGGCGAACCGTGGCTGATTGCCCTCACCGCTGCCGGCGCGGTCATCGGTCACTGCTGGACCCTCTTCGCCCAGTTTCGCGGCGGCATGGGGCTGGCAACCTTCGGCGGCGCGCTCCTGGCAGTAAACTGGTTTGCCTTCGTCATCGGGCTGGGCTTGCTGCTCCTGCTCACCCTCACCATCCATCACAGCGCGCGCGCCGGCGTCTTCACCGGTCTCCTCATCGCACCCGCCTTCTGGCTGCTCGGCTTGCGCGGCACAGAAATTTGGATCGCCCTCGCCGGCGGGCTGATCATCGCCTTCCGCTTCCTCACCGATTGGAACCGCAAGTACCGTGAACTCTGGCTCGACCGGGAGAAACCATGAAACTCGGCATTGTCACCGATTCCACATCCGACCTGCCGCCTCCTCTCATCGAACAGTACACACTCGAAGTAGTCCCATCCCTCCTGATTCTGGATGGAAAAGAATACGCCGACGGGGAGGGCATTTCACGCAGTGACTTCTACAAACAACTCCCCTCGCTTCAGACTCCGCCGACAACTGCCGCGCCATCCATAGGCGACTTCGCCGCCCGGTACGACTCCCTCCTCGCCCGCGGCTGTGACCATATTCTCTCCATCCACGCTGCCGCCACCCTCACCACCATCATCAACTCTGCCCGTCAGGCAGCGCAGGATTTCCCCCGCAAAATCACCATCCTCGACAGCGCCTCCCTTTCCCTGGGGCTTGGCTTCCAGGTCCTTGCCGCCGCCGAAGCCGCCGAAAACGGACTGACCGCCGCCCTGGCTGCCGCCCAATCCACGCGGCAGCGGCTCAAAGTGTATGCCGCGCTCGACACACTCGAAAACCTCAAACGCAGCGGGCGCGTCCCCGGCGTAATCGCCGCCTTAGGCGGCTTGCTCTCTATCAAACCCCTCATCGAACTGACCGAAGGACAGGTCAAGCCTGCCGGTGCCGTGCGAACGACCCGACAAGCCGCCGACCGACTGCTCAGCCTGCTCCTGCAGGAGGGCAAACTGGAAAGACTGGCAATCCTGCACACCGGCGCTGAAGCCCGCGCCAAAGACTTCCTCGAAACTCTGATGCAAACCGCCAGCCAATCTGCCCCGCGCGACATCCTGCTCGTCAACGTGACGCCGGTCATTGGCACGCATGTCGGTCCGAACGGTTTGGGGTTTGCGGCGGTGAAGAAATAAAGAAAGAAATCTAGCCACCTGACAGTTTCATTTTCTGCCCCATCGCCCGACGATAAATCGTCGGGCTGATGCCCACAAAGCCCGCTGAAGCGGGCTGGCAGTCGGTTTTAGCCGACTTTGTAGGCGTAGCCAGCGGATTTATCCGCTGGCGATGGCTATTTTCGGCTTTCCCGACGGTAGAAACAAAAATCCCGCCTTGCCGCGTGCGGTGAGATATTATCACCGCCGGTTTTTTTACTCCCTCCCCATGATAAAATACCATCTATGCAGCAATCATTGGAAAAACTACGCAAAGTCTTCCGCCTGGAACACGAAAACGAATACAGCAACACCGCCATCATCGGCGGACTTTCAAAAATGCTCGATTTTTGGGAGGGGGAAGCCCGCGCCGAGGGAGTTAAAGAAGAGATTATTCAGGCTGTTGTGCAAAGACTCCGCTCGTATGGCGGGCTCAGTCCCAAGTCACGGGCTGACGCGCTGAAAGGCTTGTGGAAACGCATCGGCGAGGTATATCCCGAAGCGCAGCAAAAAGTCCGTGAACCGCACAAATCTGAAGAAGCGCCAACGCCGCGCCCCGTCTTGCCTCAGCAGCCTCCTGCGCAACAACCCGAAGCGCAGCAAAAAGAAACCCGTCAGCAGGAAGCGCGCCCGCCGCTTCCCCCTGCGCCGCCGTCAAAGCCGCGCCCTCAGCCGGCGCCCCGCTCCGAAACTGTGGCTGGCGCAAAGACCTCCGCCACCCCTGCCGCCCTCAACGCCAAACTGACCGTCCTGCAAGGGATTGGACCTAGAAACGCCGAATCGCTTGCCCGCCTGGGGCTGTACACCCTCGGCGACATGCTCTACTACTACCCCCGCCGCTACGACGACTACTCCCAACTCAAACCCATCAAAAACCTGTTCTATGGGGAGAACGTAACCATTATCGGCACGGTGCAGAGCATACACACACGCCCCATCCGCGGCGGCACTGCCTCCCTCATCGAAATCATCCTCAGCGACGGCACCGGTGCCCTGCGCGTCAACTACTTCAACCAGCCGTGGCTTGCCAACCGCCTGAAACCGGGCAGCGCCATCTCCGTCTCCGGCAAGGTGGATCAATATCTGGGGCGGCTCGTCATGAACAACCCCGATTACGAAGCCGTTGACGAAGAAAGCCTGCATACCAACCGCATTGTCCCCATCTACTCCCTTACCGAGCGCATCACACAGCAATGGCTGCGTAAACAAATGTGGCAGGTTGTATCTTACTGGGCGCCTGCGGTAGTAGATCCCCTCCCTGAAAGCGTGCGGCAGGCAGAAGGGCTCATGCCTCTGAGCGAAGCCCTCATGCAAATCCACTTTCCCGATACACAGGAAAAACTCAAAGCCGCCCGAGAACGCCTCGCCTTCGATGAAATCTTCTACCTGCAAATGGGAGTGCTCCGCCAACGACGCGACTGGCTCGCAGTGGAAGGGCGGCGCTTCCCCATCTCCGACGAGTGGCTGGATACGCTCAAGAACAGCCTTCCCTTCACCCTCACCTCTGCCCAGCAAAAAGTCCTCGCCGAAATCCGCGCCGACCTCAACTCCGGCAAGCCCATGAACCGCCTCCTGCAAGGCGATGTGGGGTCGGGAAAAACCGTCATTGCCGCCATCGCTGCGGCGGTGGTTGCCTCTGCCGGCGCCCAAGCCGCCGTCATGGCGCCCACTGCCATACTTGCCGAACAACACTACCGTAACTTCACCAGTCTGCTGGCGCCCTTTTTCAAGCCGGGCGAAATTCGTCTGCTGGTTGGCGATACCCCCGATGCCGAAAAAGAAGAAATCCGCGCAGGGCTGGCAAACACCTCCATCAAAATCATCATCGGCACCCATGCCGTCATCGAACCCAACGTCCAGTTTGCCGACTTGCAATTCGTCGTCATTGACGAACAACACCGCTTCGGCGTGGAACAGCGGGCAGAACTGCGCAGCAAAGGCACCAACCCTCATCTGCTGGTGATGACCGCCACCCCCATCCCACGTTCCCTCGCCCTCACCCTCTACGGCGACCTCGACCTTTCCATCATAGACGAATTACCCGCCGGACGGCAGCCCGTTCACACCTACGTCCTCCGCCCGCAGGAACGCGAGCGCGCCTTCACCCTCATCCGCGGGCAAATCAAAGACGGCAGACAGGCGTTCATCATCTACCCCCTCATCGAAGAAAGCGAAAAAATCAACGCCCGCGCCGCCGTGGACGACTTCGAGACCCTCTCGAAGGAAGTCTTTCCCGATTTGAAACTGGGCTTGCTTCACGGCAAAATGCGTCCTGCCGAAAAAGACGAAGTCATGCTCAAATTCCGCGACCGGCAATACGACATCCTCGTTTCGACCACCGTCGTGGAAGTGGGCGTAGATGTGCCAAACGCCACCGTCATGCTCATCGAAGGTGCAGACCGCTTTGGGCTGGCGCAACTACATCAGCTGCGCGGACGCGTGGGACGCGGGGCGGCGCAATCGTACTGTCTACTCATCCCCACACGTGAAGACGAAACCGAGAACGAACGCCTGCAAATCATGACGGAATCGAATGACGGCTTCTACCTCGCCGAAAAAGACCTTCACCTGCGCGGACCGGGCGAATTCCTGGGCACACGTCAGGCAGGTTTTGCCAGCGGGCTGCGCATGGCAAGCATCACCGACCTCAAGTTGATTGAAAAGGCTCGGTTGCAGGCACAGGCAGTCTTCGAGAAAGATGCGGATTTAAGTCTCCCCGAGCACGCCCTGCTTGCAGAAGCGCTCCGCCGCTTTTGGGGCGAAGGCAAGGGAGATGTAAGTTAAATTCACCTTGTGCAAAACGTCCCGATACTAGAGCTCTTGCATAAGTCGTGAGGTGGATTTGCCTTGAGTGCTTAGCCACGGATTTCACGAATTTACACGAATTTTTATGAAAAAGCAGTGGAACTCTGTGTAAATCTGTGGCAAAGAAGCGCTTTTGCAAGAGGTCTAATAGATGATCGGACAATCACGAAAACCTCGCGTCGTGTGCGCTCTCCCCTGGCGCCGCCCGCCATTGCGAAGCATCCCCGAAGCGAAGCGGAGCGGGAGGGCAGGTGTAGCGCAAAACTTGCGTTAGACGCCTTCGGAAGCGCCAAGTACGCACTAGACTTTATCGGAATTAACGTTTTTTCTACGAAGTTCACGAAGAAACGCGAATTTTGCCTCTTTTTCGTGATCATTCATGTTCTTCGTGGATAGAAACTCTTATTTCCGATAGAGTCTACTTTCGTGAAGTACTGATGATAGACCATATATAGAAGACTGGAGACTAGCCCCACATGGTCAGAGCCTTATTCCCTGGCACGTTCGATCCCATTCATTATGGTCACATGGATATTGCCGAACGCGCCTCGCGTCTCTTCGACGAAGTTGTCATGGCTGTGTATGATAAGCCGCTCAAAACCCTGATGTTTTCGCCGGAAGAACGCATGGCGCTGGTTTCGGAAGCGTTCAAGAACAACCCTAAAATCAAAGTGACCGGCTACAGCGGTTTGACCGTTGAGTATGCCCGCAAAATCGGCGCGCAGGTCATCGTGAGGGGGCTGCGCGTCTTTTCAGATTTTGAATTCGAGTTTCGGATGGCGCTGGCAAATCACCGTCTCGCGCCGGATATCGAAATCGTGGCGCTCATCACTGCCGAGGAACATACCTTCCTCTCATCCACAACCGTACGCGAAATCGCCATGCTGAGAGGCGATGTTTCCAGCATGGTGCCGCCGTTTGTGCAGGAGGCTTTCCGCAGGAAAATCATGGAACAGGGCGACCAGCACTCCTTCCCCAATTCGCTCCGCGATTAATCTGTGCTAGAATTGCCTCAACATTCCTTCGGCTGAAGGAGATAGCCATGGACATCCTGCAACTGATCGACCGCCTGGAAGAACTCTTCAACGAGAGTAGATCCATTCCCCTCACCCGCAATGTGATGGTGGATGAAGACCGCATGCTGGACATCATTGACCAGATGCGTATTGCCATTCCTGAAGAGGTGAAGAAAGCCCAGCAATTGCTCGGTCAGCGCGACCGTTTGCTTGCTCAGGCACAGGAAGAGGCGAATCGCACCATCGAAATTGCCCGCCAGAAAGCCGACCAGATGATTGCCAGAGAAGTAGTGGCTCAAGAAGCCGCTCGCCGTGCCGAGCAAATCATTGCCCAGGCGCGCGCCGAAGCCGAAGCGATTCGCGCCGATGCCGATGCCTACGCTATGAACAGTCTCACCCAATTGCAGGATGAACTGGAGCGCCTCTCGAATCAGGTTGCGAACGGTATCCGCCTCCTGAGGGAGGAACTGGCAAAGAAAGATTCCAAGGCGCTGTAACGACGAAATTCGGTTATTTGAAGAGCAAGAGCCTTCCCGCGTGGTGGAAGGCTCTTTTTGTTGAAGCAGGTGGCAGGTCAGGGAGGAGGCGGGAGGGTTGCCATAGACCAGTCGGTGGGGTATTTCCAGTTGAGGACCAGGGCAATCCATCCGCCGCCTGCAATCCTTCCCCAAACGTTCGAGCCAGACGGGTAATATTCGACAATGCGCGCTGTGTCCCCTTCTGCCAGCACAAAGCCGGTTTCTTCGCCGTTTGCCGCTGGCGTTTTCCGTATGGGTTGTGTGGTCTTTGCTTTGACGGTCATCGGCAAGATGGGGAACGGCTCCAGGCGTTCCAGCGAAATCCAAACCGTGTGGCTGGAGACCAGGGGCCAGTAGATGTCGCCATGCGGAGGTTTGACCCAGAAAGTGGATTGGGTGGTTTTGTCGTATCCTACCACCACGAATTTGTGCACCAGGTCGGGGCGGGTGAAGTAATCCACGTCTTTGAGGGTACCGGGGTTTGTGTAATCAAGGGTTTTTACCTTTCCCCAGCCGTTTTGAACCTCGGTCAGTGTAATGATATTGCCGCCCATTGTCAGGCTTTCGAGTTGGGGGAAACCTGCGCCATTGAAGAGGGCAGTGTCGTTTGCCTTCAGGTAGCGCAGTTTCTTTTCATTGTTGTTGTTCAGGAAGTTGATATAGGTTTCCCAGTTGCCATCCACGCGGGTTCGGTGGGTTCCTGAGCCAGTGCTCGGCAGGACGAAGAGGGGAACCGTTTCGGGGGTGAAGAGATTGACGCCTCCCCAGTCTTTGGCGGCGGTACGTGATTTGTAATCGTATATCGCCAGCTGGCTGTCGTGTTTGACGCGGTAGTATTGCACGCGCTGGATGGGTGTGAGCGTTGGAAAAATGATGACGGGGATAGCGGTGGCGGTAGGTTCGGGGGTGGAGGTGCTCCGCAGGGTGGGGGTGATGGTAGGTGTGGGGGGGATTGCCGCCTGTGTCTGTGCGGCGGCGGCTTGGGCGGTTTGCACGATGAAGGTGCCGATGGCGTTTGCATCGAACGTGGGGAGGGGCGCAGGGGCAGACGGCATACACGCCGTCAGCAGGCACAACGCCAGACTGATCAGGGGAAGTATCTTTCGCTTCATTCTTCGACGATTGCCTGAACGCGCCCAACCAGGCCGTTCTCCAGCCGGACTTTGATTCCGTGCGGGTGGCGGGGCGATTTGGTGAGAATGTCTTTGATGACGCCCCGCGTGCGCTTGCCGGTGCGCTGATCTTGTTTTAGCACAATCCAGACGGTCATGCCGGGGCGGAGGCGGGAGCGTTCTTGCGCGGGTGTGGGTGTTGTGGTCATGGGGTGGGCGG
>Ga0272446_1002073_pt1 | contig 28049 bp, 20 predicted proteins | sample YNPCB0061_FD_194587 | JGI IMG/M metagenome (GOLD analysis project Ga0272446, IMG submission 194587) | Hot spring microbial mat communities from Yellowstone National Park, WY, United States - YNP-CB-006-1 | ecosystem: Environmental > Aquatic > Thermal springs > Hot (42-90C) > Sediment | place...
CATCAAGACATTGGCGCTCAGCGTGTGGGCGTTCAATCAACCAGCGATTGATTTCTTCGCGCAGCAGGGCTTCGAGGCGTACAACCACCGGCTGTGGTTGCATCTGCCATAGCGACGCCAGCCGCGCCCCTCTCGACCGCAGCAGCCAGCCACCCCCTCATCAACGATGCATCAACGCGACGGCTCTATGCTACTGTCGTCACGCGCTTGCTGTGACCCCGATCACATGTTTGCAGCGCAGATCGTCAACGAAAGATCACTGCGTTTGCGCGATGCTTATGCGCGGGGATGAGCGGCGATCGCACTGCGAATATGTCAAGTCACCGCCTGAATCGCCGAAAATTGTAAGGAAATCGTCGCCATATTGTCATTGCAATCGACGCCAAACCAAAGTAGGATCGTCTGCACCTCGCAGTGTTGCATGCAGTTGCTGTAGATTCACCGCACATCGGCTGGCGCCGCCCATTCGCGGCGATCCCATTTCATCCCAACGGAGGATGGCGATGGCTTCACTCCACATCTCCTTGTTTGGGCGGCTGCAGTGCCAGGTCGAAGGCCGCGCGGTTATCGGGTTGGAGGCGCGCAAAGTACAGGAGTTGCTTGTGCAACTGCTGCTCCATCGGGCGCATCCTCACACGCGTGAGGCGTTGGCGACCCTCTTGTGGGCTGAACGCAACGACGCACAGGCGCGCAAGTATCTGCGCCAGGCGCTCTGGCAATTGCAGCGCGCACTTGACGCCGCCTGCCGCCCGACGACGCCGCTCCTGCGCGCCGACGCCGATTGGATCGAGTTCGACCCCGCCCTCGTGATCTGGCTGGACGTTGAGCAATTCGAGCACGCCTACACTGCGACACGGCAGATCGAAGGCAATGCGTTGACCGACGCGCAGGCAGAGCTGCTCTGCCAGGCAGTGCAGTTGTATCAGGGCGAATTGCTCGAAGGGTGGTATCAGGATTGGTGCGTCACTGCGCGTGAACGCTATCAGCAAATGTATCTGGCAATGCTGGACAAACTGATCGCGTGGGCGGAGCAGAACGGCGACAGCGCAGTTGGCATCCACTACTGTGAGCTTTCGCTGCGCTGCGACCCGGCGCGAGAACGCACCCACCGCCGCCTGATGCGCCTGCATTGCATGGCTGGCAATCGCACCGCCGCACTGCGCCAGTACGAAAGTTGCGTCGAGATGCTGCGGCGCGAGTTGGGCGTTGAACCCTCGCGCAGCACGCAACTGCTCTATGCACAGATTTGCAGCGATCACTTCGACGCGCCCGAAGCCAGCCCTGCCGCGTCCACGGCGCCCGACGTCGAAGTGAGCGAACTGGTTGACGTGTTGGCGCATCTGGGGCAACTGGAGATCACGCTGCAACAGACGCTTCAGCAGGTGCAGCATGACATGGCGCGTGTCGAAGCCGTGCTGCGCCGTCAGACGCTGGCGCCGTATGCACCTGTGCATGGCAACGGCGCGCCGCCCGCACCTCCGATCCTGGCCCCCTCTCGCGCCCTCCGTCCATCGCTCAGTTAACTCCTGCCAACCGGCGCTGCGCCGGAAGACGCCCCAACAGACGCGCCAGAGACGCCGCGCCAGACGCCGCCCTGCTACACTCTGCGGCATGGCTGGCGACGACTTGCATTCGTTCATCGTGAGAATATGGCTGGAGGAGAGCACGGCCGAGGCGCCCCAGCCTTCGTGGCGTGGCAGCATCACCCATGTGCTCAGCGGACGTCGCCAATTTTTCGTGGATTTGGAGATGTTGCCGAGACTGATCCGCCCCTATTTGGAAGCACTGGTGGCTGAGTCGCACTTACCAGAAGGAGAATGATCTATGCCTGTCACCCTGTCTTATCCTGGCGTCTACATCGAGGAGGCGCCCAGCGGCGTGCGCACCATCGTCGGCGTCGCCACTTCGATCACGGCGTTTGTGGGGCGCGCGTTGCGCGGCCCCGTCAACCAGCCCGTGCGCGTGCAGAGCTACGCCGAGTTCGAGCGTATCTTTGGCGGGCTGTGGAGCAGCAGCGGCCTGAGCTACGCCGTGCAGCATTTCTTTCTGAACGGCGGCGGCGACGCGCTGATCGTGCGCGTGGTGCACACCGGCGACAACACGGCTGCCAACAACGCCGTCGCCGCCACCGGCGCCACCGGTGGGTTGGATGTGGCCGCCGCCAATGCCGGCGCGTGGGGCAACCGCATCCGCATCGTGGTCGATCACGCCACGCGCGACTCCGCCGACACCACGCTCTTCAACCTGACCGTGCAGGAGATGGACGGCACAGGCCCGAACGCCGAAGTCATCGCCAGCGAGAGCTTCCGCAACGTCTCGGTGACGCCAACGGCGACGCGCTTCGTGCAAACTGTGCTCGCCGCCGAATCCACCTATCTGCGCGCAACTGCTGTGCCCAACACCCGCCCCGCTGCGGCGACAGTGTTTTTGACCGGCGGGCAAGATGGCATTGCGCCCACCGCGGCGGAAATCCAGGGCGTTCCCGCCAACAAGAGCGGCCTCTTCGCCCTGGAGGACGCTGACCTGTTCAACTTGCTCTGCATTCCGCCGGTCGCACCCGATGGCGACACGGACCCGGCGGTCTACACCGCTGCGCTTGCCTATTGCAAGAGCCGCCGCGCCATGCTGCTCGTCGACCCGCGCACGAGTTGGGCGACGCCCGCTGCGGTCGAAACCGACGCCAACAACGCAGCCGGTTTCATTGCGCCGCTACGCGACGAGAACGCCGCCCTCTACTTTCCGCGCGTACGCATGGCGGATCCGCTCCAGGAAAACCGGCTCGCCACTTTTGCGCCCTGCGGTGTGATGGCGGGCGTCATCGCCCGCACCGATGCGCAGCGCGGCGTCTGGAAAGCGCCCGCCGGTCAGGATGCGACGCTGGTCGGTGTGCGCGAACTGGCTTACAAGATGACCGACGGTGAAAACGGGCGCATCAACCCGCTCGGCGTCAACGCGCTGCGCGCCTTCCCGGTGACGGGCAATGTGGCGTGGGGTGCGCGCACGCTGGAGGGCGCCGACCGTCTGGCTTCGGAGTGGAAGTACATTCCTGTGCGGCGACTGGCGCTCTTCATCGAGGAGACGCTCTTCCGCGGCACGCAGTGGGTGGTCTTCGAGCCGAACGACGAGCCGCTGTGGGCGCAGATTCGCCTCAACGTCGGCGCGTTTATGCAGGACCTCTTCCGCCAGGGAGCTTTGCAAGGCAGCTCCCCGCGCGAAGCCTTCTTCGTGCGCTGCGATCGCACTACGACGACCCAAAGCGACATCGACCGCGGCGTCGTCAACATTCACGTCGGCTTTGCGCCGCTCAAACCCGCCGAGTTCGTCGTCATTCGCATCCAGCAGATCGCCGGCCAGAGCGCCGGTGCGTGATGAGGAGGAAAAGTTATGGCAAAGTTTTCCGTCAACGCCAATCGCTTCGACCCGTATAAGAACTTCAAATTCCGCGTGAAGTGGGATGGCCGCTACGTGGCGGGCGTGAGCAAGGTCAGTGCGCTCAAACGCACCACCGATCCTGTGGAGCACCGCGAGGGCGGCGACCCCAGCACCGTGCGCAAGTCTCCCGGTCAGACCAAGTACGACCCGATCACGCTCGAACGCGGCGTGACGCACGACACCGAATTCGAGAAGTGGGCTAACAAAGTGTGGAACTTCGGCTCCGGCCTGGGCGCCGAGGTCTCGCTCAAGGATTTTCGCAAGGACATCATCATCGAGGTCTACAACGAGGCCGGTCAGCTCGCCATCGCCTACAAAGTCTTTCGCTGCTGGGTCTCTGAATTCACGGCGCTGCCTGAACTCGACGCCAGCGCCAACGCCGTGGCGATTCAGTCGATTGTGCTCCAACACGAAGGCTGGGAACGCGATTACGACGTGACGGAGCCGAGCGAGCCGTCGTTTGCGGAGCCGGCGTAGGGAGAGATTAGGAGATTAAGAGATTGGAGATTGGAGATTGGAGATTGGTGAACCTACTTTCTCGCGCTCTCCAATCTCCAATCTCTGATCTCCCAATCTCTACTTCACAACCATGCACCCACTATCTGCTGCCGATTTGCTAACGGTCTGGGAGGAAAACTGGCAGCGCCCGCCGCTTTGGCAGGGACTGGCATTGCTGGCGGCGGCTTGCCCGGATGCGTCGCTGCCGGCGTTGCAGGCGACGCCAGTCGGTCGCTACCATGCCTTGCTGCTCACCCTGCATCAGTGGAGCTTCGGTCCAACGCTCACCGCGGTGACCACCTGCTCCGCCTGCAGCGGCATGGTCGAAGCAACTATCGATGTCGCCAGCCTGTGCGGCCAGAGCAGCGACCCGCCAGCCACGGTGCTGGAAGTCAACCATGACGGCGCTGTGCTCACCGTTCGGCTGCCAACTGTCGGCGACCTGATCGCTGTCGGCAACGCCGCCACGGTGGAGGAAGCCAGCCTCTTGCTGGCGCAGCGGTGCCTGGGCACGCCGCGCGATGAGCTGTCATCCGATGCGCTTGCAGTCGCAACCGCTGCCCTGGAAGCAGCCGATCCGTTGGCGCTCATCGAGCTGAGCGGCGCCTGTCCACACTGCAACCACGCATGGTCAGCTTTTCTCGATGTGGCGGCGTTCGTCTGGAGCGAGGTGCAACAGTGGGCGCAGCGCATCTTGCAGGAGGTTCATCTGCTGGCGCGCGCTTACGGGTGGAGCGAGGATGAAATCCTGAAACTTTCACCGGCGAGGCGACAGGCTTATTTGCAGATCGCCTATGGATAAGCAACGGAATTCGACATGACTGACTTTTTGACTCGACTTGTGACCGCAACCTATGGCGCCGCTCCGCTCCTGCGGCCGCGGCCCGTCGCCCCGTACGAACCGATGGCGACGCCACCGCCGGTCTGGTCCGCAGCGAGCGAGGCGCCGTCTGTCGCACCTGAGGAGATGACCGATCGGGCGACGCCGATCGCCAGCTTCGCCGCTACGCCGGACCTGCCGACGGCGTCGCGCGCCTCTGCGCCGTCCGATGGCGTGGCGAAGACGCGGCGCAGGGCGCAACCAGCCACGCGTGAAGACCACCTCGCGCCGGCGGATCAGGGTCGCAGCCACGATTCGCTGCCCGCACGCGCCGCAGCGGCACAGGACAACCTGCGGGAAGCGCCTGCGCCCCACACCCGCCGTGCACAGCAGCCGACGTCGTTCGACGTTGCATCTCCGGCCCGCAGCGTTGCGCCCCTTACACCGTCGCAACGCCTGGCGGTCAGGCCAACGTCGAGCAACTTGCCCTGGAGCAAGGTGCAAAGTCAGCCAGCGCCAATCCATGCGGAGGCCTCGTCCCTGCGGGCAGTCGTCACACCAGCCGCAGGAACGTCGCAGCCAACCGGTGGAAACGCGCCTGCTTTGCCCCCGCTGCACCCACCCACTCTTGCACCTGCACCTGCGGCTGCGCTGTCGACGCAACGCTCAGCCGTGGTCGCTGCGGGTGTTGGTGAGGGAGAGCCAGCGGCAACGCGTCATTCGACGCCGCTGGCGGGCAGGGAACGCTCCGAACAGGAACAGCGAGCGCCGGTCACCCGGGCGGAAGGCGACGTGACGCCCGCGCCCATCGTGCGTGTGACGATTGGGCGCATCCTCATTCAGGCGGCGCCAGCGCCGCCAACGCGTGCCGTCGCCGCGCGGGCGAGCCAGCCGGCGCCGCCTGCGCTTTCGCTCGACCAATATTTGAAGGGACGCAACGGAGGCGAAGCATGAGCAATCATCTTGCAGTCGCCGCCGTCACCGCCAGCCTGGTGCGTTATCTGCAAGGCGCGGTCGGCGCCGACGTGGGCAACGCTGTCGTCACTGCGGTGCGTCCCGACGGCCCCAACAGCGGCGTGCCGGAAGTGGGGGTCAACATTTTTCTCTATCAGGCGACGCCGAATGTGGCATGGCGCAACCAGGACCTGCCCACGCGTCGTCCTGACGGCAGCCTGAACCAGCGCCCACAGATCGCGCTTGACCTGCATTACCTGTTGACCTTTTACGGCGACGAGACGCTGCTCGAACCACAGCGCATCCTGGGCAGCACGGTGCGCGCACTACACACCCGCCCGATCTTGTCACGTCAGGAGATCCGCGGGGCCGTCGCCGCCAATGCCTTCCTCGCTGGCGCAGACCTGGCTGACGAGATCGAGACGGTCAAACTGACGCCGCAGCCGCTCACGCTCGAGGAACTTTCCAAGCTCTGGTCGGTGCTTTTTCAGACGCCCTACACCCTGTCAATGGCGTATGACGCGTCCGTGGTCTTAATCACAGCCAACAGTCAGCCCACGCTGGTGCAACCCGTGCAGACGCCAGCGATCCATGTGTTTCCTGGCGTGACGCCGTCCGCGCCGGCTGCGCCAGATTCGCTGGCCGGGCTGCAGCTCTGGCTGCGCGGCGACAACGACATCCTCCACGACGCGACGGCGGCGATCAGCCAGTGGCGCGACCAGAGCGGCGCAGCGCATCACGCTGTGCAGCCAACCGCTGTGCAGCGTCCGCAGCTTGTGCGCGGGGCGATTGCTGGCAAGCCGGCGGTGCGTTTCGACGGCGTCGATGACTACCTCGCCCTTGAACAGCTCAACTACGCAGCGGCGGGCGCCATCAATGGACTGACGATCTTTGCGTTGTTGCGGACAACCACGCCGCAGGCGCAGGCGTTGATCAGCTTCGACCGCAGCGCCTACTGGTCGGTGGAGTTGACTGGCGGCGCCAACGCCGGGCGCGTGCGCTGGAGCACCCAGCCTCAAGCTGGCGGCAGCCACGATCTGGATGCGCCAGGTGCGCTGGTGGATGGTCGCTGGCGGCTGGTCTGCGGACGCTTCGCTGCGGGCGCCACTGCCACCAAACAGCTTTTCATCGACGGCGTCCTGGTTGCCGAAGCCAACGCCCATCCCGGTCAGAACGTAGGCAGCGGCGTCACGCGCTTCGGCTTCGTCGGTGCGCCCTCGCAAGCTACTGTCTTCAATGGCCCGATCGGCGCCGGGCTATTCCGCGGGGAGATCGCCGAAATTGTGCTCTACGACCGGGCCTTGAGCGATTCGGAACGCGACCGGGTGGAGCACTATTTTGCAGAGAAGTATGGGTGAGAGGGGCGAGTTGTGAGTTGCGAGGGGCGCGCCAGTCCACTTTAGTGGACTTGAGCTTTCAGCCGGGAATTGATTCCCAGGCTGCCGGGAATTGATTCCCAATCCGCCCACCACCGGGAATCAACTCCCGGGCCGCAGCGCTAGAAGGAATCCTGGATCGAGTCATGTCAACCATGTCAGGGACAATCGGCCGCGTCGCCACGCTTGAAGCGTGGGTCGCCGCAAACCAACAATATCTGATGGACGCCCTGGCGCAGGCGCTGGCGCACGTGCATCGATGCGCGGGCGAAGCAACGCCCGTGCCGGCGGCGCCGCTTCAGGTCGCGGCAGAGGGAGACTACGCACTCAACCGCATCGTCGCCGCCTTCCATCTCTCACCCTTCGAAGTCGGCGTGCTGCTGCTGTGCGCGGGGATGGAGCTGGATAGCGCCGCGCCCGCACTGTACGCTCGCGCCCAGAACGACCCGGCGCGCCCTTTCCCCACCTTTGCGCTGGCGCTGGCTGCGCTGCCCGATGCGCACTGGAGCGCCCTCTCGCCCGGTGCGGCGTTGCGCTACTGGCGGCTGATCGAAGTCGGCGGCGGGGCGTCGCTGGTGAGCAGTCCGCTGCGCATCGACGAACGCATCCTGCACTTTCTGGCTGGCGTCCAGCATCTCGACGAACACCTTTCCAGTTATATAACGCCGGAGCCAGCGCCTGGCGAGCTGCTGCCATCGCAGGCCGGGCTGGCTGCCGCCATCGTCGATCTCCTGTTGCAGGCAGCGCAGCGCCAGGACGAGTTGCCGGTTGTGCAGCTTGTTGGCCACGACGGCGACGCCAAACGCGCAATTGTAGCCGAGGTGTGCGCGCGGCTGGGCGTCACTTCCTATTGCATCCCTGCCGCCGCGCTGCCCAGCGCGCCACACGATCTCGATGCGTTGACGCGGCTCTGGCAGCGCGAGGCAGTGTTGAGCAGCGCCAGCCTGCTGGTGGATGGCGACGCGCTCGAACTACAGGACGCAACGCTCTGGTCCACCGTGTCGCGCTTTGCCGAACGCGTGGGCGGCGCGCTCTTTCTATGCACCCAGGAACGGCGGCAACTGGCGCGGCGCGTCGTCGTCAGCTTCGATGTCGAAAAACCAGCGGCGCCAGAACAGCACGCCCTATGGACGCAACTGCTGGGGGATGCCGCGCCGCTGCTCAATGGCCACCTCGACCGCGTCGTCGCCCAGTTCAACCTGAACGCGCCCGCGATCCGCGCAGTGTGCACCAGCGTGGCGCCCGCCGCCAGTGCTGCGCGCCAGTCGCCCTTCCAGTTGCGCACGCTGGGTCATACGCTGTGGAATGCGTGTCGCGCACAGGCGCGCCCTCGCCTCGACGACCTGGCGCAGCGCATCCACGCCATCGCTACGTGGGATGATCTGGTGCTGCCAGACGCGCAAACCGCGACGCTGCGCGAGATCGCCCTGCAGGTGCGCCAGCGCGCCACTGTCTACGGACGCTGGGGCTTTGGGGCGCGCTCCAATCGCGGGCTGGGGATCAGCGTGCTCTTTGCGGGCGCCAGTGGCACCGGCAAGACAATGGCTGCCGAGGTGCTCGCCAATGAACTCGATCTCGACCTCTACAAGATCGACCTCAGCCAGGTCGTCAGCAAGTACATCGGCGAGACGGAAAAAAACCTCCGCCGCGTCTTCGACGCCGCTGAAGAGGGCGGGGCGATCTTGCTCTTCGATGAGGCGGACGCCATCTTCGGCAAACGCAGCGAGGTCAAGGACAGCCACGACCGCTACGCCAACATCGAGGTGAGTTATCTGCTCCAGCGTATGGAGGCGTACAGCGGGCTGGCGATCCTGACCACGAACATGAAAAGTGCGCTGGACACAGCCTTTCTGCGCCGCATCCGCTTCATTGTGCATTTTCCCTTCCCCGACGCAATGCAGCGCGCCGCGATCTGGGAGCGCATCTTTCCGCCGCAAACGCCCACGCAAGGTTTGCAGCCGGAGAAACTGGCGCAGCTCAACGTGGCGGGCGGCAATATCCGCAACATTGCGTTAGCCGCCGCCTTTTTGGCCGCCGAGGAAGGGACGCCGGTGACGATGCGTCACATGATGCAAGCCGCATATAGCGAGTACGCCAAGATCGAAAAGTCACTGACCAGCGAGGAGGTGCGCGGATGGGTGTGAAGCCGGCGCAGATCGAGTTGTCGATCGACGAGTTGATCCTCGACGCACGGGTAGTCGGCGCATTGTCCCCGCGCGCGTTGCAGGCCTTGCGCGCCGGGGTCGAGCAGGAACTCAGCCGCTTGCTCAACACCGGGGAGCTGCCGGCGCAATTGCAGCGCAGCGGCCAGATCGACACCGTGGACGCTGGTCGCCTGGGGCGCGGTCACACGCAGCAGGCAGGAACAGTGGCGCGACTCGGCGCCCAGATTGCACAATCGGTGTACAGGAGTCTGGAACGATGAGCGAGACCGCACAACTTCAGGTTGCCCGTGCGCCAGCCGCCGCGCGTCCTGCCGCCGGTCGCGTGCTGCAACGCAAATGTGCATGTGGCCGCGACGCCGGCCCGTCGGGCGAATGCGCCGAATGCCGGCGTAAGCGGCTGCAACGCCATCTTGTACAGCCGAAACTGGTTATCAACCAGCCTGGCGACTGCTGGGAGCGTGAGGCGGACCGGGCGGCAGAGGCAGTCATGCGCGACGAGCAGCCACTCATCTCTGCTGCCGCTGTCGCACCGATGGCGCCAGCCGCCCCACTCCAACGCGACGGTGCTCCAGGAGGCGCGGCTGTCTCCGACCAGGTGGGGCTGACGCCAATGGTGGAACAGGCGGTGCAATCTCCTGGCCGGCCACTCGCCCCGGCAACGCAACAGTGGATGGAGCAGCGTTTTGGTCACAACTTTGGACAGGTGCGCGTGCATGACAATGCGCAGGCTGCTGTCAGTGCCCGTCGACTCAATGCGCTGGCGTATACGGTCGGCAGTGACATTGTGTTTCGAGAGGGCGCCTATCACCCCAACACGGCGGAGGGTGCATACCTGCTCGCGCATGAACTGGCGCATGTGGTGCAACAGAAAGGAGTATCACCTGCACGAGGCGGCTTCCTGCTCCAGCGTGCCTGCGCCGCCACACTCTGCCCGCCGGTGTTAGTGCCGGTGCCAGCTGTGAATCCGCTCTATCGCGACGCCGAAAAGTGTATCCAGGAAACCTATGCCACAACGCACCCAAACAGCAAACCGGGCATCTCGCTGGGCTTCAACAAGGGATGGATGACACTGAAAGGCAAGGATGTCGCTGAGCGCCAGGCATTGAATTGCTTGCTAGGCGGCGACACCAAAGGCGCCGGCCCCAACTTCACGGCAAAAAGTGGCATGTACGCTGGCGAGCCAGATTTATGGGACTTTGCCAACCGCACCATGTATGAAATCACAACCGCATCAGGGCTTGCGTTTCGCGTGGGAAAACTGGCGGCGGAGATCAAGCTGGCGAACGACATCACCGGTGGCATCGACTGCGGCAACATGATGTTCAGCACCGGCAATTGGGCGCCACCTGGACCATGCTACAACATTCGCCCAGACCTCTACATGACGGTGATGAATGACAGCGGCGTGCTGGTCTACCAAATCTACAAAGAGAGCAGCAAAGAGTTGACGCTGGCAGTGCTGTTAGCGTTGATGGCGGCGACTCTGAAGAAGGGCGCTGGCGCTGGCGGGGCCAAGGCCGCAGCAGGCGCTGCGGGGAAACGTCTGGTCCCAGCCTACGCAATTGCCTCGCTGACTGCCGCGGTTGTGCTGCTGGCATCTGGTCGCGCAGAGGCCAAGATCGGGCCAGGCACAGAGGAACCGATTGCACAACTTTTTGAGGCGCTGGCGCAAAAGGGGACGCCAGTGCCGCCGGAGATTCAGGAAATGATCGATGCCGATCCAGCGCTGAAGGCGAAACTGGAGCAAGCGCTCCGCAGTGGCAATGTCGAGAAGACGCAGGAAGAACTCAACGAACAGATTCTGAAAATTCTGGCGGACAACAAAGATCAGCTTTCGTCAGAAGACCTCGAGCTGATCCTGGGTACAGTTGGCTCGGCGAACACAGCATTGCCCAAAGGACCGCAGACACTCGAAGAAGTGCGTAAACTGGCAGAGGCGGCAAAGCGACGGCAGGGTGCAAAGCCAGCGTCTGGTCAGGAGGCGGCGAGCGAACCCAAAGGCACAGGCGAAGGTCAGAAGTCACCGACGGAACCAGCACAATCAGGAACGGGCGAAGCCGATGTAGGTGGTAAGTTAAGTGAAGGCAGTCGCCAGAAAATTGCCAGTTCGCCAGCGCCCGCACAGGCGCTGTTCAAGGCCATGGTCGGCGCCGGTAAGACAGGGCTTCCGCTCGAAGACGCTATGGTGGATCGGTTCTTTGCCGAGTTCAGCGACCTGACAATGGATGAGTCCAAATCGTTGCAAGCCAGGCTTCGCCAGTATGCGGGTGAGTCTTTCGACACGATCATCGCCAACTTGCACACCGCCCTATCGGAACTGCGTCACCCCGGCGAAAAAGACAAGCAGCCCGCCACTGACAAGCAGCCGGAGGCGCCATCAAGCGACCAACCGGTGAAGGACGACGCCGCACAACAATCCGGCGGCGCCACAACGCAACAGGCAGCTACACCAGTTGACTTCCGTTCTGCCAAGAATAGCATCGTCACGGAACGACGCGCATTTGAGGACACGTCGGGCAAGCCGCCGGCAACCGTAACTTTGCCGGCGAAGTACACGCATGGCGCTGGCAGCGATCAACGCACCTACGCCTTCTCGCTCACACTAACCAAAGTGCGAGATGCCAAACCGGTAAATGGGGCGAAATGGGCGGCGGTTTACACCGCCACTGCGCCAACTGGCGTCATCCTCAGCGACAAAGGGGATCGTCCGATTCGGTTTATCAATGTGACGCCATTCGAAGTTGGGACTATCGCCTATTGGGCGCCATCGACCAAAGGCAGTCAAAAGAAGGGCGTGACGCAGAAATCGGGAACAACACCCAAGCAGTGACAAGAGAACTTGTCCTTGTACTGATCAGGAGCCATCATGCCGTACAGCCGTGCTGAAACTGCCAGGAGCACGAAATCGAATCTGAGTCTGCCGTCGCTTCGGATCGCCACGCCGCATAATGCCGCCGAACGACAGGCAAAGACCATCGCCGCTGCATTTGCCAGGCGGGAAGCAATGCCGTCGTTTGCGCCATTGATGGGATACACCGGGGTGCAGCGTGCGGCATCCAGGACTGCCGATCCTGGTGCGTTGGCGCCTGCCAGTGTCGCTGTAGCCATGTCTCAGCCGGGAAAACCACTTGCCAGCCACGAGCGCGCTCCACTGGAGCGTGCGCTCGGCCATGATTTCAGTCAGGTGCGTGTCCACGCGGATCATCAAGCCGCCGCCTCGGCGCAGGCAATTGGGGCGCGGGCATACACAGTGGGCAACCACATTGCGTTTGGCTTCGGTCAATTTGCGCCGCAGACGCGTCACGGGCAGCGCCTGCTTGCGCACGAATTGACCCATGTAATTCAGCAGGGCGCGGGCGCTACGCCACCCTCGCTTGTGCAGCGAGAGATGGCCTATGCCGATGGCTATGCGCGTCCATACAAATCGGACGAAGCCGAAATCAAGAATGCTGAAAAGGGTGACTGGTCGCCAGCCTCCGTCGATTTCAAGGAGAGCGCTGCCAATTCAGGTGGCGGCAGCGGCGCCGACACCTTTGCCAAGCTGCTGACGCAAATTGAGAGCAAAGCCGTCGGCTCGATCACGGAATTGGGTTTGATCGGTCACGCCAATGCCACCAACTTTGGTCTCAGCGGCACAGTCAACGGCAAGGCTGTCTGGTTCACCCAACCAGGGCTGATCAACGCTGACACTATCAAAGCCAACCTCAGCACAATCCAGGGCAAGAACCTACCCACTCGCTTTGCCACCAACGCCAAAATCATCCTGTATGGCTGCAACGCTGGCTCGGGCAAAGATCTGATGGATGCCATTAGCCAGGCATTTCAGGTGTGCGTCGAGGGCTTCAAAAACGAAATCGACTTCTGCTTCAAGTGGAAACCGGCAAAGGCGGAAAAAGGCAAGTCGCGCACAATCTATGGCAGAGGGCGAGCGAGCTACACGCCGCCCATCGATCTCACCAATCCCGATCCGCTGGCTGGCCTGGAGAGCGCCGAAAAAGATTGCGATAAGTTTGCAACCGATCTGCGCACCCTGAAGCCGGATCAAAAATCGTGTGCAGGCGTAGTCGCGAAGCCAACCGACAAGACATCTGCGCTTGAGGCGCCCCAGGAGATACCAGCGGCACCGGAAACCATTTCCGCACAAGAGGAGACGCAAACAGCATGAGCGACTTTCCCGGCGCGCCGCGCAAAGCCAAAGGCGCCTTGATCGGCCTCGATCCGCTCAACCCGCTGGCGAGCGTGATCGTTTTCCAGTACAACCCGGCGTCGCTGCGCCGCGAGTTGCAGGCGCGCATGGGTCGCGCCGAGGGCGATGCCGCCGAGATCACCCGGCTGGAGGGCGCACCGCAGGAGACGATCTCGCTGGCGGCGGAGTTCGACGCCACCGACGGGCTGGAGAGCGCCGACGGCGTCGCCACCAGCATGGGCGTCTATCCCCAACTTTCGGCGTTGGAGATGCTGATCTACCCCAAGAGCGTCTACGTGATCGCGCAGACGGTGCTGGCGGCGCTGGGCACGCTGGAGATCGCCGCGCCGCAGGCGCCGTTGACGCTCTTCGTCTGGGGAGTCAAACGGGTGCTGCCGGTGCAGCTCAGCGGCTTCACCATCGAGGAGGAAGCCTACGACGTCAACCTGAACCCGATCCGCGCCTCGGTCACGCTCAACCTGCGCGTGCTCAGCTATTCCGACCTGCGCATGACCAACCCCGCGTACTATCTCTTCCTGGCGCATCAGGTCGTTAAGGAGACGATGGCGGTGATCGGCAGCGTCAACAACGTGGCAAGCGTCGTGAGTGGGAATGTGAGCTTGTTGTGAACCACCCACTTTGACGCAAAGACGCAGAGACACAGAGGTTCGCAGAGAAGTTGGGAAGTTTGTTTTTGAGAGGCAGAGTTTGATGCGGCATAGCATGACAGAAAAGACAGAGAAATGTCGGCGCAAACATCCTCTGCTTTTCTCTGCGAACCTCTGCAACTCCGCGACTCTGCGTCAGAGAGGTTTTTCCAGTGTGTGCTATGAGGAGGATGTAATGTTTGATTACACCAGTCGCTACGCCAATCTCGAGACGGTAACGCTGACGACCAGCGATGGCCGCACGGTCACGTATGTACGCCGGCGCTTCTTGCCGCCGCTGGAGACGCTGCAGATCGTCGCCGAGGTGACCGTCAATGATCCTGACCGTCTCGACCTGATCACGGCGCGCACGGTGGGCGCGCCGGAACAGTTCTGGCGCATCGCCGACGCCAACGCTGCGCTGAATCCGTTCGAGTTGACAGATACGCCGGGAGAAACCGTGAAGATTCCGGCGCCGGGTATGTAAGCGATTGGAGACTAGAGATTGGAGATTCAGGGATTGGGCGATTGAGGGATCTTTTCCGAGAACGAGGTCCCAGCCGCACGAACCTCTAATCTCTCAATCTCCAATCTCTTAATCTCTCAATCTCAAATTCACAGTGAACTTATGATCAACTTTCTTGGCGTCCAACTTACCCTGCTCATCGGCCCGACGGTGGCTGTGCCAGCGCCGCCGCTGCTCACCGAGGCGTTGCAGAGCGTCGAGGTCACGCACAGCGACGAGGGGCGTTCGGGCTTTCAGCTTGTCTTTCAGGCGGGCCGCGACGCGCTGACCGGGCTGATCGACTATCCGCTGCTGAGCTTGCCGCTGCTGCGCCCCTTCAACCGCGTCGTGCTGATCGTGACCTTCCAGGGCATCCCGTCGGTCTTGATGGACGGCGTGATCACCCACCAGCAATTGAATCCAGGGCGCGAGCCGGGCACGGGACAGCTCACGGTGACGGGCGAAGATGTCAGCGTGATGATGGACCTGGAAGAGAAATCTGCCGAGCACCCGGCGCAGGACGAAACGATCATCGCCCTCAAGCTCATCGCCTCCTACGCGCAGTATGGGTTGATCCCACTGGTGATCCCGCCGACGGTGCTCGATCCGCCGATCCCGATCGAGCGCACGCCGGTGCAACAGGGCACCGATCTGGAGTATCTCCAGCAGATGGCGGCGCGGCACGGCTATGTCTTCTACGTGGCGCCTGGCCCTGCGCCGCTGACCAATTTCGCCTATTGGGGGCCGCCCAAACGCTTCGACCTGCCGCAGTCGGCGCTGTCAACCAATCTTGGCCCGGCGACCAACGTAGAGTCGATCAACTTTCAGTACAGCGCGCTGGAGCCAACGCTGGTGAGCGGACAGGTGCAGGATCGGCTGACCGGCCAGACGCTGCCGGTGCAGACCTTCGCCAGCACGCGTCCGCCGCTTTCTATGCAACCGGCGTGGTTGGTGCAACAGCCGAACGTGCGCAAACGCGCCTTTCGCGACAGCGGCGTCAACATCATGCAGGCGTTTGGCCGCGCCCAGGCGGTGACCGACGCCTCAGTGGATCGTGTGCTGACGGCGACAGGGGAGCTCAACGCGCTGCGCTATGGCGGGGTGCTCAAGGCGCGCGGCATCGTCGGCGTGCGCGGCGCCGGCTTGAGCTACAGCGGTCTCTACTACGTCAAGCGCGTCACGCACAAACTCAGCCGCGGCGAATACAAGCAGCAATTTACGTTGGTGAGGGATGGGCAGGGGTCGTTGACGCCGGTGGTCGTTCCATAGAGATTGGAGATTGAGAGATTAGGAGATTGGAGATTGGAGATTGAGCGACCGCACGACTGTTCTGTGGGCTTGCGGTGGCCCGCCACGAATCTCCAATCTCCAATCTCTAGTCTCTAATCTCCTCCTGAAAGGACTTCGCGATGCGACAGTTTTTCGGCAAATATCGGGGCAAGGTGGAAAACAATATCGACCCGCTGCAACTGGGGCGCGTGCAGGTGAGCGTGCCCGCCGTGCTCGGCGAAGGCACGCTGAGCTGGGCGCTGCCCTGCGCACCCTTTGCCGGCAGCGGCGTCGGCTTCTTTGCCGTGCCGCCCACCGGCGCCAACGTCTGGGTCGAGTTCGAGGCGGGCGACCCCGACTACCCCATCTACAGCGGCGGTTTCTGGGGCGTGGGCGAGGCGCCGGTGCTGCCTGCGCTGCCCTTCACCAAAGCCATCGTCACCGATGCGCTCACGCTCAAGCTCGACGACACGCCCGGCATCGGCGGCTTTACGCTGGAGGTCAACCCGCCAGCCGTCGCCGTGCCGGTCAAACTGGTCTGCAACAGCAGCGGCGTCGAGATCACCTGCGGTGCAGCCAGCGTTAAGCTGACGCCCGCCAGCGTGTCGCTCAACAACGGCGCCCTGGAGGTGATCTGATGCCAGGCTTCATTCTGCACGTCGGCGCCACGATCCTTTGCGCACACGGCGGCCAGGCGCAGCCCACGGCGCCCAATCCGCGTGTGCTCGTCGGCGGCCAGCCGGTGGTGACGTTGAGCGCGCCGCACGCGGTGGCGGGCTGCCCCTTCGCCCCAGGCGGTGTGCCCACACCCTGCGTCACTGCGCAATGGATCATGGGGGCGACGCGCGTCTTTGCTGGCGGCGCGCCGGTGCTCTTGCAGGACAGCCAGGCCACGTGCATTCCCAACGGCACGCCGGTCAACATCATCGTGACCCAGATGCGGGTCAGGGGGACCTGATGAACATTGCCTATCCCTACGCCATCGACGGCAGCGGGCGCACCGCACAGCCCGACGACGACGCGCACATTCGCCAACTGATTGAGCAGCTTCTCTTCACCGCGCCAGGTGAGCGCGTCAATCGACCCACCTTCGGCACGGGGCTGCGCCAGCTTCTCTTTGCGCCCAACAGCCCGGAGCTGGCGACTGCCACCGAGTTCATGGTGCAAGGTGCGCTCCAGGAATTTCTGGGCGAGTTGATCCGCGTCGAAGCGGTCGATGTGGCGGCAGAGGAGGCGACGCTGCGCGTGACGGTGCAGTACATTGTGCAGCGCACGCAGCAGCGCCAGGTTGTGGAGATTGTGAGTTGAGGCCATGAGCATCCAATTTCGCTGCGCCAATCCACGCCGCGCCCAGGTGCTGAGCACGGCGCCGGTCGCCATCAACGGCATCGACTTTCTCGAAGTGCTCGACCATGACGCGCCCGCGGGCGCGCCGCCGCAGCGCACCTTACTCGTCCACATGATCAAGGACGCGCCCCTGGCATTGAGCGCAGCAAATGTGCGCATCGAGGGCGGCGTGTGCGTGAGCGGCGTGCAGGTCGAATGGGCGATCCGCGCCGCCGACGCCAGCCCCGCCGATGTCGCTGCCGGGCGCATGACCGCCGCCGAGCGCGCCTTCTACAATGCGCTCCCGGCTGCCGACCGCGTGCTGGTGGTGCGCACCAATCAGGACGGCGACTTCTCGACCTACACGCTGCGCCTGGTGCGTTCGACCACCGACGCGCAGCCGCCGGTTGGCTTCGACGCCATCCTCAGCACGGTGGATTTCTCGTTCAAGGTCGAGTGTCCCAGCGAGTTCGACTGCGCGCCCGACGACAGTTGCCCGCCCGACCTGACGCCCCCGCCCGTGATCGACTACCTGGCGCGCGATTACGCCAGCCTGCGCCGCCTGCTGCTGGATCGGCTGGCAGTGGTGGCGCCGGCGTGGCGCGAACGCAACCCGGCGGACCTGGGCGTCGCCATCGTCGAGGGGCTGGCTTACATCGGCGACTATCTCAGCCACTACCAGGATGCGGTCGCCACCGAAGCCTATCTCGACACAGCGCGGCGCCGCGTGTCGGTGCGCCGCCACGCCCGCCTGCTCGACTACCCGATGCACGACGGGCGCAACGCGCGCACATGGGTGCAGGTGCGCGTCGACGTGGTTGCGCTTACGCTGGATGCACACACGCCGCTGTTGACGCGCGTCAACGGGCTGCCGCCGCTGCTGCGTCCCGACACGGCGGAGCTGGCGCAGGCGCGCGCGGCGCGGCCCATCGTCTTCGAGACGATGCACGCGGCGCAGCTCTTTCAGGCGCACAATGAGCTATATTTCTACACCTGGGGCGACGAAGGATGCTGTCTGCCGGTTGGCGCCACCGCCGCCACGTTGCTCGGCGATCTGACCGCCACGCTGCGGCCAGGCGACGTGCTGGTCTTCATAGAGCAGCGCAGCCCGCTCACCGGCTACCACGCCGACGCTGACCCGACGCGGCGACACGCCGTGCGCCTGACGCAGGTCACCGCCAGCAGCGACCCGCTTGGTGGACGATTTGCGACGCCGCCCTCAGCGAACCCGGTCGCCGTGACCGAGATCGCGTGGATGACAGAAGATGCGTTGCCCTTCGTGCTCGACCTGAGCATGGTGCAGGTTCCTGCCGATGAGCTGGCGCCCGATGAGCCGCCGCGCCAGCCGGCCAGCATCGCCCTCGGCAACATCCTCCTGGCTGACCATGGCGAGACGTTGCCGCCGGAGCCGCTGCCGCCCGTCATCAAGCCACAGCGCTATCGCCCCGCACTGGCGCGGACGGGCGTCACCTTCGCGGCGCCCTACGACCCTGCCGCGCCTGCCAGCGCGCTCATTGCGGCGCCGTCGCTGGCGACGCTGCCCGCGATCACGCTCGCCAGCGCAGCGGGGAGGTGGACGCCGGTGCGCGACCTGCTGAACAGCGACCGCTTCCAGACCGAGTTCGTAGCCGAAAGCGACAGCGACGATAAGATTTCCCTGCGCTTTGGCGACGGTCGCAACGGGCGGCTGCCGCTCGTCGCTGAGCAGTTTACAGCGACTTACCGCATTGGCGGCGGGACGGCGGGCAACATCGGCGCCGACGCCCTCGCGCACGTCGTCACCAGCGCCAGCGGCATCCGCAGCGTGCGCAATCCATTGCCCGCCAGCGGCGGCATCGCGCCGGAGACGTTGGCGGAGGTGCGGGAGTACGCGCCGCAGGCTTTCCGTCGGCAGGAGCGCGCCGTCACCGAAGCCGACTACGCCGATGTGGCTGCACGCCATCCTGCCGTGCAGCGCGCCGTCGCCACGCGGCGCTGGACGGGCAGTTGGTGGACAATCTTCCTGACGGTGGATCGCAAAGGCGGGCTGCCCGTCGACGCCGCGTTCGAGGCGGAGCTGCGCGCCTTTCTGGAGCGCTACCGCATGGCTGGCTACGATCTCGAAATCGACGGGCCGCGCTATGTCTCGCTCGACCTCGCCTTTGTGGTCTGCGTCGAGCCGGGCTACTTCGCCAGCAACGTCAAGGCGGCGCTGCTGGCGCGCTTCAGCAGCCGCGTGCTGCCCGACCAGACGTATGGCTTCTTTCACGCCGACAACTTCACCTTTGGGCAGCCAGTCTATCTCAGCTCCATTGTGGCGGCGGCGATGGCTGTGCCGGGGGTGCGCTGGATCGATACGAGCGCGGGTAAAGGCAAGCCGACCCGCTTTCAGCGCTGGGGTGAAGCTGCGCACGGTGAGCTGGCGAAGGGTCAAATCGACATGAGGCGGCTTGAGATCGCCCGCTGCGACAACGACCCCAGTCGCCCCGAACATGGCCGACTGGAATTCATCATGGAGGGTGGCTTGTGAGCGAGAGACAAATGCAATCACCCTGCGGCTGTGACGACCGCATGCCGCCGGAGCCGTCGCATACCAATCCGCCAGGACAGGACGCGCTGCGCTACCGGCTGGGCGACCACGGGGCGCTGCTCCGTCGCATGTTGGCGCGGCTTTCGCAGCAGCAGACAGCCGACGGCAGCCGTCCACTTGCGGCGCTGACAACGCGCGCAAGCGACGATCCCAGCCTGGCGTTGCTCGACGCGGCTGCGGTGTTGGGTGATGTGCTCACCTTCTACCAGGAGCGCATCGCCAACGAAGGCTTTCTACGCACGGCAACCGAGCGGCTGTCGGTGCTGCAACTGGCGCGCGCCATCGGCTATGAACTGAAGCCCGGGGTCGCCGCTTCCACCTATCTGGCATTCATGCTCGACGACAGCGCCACCGCGCAACACGAAGTGACGATCCCGGCGGGAACGCAGGTGCAGAGCATCCCGGTGAAAAAGGGCGAGGCGCCGCAGACCTTCGAGACCTCGGCAGATTTTATCGCCCGCCGCGCCTGGAACGCCATCAAGCCGCGGCGCTGGCGTCCCCAGGATTTGAGCCAGGGCGTCCGCACGCTTTATCTCGCTGGCATCGATACGCGGCTGCAGCCGGGCGATTTCCTGCTCTTTGTCGGCGCAGCGCGGCGCAAGCAACGCGGCAGTGAAGAGTGGGATGTGCGCCGCGTGCTCACCGTGGAGGCAGTTGCAGATAAAGACAGCGAACAGGGCGGCTACACCGTCGTCACCTGGGAGCCAGGGTTAGGGTCGGATGCGCCGCCGGTCAAGCCGCCGAAGAACCCGGAGATCTACGTCTTTCGCCAACGCGCGCGGCGCTTTGGCTTCAACGCGCCGGACTGGCGCACGATGCCCGCCGATGTAAAGAAGGAGTACGGAGCGCCAGGGCCGACCTTCGGCCCCGAATGGCCCGGTTTCGAGATCAAAGAGAGCAAGAAGCCGCTGCTCGAACTCGACGCCGCATACCCGAAGATCACACCGGAAAGCTGGATCACACTGCTCACGCCCGGCTATGTCGAACTCTATCAGGTGCTGAAGAACGAGAGTGTCGGCGTCGCCAACTTCGGTCTGACCGGACAGGTCACGCGCCTGGAGCTCGACACGCCCGAGCACCTGAGCTGGTTCGAGCGCCGCGCCACGCTCGTGCTGACGCAAGCCGAGCAACTCACACCCGCTGCAGAACCGATCCTGGATGTCGTCACCGGCAAGCAGATCGAGGTCGCCGGTCTTGTCACCGACCTGGCGGTGGGGCAGCCGATCATCGTCAGCGGCAAGCTCAGCGCCAGCGACGCTCTGCCGACCGCTGTCGTCGTCTTTGTCGAGCAGGTCATTCCCGGCGCCGGTTTCACGACGATCGTGCTCCAGGAACAGGGCCTGGGTGCGACGCAGTTCATCCGCAGCGAAACGACGATCCACGCCAATGTTGTGGCTGCTACGCACGGCGAGACAACGACCGAAGCGCTTGGCAGCGGCGACGGCAGCCGACCGCATCAGCGTTTCAAGCTCAAAAAATCGCCATTGACCTACGTGTCGGCGCGGACGCCCAGCGGCGCGGCGCCGACGCTGACGGTGCGCGTCAACGGGGTGGCGTGGGCGGAACAGCCCTCGCTCTACGCCGCGGAGCCGAACGACGCCAACTTCGTGGTGCGCATCGCCGACGATGGCGCGGCGACGGTGCGCTTCGGCGACGGCAAGCACGGGGCGCGGCTCCCCACTGGTCAGGAGAATGTCACGGCGACGTATCGCGTCGGCATTGGACAGGCGGGCGAGGTGGGCGCGGGCGCGCTGACACTGCTCAAGACGCGCCCGCTGGGCGTGCGCAGCGTCACCAATCCGGTGGCAGCAGGCGGCGCCGAAGACCCGGAGCCGCTCGCCAGCGCGCGCACCAACGCGCCGCAGACTGTGTTGACGCTGGACCGCATTGTCTCGCTGCAGGATTTCACCGACTTCGCCAATGCCTTCGCTGGCGTCGGCAAGGCGCAGGCTGTGGCGATCCGGCAGGGTGAGCGGCTGCTGATTCACCTCACCATCGCCGATGCCAGCGGCAACCCGGTGCAGCCTGGGGATGCGCTCTTCCTCAACCTGCGCGACGCCATCGACGCCGCCCGCGACCCGGCGGCGGTGGTCGAGCTGGCGAGCTTTACGCCGCTGACCTTCCGGCTCAAGGCGACGGTGCAGTACGCCAGTCGCTATCTGGAAACGGACGTGCGCACGGCGCTGGAAGCCGCATTGCGCGCCGCCTTTGCATTTGCGCAACGCGAGTTCGGCCAGCCGGTCACCTCCGCCGAGATCATGGAGGTGGTGCACGGCGTGGCGGGCGTGATTGCGCTCGATCTCGACGAGCTGGCTTACGTCGTTGCGCCGCAGGCTACTGCAACGCAAAAGTTGCAAGGGCTGGTCAAGGCGCTGCAGCCGCGCAACGTCACGGCGGACGCCCTGCTGCCTGCGCACACGGCGCGCGTGGCAGGCAAGCAGATTCAGCCCGCCGAACTGTTATTGCTCGACCAGAACGGTATCGAGCTGACGCTTGTCAGTGTGAAGACACAATAGAACGCGGATGACGCGGATTGAGCGGATGTTCGCGTAGCAGAATCAGCGCAAATCCGCCGAATCCGCGTCATCCGCGTTCTATCGCTTGAAAGGACAGTTATGCATACGGCGACCAGAGAACGACTCTACGAATTGCTGCCGGCGATCTATCGCATCCGCGACGCCGGGAACGGTGAACCGCTGCACGCGCTGCTCACGATCATGGGCGACGAGCTGGCGCGCATCGAGGACGACATCGCTGGCCTCTACGACGATTGGTTCATCGAGACCTGCGCCGAGTGGGTCGTGCCCTACATCGGCGACCTGCTGGGCGTGCGCGGGCTGCACCAGTTGGCGGAGGTCGACGGCTTCAGCCAGCGCGCGTTTGTCGCCAACACGCTGCGCTATCGCCGGCGCAAAGGCACTGCGCCCATCCTGGAGCAGCTTGCACGTGATGTCACCGGGTGGCCCGCGCGCGCCGTGGAATATTTCGAGCGGTTGGTGACGACGCAACATCTCAACCACGTGCGGCTGCACAGCCCGGCGACCGCCAGCCTGCGCCAGGCCGCCAACCTGGAATTGACCGGCGGCGCGCTGGAAACGGTCAACCACATGGCGGAGGTGCGCAACATCGTCCCCGCTCGCGGGCGCTACAACATCCCCAACGTCGGGCTATTCTTGTGGCGACTGCAACCCTACTTCGTCCAGGGCGTCACGCCGCAACCCGTCACCAACCCACCGGACGGGCGATATCGTTTCAGCCCGCTCGGCAACGACATCCCGCTCTTCAACCGCCCGCGCACGGAGACCGAGATCGTGCATCTGGCGGAGGAGCCAGACCTGCCCGGAGTATTGCGCCGTCGCGCCTTGTACGACGACCTCGAAGCGCTGCGGCTGGGGCAGGCGACACAAAAGCCGGTCGTCAGCGCCTATCTGGACGCCAGCCCAGCCCTGCAAGTGCTCGTCCCCAATGCGCAAGGCAACCTGACGCCGATCCCTGCTGAGGAAATGCTCGTCTGTCATCTGCAGGACATCCCCGGCGAAGTCGATTGGCGACGCCCCCCTACAAGCAAAGCGTACGCCGGTCAGTCGCGGCCGATTCAGGTCGCCATCGATCCACACAACGGTCGCATCGCTTTTCCACCTGGCGTCGTTCCCGCTGACCTGACGGTGAGCTACGCCTATGGCTTCCCGGCGGACATCGGCGGCGGCCCGTACCTGCAACACCTTCCTGGAAGCGCTGAGCTTCCAGGAAGGCCGATGCCTGACACATTCACGACGACGGTGGCGAAGCGTGGGGGCGGCGATCACACAACCGTAGCCGACGCCATCGCCGCGTGGAGTGCCGCAACCGAGCCGGACGGCGTCATTACCGTGCTCGACAGCGCCACCTATGCCGAATCGCTCCTGATTGCCATGACGGCTGGACGGTCCCTTGTGATCCAGGCTGCGGACGGACAGCGACCCTTGCTGCGTCTGCAAGATGCCGGCGGCGCGCCCAGGGCGTTGATCGTCACCGGTGCGGACGGCGACCGCACGGCGCTCACGCTCAGCGGGCTGTGGATCGAGGGCGGCGTCAACGTGCAGACGAACAGCCTGGAATTGCTGCGCGTGCTACACTGCACGCTGGTTCCGGGTTGGCGTATCGACGCCGCAGGCGCGGCCCTGCTGCCCGCCCAGCCGAGCATCGCAGCGGTTGCGCCCAATCCCGACTTCCGGCTGGAACTGGTGCGCTCGATCTGCGGCAGACTGCATCTGGCAGCGGACAGCGACGGTGTGAGCGCCAGCGATTCGATCATCGACGCCTTCGATCCCGCCAACGTCGCTTATGCCGCGCACGACGGGGCGCGCACCGGGCCGCCCGCCAGCTTCACCCGCTGCACGATCCACGGCGAGGTGCGCGCCCGCCGCTTCGAGCTAATTTCGGAAAGCATCATCCTGGGGCGTGCGTTGGCGGAGCAACGGCAAGCCGGTTGCAGTCGCTTCAGCTTTCTGGGCGCTGGCTCGCGCGCACCGCGCCGTCATCGCTGCCAACCCGATCTGGCGCTGGCCGCTTACGCCGACGCGCGCGGCAAGGATGTCGAGGACTTGACCGCCGCCGAGCAAGGCACGGTGACGCTCACCGTTACGCCGACCTTTGCGACCATGCGCTTTGGCCGCCCCGCCTATATGCAACTGAGCGCGGGCTGCCCATCGGCGATCCGCACGGGCGCAGAAGATGGCGGCGAAATGGGCGCGTTTCACCTGGTGCAACAGGCGCAGCGTCTCGCCAATCTGCGCAACGCACTGGAGGAATATCTGCGTGTGGGGTTGGAGGCGGGCGTGTTTTTTGGAGATTGAGAGATTAGGAGATTGGAGATTAGAGATTGGAGAGTGGGAAGTGCTCGCCTCTGGATAATCTCCAATCTCTCAATCCCATTTGAGAAGGAGTGAGCTTTATGCAAGGCGATTTTACCCGGTTGACCTTTGACCGCAGCAAGCATTACAGCAGCGTCTTGAATCAGCAGGGGCGCGTGGCGCTGGACGCCGACTGGAACGAGCAGGTCGCCATCGAGCACTATGATGCGCGCATTACCCGCCAGGATGTCATCGGCCTCTGCGGGGGGCCGCAGGGTGCGGACGCGGCGGGCGATCCGCTGGCCGGTTTCGACGTCACGACCGACGGCGTCGCGCTCAGCGTGACCAAAGGTCGCTATTACGTGGATGGCATCCTGGCGGAGAAGGAGGCGACGACGCTGATCACCGCACAGCCGGATTTTCCGGTGCTGTCGCTGGCGCAGGTCGCCGGGTTGGCGCCCAACGCCGCGCTGCCGGCTGGCGCCTATCTCGCCTATCTCGACGTGTGGGAGCGCCACATCACTGTGCTGGAGGACGCCGCCATCCGCGAGGTGGCGTTGGGCGGGCCCGACACGACCACACGCACGCAGGTGATGGCGCAGGTCAAGCTGCTGCGCGTGGGCGATGCGGGCGCGGCCTTCGACTGCGGCGCTCAGAGCGCAGCGTGGGACGCGGCGACGGCCGCCAGCACTGGTCAACTCGAGGCGCAGGCTGAACCAGACGACCCAGGCGAGAGCGCGTGCATCGTGCCAGCCAAAGCAGGTTACCGCGGCCTGGAGAATCAGCTCTATCGCGTCGAGGTGCATCGCGTCATTTCGGCGACGCGCATTGGCCTCAAATGGTCGCGCGAGAACGCCTCGGTCGTGGTCGGCTGGACGGGGCAGGACAATCTCGACCCGACCAGGCTCACTGTCAGCAGCACGGGACGCGATGCGGTGCTGGGGCTGGCGGCCAATCAGTGGATCGAACTGACCGACGACGTGCGTGAGCAGCGCGGCGAAGCGGGTCTGCTCGTCAAGATCGTCAAAGTCGAGGGCAACGTCCTGACCATCGACCCCGGCGGTCAGACGGTCGCTTACAGCGACTTTGCCGCCAATCCCAAAGTTCGCCGCTGGGACATGCCCGCCGACATGGGCGAAATCGTCGTGACGACCGGCGCCGTCGCCTGGACGGAGCTGGAGTTGGGCGTGCAGATTCGCCTCAAGGCGGGCACATTCCGCCCCGGCGACTACTGGCTGATCCCGGCGCGCACGGTGAAGGCGGACATCGAGTGGCCGCGCACAAGCGGCGGGGCGCCACAGCCGATCCCGCAGCCGCCGGTCGGTGTCAAGCATCATTACTGCCGGTTGGCGATATTCGACTTCGCCGGCGGGGCGTGGACGAAGCGCAGCGACTGCCGCACGCTCTTCCCGCCGCTGACGCAGATGATCGATTTCTACGGCGTGGGCGGCGACGGGCAGGAGGCGTTGCCGGGCGCAGTGCTGGGCCAGCCGCTGCAAGTCGCCGTCATGAACGGACAGCAGCCGGTCAACAACGCGCGCGTGCGCTTTCGCCTGGTTCCTGCCAACGCGGCAGGTCAGCTCACCGGTGCGAGCGGCGCCGGCAAGAGCGTCGATGTGACGGCAGGCGTCAAGGGCATCTATTCCTGCACGTGGCAGCTCGGCCCAACGGTGCAGAATCAGCGCGTCGAAGCGTTTCTGGTCGAGATCGACGGCAAGCCCTTTGTCGACGGCACGGGCGAGCCGGAATTGCCGCGCGTCTTCTTCAACGCCAATCTCAGCCGCGCCAGCCAGGTCGCCTATGCGCCGGGTGCGTGCGCGGACCTGGCGCAGGCGCGCACTGTGCAGGAGGCGCTGGACATCCTCTGCGCCCGACCAGGCGGCGGAGGCTGCTGCGTCACCGTCGGCGCGGGCGGCGAATTTCCCGATCTGGTCACGGCAATCAAGGCGTTGCTGGAGCGGGGCGAGCGCGACCTCTGTCTCTGCCTGCTGCGGGGCGAGCACGAGTTCTTCGGCTTCGACTTCGAGGCGCCTGACAATGTGCGCGCGCTGCACATCAGCATCAAGGGTTGCGGCGCGGCGACGCAGGTGCTGTGGCGCGAACCCCTGCGGCTACGCGGAGTCGATGCGGTCACGATCCGCGACCTGGCGCTCGAAGTGACCTTCGTTCCCACCAAAGATGACGCCGCGCTGCGGTTCGAGGGCTGCACGGCCGTGACGGTGGCGGAGTGCACGATCGAAGGGGCGACTGCGCCGGGGCAGATGGAAGGCAACTTCTTTGTTCCTGGCGGCGCGCTGATCGCCGTCATCGATGGCGACGATGTGCGGCTGAGCGGCGCCACGCTCAACGCTGCGCTGCCAGAGACAACGTTCCCGCCGCTGCGCAACCTGTTCGAGAAGGCAGGCATCGGCGAGATGGCTGAACTCTTCGCGCTGGCGGGGGAGCGCGTGCGGCTGGCGGAATGGCGGGCGATTGCGCACCGCGCCAGCTCGCTTCTGGCGCAAGCCAACCTGGACGTGCGCAAGCAGATGACGACGGCGCTCCAGCGCGAATTGAACACGCCGGAGAATCGCGGTGCGTTTTCGGCGGCGGAAGTCATCCAGCTCAGCAAGCTCATCTTTGCCCTCAATGGGGAAAGTGTGCGCCCACCTGCACTGCTCGACATCTTTTTCGACCTGCGCCTGTCCGCCATCAAAGCGCGCGCAGGAACGGCGGTAATGCTCAACCGGCGGCGCGTCCTGAGCGAATTCGATCGCGGAGTCAGCGACATCATTGCGCTGCTCGACGAGGACGACATTGTGCTGCTGGAAAACAATCGCATTGCCGGTGTAGTCAGCCTTTACGGTATGCCAGCTCCATTGGAAATGATCGCCCAGACCGCTGGCGAGTTGGTCAAACTGGATCAACAGCCAAACGAACCTGGCGGCTCGCGGCTGTCGCTCGCCTCGGCCTTCCAGGGCACGCTCCAGTTGTGCGGCAATCAGCTTGTGCGGCTGGCGGTCGGTCACGCCCTGTTGGAAGAGTTGCGCCAGCTGGCGGGCGCCCCCAACAACGTCAGCCTGCGCAGCGACGCCTTTGGTCGCCTGTTGTTGCACGGCAATGTGATCGAAGGCATCGCCAACCTGACGCTGGCGCGCCATCTCACGACACAGGCCAACGAGTTCACGCAGACGGCGGCGCCCACTGCGCGCGCCGGTCTCGCCACAGGCACGGCGCGGCTGCTGGGCTGGTTTGTCGCCGATTCAGCCATCTTCATCGCCAACCAGGGGGTAGGCGAAGCCTCGGCGCTGGTGGATATCTCTCGGATCAGCCAGCGCGTGGCGAATGTGCAAATGACGGTGAGCTGAGCTCGACTTTATCCATTTATGTAGCGAAAGCAAGCGTATCCGTCAGGCGGTCGAATAGCGCCCTTGGGATTTGTACAATGTCAGAGTTGTTGGGCGACATCCAAATAATGTCAACGGGCCAAA
>Ga0272446_1002074_pt1 | contig 28043 bp, 21 predicted proteins | sample YNPCB0061_FD_194587 | JGI IMG/M metagenome (GOLD analysis project Ga0272446, IMG submission 194587) | Hot spring microbial mat communities from Yellowstone National Park, WY, United States - YNP-CB-006-1 | ecosystem: Environmental > Aquatic > Thermal springs > Hot (42-90C) > Sediment | place...
ATGACCTACCTCAAACCCATCCTCCCCGCAGCCCTGTTGTTGCTGTTCCTGCTCCAACTGGCGCACAAGCGCGGCTGGCGCCGGCGCATGGGCTTGACCGTGGTGTTCGTGCTGGCTTTGAGTTGTTGGCGTCCCGCCGCATATTTGGGACTTTGGTCCCTGGAAGCTTGGTATCCCGTCACCCTGCGGCCGGCCGAAGACGCCGAAGCCATCGTCGTGCTCTCGGCCTCGATAAACCGGGTGTTCCCGCCCACGCCGGACTGGATCTGCGGCCCCGACGCCTACATCCGCGTACAGCGCGCTGCGTGGCTTTACAAGAACTGGAAGCCTCTGCCGGTGTACGTTTCCGGCGGGCGGGCGTCATCCGGCCTTCCCACCGCCGCCACGGTCCTTCAAGAGGCGCTGGTGGCTGAGGGAGTTCCGCGCGAGGCCATCCACAAGGAGGAGGAATCCACCTCTACCTTCGAGAATGCGGTCTTCACCGCACGATTGTTGCGCCAGCAGGGCATCCGCCGCATCGCCCTGGTGACGCATGCCAGCCATATGCTCCGCTCCGAGAAGGCCTTCCGGAAGCAAGGAATAGAAGTCGTGCCCGCCCCTTGCGGCTTCCGTACGGCGCGCTTTATCGCCGGCTGGCGCGAGCTGGTTCCTTCGGTGTCCGACTACCGCGACACGGAGGATGTCCTGCACGAGTGGGGCGGCCTGGTCTGGTATGCTGTGTCGGGGAAGTTCTAGCCCGCAATTACGCTCAGTCCACTGGATCGGAGGCGATTTGAGAAGAGCCTTTTTGCTTTGCGCCATGGCGGCATGCCAGGCTGCGGCGCAGATGCCGCAGTTGGGAAATTTCGGTTTCGGCGGCGGCCCCCCGGTGGGCTTGCAGCGCGGCTCGGCCGAGCGCGGTTTGCTCACCTTGACGCCGTTTTTCGCCGCTAGCGGCTCGTACTCGACCGGGCTCGGCCGCGTCTCGTTGCTGCCCGAAGGAACGGCGCCCAAGTTCTCCGGAGCCTCAGCCTCCGCCGTGGCCGGCGTCAGCGGCGCGCACGCCTGGCGCCGCAGCCTGCTGGGACTGTATTACGGCGCCAGCTATTCCCACACCTTCGAAAACGAAAACCTTTCCGGGCTAAGCCAAACGTTGGGGTTGGCTTATACCAAAGAATTGGGGCGGCGTAGTTATTGCTCCTTTGTCGCCACCGGCTCGATGGCCAACCGGGCGTTCGGCCTCGCCGGCGCCGGCGGCTTGTCCACCCTCGACACCACGGGACTGGTCTTCGTGGATCCGTTCGCCCCATATTCGCTGCAATACGAACTCCTGGACGCCCGGTCCTATTCGGCGGGGTTTTCTACCAGCGTCGGCCATAGCATAGGCAGGAACTGGATGGTGGGCGCCAGCGGCAGCGTTTTCCTCGGCTACCGTAACGTGAAGGCGCTCCCCACCGCCATCACCAACGCCACGCAGGGAATGGTGGCGCGCCGCCTCAGCCGCCGCATGAGCCTGGTGACCGCCTACTCCTTCTCCCAGTTCCGTTACGACCGTGGATTCGGCGATGTCAACAGCCACCAAGGCATGGCAGGCGTCACCTACCGGGTGGATGAACACAGCACCCTGGTGCTGATGGGGGGGCTTATGCGCTCCGAGCGCATTGCTCTCACCCGCGTTACGCTGCCCGCCGACATCGCCGCGATCCTGGGCACGTCCGTAGGCCAGGAGGTGTTTTACGGAGATAACTTCTTCGGCGCCGCCAACGCCAGTTACCACCGCCGCCTGCGCCGGGCAAGCGTCGGGCTGTCCTACAGCCTGTCTACGGTTCCAGGCAACGGCTTCTATGTGGCTTCGCGCTCCCATTCCGCTGCGGCGAATTACAACCGCACGGCTTTCCGCCACTGGAGCCTCTCGGCTTCCGCCGGCGCGAATCGTTACGCTCCCTTGATGCAAGACCTGAAACCGCAGCAGTCCTATCACGTTTCCGGCAGCGTAGGACGCGAGTTCCTTAACTATTGGCATATCTCGTTTTCCGGCGGCTTCCGGCACATCAGCGCGGGCAACCGGAATTTTGTCCGCGACACCGGCTTCGTCTCCGTGTCGCTGGCCTTCGGACCGCCTGGCATTCACGTGCCTGGATGGTGGTAAGCGGCCGTTATGCTAGATTCTTAACAAGACTTCTTTGGAGCCCGTTTCATTGGAGCAAATTTCCCAGGAACCAGCCGTGAGCCGCCGGACCGGCGGCCTGAGCCTTTGGATTCAGATGATCTGGTTCGCCGGTCTGCTTTGTCTTCTTTTCGCCCCGGTCCTAAAAGGAATGGCCCTTGAGTGGTTCCACGACGACGATATGGGGCATGGCGTCTTCGTTCCCCTTGTCGCCGGCTGGATGGCTTGGCAGAAGCGTGGGGAATTGGCCCGCGCTTCCGTAAAGCCGTGCTGGTGGGGCCTCGCGCTGCTGGCGTGGGGCTTCCTGCAATTGATCGCCGGAACCTTGGGCGTCGAGTTGTTCGTGGCTCGCACGGCGTTTATCGTTTCCGTCGCGGGCTTGGTTCTGACCGTTTGGGGAGTGGAGGTGTTCCGCATCCTGGCGTTCCCGCTGTTTCTGCTCGCGTTCATGATCCGCATTCCGGCCATCGTCTATGGCCAAGTCACGTTCCCGTTACAGTTGCTGGCCAGCCAGGTGGCCGAAACCGCTCTTTCGGTCATCGGCATCCCGGTCTACCGGGAGGGCAACATCTTGGAACTCCCCAGCCAGCGGCTCTCGGTGGTGGAGGCGTGCAGCGGCATCCGCTCCCTGCTTTCGCTGGCCTTCCTGTCTCTGGTTTACGGATTCTTCTTCGACAAGCGTCTCTGGGTGCGTTTGATCCTGTTTGCCTCCACTGTGCCCATCGCCATCGCCGCTAATGCCTTCCGCGTCACCATCACGGGCATTCTCGGAGAGTACAAAAAGGAACTCGCCGAAGGCTTCTTCCACGCCGTCGAAGGCTGGGTGATCTTCATGGTCGCCTTGGTGCTGCTGGTCGCCCTGCACCGCTGTATTATCGCCGCCGGGAGGGTGGTCCATGCCCGCGGTTGAGTCCTGGTTCGGCTTTCTCAAGCGTCCGGCTTCTCTGGTCGCCAGCATCCTGCTGGCGGCGCAGTCGGTAGCCTACTATGGGTTGCCGAAGGAACGGCCAGTCAATCTTTCCCAGCCCTTGGCGGCGATTCCTAAAGAATTCGGCTCCTGGCGTATGGTCCGGGAAATCCCCTTGGAGGCGCGGGTGCTCGAGGTCTTGAAAGCGGACGACACCGTGGAACGTATCTACGCCGATGCGGACGGTCGGCGGTGGATCAACTTTTACATGGCTTTTTTCAAATCCCAGACCACCGGCGTGTCCCCCCATTCTCCCAAGAACTGCTTGCCGGGGGCGGGCTGGGTGGCTTCGCGGGCGGACTCCATCTCCTTTTCGGCGCCCGGCTTCGCTCAACCCATCTCCGTGAACCGCTATGTGGTCAGTAAGGGCGACGCCCGCAGCCTGGTGCTCTATTGGTACCAATCGTACAACCGCACCGTGCCCAATGAGTACTGGGCCAAAATCTGGCTGGTTTTGAACGCCATCCGCCACCGCCGCTCGGACACCTCCATCATGCGCGTCACGGCGCCCATCGCCGGAGACGACGAGCGCGAGGCGGAAGAAGCTTGCGTCCGCTTCATCCAAGCCAGCCTGAAACCAATCAACGACATGCTGCCCAGATGAACGGCGCGGCCATGAAGCTCTCCATTCTCATCCCCGTTTATAACGAGCGCACCGTGGTGGAGCAGGCGCTCGCTCGCGTGCTGGCGGCGCCTCTGCCGGAAAACATGCAACGAGAATTGGTGATTGTCGACGATTGTTCGACCGACGGGACGTGGAACATTCTTCAACGCCTCGCCGAGCAGCACCCCGAAATCCGCCTTTTCCGCCATGGGCAGAACCAGGGCAAGGGCGCGGCGGTGCGCACGGCGGTCTCGCACGCCACCGGCGACTTCTGCCTCGTGCAGGACGCCGACCTGGAATATGATCCCTTCGAATACCCGAAGCTCCTGCGGCCCCTATTGGACGGACGCGCCGACGCCGTGTTCGGCTCCCGTTATCTGAGCAGCGAGCAGACCCGCGTCCTGCCCTTCTGGCATTCCATGATCAACAAGACCTTGACGCTCATCTCCAATATGTTCTGCAACCTGAACTGCACGGACATGGAGACCTGCTACAAGGTCTTTCGCACGGATCTTCTCAAAAGCATCCCCATCCGCTCCAACCGCTTCGGAATTGAGCCCGAACTCACCATGAAAGCGGCCAAGCGCAAGCTGCGCGTCTATGAGGTTCCCATCAGCTATCACGGCCGGACTTATGAAGAAGGGAAGAAGATCGGCTGGAAGGATGGCGTCCGCGCGCTGGGCGTCATCTTCAAGTACTGGCTCATCGACGACCTGTATATGGAGCCGTATGGCCGCGCGTTCCTTAACAACCTCACCGGAACGCCGCAGTATCTCAACTGGATTGTGCGTATCCTGCGGCCCTATGCCGGCGACACGGTGCTCGAAATCGGCGCCGGCATCGGCAACCTGTCCGCCAGGCTCATGGGGCGCCGCTTCCGTTATGTGGCCGCCGAATGCGACCCCTTGTACCTGCACGCGCTTGAAAACCGCTTCTTCCGCACACCTAACGTCACCGTGCGCCGCCTGAATCCCGCCGATCTCTCCGCTTACGGCGAGCTGGCCGGACAATTCGACACAGTGCTGTGTATTAACGTTCTGGAATACGCAGCCGAGCCGGAGACCGTGGTGCGCGGAGCCGCCAAGGCTTTGAATACCGGCGGCCGGCTTTTGGTGTTAACACCCCAAAACCCCTCGCTGTTTAGTCCCATTGACCGCCGCATGGGACACTTGCGGCGTTTTCGGGCCAAAGATCTCCAGCATCTGCTCGAGCGCCAGGGATTGCGGGTTCGGGAAATCCGCCAAATCAACAAAGCCGGCGCTCTGGCGTGGTGGCTGTTCGGGAAGGTGCTCCGCCGCCGCAAAATTAATAAGCTGACGCTCAAAATCTTCGATAAAACCGTCTGGCTTTGGCGCCGCCTGGACTGGCTTTTACCCTGGCGCGGCCTTTCCGTGATCGCGGTCGCGGAAAAGCAATAGCCGCCGCCGGTTGTCCCCCTCAGACCGGCTTTGCCAGGCACATGATTTGGTAGCCCAGCAAGCCCGGCAGCACCGGCGTCGCCAGGCCCAGCAGCCGGTTTACGGCCAGCATCAGAGGATGCCCGGCATCTAGCCCCAGAGCCAGTTCCACGGGCATCACCGACATCCAAAGGCGCTCCGCGCGGTAGCCGTTATCCTCCAAGAACCGGCGAAAAGAGCGTCGCGTGTAAAAGCGCAGATGCGTGCGGTCCAGAATGCCGCGCGAGGCGTACTCGAACCGCCCGGCCAGCAGCGCCAGCCGCACGGTGATGTTCGCCACGTTGGGCACGGAGATGAGCGCCTCGCCTCCGGGCGCCAGCAAGCCCCGGCAGGCGTCGAGCAGCAGTTCCGGCCGGGGCAGGTGTTCCAAGACATCGAGTAAAAGGATCTTGTCGAAGCCCGCCGCCGGCAGGTTGGCCAGACCGCCGGGGACATCCCGCGCCAGATCGCAGCATAGGTATTGTTCCATGGCTTCCCTATGACGCGGCCGCTCGAGCACGTCCACGCCGGTGACGCGATTGCCCCGCGCCCTCAAGCGCGCCGCCACGAAGCCCTCGCCGCAACCGATGTCCAAAATCCGCTGTCCGCTCCACCCGAGTTGCTCCAGGTAGTAGTGGCTCGAATAGCGGCTTTCCTTTAACGGATAGTGCTCAGGATTCACCGGTTTGCGTAATTCAGCTCGTAAAACCGCTGATATTCTCCGCTTCGCACGCGCCGGACCCAGCCGCTGTTTTCGCGGTACCAGGCGATGGTTGCAGCCAGCCCCTCGTCAAAGCGGACGCGCGGCGCCCAGCCCGTTTCCTTCATCAGCTTGGCGCTGCTGAGGGCATAGCGCCGGTCGTGACCGGGACGGTCGGCCACATGCCGGATCAAGGTTTCCGGCTTGCCTGTCGCGGCTAGTATTCGCTTCACCACCTCGATGTTGGGCAGCGAGCAATTGCCTCCGATGTTGTAAATCTCTCCGTCGCGCCCTTTGTCCAGCGCCGCGCGAATCCCGCGGCAGTGATCCTCCACGTACAGCCAGTCGCGAATCTGCATCCCGTCGCCATAAACGGGTAACGGCTTGTCTTCAAGCGCATTGGCGATCATCAGCGGAATCAGCTTCTCCGGAAACTGATATGGACCGTAATTGTTCGATGCCCGCGTCACCACCACCGGCAGCTTGTACGTGGTGAAGTAGGACAGCGCCAATAGATCCGAGCCCGCCTTGGTTGCCGAGTAAGGACTCGAGGCGCGGAGCGGAAAATCCTCGTCCGCTTCCAGTGGCGGCTCGATGCTCCCATACACCTCGTCGGTCGACACGTGCAGGAAGCGCCCTAAGCCCCGCACGCGCGCCGCTTCCAGCAAGGTGAAGGTTCCCACTAGGTTGGTCTGAACCACCGGCGCCGGGGAATGAATGCTGCGGTCCACGTGCGACTCGGCGGCGAAATGGACAATCGCGTCCACGCTCCCTTCCGACAGCAGCCGGTCCACCAGCGCGGCGTCGCAAATGTCGCCGTGAACGAAGCGGTAGCGCGGGTCTTTGGCCACCGGCTCGAGGTTTTCAAGATTCCCCGCGTAAGTGAGCTTGTCGAGAACCGTGATCCGCAGACCGGGATCCGAAGCCAGTTGTGTGCGTACGAACGCGGAGCCGATGAACCCGGCGCCGCCTGTGACAAGCAAATGCATAAGTCTCTATTTCTTCGCCGAGGAGGCTCGTTTGGCTGCCACCAGGTTCGCCGCGCGCAACAAAGAGTCGAACGTTCCGGCGTCCGTCCACCAGCCCTCCAAAAATGCGAACGTCATATTGCCCTCGCGGATGTAGGCGTTGTTGACGTCCGTGATCTCCAGTTCCCCGCGGTGGGAGGGTTCGAGCGTCCTCACCTTGTCGAAAACCGTCTCGTCATACATGTAGATCCCTGTGACGGCGTAATTCGACTTGGGCTTCTTAGGCTTTTCCTCAATGCCCACGATGCGGTCGCGCACGATTTCGGCCACTCCGAAGCGCTCCGCGTCAGGCACCTCTTTGAGCAGGATCTTGGCGCCCCGCTCCTGCCTGCGGAAGTCCTCCACCGCCGGACGAATGCTCTTTTCGACGATGTTGTCGCCTAGGATGACGCAGATTTTTTGTCCGTCGGCGAAATGTTCGGCCAGCGACAGCGCGTCGGCGATGCCGCCCTCGCCCTCCTGATAGGTGTAATTCAAATGCTTCAGCCCGAATTCCTTGCCGCTGCCCAGCAGGCGCAGGAAATCGCCCGAATTCCGCCCTCCGGTCACCACCATAATGTCCGTGATGCCCGCATCCACCAGCGTTTCGATCGGGTAGTAGATCATCGGCTTGTCGTAGATGGGCAATAAGTGCTTGTTGGTGATCTTGGTGAGCGGGAACAGGCGGCTTCCTGTTCCACCCGCCAAAACGATGCCTTTCATAGGGGATCCTCTCGCCAGTCCAGCTTCCATGATAAACCACTGTAAACTGGAGGCTTGGCCATGGACCCCACAGAGTGCGCCCGTCGGCTGGAGGCTCTCCGCATCCGGGCGGCCCAGCCCGGTGGTCTCAGCCCTGCCGAATGCGCCGAACTCCTCGATTTGGCTAGCCGCCTGCAACGAAAGCTTGTCCACTGGAGGCGGCTTCAAGCCAGCCTGGATCAGCGGCTGGCGATGGCCGAAGACAGCCTGTCCCTGAGCACCGCGCGCCGCGTGGGCGCCGCCGTGGCTCAACTGCGTGAACGCTTGATGCGCGTTTTAGGCAACCCGCCCAAGCCGAAGCCCGTTCTCCGTGGCGAAATACGAATTCAGGAATTCCTCACTCCGCGAGGGCCCTTTGTGGCCGCCTATGACTCCCTCGGAAGGCTTTCCCCGGACGCCATCCCGGAAGCGGCGCACAAGGCTGCCCAAAGCGAATACGACCTCCTGTATGCCGACGAGGCGCAGGCCGATGCCCATGGCCAGGCGCTGGCGCCCCTGCTGCGCCCCGATTGGTCCCCAGAATTGCTTTCTTCCTGCATGTACATGGGCCGCTTCCTGGCTATCTCAAAATCCGCCTGGGAAGCCGCCGCCGGTTTCAGCGGGATGTACGATCTGGCTAAAAGGGTTACCGCCCGGTCGCCGAGGGTGGCCAGAATTCCAAAGGTCCTTTACTACGCTCCGCCCTCCGGAGTAGAACTCGGGCAGAGCGCCGCACCGCTCGGCGGCGGTCCGCTGGCGAGCCTGATCGTCTGCTCGCGGAACGGCGCGCTGCTGAAGCGCTGCCTGGCTGGCGTCGCGCGCCAAACCCGATACCGTCCCTACGAGGTCGTCGTGGTGGCGCACCGCGGCTTTGACGACGGCGCCTTGGATGCCGCCGCCCGCCGGCACGGAGCAACCGTCGTTCCATATACCGGACCATTCCATTTTGCCCTCATGTGCAACCAAGGCGCTGCGGCGGCGCGGGGCGATCTTCTGGTCTTCCTTAACGACGACGTGGTTCCATTGGTGGCCGACTGGCTGGGATTTCTGGCGGTCCACGCGGTGCGGAACCAGGTGGGCGCCGTGGGCGCAAAGCTCGTTTACCCGTCGGGAACCATTCAACACGCCGGCGTAGCTGTCGGAATCATGGACGGGGCGGGACACCCGGGACGGGGGACCTTCGGCCGCCCATGGTGGCCGTGGTTGGACTTTACCCGCGAGGTTTCCGCCGTAACGGGCGCCTGCTTGGCCCTGCGGGCGGAAGTTTTCCGGTCTCTGGGCGGCTACGACCAGCGCTTCCCGGTAAACTACAACGACGTCGACCTCTGCCTCCGGCTCCGTTCGATCGGCTTGCAAGTTCTGGTCGAGCCCCGGGCGCTCCTCCGCCACGATGAATGCCGCTCCCGCGTAGGACGCACGACGGTGCAAGAAAGGGAGCTGTTGTACGATCTTTGGGGCGACGCCCTCGAGGCGGGAGACCCTTTCTACCACCCCGCTCTGCCTCACGATCGCGAGGATCTTTGGCTCGCCTGAACGTGCCTTGCGGCGAAGCTGGACAACCACACGCTCCCACCGCTTTTCCGCCCCCTCCGGGCGGAGACTTTTCGCCGCCCCAGGTGTTCTCAAGTTAAGCTAAGGTATTGCGAGGCATGATTGAAGCTTTCGGTCGTGATTCCGGCACAAAATGAGGAAGGCTGCATCGGTGAGACGCTTCGCGCTGTGTCGGCCAAACTCGAAGCGGAAGCAATTCCGTACGAAATTATCGTCGTGGATGACGGCAGCCGGGACCGCACAACCGCTGTAGTTCGCCAAATGGCTGTGCAAAATTCTCACATCTTGCTGGAGAGCAACCCCGGACCCCACGGCTTCGGGTTCGCTGTCCGCCGCGGGCTGCGGCGCGCCGGCGGGGACGCCATCGCCATCATGATGGCGGATTTGTCCGACAGCCCCGAAGACCTGGTGAAATGCTACCGGAAGCTCGAAGAAGGCTACGATTGCGTGTTCGGTTCGCGTTTTATCCGCGGCAGCCGGGTCATCGGCTACCCGCCCCACAAGCTACTGCTCAACCGGCTGGCCAATTTGTTCATCCGGATCATTTTTGGATTGCGTTTCAATGACACAACCAATGCCTTCAAACTGTACCGGCGATATGTCATTGATGGCATGGCGCCGCTGATTTCTCCTCACTTTAACCTGACGGTGGAAATGCCGTTAAAAGCCATTGTCCGCGGCTACAACTACGCCGTCGTGCCCATTACCTGGAGGAACCGAAGCACGGGCGCATCGAAGCTCAAAATCAAGGAAATGGGTAGCCGCTACCTGTTCATCGTCCTGTATCTGTGGCTGGAAAAGCACCTCTCCCGGGGCGATTATCATCGGCGGAGCCACCCGGCGGGTGGACATGTATAGCCGCATACTGATTCCCGGCGGCGCGGGCTTCGTGGGCTCCTCGCTGGCCGTTCACCTCAAGCGCGCCTCGCCTTCCACGGAAATCATCGCGCTGGACAACCTGCGCCGCCGCGGCTCGGAACTCAACCTGCCGCGGCTGGCTGAGCACGGGATCCGCTTTGTGCACGGCGACATTCGTTCGCCCGAAGACCTGGAGAGCATCGGCGAACCGCCCGACCTCATCATCGAGTGCTCCGCCGAACCCTCCGCTCACGCCGGCTATGGAGGATCCCCGGGCTACCTTGTGCGCTCCAACCTGGAGGGCTGCTTTCATTGCCTGGAGCTGGCTCGCCGCTGCCGCGCCGGGTTCGTGTTTCTTTCCACCAGCAGGATTTACCCCTACGCACGCCTCAACAGCCTGCCTTACCAAGAAACGGAATCGCGCTTCGAATGGAAAGGGGAATTTGCCGCCGGCATTCCGGAGACGTTTCCGCTCGATGGAGCGCGGTCCCTGTATGGCATGACCAAACTCGCCGCTGAGTTGCTGGTGGCGGAATACGGCGAAGCTTACGGATTTCCGTATGTGATGAACCGGTGTGGCGTCATCGCCGGGCCTTGGCAAATGGGGAAAACGGATCAGGGCGTGGTGGCGCACTGGGTGGCGGCGCACTATTTTCGTAAGCCGCTGGCCTACATCGGCTTCGGCGGCGAAGGCAAGCAGGTGCGGGACATTTTGCATATCGACGATTTGTGCGAGTTGCTCGCACTCCAAATCGCCGAGTTGCCCCGCTGGTCGGGCCATACGTTCAATGTGGGCGGCGGCAGGCCGGTCAGCGTCTCCCTGCGTGAACTGACCGAAATTTGCCAACAAGTAACGGGGAACCGGATCGACATCGCTTCGCAAAACGCGGTCAGGCCCGCCGACGTTCGTATCTATCTGTCAAACTGCCGCCGCATCCAAGAATTCTCCGGGTGGCGGCCGAAACGCGATGTGCGGCGCATTGTGGAGGATACCTGCGCCTGGATCCGGACGCATGAAGTGATGTTACGGGGAGTCTTTCAAGCCAAGTCATGAACGGGGAAACGAAGCCGGAGATCCGGGAACTGCTGGCCCGGCAGGAACGCCTGGAAAAGGAACTCGCTGAGACGCGCCGCGCCCTTCTGGCCGCCCTCGACCGCCAGCAGAGCGCCATCGACCGCCTGGAGCGGCGGCTTGGCCATGTCCAAGCCCGCGCGGCAGTGGCGTACCAGGAAGTGCGCGCCATCATGAACAGCCGCACCTGGCGGACCCTGGTGAAGGCGGGCGGCGCGGCGCTGAATTTCGAGCGCTGGTTCCGCGCTCTGGGAAGCTCGCGAACCAGCGTGCGCAGGGGCTTGCTTCGCTTGACCTGCGAAGAACCGACCACCGAAGGGCCTTTCTCCGGAGTGATCCCCATCTCCGGCTGGGCCGTCTCGAGCCTGGGCGTGGATCGCGTCGAGGTGAGCGTCGGCGACACCAGCGTGCAGCCCGTCCGTTATGGCTTATACCGCCCCGATGTGGCCAAACAGTATCCTGAGGCCGCATCCCCGGACCGTTGCGGCTTCTTCACCCGCCTGGATACCCTGACTTTAGCCAACGGCATCCACACCATCCTCATCCGCGCCGTCGACCGGGGCGGCCGCACCGTCGAACGGCAAGTGGACATCGAAATCGACCACCGGCGTTGCCAAATCGACGGCTACGCGCGCTGGATGGCCGAGTTCGAAATCCGCGATCCCGAGCAAATCCGCCTCCGCATGGCCGCCTTTTCCCAGCGTCCCCTCATCAGCATCCTCGTGCCCGTGTACCGCACGCGGCCGGAATTTCTTGAACGCGCCATTCGCTCGGTGATCGCACAGAGCTATCCCAACTGGGAGTTGTGCCTGGTGGACGACTGTTCGCTCTCGCCGGACATCGACCGCGTTCTGGCTGGATTCGCCTCGTCCGACCCCCGCATCCGCTTTGTGCAGCTTCCGGAAAACCGCGGCATCTCGGCCGCCTCCAATGCGGCGCTGGAGATGGCACAAGGCGAATTCATCGCCCTGCTCGACCACGACGACGAACTGGCCGAAGACGCCCTCTTATACGTGGTCGACGCCATCAACCGCGAACCGGAAGCCGACATCTTATACTCCGATGAGGATCACATCGACGACGAGGGCCGCCGTTCGGACCCGTTCTTTAAGCCCGACTGGTCGCCTTACACCATCCTTTCGGAGAACTACGTCACCCATCTGATGGTCCTGCGGCGCGATCTGGCCGTCTCGATCGGCGGATTCCGGCCTGAAGCCGACCTCAGCCAGGACCACGACATCCTGTTGCGCGCCAGCCTCAAAGCCCGCCGCATCGTGCATATACCACGCATTCTTTACCACTGGCGCACGAATCTTTGGCTGTTCCGCTCCTCGCGCGCCTCCGACAGCTCGGATCAAAGCCGCATCGCGGACTCGCAGCGCGAGGCCCTAAATTATTATCTGCGCCAGGCGGGTCTCCAGGCCCATGTCGAACCAGGCCGCTACCCCGACCGCTGGCGAGTCCGATTCCCGCAATCCGATACCCCGCCCGTCGACATCATCATCCCCTGCGGCGGCCGCATGGAGATGCTGACTCGGTGCATCGAAACCCTGACGGCTACCACCAGATACCCGCATTTCAACTGCTGGGTGGTGGACAATTCGCGGGCCCAACACGTCGAAGGCTATGTCCGCACCATGCGTCAGAAAGCACGTCCCGTCCACTACGTGGACTGGCGCAACCGGCGCTTTAATTTTTCGGCCATGAACAACGACGCCGTGGCCAAGGGCAACGCGCCGCTGCTTTTGTTCCTGAACGACGATATCAGCATCGTCGAGCCGGACTGGCTGGCCGCCATGGTGGAATTGGGAGTTCAACCGGACGTCGGCGCCGTCGGCGCGCGCCTGCTGTTTCCCGATGGCCGGATCCAGCACGCCGGCCTGGTGATAGGCTTGTTCGGCGTCGCCGGCCACGCCTTCAAAGGCTGTTTCGGCGATGAGCGCGTGTACTTCGATTTCCCGGACATCATTCGCGACGTCAGCGCCGTGACCGGAGCCTGCATGCTCGTCCGCCGGGAGGTTTTTCAGCAAGTCGGCGGCTTCGACGAGCAGCACTTCCCGGTAGCGTTCAACGACGTCGATCTATGCCTCAAGATCCGCCGCGCCGGCTACCGAGTCCTCTACACTCCGCACGCCACCTTGCATCATTACGAGGCGGTCTCCAAAGCGCCCGAGGACATCGATCCGCGCCCGGAGGAAACCGCCGCCTTCCGCGCCAAGTGGCAGGATGTGATCGAACACGATCCCTTCTATAACCCCAACCTTACGCGGGACGCCGAAGATTACTCCTTGCGCCAAAAGCACAAGGATTAGGGCGCGCTGCCCAACTGCCGGGCGGCGATCTCCTCCAACATCCGCGGCAAATCGTATTCGATCCTCCACTCCGGATAATGCGCCCGCAGCTTGGTCAGGTCCGAAATGTAGCAAATGTGGTCTCCTCTGCGGGCTTGATCGCTGTACCGCCAGTCGAGCTTGAAACCCATGGCCTCCAGCATGTCGATGGTCTCCAGAATGGAAATGCTGTTGGATCGCCCCCCGCCCAGGTTGTAGACCTCCCCGCAGCGCGGGCGCTGATAAAAGTGCAGAAACAGCCGCGCCACGTCCTTCGAGTGAATTTGGTCTCTGACCTGCTTCCCCTTGTACCCGTAAACCGTGTACGGGATGCGCCGCACGGCGCAGTGGACAATATAGGCCAGATACCCGTGCAGCTCCACTGCGGCGTGTTGGGGTCCAGTGAGGCAGCCGCCGCGGAAAATCCCCACCGGCATCCCGAAGTAACGGCCGAACTCCTGGCACAGCACGTCGGCGGCTACCTTGGAGGCGCCGAACAGCGAGTGCAGGCACTGGTCAATGGGCAGCGTCTCGTCGATGCCGTCCCTGCCGCCGGCGTAATCGAAACGCTTCTCTAGCTCGCGCAGCGGAAGCAGGTTGGGCCGGTCCCCATACACTTTGTTCGTGCTGGTGAAGCAAAACGGCGACTCCGGGCAGTAGTCCCGCGCCGCAACCAGAAGGTTCAGCGTCCCCACGGCGTTGACGTCGAAATCCTCGTAAGGGATGCTCGCCGCCTTGTCGTGGGAGGGCTGGGCGGCGGCGTGAATGATGAAATCCGGCCGTTCGGCTGCCATTAGCTCCCGCACCCTGTGGCGGTCGCGTATGTCCAAATCCAGGTGCCGGTAGTTTTTCACCGTGGCCACCAAATGCTCGATCTCGGGACGTGTGGCGCCCGCCGGGCCGAAAAACCATTCCCGCATACCGTTGTCCACGCCTATTACGCACCAGCCTTCACTGGCTAGGTAGCGCGCGCAGGCCGAACCGATTAAGCCCCCGGAACCCGTAACCAACGCTGTCTTCATCGCAAAGCACCGAGTTTAGCACCTGTTCGGTGCGATTTTGCTCACAGATTCGCCCACTTTAGGCCGAAAGTACTCCACCGTCCCACCCCTGGGGTACTGTTGTGCCGGACGCCGTCTCGGGCCCAAACTAGCATAGGGAGATTCGCATGGAACGCGCCGACCTAGACCGATGGAAGCCTCGCGAGGTGGCGCGGCTGCTGGCGCTGGTCGAAACCGAACGCCGCTACTATCAGGAGATCGTGGCGCACCTGCCGGTGGGCTTGGCGGTGGTCACCTCCGATTTCTGGATTGTCTCCGCAAATCGCAGTTTTCGCCAATTTTTCGCCATCAAAACGGAAGATATTGGGCGTTTAAGGCTTCCGGAAGTGGTCCGTGTGGACGACTTTAACGAACGGATCCTGGACGCCATCACCTCCGGAACGCCCCAGCACAACATTCTCTACAGCCCGCCAGGCGAAAAGGAGCCGCGCTTTTTCCGGGTTTCCGTGCTGCCGCTGCGCAATTGGGAAGACGAGATGGAGATGGAGGCTTTGCTCGTCTTCGAGGACCTCACCGGGGTGGAGGGCGCAGCCGAACGTCCCGCAGAGCCCGCCAAGCCCGTGCTGATGCCGGCGCCCGCGCCGCCCCCCTCAGCCGCGCGCCTATTGGAAAATTTGGATGCCGTCGTCTGGGAAGCCGACGCCGACGGGCGTTTGCTTTCCCTTAGCCCTTACGCCGAGACCATGTTGGGCTATCCTGTTTCGCATTGGCTGGAGGAGGGCGCCCCCTGGGAAGAGCGCGTGCACCCGGACGACAGGGAATTTGTGACCGCTCTGCTCCGGGATGCCGTGGCCCAGCGCACCCGCCTGCACCTGGAATATCGCGCCCGGACCGCCGCCGGACGCACTTTGTGGGCCAGAGAGAGCATTCGGGTCCAACGCGATCCCGCCGGACAGCCGGTGCGGTTGTGGGGCGTCATCGTGGACGTCACCGAAAACCGCCGCCTGGCGGAGCGGATGCTGCTGGCTCATAAAATGGAGGCTTTGAGCCGCCTTAGCAGCCGTACGGCCCACCAGTTCAACAACTTCCTGATGGTTGTGTCTAGCTACGGGCAAGACCTCATGGACCTGCTTCCCGCCGACAGCCCCCTGCGCGCCGATGTCGAACAGATTTTGAACGCCGCCGAGAAGGTTTCCGCCTTGACCGGGAAGCTGCTGAACTTTAGCCGCCGTCCGGTTTCCCGTCCGACCATTGTCGAATTTGCGGACTTGGTATCGACGGCTCTTCAGCCGGTGCTCGCGGGCGCTCCCGCCGAAGTCGAATTGGTGCGAAAGCTTGCTCCGGTAGTCGGCTCCGTGGAGGTTGATCCCGCGCAAGTGCCTAAGGCGTTGAGCGATTTGATGATCGCGGCGCTGCGGGCAAGCCGCACCGGCCGGGTGGTGGTGGAGACTTCGCGGATGGAGGATGAGACCCCGACCGCCGGCTCACCCGGTTCCGCCTGCCTTTCCATCCAAGCGCCCTCCTGGGAGATGGATGCCGAGGCGCGCCGGCGGCTTTTCGAACCGGAGATCATGGCGGGCGAAGGCTCGCCCGCCTTGTCGGAAGCCTATTGGCTTATCCGCCAGAACCACGGAGAAGTGCTGGTCACGGGCGAATCGGGTGGAGGCGCCACCATCACGGTGTGGTTCCCGCTGGTGGGCGTAAAAGTCCGGTCGACGCCTCCTGTCGGCGCCGTTTCGGCTTCTAAAGTCGTTCCACTGCCAGTAGCGGAACCGGAACAAGCGGCGCCGCCTGCCGCCGGAGTGCGTACTGCCTTGGTGGCTGAAGACGAAGAAGGCATTCGCGCGCTGCTCCGTAAGATTCTGGTGCAGAACGGGTTTCAGGTCTTGGAAGCGTCCAGCGTAGGGCAAGCGCTGGAGACCGTTCACGCCCATTCCGGTCAAATAACCTTGCTGGTGACCGATATGGTAATGGAGGACGGCTCGGGTCGCGAACTGGCCGAGCGGCTGAGGGCGAGCATTCCGTCGCTCAAGGTCGTTTTTGTCTCCGGCTATACCGAGGATGCGGCGATTCATGCAGGCGAACTGCCGGAAGGCACGGCATTTTTACAAAAGCCGTTCACCGTGAGCTCTTTCCTTGAGAAAATTCGGGAAGTGCTGCACTAAGTAAAGAACGGCTTGCCGCGGCAGTTTTTGCGCATCCGTCTCTCCCTGTGACCATGGACCTGTTCAAGGCGATCAAAGAGCTTCAAGAAGAAAAGCGCCGCATCGAACGTCTGATCGAGCTGCTCGAGGAGCACGCCGGCGAGCCCAAGCCGGTGCGCCGCCGCGGCCGCAAATCTATGAGTGCGGCCGAACGCGCCGAAGTCTCACGGCGAATGCGTGAGTACTGGAAACGAAAGAAACAACCAGCTCCAGGCGGTGAATCTCCGTGACCGGCCGCGCGGCTACTTTTTGAAAAACCAAAGCCAAAAGTACTGCTGCCCGGCTCCATGGCGGTAGCGCGGCTCAAAACCGCACCGCTCGGCCATCTCCACGGCTTGCTGGTCCGTGAAACTGACACCAACCCAGGTGTCGTCGGGCGAAGCCTGGATGTTGGGATCGCCCTGCACCTGAAACTTGAAAAGCGCCCCCGGTTTCAGCAGCCGGTGCACCTCGCGGACGTAATTTTCGATGATTTCCCGGCTGGGAATATGCTGAAACACGATGGTCGAAAAGGCGAAATCGAAATCGCCCACCGGGATGACTTGCAAGTCCGCGCCGTTGTTCTGGAAAATGTGAACGTTGGGCTTATCTTTGAGCGCCTCCCGGGCCCGGGCCACCATCTCTCCGCTGATGTCGACGGCATAGACCTCGCCAAACAGATTGGCCAGGGCACGGGTCACGCGCCCGGCGCCGCAGCCTATCTCCAGCACTCTCATCTGCTTGGCGGGCTTGCCCTGACAGATGTTGATCATGTCGGTGAGGATTTCTTCGGCCACCGTCTGCTCGCCGCTCCGGAAGAACTCTTCATCGGTCCATTCCTGTTTGCCGGTCACCACATAGTAGCGGGCGTTTTCGCGCGCTCGCTGGTCCCAATCGCGGCGCATCTTTTCGAGCTGCTCAGATGGTTTCATTCACCTTCAGCATATCCCAAGCCGGCGGCGGGACCTCGTGATATCATGATGGGAGAAAGCGCCGTGGGCGGCTAGCTCAGTTGGGAGAGCGCCGCGTTCGCAACGCGGAGGCCGTGGGTTCGAATCCCATGCCGTCCACCAAATCTTTCCTTATGGAAGCGGCCCGCTTTAGCGGCATAACAGGCAAGACCGTGCTTCGATTTCTCGTTCCGTGGATATTGCCACTGTTGCTTTACGCGCAAGGGGATCCCGACCTGTTCACCAAGGCGCCCCCGGCCGTGGAGGAGGCCCTCAGAGCGCGGGTGGTGGCTTTTTACGAAGCCCAGCAAGCGGGCAAATTCCGCCAGGCGGACCTTTATGTGGCCGAGGAGGCGAAAGACGCCTATTACGGGGCTGAAAAGCCGACCTGCAAGAGTTGGAAGCTGGAACGGTTCTTGTGGGAAGAGGGTTATCAAAAGGCGCGCGCTTTCATTACCTGTGACACCTCCCTCATGACCATCACCGGTCCGCTGAACGTCAAGATGCCCTTGACCAGCCATTGGAAGCTCGTCGACGGCCAGTGGTTCTGGTATTTGCCTCCGCAGCCCGCCGTCCGCAAGACCCCCTTCGGCGAATTCCGCCCCGGTCCGGCTTCCGACAACCGCGGCGGCGTGCCGTTGCGGCTGCCGAGCGCCCAGGAGATCCTCAGCCAGCTAAGGCTGAGTAAGGACCAAGTGGTCTTTGTCCGCGAAAGGGAAGGCAGCGAGGAAGTTCAGTTCACCAATGGCACGGAAGGAGGGGTGCGGCTGTCGTTGGACTTCCGGCCCATCCCCGGCATTGAGGCGACACTGGACAAAACAGACCTCAAAGCGGGCGAAACCGCTCGCATTTTGATCAAATACAAGCCCGGAGAGGCGAAGCCGCCGGATAAAGCCGTCATCGCCGTTCAAGTAGATCCGTTCACGCAATCCATGCCCATCCAAGTCTCGTTCCGCTGACCGTCGTGGCGAAACGGGGTGGAAGTGCGCGCTTCTGAGCGTGGCCCTTCGCTTGCAAGTCCACCTGCGGCCGGCCGGATACGTGAGGCGCACCAGCTCCGGGCGCCAGCCGGGCGGCAAAGAATTGTCATTCTGACAAGAAGGTGGACAGATGGCTTACATTCGGATGAGTCCTACCATAGAGTACGATCCCAGGACGTACATGATTCGCGAAAACGGCCAGGAAAGGCCCGCGGGGTGGGCAGGCGTTTGCTACGCATTTCGCGAGGAGGTGATGCGGGAACTCGGCCAGACGGCGGTGACGGTTGCCGCTCCTGCCGAAGAGCCGCCGGAGGGTCTGGCGCCGGACAATCCCCGGGATCCTCGCGACGGGACGGCCCCGGGGACCGGGCAAGTGACCCAATCTGGTGCACCACAGATTGTTCCAAATGCGGAAGCGTGCAGGAACCAATACGGTTACGCCGGGCCAGCGGCCATGAACCCGTACTTTTGCACTCCTAGCAATCCCCTGCGCGAGGGTTACGTCAAAGGCTTTGACCGGTGGTTTGAACACACGCAGGTCCTGGATGTGAACGCCGGCAGAGTGCAATACGCGGTCAACAGACTCTACTGCGCCACGGCGGAAGGGGCGCAGGAAGCGCTCCGGCTGGTCCGCCTATTCGAGCCCGGAGCGAGGATCGAAGCTTCGCTGTTCGGAGCTTCCGGAGGACCGTACCGGGCTGACCGTCCAACGTACGAAATCGTGCTCCCGAACGGCGCGCGCATGAATGCCGGGGGCATCCTGTGGAACTATTACAACGGTGGCTGCGGCGTAACGGCTTATTCTGACAAGCAATTGCAGACCTCCATTGCATGGAACGCCCGGACGCCGCCGCGCGCCGGCTGAACGGGCCCCTGGAAAGAATCGATCCGTGTGACTCTCGGAAGGTTCTTGGGACGTCAGCCTCTGCGCCCAACTCCCTCCGCCTGCCGCTTCCCGCAACCGGGTTGGGTCACGGTATGGCCGGCCGGCAAAGCCAGCGACATATTCATGGTTGACAGGCGTCTAATATTTTACTAAAATACCTTTCGTGCATTAACAATACATGGAAGGGAGTTCGGTTATGCCGAAAGTATTGGGCTTGACGCTCGCGCTGGCCTTGTCGCTCGGCGGCTTGTGGGCGCAAACGCCGACCGGCACGCTTCAGGGAATCGTGAAAGACCCCACCGGGGCGGTCGTTCCCGAGGCAAAAGTCACGATCGCCAACGTCAAAACGGGCGAGTCCCGCACGGTGATGACGGATGATTCAGGCAGGTATGTGCAATCGTTCCTGCTGCCCGGGAGCTATCAGATTACGGTCGAGAAGACCGGGTTCCAGACGCTGCGACAGGAAAATGTACGCCTGGAGGTGGGCCAGAACCGGTCCGTGGATCTGACGCTCAGCGTCGGCGCGGTGACGCAGGAGATCCAGGTGGAAGCAGCGCCGCCGATGGTGGACGTCAACACTTCCTCTATTGGACAGGTTGTTGATACAAAGCGGATTCTGGACCTGCCGCTGCTTGGCCGGAGCGTGATTGCGCTGGCCAACCTGACCCCTGGGGTCAATCCCACGGGCGGCGGCGCCACGCCGGGCATGGGCGGCGGGCGCAACGCCACTAGTGAGATCCAGATCGACGGCGCGACCAATATCGCCCCTGAGAACAACGTCGGAATCAACACCCGGGTTTACGACCCGCAGGTGGACGCGGTGCAGGAGTTCAGCGTGCAGGTCAACGCGCTTCAGGCTGAGTATGGCCGGTTTTCGGGCGGCGTCATCAACGTGGTAACCAAGTCAGGCAGCAACAAGGTCCACGGGACGGCGTTTGAGTTTTTGCGCAACCCCGTGCTCAATGCCAATGGTTTCATCAACAACCGGCAGGGCCGTAAGCGCAGCGGCGCCAAGATCCACCAGTTCGGCTACACGTTGGGAGGACCGATTTACATCCCGGGGCTGATCGACGGCCGCAACAAGTCCTTTTTCTTCACCGACTACGAAGGCTCCGTCAACCGCAACACATCGAACGCCACGGCTACGGTCCCGCTGCCCGAGTGGCTGGCCGGGGACTTCTCCAATTTGCGGAACAGCAGTGGAACCACGTTGATCACGATCTACGATCCGACTACGGTGCGGCAAGATCCCAACAACCCGGCGCTGTGGATTCGGGATGCATTTCCGAACAACCGCATCCCCGAGAACCGGATCGATCCGGTTGCCAGGAAGCTGGCCGCCTATTGGCCCAAGCCCAACTTCCCGCCGCTGAACGTTTACACCCAGCAGAACAACTTCATCAATTCGGGCCCTTCGCGCAGCGACGGTTGGAGGCAGAACACCCGCTGGGATCACAATTGGACCGACAAGTGGCGGATGTGGCTCCGGATGTCGTTCGCCGGAGCAAGCGGCACCCCGTTCAACGGCTTCGGCACACTGGGGACTTCTATCGGCGACGGTCCGTGGAAGGAACCTAGAGTGCAGGTCTCCATGGACCACACCTACATTCTGAATCCGAGGCTGATCGGCAACTTGCGTTACGCCTTCAGCCGGTACGCGTACGAGCGCGTGCCGTTCTCCGATGGCATCGATCTGACGCAACTGGGCTTCAGCAGCGAATACGCGAAGATCGCCGCGCAGCGCGGGCTGGAATTTCCAGGCGTCGAGGTGAGCAGCAACCTGACGCTGACCCGCCTGGGTCAGGCCGGCTACACGCGCATGTTCAATTATCCGATGAACCACTCCTTTACCGGCAGCATGAGCAAGATCACCAGGCGGCACAACTTCAAGTGGGGTGGCGAATACCGCGTGCTGCTGTTGAACTACTCGCAATATGGACGGCCTTCCGGCATTTACAATTTCAGCCGCGCCTGGACGCAGCGGGAAATCAACACCTCTAGCAGCACGCAGGGAGTCGGGCTGGCCTCCTTTCTGCTTGGGCTGGGCGCCAGCGGCCAATTGACGCATGAACCTTCGGCGGCTTCCGCGAGCAAGTACTTCGCCGGGTATTTCCAGGACGACTGGAAGGTGACGCAAAAGCTGACCCTGAATCTCGGCATTCGCTACGACCTGGACGTGCCGCGGACGGAGCGGTATAACCAACTCTCCTACTTTGATATGAATGCTCCCTCGCCGCTTCAGGGGTTGATTCCCGCGACGGCGTGCCTGAACTGCGGCGATTTGAGGGGGCAAGTACGGTTTACAACTCCCGAAAATCGCCATCAGACGCCTACGGACAGAAACAACTGGGGTCCGCGCTTCGGGTTCGCTTACAACTTCGCGCGCAACATGGTGCTGCGTGGCGCCTACGGCATCACGTACGCGCCTTCGGCGTTGCAGGCAGCGGGGCCGACTGGCGCCGCCGGCACAACTGGTTTCGCCAGCAACTCCAACGCAAACTTCACATTCGACAACATGCGGACGATTCGGACCTACCTGCGGAACCCGTTCCCCGACGGCTACACCCTACCCACCGGCCGCGCTCTGGGAGCGAGCACCAACCTTGGGCTGGACATCGGCGATTTCTTTGACGCTTACAAGAACCCTTACGTCCAGCAGTGGAACATGAGCATCCAGCGGGCTTTCCGGGGTGACTTGGTGGTGGAGATCGGCTATCTTGGCAATCACTCCATTGGCTTGGTGGACGGGGAAGCGGGGCGCCAGTACAACCAGCTCCCGGTCTCTTTCCAAGCTTTAGGTGTAAGCTTGCAGGACCAATTGGACAACCCCTTTTACGGGAAGATCCCGTATACGACGGGCGCCCTGGCTCAGACCAGGGTCTCCCGAGGACAATTGCTGCGGCCCTTTCCGCAGTACACGAGCCTCCAGTCGTTCCGCAAGCCCAACGGGTATTCGATCTACCACGCCATGACCATCCGCGTGGACAAGCGCTTTAGCCGAGGACTGACGTTGCTATTCTCCTACACCAACAGCAAGTTGATAGACGACTGTTCCTCGGCTGTGAACTTCCTCGGTCCGGTCGCCGGAACGCACTTGGACATCTACAACTGGAAGCTCGAGCGTTCGCTGTCCTCGTTTGACATCTCCCAGCGCGCCGTGATCAGCTACATCTACGAATTGCCGTTCGGGCGCAACCGGGGCATGCTGAGGAATCTGCCCGGTTGGTTGGACTTGGCGGTGAAGGGCTGGCAGGTTAGCGGCATCACCACGCTTCAGCGGGGCCTGCCGTTAATCATCGGCGGGGTGACCAACAACACCAACATCTTCACTGTCAGCCAACGCGCCAACAACAACGGGCGGAGCGCGTTCATCGACCAAAGCGGCCGCAGCAAAGATGAGCGCATGGCCAAGTGGTTTGACTACACGGTCTTCTCGCAGCCGGCTGCTTTCACGCTAGGCAATCTGGGCCGCACGCTGCCGGACGTGCGGGCTCCGGGGACGAATATTACGGACCTGGCGCTGATGAAGAACACCTATTTCGGGCCGGAACAGCGTTACAACCTCCAGTTGCGGGCTGAGGCCTTCAGCGCCTTCAACCACTTCAATCTGGGCGGGCCCGACACCAGCATTAGCAGCGGTAACGTCGGAACCATCACCGGCGGGAGCGGAACCCGCAACATTCAAATCGCGGTGAAGTTCATCTGGTAGGCGGCCCGCCGCTTGCCGGCCGGGAACAGGATCATTCGGCAATTCACCGCTGAGTGGGAGGCGCCTCGGCAACGGCTGGGCGCCTCTGCACCGGGGGGCGCGGGCAGCATTACGTTCCCGGCGCCCTTCACGGGCTTCTCCACGCTAGTTGAGGCGAGGTGCTTGATGAAAGCAGTGTATGTGATGATGCCGGCGCTGGCGCTGGCGCTGGCCGCCGAGACGCCGCGCGCCGGGCCGGCGGTCGATTTTTCGCACGGCGACCTTCGCGTGTCGGATAATCGCCGGTTTCTGGTCCACAAAGACGGCACGCCGTTTTTCTACCTGGGCTGCACGGCCTGGGAACTGTTTCACCGCCTGAACCGCGAGGAGGCCGAACGGTACCTGGAGAACCGGCGCGCCAAGGGCTTCACGGTCATCCAGGCGGTGGTGCTGGCGGAGCTGGACGGTTTGCGCACTCCGAATCCGTACGGTGAGACGCCGCTGATCGGAAACGATCCCGGGCGCCCTAATGAAAAATATTTTGAACATGTGGATTGGGTGATCGACAAGGCGGCTGAGAAGGGCTTATACATCGGCCTGCTACCTACCTGGGGCGATAAGGTCTCTAACGAGCACCGCGGGGCGGGGCCGCAGATTTTCACGCCGGCCAACGCGGAAGCCTATGGCCGTTGGCTTGGAGAGCGTTACCGGGGCCGGCCCAACATCATCTGGATTGTGGGGGGCGACTGGACAGCGGACAGCCCTTCAAGCCACGCCATCTGGTGCGCCATGGGGCGCGGCCTGCGGCAGGGCGACTGGCGCCATCTGATCAGTTTCCATCCCCGCGGCGGGCGCAGCTCCTCGGAGTGGTTCCACAACGAGCCTTGGCTGGATTTCAACATGCACCAGTCGGGCCATGTCCGTTACCGGAAGAACTACGAGGCTATCGCCGCCGATTACGCCCTGCGCCCGGTGAAGCCCACCATGGACTCGGAGCCGCGCTACGAGACGGCGCCCTCGGCAGGACGTGAAGGAGACCGCCTGATCGAAGCGTTCGACGTGCGGCAGGCGGCCTACTGGGGCCTGTTTGCAGGCGCACACGGCACGACCTACGGCGCGCAAGGGGTGTGGAACATGCACGCGCCGGGGCGGCCGGCACGTTCGCAGGGCGCGGCCTACTGGTATGACCTGCTGGATCTTCCCGGCGCCTGGGACATGATGCACGTGCGCCACCTGATGGAGTCGCGGCCGCTGACGGCGCGCGTGCCGGACCAGAGTCTGATCGTATCGGAAAATCCGTCCGGACCGGAGTACTCGACCGCCACGCGAGGAGCCGACTACGCCTTCATTTACTCTTCCTTCGGGAAGCCTTTGACCGTGGCGCTGGGGCGAATCTCCGGCAATCGCGTGACCGCCTGGTGGTTTGATCCTCGCACCGGCGAGGCCACGCGCATCGGCGAGTACGCCAACGCCGGGGTACGGACCTTCGATCCACCGGGAGCGCCGGGGCGAGACAACGACTGGGTGCTGGTTCTCGACGACGCGGCCAAGGGATACCCGCCTCCGGGCACGAGACGGAAGCCGTGAGAGGTGTGTGTTCGGGCGGCGCTTGTCAGCGTCCCGCGCATGAGCCCAGGGTGTAGAGGAATTCGTCTTGCACCCATGCGGGCTTGCCGCGCAGCACGGCGATGATCTGAACGCGGACGCTTTCCGGTTCGAACATCAGACGCGCGAAATGGTGAGCGGTGTTGTCGCGAAAGGCCGTGTGCGGGGGCGGCGGGTTGGTCTTGAAGTCGGCGAAGCGGCCGTTGATGTTACTCAGCTTGCCGCCCGGTCCCACTTTCAGGTAGACGGCGCCATCGCTTGCGCCATAGCAGTCCTTGGCTTGGCTGGTGACCTCGATCCTGTCGGGCAGGCCTCGTAGCGGGAAGGTCCTCTCATAGGACTGGCCGTGGGCTGTAAGGACCAGGCGCACGCCATGTTTTTCAAAGATAGGGCCGAGCTGTCTTCGGTAGTCGAGGTTGGAAGGGTGATTGGAGCCGTCGGAGAACAGCGCCACGTGAAGATACGGGACCAGCCATTTCCGGACGGCTTTGCGGGCCTTTTCGAGGTCGGTGTCGATCCAGCGCAGGACGGTCTCCGGGAGCGCGCCGCTTTCGGAATCGGCGGCCAGGATCGACACAATTGGAAGCTTCGCACTACCGAATGGGCCGGCGGCGGCGGCCGAAACCGCTTCTGGGACGGTTCGCGCTTGCGAAGCAGGGTGTTATCCTGAGCTTGATCGTCTGACCCTTTCCTAGGTGAGAGAAGACCGGGTTCAAGTTCAACGGATGGAGACCCAAGCGCGCTCGGGCGGATTTCAATTGCTGCAATCCATCGGGCCTGGCATCGTGTTTGCCCTGACGGTCCTGGGGCCTGGGGATTTTGTCTCGAACACAGTTACGGGCGCCACCCATGGATATACGCTGTTGTGGGCCCTGGTTGTTGCGCTATTCTTTCGCTATGTTTGGCTGGATGCTTCGGCGCGCTACGTCATGGCGACCGGCGAGAGCCTGATGGAAGGCTACGCCCGCTTTGGCGGGTGGCTCACCATTGCGCTGCTGAGCTCCATGGTCATCATTCGCACGCTATCCAACCTATACAAACTGGTGCTGCTTGTGGACACTGCGGAGCTGTTGCTGCCCCAGCACTCGGCGACAGGGAGGCTGCTTTTCGGCGGATTGGTTTCAGCGGCGGCGTTTGTGCTATGCGACCGCGGGGGCTACCGCGCCTTGGAGAGGATTTTTAAGGTGCTGGTGGCGGTGATGTGCGCGGCGCTGGTGACAGGCGCTGTGATGGCGCGGCCCGAACCGTGGCAGATTTTGGGCGGGCTGTTGTCGCCAACGCTGCCAGCGGACAGTGGTCTGTACCGGACAGCCTTTATCTTGATGGCCTTGATCGGCACTGAGGCCGGTTCGGTGACCAACATCACGTACTCGTATTTTTTGCGCCGGAAGGGGTGGCGCGATCTTTCCTTCCGCCGCGACCAGCGGCGCGACTTGCTGTTCAGCGTGTGCTCTCTGTTCCTGATCAGTTCCTGCGTGCAAATCGCGGCGGCGGGCACCTTACTGCCAGCCGGAGTGAGCCCGAAGAATGCGGATGACTTGGTGGTGATGTTTTCCCACTCGCTCGGCTACGCGGGCCGGGTGATTTTCACGTTTGGCCTGTGCGCTGCGGCGTTTTCGGGATTCGTGGGCGGAACAACCGGTTACTCGCTGATCGCCGCGGATGTGCTCGGGCGGCTGACGGGTTCGGATCCGCCAAGTGCAGAGCGGAATCCCATCTACCGTGGCGCGGTAGCCTTTTGGTGTTTTGCGCCGCTGGCGCTGATGGCCGTCAGCCGGCGTCCGGTATGGCTGGTGCTGTTCGTCAGCGCCTTGATGGCGGTTTTCATCCCGGTTTTGGGCTTGTTTCTTCTCAGGCTGACCTCGAACCGCGAGATCATGGGGAAAGTGGTGAACAGCCGGCTGACCAACGGCGCTTTTTGTGTTTTGATAGCTGTTTCTTTGATGTTGCTCGGCGTGAATGCGTTTGAGTGGTGGGAGGGGCGGCAAGGGTGAGAAGCTTCGTGGTTTTGGTCCTGCTGGCGGTTGGGCTGCCGGCGGGGGCGCAACTTCGAACCAGCGCGATCGGCGGGCGAGTGCTGGACCCAGCCGGCCGTCCGGTGATGGGCGCGCAGGTCACCGTGCGCAGTCTGGATCGCGGTACAGTGCGCACTAGCGCGACGGGCGCCGACGGCGGGTATCTGCTAGCCCCGCTCGAACTCGGCCGCTATGAAGTGGAGGTCGAGCATCCGGGCTTCTCGAGAAGCCTGACGGGCGAGCTGGTTCTAACCCTGGATCGCCAAATCCAGCTCGTGCACCAACTCAAGCTCGCTCCCGCCGGGGAGTTGGTGACCGTCGCTGCGGAGGCTGTGGCGGTGGACGCTTCGGCCGCCACGGTGAGCGGCAGGATGGCGGGCGAGGACATTCAGGCGCTGCCATTGAACGGGCGCGATCTCCTTCAACTCGCGCTAGTGCAACCGGGCATCCATGCGGCCAGGGCGCATGCCCAGGGCGGCAATACGGGTTTCGGATTACCGCTCTCCATCTCCGGTTCCCGGCCGGGGCAGAATAGCGTACGCCTGGACGGGGTTCACGTCATGGGCCAGACGGGCGGTTCTCCAGGGAGTCTGTTAGGAATGAATCTCGGCGTGGATGCCATTCAAGAATTCGTCGTGTTGTCCAGTTCGTTCAGCGCGGTGACAGGACGCGCCCCGGGCGGCGTCATTCACGCCGTAACCCGCTCCGGTCAAAATGCTTACCACGGAGGCGCCGCCTATTTTCACCGCAATTCTGCGCCCGACGCGCGAAACTTTTTCGACCTTGCCTCGACCGCCGCTTTTCGGCGGCACCAGTTCGGCGGCCTGCTTTCGGGTCCGATAAGGCGCAACCGGACGTTTTTCTTCACCAACGCCGAAGGACTGCGCCAATTCGAGGGACGGACGACCATCAACACAACCATTGCCGACGCGGTGCGCGAGGGGCGGCTGAAATCCGGCGAAGTGGCGGTGGATCCGGCGATACGTCCCTTTTTGGAATTGTTGCCGCGTCCGAATCAAGCCGTGCTTGGGGACACGGGGCTGTTCCTATTCCCCAACCCCGACCACGCCAGCGAAAGATTCGTCACCTCGCGGTTCGACCACCAAGCCGGAGCAAGCGACACCGTTTTCCTGCGCTATACCCACGACGGCGCATCGCGGCGCAACTTTACCAACTTCGCCATCGCCCGCCGGTTCCAGCTCACCCGCATGCACTCGCTGGCTGCTGAGCACACCCGCATCGTATCGCCGAGGCTGGTGAATACAGCGCGCTTAGGTTGGTTCCGGTCTGACATGGATCTTGGGAGCACGCACGCTATCTCGC
>Ga0272446_1002075_pt1 | contig 28037 bp, 27 predicted proteins | sample YNPCB0061_FD_194587 | JGI IMG/M metagenome (GOLD analysis project Ga0272446, IMG submission 194587) | Hot spring microbial mat communities from Yellowstone National Park, WY, United States - YNP-CB-006-1 | ecosystem: Environmental > Aquatic > Thermal springs > Hot (42-90C) > Sediment | place...
CAGGACGGCGCCCCTGGTCGCGGAGCTCAAGAACGTGGCGGCCGCCCATGGCGCGACGGCAAGCCAGGTTGCTCTCAACTGGCTCGTCAACTTCTGGGGCGATACGGTCGTGGCCATACCGGGGGCATCGCGACCATCGCAGGCCACCGAGGCAGCCGGTTCGATGGATCTGAAGCTGACCAAAGCGGAACTGGAATCGATAGACCGGGTCTCCATCGCGGTGGCCGGTCGAGGTTAGGAGTCGTGCTTGTGCACTCGATCACCGTATAGACACGCCTGATTCGATCGATGCATTATGGCCATGGTTTGCAACCATCCTGATTGATTACAGTTGAGGCACCCAATGAAAAGAAGCTGGTTACAGTTTGCGGCATCTGTCTGTTTGCTGACCCTCGCGCCCATCACCGCCTTTGCCCAGATGGCCGGCGGACCACCCACGCCGACCGACACTTCGATGATAAAGAATAAATTCCTGGACATCGCCTATGCGGGCCTCTCCAAGACCCAGACTATGGATATCTACCTGCCCGACAGCGGCAAGGGGCCTTTCCCGGCGATCATCTGTATACATGGTGGCGGTTTCGCCTTCGGGGACAACCGCGGCGCCGAGCTGGCCATAGCCCTCAAGGCCCTTGACCGGGGCTACGCCGTGGTCAGCGTCAACTACCGCATGAGCGGCGAAGCGCCCTACCCGGCCGCCATCAACGATGTCAAGCTGGACAGGTGGCTCAAGTAGATTTCCATGCCGCCGGTCGAAGCGGCAATTCACGCCTGGCGGGCGTTGCGCGCAGGTGAAAGGCTGTTCATAACAAGGCCAAGCTGAAACGCCCGTATCATCAAATTACGGCGTCGTGCGCGCTGGAGAGGCTCAACTGGCCGCGACAAACGAGTGGGCGCGGGTCCCTGGCTCGCTCGCGGAACCTGACGGCGACGGCCGCCACGGCTCGCTCGGCTCCTCCGTGCCCATCCCGTTGATGAGAAGCACTGCAGTCCGGGAGTCGCAGGCCCGGGAGCCACCGCCTGGGAGGCCGCCCTCCCCCGCTCCCGAACTCACTGCAGTCCCAGGCGCCCGACGAGAGCGTACAGGGGCGAAAGCCAGTGGTCTTCGCGGACGAGCACGCCGCCGAGCTCGAACTTGAACTCGTTGATCCCGACCAAGGCGGGGTCCGTCGCACCCTCGGCTATGCCGCCGAGATCGTACGAGACGATACCCGAGTTCTGGAGCCAGAGCATGTCCTTCCAGTGGCACCAGCGGTTAGCGCGTCCGACCACGGCCGCACCCTCGCCCTCGAAACGTCCGGAGGAGGAGTAAAGGAAGCGCGCCCGTTTCTCGTCGCGGTCGACGATATAGGCATGCTGGGCGAGAACCCGGCCCTCCCGCCTAACGCGCGTGAGCAGAATATGCTCTCCGTACGAAGCGAGGCGCCGCTCGTCGACGCCCTCGATGCCCTTTTCGCGGGCGAAAGCGGCGTGGAAGGCCGCGAATTCCTCGGCCGGAACGTCACGTTCTCAGGAGAGGCCATCCTGCTCGGCGCGCCGAACGTGGTGCCGCGTGTGCTTGTTCATCCCTTCGAGAATCGCGTCGCTCCCGTGCGAAAGATCGACGACCGCCGTCGAATACGGCCTTCGCACAAAGTGGCGAGGCGGCGTCTCGCCGAGATATTGGTAGTACACGACGAAGCGCCCCAGCTCCCCTGCCCCCGCCTCGCGCGCGAACCATTTCTGCGTGTACGAAAGACCGTGCCATTTCCTGCGAACTTCGACCATAGAAGCTTAATCCTTCCTGACAAGCACCCTTTGTCAGCGCCGATTTCCGTCACCACGACACTTCCCCGAAGAGCCACGGCCCGGATGTACAGATCGAAGACCGTACAATAGGTCCCGGGATCGATCCCTTTGACCGCGAGGTAGTCGGCGGCGCACTCGACGTCGTGCTTGTCCTTGAACTGCGTGATCTCGATAAGGTTCCGGGAGTCCTCGACCCAAGAGCCGCCCACCGTGCCGAACTTGCCGATCTCGGCCTCGGGAGTCGGCTACAGGCCGATGACTGATAGTGGAATTGTCATTTCGATATTTTTACGGGCCCGCGTCAAAATTCTGTTTTTCCCCGAACTAAGAGTGTTTTCCCACCCCGAACAACTGAACCAATCAAAATTTTTCGGCAACGCCGACAATTTGCATTATTGTTCCAGTCTATTTATCCTGTCAATCCCTTGCCAGCACCAGCTCAGGGGGTGAACGCGTTAGCGCACCCTACAATGTATTCTACTCGGCAACACCACGTACCCGTGGTGATAATTGCCACAACCGACATTGACCCCTGGCATTTCGATCAGACAAACGGATCGACCTCGTAGACTTTTTGTAACAACCTTGCCCAACTTTGCTTGCGTAGTTTAGTTCGTCATATTCCTTGTCGAGATGCTTTTGATCAATTCCGGCGTCAACACCGTTGGCGCATTACGCCTCTTGGCAAACAGGCGCTCGATCAGGACAGCGAACAGATGAGGCTGTCGTAGGCTGAAGCCCTGAACCCTTAACATGTAACAATCAGTTAATGGGGCGCCCCCCAGCCGATGACCCCGTCGCAGGTCACGGGGCTACAGCCAGTTTGGCCTCAAGTAGACCGAGCAGGGCCTTCTTGTCCAGGGGCTTGGTTAGAACCGCATCCAGATCTGCAGTATCCGCTGGGTCGGTTCCCGGCGTCAGAGCTCCCGCGCTGGTGAGTATCAGAAAGGCTGGGGACTTGCCTTCCGTCCGCTCCAGGGCACGGATTTCGGTAGCGCATTCCCGTCCGCTCAATCCGGGCATGTGCTCGTCCAGCAGGACCAGGTCGAATTTGCCGGTGCGGTAGCGACGGACGGCGTCATCGCCGTCCACGGCTTCCTCCACGTGAGCACCCCATTCCCGGATCATCCTGGTGATAACCATCCGGGAGATTTGATCATCATCCGCCACGAGCGCCCGTATCCCGACATGCGTGGCTGTCGCGGGTGCTTCTGCGGAGATTTCTGGTGTGGCTGATGTACTGGCTTCGGTGCGCTTCTCACCATCGAATTTGTCAAAGGGCAATTCAAATATAAAAGTACTGCCCTTTCCCAATTCGCTGGAAACGGAGATCGTGCCGCCGGCGGCTTCCAGGATGCCCCGCACTATGGATAGGCCCAACCCATGGCTCGAACTACCATCCACGAAGCGACCGGTAGCCATGGCGAAGGGTTTCCAAATATCTTCCAGGGATTCCGGGGCGATACCACTGCCGGTATCCTCGACGGAGCCGCGCAAGGTGCATTTGCCATCCAGCTCACGGCATTGCAATGCAACCCGTACCTGCCCCTGTCTGGTGTATTTTACTGCGTTGCTCACTAAATTCGCCAGGATCTGGCGGTATCGGAGGGGGTCCCCCAAGAGCACAACTCCCGAGGGTAGATCCATATCCAGCTTGAAATCCAGACCTTTGCGTCGGGCCTGGATGGAGAAGGGTTCCAGCAGTAAACTTGCTTCCCTGCGGGGATCAAATGGTTCGGAGCGTAAACGCAAGGTACCGGAACCGGCTGTTGCCTGGTCGAGGATATCGTTGATGAGTTCAAAATAAGTCAACATTGAATGCCCCGTCAAGTCATCATTCAACACCGGAAGCCACGAAATGTTCATCGGTAAAATTGAATATGTCCACGGTGACAGTGAAATTGTGGCCGAAGATGGAACCATCAACTGGGAGATGGTTGACCTACTGTGATGTGTACCGGTAGCCCACTACCTTGTTTTGGGGGACCGTGAAACCGACGGGCCCTGGAGGGGACCGGCGGTTTTACGGTGGGGGGCGCGTCGGATGTTCATTGAGCATACGCTACTGCCTTGGCGCCCCCCGATGCTTTTCGAATGAGATCGACCACCGCTAGATCGATTCTGATACGACCGTTGTGGTTATTTTCCGGTCCAATAGGCTTCGTTCCACCGCAGTTCATCCCGAAGCCGATTGGGGTCCGTGCCGTCGCCGATTCGGACGAACTCGATGCCGACCATTTCGGCCCAGTCGCGCAGATACTCCACGTCGATGGCCTGGGAATACCCCGAGTGATGGGCCCCGCCGGCGATGATCCAAGATTCGGCCGCAAAGGAAAGGCTGGGTTTGGGTTTCCAGAGGACCCGGGCCACGGGGAGTTTGGGCATGGGCTGATCGATGGGCACCGCTTCGACTTCATTGGCGATCATCCTAAAGCGGTCCCCCAGGTCCACGATGGTGGCGCAAACCGCCGGGCCCGTGGCGGCATCAAACACGATGCGGGCGGGATCGGCCTTGCCTCCGATGCCGAGGGGGTGAACTTCGATACGTGGTTTTCCCTTGGCGATGGTGGGGCAGACTTCCAGCATGTGGGCCCCCAGAATGGCTTCGTGACCCTTTTCGAAATGATAGGTGTAATCTTCCATAAACGAGGTGCCCCCTGTAAGGCCCGCGGACATGACCTTCATGGCGCGGACCAGCGCGGAGGTCTTCCAGTCCCCTTCGCCGCCAAATCCGTAGCCCTGTTCCATGAGCCGCTGAACCGCCAAGCCGGGTAATTGGGGAAGGCCGTGCAAATCTTGAAAGGTGGTCGTAAAGGCTCCCGCCTTTTGCTCCTCCAAGAAGGCCCGCATTCCCAGCTCGAACCGAGCCTGCTCGCGGATCGCCTTCCGCGCGGGGCCTTCGGTCTTGGCGGCCCCGGTAATTTCGTAACGGGCCGCGTATTCGTCCATCAGGGCGTTGACCGCCCCTTCGCTGATCCCGTTTATCCGTTCCACCAGATCGCCCACACCCCAGCCGTTCACCTGCCAGCCAAACTTGATCTGGGCTTCCACCTTGTCGCCCTCGGTAACCGCTACTTCCCGCATGTTGTCGCCCCAGCGGACCACCGGCGATTCTTTGCCGTCCGCCAGCGCCGCCGCGGCCCGCATCCATACGCCCATCCGGCGCCGGACTTCCGGGTCTTCCCAATGGCCCACCACCACCTTGCGGGGTAGCCGCATCCGAGCGTGGATAAACCCGTGTTCCCGGTCTCCGTGGGCCGATTGATTAAGGTTCATAAAGTCCATGTCAATACTGGACCAAGGGATGTCCCGATTGTACTGGGTGTGCAGGTGCAGAAGGGGTTTGCGGTTTATCGAAAGCCCGGCTATCCACATTTTTGAGGGCGAAAAGGTATGCATCCAGGTGATGATCCCGGCGCATTGGGGCGCCGCATTGGCTTCCTCGAACACCCGGCGAATGAGCGCGGGCGTGAGGACCGTGGGTTTAAGCACCACCGTCCCCGGTAGTACCGGGTCCGCCGCGAAGCCCTTGGCCATGGCGGCGGCGTGCTGGGCCACCTGTTTCAGGGTTTCTTCCCCGTATAGGTCCTGACTTCCTACCACAATCCAAAACTCGTATTTTTTTAGGTCGATCATAAAAATACCCCTAGATAAACAAAATAAGCGCTCCCCTATAGAAGCGTTATCGTACACGCATTGTACCACAGCCCAAGAGCCCTGTCAATCAAAGGGTACTTCTACGAAGGTTGAGCATTCGGCCAGAACACCCCACAGATAGGCGCTTTATCCCACAGTATCCGATTCTAATAGCGTTCAAGACTCGGTTTGCTCAGGCTTCGTTGAAGCAGGGGCGTTCCGGGGCTGGGCGCGGAAATCCCGAAGGCGGTACCCCGCCTTCATGTGCGCCGCAACCTTAACCCCAAGGTTTCGCGAAGGACTTCCCCCGAACAGCTTCCACCATGGCGGTCAGCCGTTCAGCGGCAAGCTTCGCCGTGACCAGAAAGTCCCGTTCCGGTTCCCCGGTTTCGGTGTACCATTTTAACTCCAACGTAAGGGGCCCTTGGTATACGGAACAGCCGATAGCCTCGATCACGGGCTTCCAATCCAGGGTTCCCCGGAAGGGTACCCAGTGCCGATCCGCTTTCCCGTCGTTATCGTGAACGTGTAGGGCGAACAGGCGGTTTCCCCAGACCTTGGCCAAGGTCGGCCCATCCTTGGTAAGGTTGCCGTGCCCCGTATCGTAGCAGAAGCCCAAAAAATCAGGAGAAAATTGGGAGAATAAAACTTCAAGCCGCCGGTTATCCGGGGACGAAAGGTTTTCCAGGGCAATCTTTACGTTTCGATTCCGGACGTACTCCTCCAATTCCCCAAGGGAACGCCGCTGGCTATCCAAATTCCCCTGGGCCGACGCGTGGAGGACCACCGCGGCCGCACCCAACGCGGCGGCCATATCGATACGGTTTTTGATCAACCGTACGCCCTCTTGCCGGTCCTGTTCCTCCGCCGCCTCCCAGACCCACCGTTTTCCCGCGCTGGCGTGGATATCAAAGAGGGCTATTCCTAAATCTGCTAAATATTGTTTTAACGCGCCCACGTCTTCGGGGGTGTACCTATAATCATCCGCCCAATGGTGACACCAATGGATTCCATCAAAACCCGCATCCGCCAGGGATCGGATATAGGGCCGGGGATCGTCGGTGTCGTGAAAATAATCGGTAGCACAGGAATAGAGCATAAAATTCCTTCCTTCCCATTTAATATTTCCCCCATTTTGTATACTATGGGGAGATTCCGCAATAGTTTTAGGGAGGAACGTATGGTCAAAATTTGTTTTCTCGGTGCGGGAAGCACCATCTTCGCAAAAAACATACTCGGCGATTCGCTTTTAACGCCCTCGCTATGGGACGCGGAGATCGCCCTTTACGATATCGATCCCCAAAGGCTCGACGATTCCTACCTCATGCTGAATACCCTGAACGCCACCATAAACCAAGGTCGGGCTCGGATTGCCCGGTACTTGGGAGTTCAAGCTCGCAAAGAGGCCCTACGAAACGCTACCTTCGTGGTCAACGCGATCCAGGTGGGGGGCTACGAACCCTCCACGGTCATTGATTTTGAAATCCCCAAAAAATACGGTCTCCGCCAAACCATCGCCGACACCCTGGGAATAGGGGGTATTTTTCGGGGACTTCGGACCATCCCCGTTCTTTTGGAAATAGTCCGGGACATGGAACAGGTTTGCCCCAACGCCTGGCTCCTTAACTACACGAACCCCATGGCCATCGTCACCGGGGCGGTACTCCGCCATAGCTCCATCCGGGCGGTGGGGCTGTGCCACTCGGTCCAGGTTTGCGCGGACACCCTATTAAAAGATGTGGGCCTCCAGGTCCCCAAAGAGCGGCTTAATTGGAAGATAGCGGGGATCAACCACATGGCGTGGCTTTTGGAAATTACGGATGATGGAAAGGACCTGTACCCGGAAATTAAAAAACGGGCCCAGGAGATCAACGCGGAAGGTCGAAAACAGGGAGGAACAAAGCACGACGATATGGTCCGCCTGGAACTTATGCGTCACTTTGGTTACTATATTACCGAATCATCGGAGCACAACGCCGAATACAGCCCCTACTGGATTAAACGGGATCGGCCCGACCTTATCGAGGAATTTCACATTCCCCTGGACGAATACCCCCGACGGTGTGTCAACCAAATCGCCGAATGGAAAAAGAGGCGGGAAGATATCGTGGCGAACCCCCGGTTAAGTCACGAGAAGACCCACGAGTTCGGTTCCTTTATCATGGACTCCATCGTAACCGGAACACCCTACCGGATCCACGGGAACGTTCTGAACCGGGGGCTGATCACCAACCTTAACGCCGACGCGGTGGTGGAAGTTCCCTGTCTGGTGGATAAAAACGGTGTTCAGGGTTGTTACGTGGGGGCCCTGCCTACCCAATGCGCAGCCCTTAATATGACCAACATCAACGTCCAGTTGTTGACCATCGAAGCGGCCCTTACCCGTCGGCGGGAAACGGTCTACCAGGCGGCCTACCTGGATCCCCACACGGCGGCGGAACTAACCCTGGACCAGATTCGGTCCCTCTGCGACGACCTTTTCGAAGCCCACGGAACCATGCTCCCGGCCTTCCGGTGACAGGCCCCATACCGGTGGCCCGTCATCGGTACGGGGAGTTTACTGTTGATTTCCCCGGAAATCCTCGCAGGGTTCCTCGTTGTTCAAAGGCCGGGTAGCCTCGGGTCCCGCCTCCTGGCAGGCTTCCAAAGAAATTTCGTACATGGGTTTCCCGTGACACTGGGGGACCCTTTCGGAACTATCTTGTATAACCTCTTTGCCGCAGGTACTGCACTTATACGCCTTTTTCATAATCTCCTCCTGACTAATTTAGTCTACTATATAATCTAACGATATTCCTTAGCCAATTGGCAAATTTTTTCAGCCATTTTTGAAAGGGGGACCTGTTCCATCACGTGACCCAATTCAAAGGCCACTTTTGGCATCCCGTACACCACCGAGCTGGCCTCGTCCTGCCCCAGTGTCAGCCCCCCTTCGCTATAAATGGACCCTAACTCCCGGGCCCCGTCCCGGCCCATCCCGGTCATAATTACTCCCATGGCCCTATTTCCAAATTGACGGGCCACGGAAGCGAACAATACGTCCGCCGACGGCCGGTGTCCGTTTACCGGCGGGGCGTCGGAGAGGTGGGCAATGGTCGCCAGGGGCTTTTTTTCTACCTCGATATGCTTGTCCCCCGGGGCTATCAATATCCGCCCTGGTTTTACCAAATCCCCTTCCGCCGCTTCTTTAACTTCCAGGGGACAGATCCGGTCCAGGCTCTTGGCAAACTCCGCCGTAAAACCCGCGGGCATGTGCTGGACCACCACGATAGGCTGGCTCAGGTCCGCGTCGATTTTGGCAAACACTTCCCGTAGGGCGTTGGGTCCCCCGGTGGAGATTCCCAGGGCTATTATTTCGATGGGCCCCGGACGCCTGGTTGGTGCGGGGGCGGGCGTCGGTTTAGGGGGCGGAGCATCGCTAAAACGGGGAGGTTCCCGGAGGGTTTCTTGAAACGGGGTTCGGGGAAGGGTTGGAAGGACCGGCGCCTTCCCTCCCTTTTGAATCCGATACCGGCTTCCGTAGGCCAACAGCAACTCCGTAAGCTGATCCTTGACCGCCCGGATGTCCTCAGAAGCCTCCCCGGAGGGTTTTTTGATAAAATCGCTGGCCCCTAACGCCAGGGCTTCCATGGTTGTTTCGGCTCCTCGGCGGGCAATGGACGATAGGATAATCACGGGAATTTCGATACCCAGACGTTTCCGTTCCCGCAGGAACTCTACCCCGTTCATTTCGGGCATTTCCAAATCCAGTACGATCACGTCGGGGTTGCAACGGGGAATTTTCTGTAACGCGAAAATACCGTTCATCGCCCGATCGGCCACCACGAGCCCCGGGGTCGCCTCTATCATCCGGGTAATCACGTTGCGCATCAGGGCGGAATCGTCCACCACCAGGACAGAAATCTCGTCGGCCACTATCGACTCCTTTTTACGAACCTATTTTTCGTTTTTTCAAGAACCCTACATATACTTTCTATAAAACGTCGCCCAATCGGTCTTTACAAATTCAAACCGGGTGTTCATCCCAAACAGGGATTCCGAATGGCCGATAAACAAAAAGGACTTGTTGGCCATGGAATCCCAAAACCGTTCAATAGCGGCTTTTTGGGCTGCTTCGTCAAAATAAATTAGTACATTTCGGCAAAAAACCACGTCCAAACCCCGAAGGCCCGAATCGTTTTTTAGGTTATGGTAATCAAAACGGATGCTCGATTTGATATCGTCATGGATCCGATAGCCCCCCTCGACCCTGTCAAAATATTTTTTTAAGTAGGTCTCCGGAATACCCACAATGCGCGCGTCGGAATAGAACCCCTCCTTGCCCACCATCAGGGATTTCAGGCTAATATCGCTGGCCACGATCTCCATTTTCCAGGGGGCTGGAAGAATTTCCTTTAATAAAAGGGCTATCGTATAGGGTTCCTCCCCGGTGGAACAACCGGCGCTCCAAATTTTAATCCTATAATCCCCCGTATTTTTTTTTATTTTTATCAGTTCCGGAACCACGTACTTTTCCAGGGCGTCAAAGTGGGCTTGGTTTCTAAAAAACCTGGTCAAATTGGTGGTAATGGAATCCAAAAAGATCTTTAGCTCTTCTTTATCCCGGGCTACGATATCGTAGTATTGTTTGACCTGTTCCAGTTTTTTATCCCTCAGCCGCTCTTTTAATCGACTTTCCAAGATAGAACGGTTGGTGGCGGAAAAATGTATCCCACTTTCTTCATATATAAGCTTACGGTACAGATCAAAATCCGTGTCAGCTAAAAAATCACCCATACCTGTAAGTGTAAAGAGTGGGCCCGCAACTGTCAATTGAAAACGCAGACCATTCCATCGTGGCCCGTTGACGAAGCCTTAACCCCTGGGGATAATAGGTTTACATGAACAAGTATATCTTTGTCACCGGCGGTGTATGCTCTAGCTTAGGCAAGGGCGTCGCGGCTTCTTCCTTGGGCGCCCTGCTCGAAGGTCGGGGACTTAATGTCCGAATGGTAAAATGCGACCCCTATATCAACGTGGACGCGGGGACCATGAGCCCCTATCAGCACGGGGAAGTGTACGTTACCGATGACGGGGCGGAAACGGATCTGGATTTGGGTAACTACGCTCGTTTTACCTCCAGTCCCCTCTCCCGCCAAAATTCCATAACCACCGGACAGGTATACGACGCGGTTATCAGAAAAGAACGGGAGGGCCGCTATTTAGGCCGAACGGTCCAGGTAATACCCCATATTACCGACGAAATTAAGGGGCGTATCCTCGCGGTGGGAAAGGACCCGGACGTGGATGTGGTTATCGTGGAAATCGGAGGTACCGTCGGGGACATCGAATCGATTCCCTTTTTGGAAGCGGCCCGACAGTTAATCCACGAATTGGGCCGCACGAACGTCCTTTCGGTCCATCTAACCCTTATCCCCGAGGTAGCCGGAGGGGAGCTAAAAACCAAACCCACCCAGCATTCGGTTAAGGCGATGCAAGAACAGGGGATCCAACCGGACGTGCTCATCTGCCGCGCCCCGGTCATGCTGGAAGAATCGATTCGTCGAAAAATCGCCCTTTTTACCAACGTGGAAGCCGACTCGGTTTTTACATCCTACGACGTGGACACCACGATCTACGAAATTCCCCTGGTTTTCTACGAGCAAAAATTGGACCAGGTGGTCCTTAAAAAATTAGGCGTGGAGAGCCGACACTCCAACCTTTCGGCGTGGAAGGCCATGATGGATCGGTTCCACAAGAGACAAGGGAAGGTGCGTATCGGAATCGTGGGAAAATACATGGACCTCCACGATTCCTACAAATCGGTGTACGAAGCCCTTTTCCACGCGGGTTTGGCCTGTGGAACCGACGTGGAACTGGTAAAAATAGACTCTTCCAAACTGGAGGGGGATACGGATCCGAATACCTTCCTTGGCCCCGACGCCCCAGAACAGGGTGTCGATGGGATCCTGGTTCCCGGGGGCTTTGGCCAACGGGGTATTAACGGTATGGTTCGGGCCGCCGAATGGGCCCGGAAAAACCAGATCCCCTACTTTGGCATCTGTTTGGGTATGCAAATTATGGTCATCGAGTGGGGACGAAACGTACTGGGTTGGCAGGACGCCGATTCTACCGAGTTTAACCAGGATACAAAACACCCCGTGGTTAGCCTGTTAGAAGAACAGATTGACGTTAAAAATTACGGCGGAACTATGCGGTTGGGCAAAAGCGAGACCGTTCCCCTGGAGGGGACAAAAATTTTAGCGGCCTATGGGGAAAAACAAATTTTTGAGCGGCACCGGCACCGCTACGAATTTTCCAACGTGTACAAAAAAGAGATGACCGATTCGGGGTTGCGGATCGCCGCGTATACCCCCGACGGCGCTTTGGTGGAATCGGTGGAATGGCCGGACCACCCCTGGGGTGTGGGGGTCCAGTTCCATCCGGAGTTTAAATCCAGACCCACCGCCGCCCACCCTCTATTCCGCGATTTTATCGCCGCCGCGCAGAAGCGAAAGGAACATCGTTCCCAGGCCTAGGGATGATTCGGAGAGCGGGGCTATCGGTATTTTCCGTTTTTTCCATGACCGTAGCCCTGGGGGTCCTAATTTTAGGCTGTTCCTTCGATTACGGTCCCACGGAAGGGACGGATACCCAATCCATTCCCGAGGTTGTCATGACAGGGGTCGATTATTACCAAATTCGAGAGGGGAAGGCTACCCTTCATTTTCAGTCCGACCGGGTTGAACGGTTCGAAAACCGGGGGATAATGCGTGTTCGGGGCCTTCGTTTTGAAAAATTTGATACGGATGGAAAAAGGGTTTCCGCCTCGGGACTCGCGAATCTTGGGGAAATCAATTTAAACTCCAAGGATGTACAGCTCAACCAATCGATACGACTGCAAATTCCCCAGGAGAATCTTTCGTTGGAAACCAATTCCCTCTTTTGGACCAACGCCAACCGTCTCCTTTCCGGGAGCCCGGAGGAGCCGGTACTACTAAAACGATCCGATGGAACCATCATCCAGGGACGCGGTTTTTCCGGTTCCGCGAAGGATCGGACTTTTGAATTTTCCAACGGGGTCTCCGGGATCTACCGCACGGAAAAGGAAAATCCATGAAAATTCCCCTTCCAAACCCCCGCATCCTGCTTTTTTCTTTCCTTTTTTCCTTGGGCACTCTGCCGACCCTGTGGGGCGATGAAGCCCAGGTGTTTCAATTTCGGGCCGATCGTATGAGCGGGAGCAGGACCACGGGGCAAGAACACACCGTGCTGGCGGGAAACGTACAGCTCCATTCGGACAACCTGGTCCTTAGGGCCGATAGAATCGAAATCTCCGGGGATAACAACCGTTATCTAGAATGTACGGGTACCGTAACGGGTACGGATTCCGAAAAGGGGGTCAGTTTTCAAACCCAATCGTTAAAATACGATAGAAAATTAAAGATTGCCCACATGGAAGGGGATTCGGTTCTGGAGGATAAAAAAAACAAAGTGGTGGCTAAAGCCCGGTACATCGAGTACGACGACCCCAAGGAAACGGCGGTTTTAGAAATTTTTGTGCGTATTTTTAAAGAAAAACTGGTCTGCCGCTCCCAATACGCCCTGTACCAGCGGGCGGAAAAGAACCTTTTCCTTTCGGGCTTTCCGGTGGTGTACAAGGATCAGGATGAATTTCGAGCCAATACTATGAAGGTTAACCTGGATACGGAGGATATCATTATGGATGGTTCCGTTTCCGGGACTATTAAGGGAAAAAAGGCTGATGACACCGCCACAAAACCATGAATTGACCGTTCGGGAACTCCACAAACGCTTTGGCCGGAAGGAAGTCGTCCGGGGGGTGAATTTTTCCATGCACAGCGGCGAAGTCGCCGGCCTTTTGGGCCCCAACGGAGCGGGAAAAACCACGGTCTTTTATATGATCGTGGGCTTCTATCGGCCTAACCGGGGAAACGTAATTCTGAACGGCGAAGATATTACCCACAAGCCCATGTACCGTCGTTCCCGCTTAGGCATAGCGTACCTGCCCCAGGAATCTTCCATTTTCCGAAAACTTACGGTGGAACAGAATCTTTGGGCTATTATGGAAACCCGCAGGGATATCGATCAAAGGGAGAAGAAGTTGCGGGTCGAAAACCTCATGGCCGAATTCGGTATCGACAAAATCCGTAAACAGTACGGGTATACCCTATCGGGGGGCGAACGCCGGCGGACAGAAATCGCCCGATCCCTTACCACGGAACCAAAATTTCTCCTGTTGGACGAACCCTTCGCCGGTATCGACCCCATCGCGGTATTCGAAATTAAAAGCATGGTCCGTTCCTTGGCGAGCAAAGGCATAGGAGTTCTGATTACGGACCACAACGTCCGTGATATTTTGGATATCACCACCCATTCGTTCATCATCAACGATGGAACCATCGTCGCCCAGGGGAACCGGGATGCTATTTTAAACGACGAAATGGCCCGCCGGGTGTACCTGGGTACCGAATTCCGTATGTAGCAACCCCAGTACCCCCCACTATACCCCATTAAAACCCAACCCAGGGGGTGAAACATCTATTTGCTTGACAATTGTTTCCGCTTAGTTATAATAAATGGATATTGTTATAAAAACGGTAAGGGGTGTACCATGGGACTTTTAACGGTAATACTCCCTCTTGCCGGGTTAACCTTAGGCTGGACGATTAGATGGCTGTACGCCAGATTCCAACTTACGGCGTCGGAACAACGCGCCGAACGCATTAGACAGGATGCGATAAAAGAAGCTGAAGCTAAGAAGAAGGAGATCCTTCTTGAAGCAAAAGAACAACTTATTCGCGAACGGAACCAGCAGGAGAGGGAGACTCGGGAACGTAGGGTAGAACTGCAACGATACGAACGTCGTGTCATGCAAAAGGAAGAGGCAATCGACAAAAAGGTCGCCCAGATCGAGAAGACCGAAGAAGAACTGGAACAACGAAAGGTCGTAATCGCCAGTCGGGAAGAAGCTCTTACCCAAGAGGAAGAGAAGTATCGGCTGGAGTTACAGAGAATTTCGGGATTGACCGCCGAAGAAGCCAAGGCGATCATCATTCAGAGCCTGGAAAACGACGCTAAACACGACGCCCAAGCGCTGATCAACAAAATCGAGCAGGAAGCGAACCTGGCCTCGGAAAAAAAGGCCCGGGATATCCTCATCACGACGATCCAACGGCTGGCTACCGAGGTGACCGGCGAGGTTACGGTTACGACGGTAACCCTTCCCAACGACGAAATGAAGGGTCGGATTATCGGCCGGGAAGGTCGCAATATCCGTACGCTGGAAACGCTGACCGGGGTGGACATCATCATCGACGATACGCCCGAAGCGGTGGTGATATCCTGTTTTGATCCCGTCCGTCGAGAAATCGCCAAGCTTTCGCTGGAACGGCTCATCACCGATGGGCGTATCCATCCGGCCCGGATCGAAGAAATCGTCCAAAAGGTGACCAAGGAGATATCCCAGAAAATATTTGAGGAGGGCGAAAAGGTCCTCTTCGATCTGGGACTCCACAACATGAACCAGGACGCCATCCGAACCCTGGGACGGCTGTATTTTCGTACCAGCTACGGACAGAACGTTCTTTTCCACTCCAAGGAAGTGGCGATTATCGCGGGGATGCTGGCGGCGGAAATCGGCGCCAACCGGGAAATTGCCAAACGGGGAGCCCTTTTGCACGATATCGGCAAGGGGGTGGAGTCGGATTCGGACCTTAACCACGCGGAAATCGGTATGGACCTGGCCCGTAAGCTGGGGGAAGATCCCCGGGTTATCAACGCTATTGGGAGTCACCACAACGACGTGGAACCCTCGTGTATCGAATCGGTTATTGTCCAAATCGCCGACGCTATTTCCGCGGCCCGCCCCGGAGCCCGTCGGGAAACCCTGGACAACTACATTAAGCGGTTGGAAAACCTGGAAACCATCGCCGAAAGTTTCAGCGGGGTAGATAAGGCCTACGCGATTCAGGCGGGCCGGGAACTCCGGATCATCGTGAATAACGATGCGGTGAACGACGATCAATCTAAAGAATTGGCTAAACAGATAGCAAAAAAAATAGAATCGGACCTTCGATATCCCGGTAGGATTAAGGTCACCATCATCCGAGAAACCAGAATCGTGGAATACGCACGGTAATGCAGGGGTCATGGCGATTCGACGGGTACTGATGATCGGCGATGTGGTGGGAGACCCGGGGTTAGCGGCGCTAACCACGGGTCTTGGCCCCCTGCGGAGCGAATATTCTGCGGATTTGGTCATCGTAAATGGGGAAAACGCCGCCAACGGGTTCGGCCTGACGGAGGCCAACTACCGAACAATTCGAAAAGCGGGGGCGGATGTGGTGACCACGGGGAACCACGTATGGGAAAAGCGGGATCTGTGGCCCTTCCTGGACTCGGAAACGCGGCTCCTGCGGCCCATCAATTATCCGTCCGCGGTCGGCGGCCATGGTTGGATTACCGTCACGGAACAGGGGATCCCCTGGACCGTGGTAAACGCCCAGGGCCGGGAAGACCTGTACCCCATCGATTGCCCCTTTCAAACCCTGGACCGATTGTTAAAGGATCCTTCACTTCGACTAAGGGGAGAAGTTCCAGGGGGCTCAGAAGGACCGTCTGGGACTTTTATTGTGGTGGATTTCCATGCCGAAGCACCCCAGGAGAAGGAAGCCCTGGCCTTTTACTTGGACGGTCGAATCTCCGTCCTCGTGGGAACCCATACCCATGTACAGACCGCCGACGAACGGATCCTTCCCCACGGAACGGCGTATATCACCGATCTGGGAATGACCGGTGTGACCACGGGCATTATTGGAATGGACACGGCGATCTGCGTTAACCGAAATAAAACCCAAATCCCTATTCGGATGGAGGGGGCCCAGGGTCCCACGGCGATTCAAGGGGTGGCTATCACGCTGGATGACACGACGGGCAGGGCTCTGGCCATTGAACGGATACATCGGTCAACGGTGAACCCCTAATCGTAAGGGGTGCCGACAGGTTCCTAGAGCGTATCCCGGTTAAGGGGAGTACCGATCCAAATGCCGTCGCCCCCTAAATAGTCCAGGTGCCGGCCATCGATTAAAATCTGAACGTTTTGAATAGTTGGAAACTCCGTGGCGGTCCACACTATCTGCCGCAGTTGGGCCGCGTACCCTTCCACCCCGTAGGTATTAAACTGAAACTCATCGCTAAAGCTCAAATAGGCGGTAGAACCCCGTACGGTAGCCGAAAGAAGCCGCGTACCCGCTGGGATCAGGGAGTCCAGGCCCCGCTTCTTTTCATCCGCGGTAGGGCCTTTTATAAGGGCCAACAACGCATCGGTCATAGGAGAATCCGACTCCGGCAAGGACCGGACCACCGGGGTTCGCACCAGGGTCCCGTCGTTGTCAATTTTTATAAAATAGAGGGTCCTTTTTTTGAGCACCCGGGGAACGTTTTCATTTTTCACCGTCCCTGGGGTGGTAGATTTAACCGTGGTCTGGGGAGCCTGGGGGGTGGTCCCGGGGACCGCCGAACCGGGGGTAGCTCCCCCGGCTGTGGTGGCGCTTGGGGTTCCCGATCCAGGGGCCGTTTGGTTTGATGGGGCCGTCGGGTTTGATGGGGAGGTCGGGTTTGAGGGGGAGGTCGAGCCTGGGACCGGGGAAGCCGATGGTTCCGTCTTTCCGGGTTTTACCGGGCTAGGATGGGGGGGATTCTTTTGGTCCACCCCAGGACCCGCGGGATTATCCTTTGTTTTTGGGAACACCCTTTCTAAAAAATGAGTGTTTTCCAAGGTGGTTTTTATAACATTTCTGTTCACTAAAAAAAGACCTAGAACAACAATGACAAAGGCGATCCAAAAAAGACAGCCCAGGGACGGGCGGTTTGGTTGATTTTTTTTGGTTGCGGTTTTTCGCTGGGCCACCATAGAATGATACGGTGAAACGGGCCTTGGGTCAACGGCTTCTCTGGACTATTAGGACTTTCGGCCTTATACTGGTACCGTGAACGTGGTTACAAAAATAGGACAATCGGTACGGTACCGATTCCAAGAGTCATTGTACGCCCTAGGCTTTGTGGGAAGTATCCTTTCGGAAACCGTGTTTTTTTTCCGACGTCGGCAGGTAGCCTACAAGGTTCTGGTTATGCAGATCCTCTTTACCGGGTTTGAGGCCCTTAGTATTTCCACGGTTCTAGCAGTGGGTATCGGGGCGATCATCAATATCATCGGTTCATCCATCCTGCCCCAATTTGGCCAAGGCAAGTTGATGTACACCATCCTTATAGCGATTATCAGCCGGGAACTGGGCCCCCTTTTGACGGCCTTTATTATCACTGCCCGGTCGGGAACCGCCATCGCCACCGAATTGGGCGGGATGGTGGTTTCCCACGAAATTGAGGCCTACATTTCCGTGGGAATCGATCCTATTTCGTACTTGGCGGTACCCCGCTTTTTGGGTGTTACCATCTCCTCGTTTCTCCTAAACATCTATTTTAATATTTTTGGCCTTATCGGGTCCTACGCAGTTTTAAGCTTCATAGCTCCCGTCCCCTTTAGTGAGTATTACCAGGGCCTACTGGAGGCCCTGCGTTTAGTCGATGTGGGAACCGGGCTCTTTAAAAGTATCGTGTTCGGAGCCATTATTTCCTTAGTTTCCCTGTACCAAGGATTTTCTGTCCTCCGGGCTTCGACGGAGATCCCCCAAGCGGGAATCCGCGCGGTGGGTCAAACCCTGGTCGCCCTTGTTTTAGCCGATGGAATCATCACGGTGTTGTCGTACATTATATGAGCGATATAATTGAACTTAAAAAAATCACCGTCATGGTGATGGGCTACACGGTCCTTTCGGAACTTTCGGTGGCCTTTCCCGAAGGGGAGGTAACCTGTATCGTCGGTAAAGCGGGGTCCGGCAAAAGCACCCTCCTAAAAGCCGCCGCAGGGTTGGTTATTCCCCAATGGGGCCAGGTTTTTTTCCGGGGTAAGGATCTAGGTCGGATGAACAGCGCCGAGGAACTGAACTTCCGAAAAAAAGCGGCCTTTGGATTCCAGGACGCGGCTCTCTGGGCAAACCAGTCAATTTACAACAACCTTTCGCTCCCCATGGTTCTGCACAATCCGGGGCTATCCAAAACCGAATCGGATCGAAGAATTAAAATGGCAGTACAAACGGTGGGGTACAACGAGGGTTTGGCTTTTCGTCCTGCGGACCTTTCCATGGGGGAACAAAAACTCATTTCCCTAGCCCGGGCCCTTATTTTAGAGCCCGAACTGCTCTTCCTGGACGAACCAACCGCCTCGTTGGACGAAGATTCGGTGGATCGGCTTATCAACATTCTAAAAAATCTTAAAACCCAAGGCCGATCCATGATCATAGTCAGCCACGACGGTCGACTTATCGCGGAATTAGCGGATCGGCTTTGCGTTGTTGCCCAGGGCTCCATAGCCGGTTTTGGGACGGTCGATCAGGTGGCCCCCCTTTTGGGTGGCGATTTGATGCACCGTATTCGGCAGGCCCGTTCCCGTGCCGATGGTATTGACGATTCAAAGGGTGGGACATAAAGTGGTAGTAGTATGAAATTTAGAATCAAGTACGCGGACCAGGTGGTGGGAGTTTTTATCATCCTTGCATTTGTCCTTTTGGCGCTTATTCTCGTGGCCATGGGGGGACGGCAACGGTGGTTTGCCCGGGATTACAAGTACCTATCCCAGTTTCCTTCCAGCACGGGAGTTCCCGTGGGAACCCCGATATTATATAAGGGTTTTCAAATCGGAAGGATTAACAAGGTTAGGCTGACAGCCAACAACAACGTGGACGTGGTGTTCATTGTCTACGACACCTTCATCGATCGGGTTCGAAAAAACTCAATTTTGGAACTTGTGGTCAGTCCTATCGGGCTGGGAAATCAGCTTCTCTTTCACCCTGGCAAGGCCACGGAACTTCTGCCCGAAGGGTCCCTGGTGCCCTCCTTTGATACACCGGAGGGTAAACGGCTCGTGGATGAGGGGCTGGTAGACCGCCCCCCCAAGGACGATACAATTACCCGACTTATCTCCAACATTAACCCCCTGGTGGAAAATATCAACGCCACGGTGGTTCAATTGGACAGGGCCCTCATTCAAGTAAACGGGGCCATGTCGGGGAAGGGCACCGGACCGGTCGCGGAGGCCATTCAAAACGCCGCCGATTCGGTGGTTAAGGTTAAACAACTGTTAACCCAGGTTAACCAAACCCTGGGTAACACCTCGCCCCGGTTAGACGCAATCTTGGCGGATGTACAAACCAGTGTCGATTCGGTCAAGCAATTGGCCAATTCGGCCACCGTAATTGGAAAAAACTTAGAACAGACCAGCGAATCCTTAAAGGACCCCACGGGCTTAATTCCTAAACTTTTGGATCCCAAGGGTTCTATAAAAACATTCCTGGACGATGGTAACGTGCTCTTTAATCGGGTGGATAATTCCCTTGCCCAGGTAGAAAAATCCCTAACCAACCTGGAAAATACCACCGCAACCTTGGCGAACCAGATGCCCCAGATAGCCGCCACCATCGACGAAGCCCGGTCCGCCATCGTCTCGGCCCAGGATGTCATGGAGGGTTTAAAAAACAACCCCCTTTTACGGGGCGGAATCCCGGAAAAAGTGGCCCCCCAAGCGGCGCCCACGGGGCTCCGGACCACGGACTTTTAATATGCGTAAAATTAACCGGTTATGTATAGGACTCATAAGTTCTATTTTACTGTTTTCCTGCTCCTCCGCCCCTAAGGTTCCCCCGGAGATCGTGGTTACCCGCAACGAGGGGGGAAGACTCGTGCAACTGGGGGCCAAGGCCCTCCGCGAAGGAGCCCAAGACGCCGCCCGGGATTATTATACCGAGGCGTACCGCCTATTCACCCTGGTGGATGAACCGGAAGGAAGAATCCGGGCTCTGGATGGGCTCAGCCGTTTTGCCCCCAACGGGGAAGAATTACGGGCCCAAGCCGAGCGGATAGCCCAAGAGTCGGGGAAGGATGATCTGGTGGCCCTGGCGTCCCTCCTTACGGCAGAATATGACCTCCATAGTACCGATAAAGCCCTGGTCGAAAAGGCCGCGGAAATCGCCTTCCGGGGGGCCAATGTGCTTTCTAAGCGGCCCATGGATAAGGCTCGGGCCCTTCGAATCTACGCTTCGGCCCTTAAAACCCTGGGACGGTATCCGGAGGCGTTAAAAGTCCTGGACGAAGCGGCGGGAATTGATAAGGGAAAACGGGCGTACATCGAATACGCCTCGGATAAATACCTTTCCGCTTCCATCTACTCCAAAACGGACCGTTATCCCGAAGCCTGGACAAATCTGTGGGAGGCCCTGGACTACGACCGTCGGGCGGAAAACGCCGGAGGTATCGGAGCCGACTATCTGGCCATGGCGTTGGTATCGGAAAAACAAGGGAACCGAGAAGACGCAAAAAAATTTCTCCAACGATCTTTGGATGTTTACACCGCCGCGCGGATGAAAGCCCAAATCGAGGATATCCAAAATCGTTTAAAGAACTATTAGGGTACCCTTATAATGTTTAAATTTATTATCGAAAAATTTGAAGAGATTGGACGCTACTTCGAGTTTGTCGGTCAGACCTTACGGTGCGCGGTAAAAAAACCCTTCCGTATCGGCTTGTACTTTTATGAAATGGAGCACCTGGGGGTAAACTCCACCCATATCATCGTACTTTCGGGTTTAGCCATTGGGATGATTTTTTCCCTTCAAATGGTATCCCTTCTACAGCCCTTCCAAGCGGAATTGGCTACCGGAGCGGCCGTAGCCGTCGCTATGGGTCGCGAGTTCGCACCGGTTATCACGACCCTCATGTTGATAGCGAAAAACGGTTCCGCCATGGCCGCAGAACTGGGGACCATGAGGGTTACCGAACAGATCGATGCGCTGGAGTCCATGTCCGTGGACCCGATCCACTACCTGGTCCTTCCTCGGGTAGTAGCTTCGGTGGTGGTATACCCCGCGCTGACCATGCTGTCCAACCTGGTAGGGGTCTTTGGCGCCTACTTTATTGCCACCGCTTTGTACGGTATCGATAACGCGAGTTATTTGGACTACATGTTCGATGTTTTAAAACCGAAGGATATTTATATAGGGCTGATAAAATCCGCCATCATGGGTTTTATCGTGGCCACGATAAGTTGCTTTTTTGGCCTGAAGGCGACCCAGGGGGCCAAGGGGGTTGGGGATGGGGCTACCAAAGCGGTGGTCGCGTCGTCCGTATCGATTCTGTTGGCCGACTATGTCCTGGCCACCTTGATGATGAGTATTATTTTTAAATGAGTGTTATAATTAGGATAGAAAGTTTATACAAATCCTTTGGGGTTAATAAGGTTTTACGGGGTGTGAACCTGGAATTGGAAGAGGGTTCCATCGTGGCTATCGTGGGCCAAAGCGGAACAGGGAAGAGCGTCCTCTTTAAAACCATTATGGGGATGCTAAACCCTGATTCGGGGAAAATTTGGTACCGAAACATCGAATTAACGGCCCTTTCTCGGTCTGAGCATATCAAGGCTCGCCGAAATTTCGGCTATTCCTTTCAAAACGCGGCCCTTTTCGATTCCATGACCGTGGGCGAGAATATAGCCTTTCCCCTTCGGGAGGTCCTTCAAATCCGGGATAAAAACGAAATTAATAAAAGGGTAGCCCAGATGCTTGAATGGATAGAACTCCCTGGAATACAATCCATGCAACCCAGTGAACTTTCGGGGGGCATGCGAAAACGGGTAGGCCTGGCTCGATCCTTGGTGATGCGTCCCCAGGTACAGTTTTTTGACGAACCCACAACGGGCCTGGACCCCGTTCTTTCGGAGACCATAAACAACCTTGTGGTCCGGGTAAACAAGGAGTTAGGCATTACCTGCGTGTTTATCACCCACGATATCCCCGCGGCCTTTCGAATCTCCGACCAAATCGCCTTTCTCCACCAGGGGCAAATCGTCGCTCAGGGGAGTCCAAAGGTGGTAGCCCAATCGGATCATGAAATGGTAAAAGATTTTATACGAATATCCTTTAGCGAGTTAAAAGTATGAACCTATCCCGATACCTAAAAATAGGAATTTTTTTCATCGTTCTGGGCACTGCGGGAACGGTGTACGTCATTATGTCCACCGATGGATTTAATAATTTCAATACAAAAACCTACGAAGTGTTAATGGACGACGCCACTGGGCTCACCACCAATTCCAAGGTATTCATGGCCGGTGTACCGGTAGGAAAAATCCAAAGCATCGATTTTGATAACGGGAAGGCCCTGCTTAAGGTAGCTTTTTTACGGGACGTCCAGATCAGAGCGGACGCCACCTTGGCCCGGCGTTCCTCCTCCCTTTTGGGAAACTCCATGCTCATGCTCACCCCGGGGACAGAGTTAACGCCCCTGGTCAAAGAAGGGGGCAGAATAAAATCCCAAGCGGGCATAGGGGATATGAGCGCGGTCCTTGGTTCCGCCCAAGGCTTAAGCGAACAGCTATCATCGCTCATTAAGGAATTCCAAAGCCGTCAAATGGAACTTATGGCGGTTTCGCTTCAAACCTTTAATTCCATCGCCCAGAAGCTGGACCAACGGTCCAACGCCGAATTGGATAGGGTTACCCGTATCTTGGAATCCTCCGCCCAAATCACCGAACGGGTGAATAAAATCCTTCAGGATCGGGAAGGCGACGTAGCGGCCTCCACCGTAGAAGTTCGAGCCGCGCTGGAAAACCTTCGGGCCGCCACCGACGAGATCCGTAAAGGGAACGGAACTATAGGCAAGGCTATTTACGATGATCAGTTATACGCCACCTTGCTTTCCACGGTACAAAAGACCGACGAGGCGGCCCTCAAACTCCAGACTGCCCTGGATAATATCAGCCACCTGGCGACCAACGCGGACAAGGTGGTAAGCGACGCGGGGACCATCGTATCCAAAGCCTCGGGGCTCGGAGTCCAGGTGGATACCCAAACCCGTTATGATTTTCTCTCTTCCAATTTTCGAGCCGGCGCATCCCTTATCTTAGAACCCCAGTCCAAGGACCGTTGGTACCGCATCGGCGTCAGCGGCGCCCCCAACGGGGTTTCCTCCCGGACGGTAACCGAAACATCCTCCGGCGGTACGACCACCCGGACCGATACGACCACTACCAACTACGGGGTCGCCGTGGACGCCGAATTGGCCCGTCGTTTTGGACCTTTCACTCTCCATGGGGGACTCCTGGAAAGTACCGCCGGCCTGGGTCTGGATTACCGCGTCCTGGATCAGCTCCAAGTTTCGGGGGAACTCTTTAATTTCCAAGCCAACGCCTTGCCCAACCTCCGGGGAACCGTGACGTACCTCCCCTTCTTTAACCCCACATCGAATAAACCCTGGAACTGGCTCTATTTTCGAGGGGGTATAAACAATGCCCTCAATCCCGACCGAGACTTTTTTCTCGGCGCGGGGCTTCGGTTCGCCGACGAGGAAGTCCGCGGCCTGGTGGGTTTGGTCCCCCTGGCGGGGAAATAACGATGAGACAATTCTAAAAACGATTGGTTTTTAGAGGGGACTCAGGGATGTTTTACTGACGAGGCCCCAGAGTTTCAAGGCGACATTTTTTTAAATAATCCAGGGCTCGCTTTTGCCCCTCCAATTCCCGTTCCCCCGACCACTGGGCATCGTTCCACCCCTCCACATCCACCGTGCCCCCATAGGCTCTTTTCTTTAAAATTGAAAAAATCCGTACCCAATCCGTATCCCCGTTACCGGGAAAACAGGAGGCGTACCAATGCTGGGGACCGTAAACGCCCCGGAGGGCTAGCAGGGTTCTATCGATCCGGGCGTCCTTACCGTGGATATGGTATATCCTATCAACCCAGGCGTCTAATTGGACTAGCGGGTCCGCCAGGGCTTCTACCTGGTGGCAGGGTTCCCATTCCAGGCCCCAAATGCGGGACGGCATGGCCGCGTCCATCAACTCCCACGCGTCGACGTTAATGGCGATGTTCCATTTCCCCGTTTTCCACGTATCCCCGAGTCGGCAATTCTCAAAGGCCAGGGACAGGCCCCTTCCCTCCGCCCGTTCCAACAGGGGCGTAAAAATTCTTTTCCAGGGTTCTATGGAATCCTTCACCGACGCCCCCAGGGTTCGACCGGCGAAGGTGCTGATCAGCGGACTGCCAAAGGAGGGAGCGTGATCGATTAAAAGCTCCAAACTCCGACGCGTCTCGGCCCCCGTTTCATCGTCCCGCAGGGGGTTACCGTATACCGATAGGGAACTGAGCAGGGTTCCCGTGTCCGCAAGGGCGGCCCGCACGCCGTCGGCGAGGGACGATAAATCCACCGCCCCCAGGGTTTCCCAAAAGGTAATAGAAAAGTCTTCAAAACCCAAAGTCGAGAGTTCTCGAATCCGCTGGACCGGATCCTCCGAACCCTTTATAAGTGTACCAATCGCAGGGGCTTTGTTCATGCAATGCCTCCCGGAACAAGGGTATCCAAGATCCGCTGTATGCGCAGGGCGTGGTCAAAATTCAGATCCCCGACTACCCTACTGGTAGGGGAAGAGCAAAGATCGATAAAAGTCTCGTAGGTAGACCGAACCGCCTTTCCCCGGAAGAACCGTATCCGATGGTCCAAAGCCGACTCGTATTCGATTCCTTCTCTCGATTTTGAAAGGTCTAAACAGGCGGTCCCCCGTTCAAAATTGACGGTTATCCGGAAATCGTCCAGAGCTCCCGGTTCTACCCAACTGACCCGGAAAGCCACCGGGGTCCCATCCCCCAGGACGAACGAAGCCCTCCGGTCCACGCAAACCGTGTTACCCCAATTCACAAAATCCCCGGAAAAACGCCGCCCCAGCGCGTACTCCAGGGAAACGAGGCTCCCCGGATCATCTTCGGCTATTCTTAGATCCCCAAACAAATACACCAGGGCGTCCACCAGGTGGCTTCCTAGATCTCCGATCACCCCGGCGGTACTTTCCTTCGGCGAGAGCCGCCATTTCCACCGCGGTACGGTCTCCCAATCCCCCCAAACCTTCGTAATCACCCAACTTTGAAGGTACTCCGCCTTCACCGAAACCAGGGCCCCCGTATCGCCCTGATCTATCAGATCCTTAAGGGCTCCCAGCGCCGGGGCGTTCCGTTTGGAAAAGTTAACCATCGTGGGGACCCCCTTCTTCCGTGCCAAATCAGCCAAAAATTGGCTATCCCCCACCGTCCGGGTCAGGGGTTTTTCGCAAAACACCGGGAGCCCGTATTCCAGAACCGCTTGGCACAACTCCCGATGGTGACTATCGATAACCGCGCAGGAGAAGGCGGAGCAGACCTGGGATGCCAATAGATCGTCGATGGAGGTGAAAAACCAGGGAATTTTAAACCTTTGGGAAAAGGCTTCCGCGTGGTCCCAGTTCCGGTCCTTGCACGCCGCAATGGTTACCCCCTCCAGGGCCCTAAATTTTTTTACGTGGTACTCCGCCATACCTCCGGTTCCCGCTACCCCAAGGGCTACCATCTCCCTTATGCCTCCCTATCTACGGACAAATAGACGTGGATTCCCGGACAATAAAGTCCGTATCCAACCATTCCTGCACCCCTTCGATCCGATTACCCTCTAAAATATCAATCAACAGCCGCGTCGCCCTACGGGCTAATTCGGTTACTCTATGATCTATCGTGGAAAGCGGCGGATTTATATCCTGGACCGGGGGTAGATTATCGTACCCAATCACGCTGACATCCTCGGGAACCCGAAGGCCTTGGGCCGTCGCGTACTGCAAAACCCCAAAGGCGCACCGATCCGAACTGGTCATAATAAGGGTAGGCGCTCCGGCCTGGTGTAACAGCTTACCCGCCCCGGAGTATCCCGAGGTTTTAGAAAAATCTCCCTCTACGATATGGTATTCCACACCGAATTCCTGGGCTAGATTCTTAAACACCTCTAAACGATCCACCGCGTTACGGTAGCGAATATCACCGGTAATATACCCAAATCGGCGATGCCCCAAGTTATAACCGTGGGAAAAGGCCTTGCGCATCCCCGTTTCGGGTAGGGCATCCACGCTGTTTAGTCCTTCGTGGTAGTTGTTGATCAACACAAAGGGTACGCCCCTATCTTTGAGCCCCTGGAAGGGTCTAAAATCCGACCGAGTCACGGCGAACAATAGGCCATCCACGGTTTTTGAATGAATAAGGGCGTAATAGTCCTCCGTATTCGTGTTTTGTTTATCCAAGATAATAGTGGACGAGTAACCGCTTTCGTCGGACTCCAAAACCACCCCATCCAACAGGGCGGGAAAGTAGGACCGAGAAAAGGGAGGAAAGGATCGATACGAGGGAACCACAAACCCCAGGATATTCGTTTTTTTTCGGGCAAAGAGAGCGGCCTGCCGGGAAGGAATGTATCCCAGTTCCTTTGCCGCCAACCGGACCTTTTCTTTAATCGGTTCGGTGATAAGGGAAGAATCGTTCAAGGCTCGGGATACGGTCGATTCGGCGACCCCCGCCAGGCGGGCCACGTCGGCCCGGCTTACATGATAACGCATATACGGTGTACCGCCGATCATTGTACCATATTAAAAAGGACGCGGAAAATACCGCGTCCTTCCTGACTTTTTAAACTTCCGTTTTTATATCCCACCCCTTTTTAATAGATCGATTCGGGTTCGTAGTATTTGGCCACGTTGGACTTATCGACCAGCACCGAAGGAATAACAACGGTGGTCGGCGCTTTAGCGGTATGGAAATCCGAGCTCTTAGCCCCGGTCGCCACATCCACCGCGTAATGGATCGCGTCGGAGATCATCGAAGGATGGTAGGTTACCGTGGCTTGCACCAAGGGATCCCCGTCCATAATCATTTTATACACCACCTTGGAACCCGCACCGCCCAAAGCAACCTTTATATCCTTTCGGCCCGACTCTTTAATGGCCTGCAGAACTCCCTGGAGGACGTCGTCATCCTGGCAGAACACCGCGTCAATTTTAGGATACTTTTGCAGGAAGGTTTCCATCAAGGAAAGGCCCTTCTGGGTGGACCAATCGGCAAATTCGTACTTATCCTTACCCAACAGATCAACCAGACTGCTTTCCTTGTCCATTTCCGCAAAGAAGGCATTCATCCGTTCCGTATCGATGGTTACCGGGAGACCTCCCATGGCAACGTAGGACGTTAGCCCATTGGCCTTCATGGTCTTGGCCAACCACTCGCCGCTTAAGCGACCCATGGCGGTATTATCCCCCGCTAGGTTTACGTAACCAAAGCTCGTGTCCGTCAATCCCCGGTCTACTACGATAACCTTAACACCCTTGGATTGGGCTTCTTTCACGATCGGCGTAAGAGGAGCGGATTCGTAGGGAAGGATTACCAGGTACTGCATACCCCACACCATCAGGTCTTCGATGTTCCGAACCTGGGAAGAAGGGCTATCTGCGGTAACCACCCGGAATTGGAATTTTCCAGCCTGGGCCGCGTCAATATCCTTTACCGCCTTGTTGGCCCACCATACGATACCACCGGTCCAACCATGGTCCGCGCTCGGAATGGAGATACCAATTTTCGGCGCCTTCGCCGGTCCCGCGTCCTTTGCCCCATTGGCAAAGATACCCACCGTCACGGTCATCGCACAGAGAAGAAGAATCGCTAGTT
>Ga0272446_1002076_pt1 | contig 28024 bp, 21 predicted proteins | sample YNPCB0061_FD_194587 | JGI IMG/M metagenome (GOLD analysis project Ga0272446, IMG submission 194587) | Hot spring microbial mat communities from Yellowstone National Park, WY, United States - YNP-CB-006-1 | ecosystem: Environmental > Aquatic > Thermal springs > Hot (42-90C) > Sediment | place...
CCCTCATCCGCAAGCGCAATATGCACGCGCCCGGCGCCTGGTAACGCCCGCGAGCACCCCTTTTTGATTTTTGCATTTGCATTCCCGTTCGAGCTGTGATCTAATTCTGCCATTAACTCAAACCACGGGAGGAATCCGAATGAGACGCGGGGGGAGTTTCTATCGCATCTCCACAGCGTTGCTTTTTCTAGGAACCGCGCTCTTCGCCCAGGATTACCGGGCGAGAGTGCAAGGCATTGTCACCGATCCCAGCCAGGCCGCGATTGTTGGGGCCAAGGTTACCTTAACAAACATTAATACCGGTGTCTCAGCCACGAAGACAACCGGCGAGACGGGCCAGTATCTTTTCGACTTCGTCCAACCCGGAAACTACCGGGTCAAGGTGGAGGCATCCGGCTTCGAAGCGTTTGTTCAGGACAACATCACGGTGCTGACTCGCGGCGACGTGACCGTGAACGCCATCCTGAGAGTAGGCGCGGTCACCCAGGCGGTGGAGGTGTCGGCGACCGCGCTGGCCATGGAGTTTAACACGAGCACGATGTCGCAGACGGTGGACGGGAGAATGCTGAAGGACCTGCCGGTCCTGGCGCGGAACCCGTTCACTCTGGCGCTGCTGAACCCGGCCGTGACGAACGGGTATTGGGACATTTCCCATCGCAATCCGTTCTTCTCCCAGTCGTCCAACGGCGTGGACATCGGCAACACGCTGGGCCGCAATGACGTGCTGGTGGACGGCGTCACCATCGTGATGGGTTCGCGGGTGGGATATGTGCCGCCCATGGACGCCGTTCAGGAAGTCGCGGTGCAGCAGAACGCGGTGGACGCCGAGTTCGGGCAGAGCGCGGGGGGCGTGCTGGCGCTCTCGATGAAATCGGGCACCAACCAGTTGCACGGCACGGCATACTACTTCGGCCGCAATCCCGCCCTGAACGCGGTGGCCAATTCGGTCACCCACTCGCGCAACACGTCGCGCTACCACATCGGGGGCGGCAACGCGGGCTTCCCGATCATCAAGAACAAGCTGTTCGCTTTCGTTTCTTACGAACAATGGCGTTCCCAGTTCCCGGACACGGCGATTATGACCCTGCCGACGGACCTGGAGCGCAACGGCGATTTCTCGAGATCGTTGAATGCCGCCGGAGCGCTGCGCACCATTTACGACCCGTTCTCGACCAAGCTCGACCCGGCCACGGGAGCGGTTACGCGCACGCCTTTTGCGGGCAACATGATCCCCCAAAACCGCATGGATCCGACCTCGCTCACCTTCATGAAGGACGTCTGGAAGCCCAACAATCCGGGCGACAATCTGACCGGAGTCAACAACTACAAGCTGACGTTCCCGTGGTGGTCGGACTACAAGAACTGGTCCGGGCGCGTGGATTACAATCCCAACGACCGGTGGAAGATCTTCGGCCGGTACAGCCAGTTCCGGGAATGGGAGAGCAACGACAATTTCGCCAATTCGCCCGCCTTTACCGACCGCGACGGCGGATTGACAGCTACCATTAACACGGCGGCGGATGCGGTGTACACCATCAATCCATCCACCGTACTGGACTTGAAGTGGGGCATCACGCTGTTCGGCATCGACTACGATTCGCCGTGGGCGAAGCTGGACGGGGGAATCGACGGCTATTCGAAGTTCTGGCCGAACAACCCGTGGTACAAGCCGTACATGAAGGACATGAGCAAGTTCTTCTACCCGCGCCTGTATGTGGGGAGCTGGTATTCCGGCATGACGGGTTTGTGGCTGCACAAACCGCGCAAGATCAGCTACCAGCCAAGCCTGGTGAAACACAAGGGCCGGCACAGCATGAAGTTCGGCGCTTCGCTGCGGCACGAGTGGGAATACACCGCCTTGCCCGATCCCATGGCGTTCAGCTTCGACGCGGCGCACACAGCCAACACGTTCCTTTCGCCGAACACGGCTCTGAGTGGCGATCCGTGGGCCACCTTCCTGGTGGGCGCGGTGGGCGGATACGCGAGCTACACTCCGGTGATCTTCAGCCGTGATAACCAGTTGGCGGTTTACTTCCAGGACGATATCAAGGTCAGCCGGAACGTCACCCTGAACCTGGGATTGCGTTACGAATACGAAACCCCACTGTACGACGATCAGAACCGGTGGTCGCGATACGTGGATCTGAACAACCCGATTCCGGAGATGCAGAGCAACCCGCCCAAGATGCCGGCCGAAGTGGCGCAGTACGGCATCTCGTACAAGTACAATGGCGCGTGGATGTTCACCGACAGCGACAATCGCGGCGTGTTCCGGTCTCCGAAGAACCTGTGGCTGCCGAGAATCGGCGCGGCCATCCGGATCAACGATCTGACCGCCATCCGGATGGGCTACGCGCGCTACGCCACCCCGATCCTGGCGGTTGTGGGCCCGGTCTGGAACATTCCGCAGGCCGGTTTCAATGCCAGAACGGACGTGGCGCCCCCGCTGCAAGGCGTGCCCCAGGCGCTGATCAGCAACCCGTTCCCACCCACCAACCCGCTGATCATGCCGCTGGGCAAGAGCCTGGGCCGCTACACCAATCTGGGAAACAGCGCTTCCTGGGTGCACCAGGACCTGAAGCAGCCGGTCAACGACCGCTTCAACTTCAGTTTGCAGCGGACGCTCCCCGGCGGATTGCGAGCCGACATCACCTACTTCCTGAATCTCGGGCACAACACCCAACCCCCGGCCAACGGCGGCGGCGGCTTTTACCGGCGCGACCTGAATATGGTCGATCCGCAACTGGGCTACCAGTACAAGTCCGCGCTCGACCAGAAGGTGGCCAACCCGTTCTACCAGTACCTGACGCCGCAGCTCTTCCCGGGCCAGTTACGCAACCAGCCGAGCGTTTCGGTGAGCAGCCTGCTGCGTCCGTATCCTCAGTACGGAAGCCTGACCGAGACATTCCAGCCGAACTATGCCGAGCGGTATCAGGCCCTTCAGATGAAGGCCGAGCGGCCCTTCAGCCGCGGCGTGAGCCTGACCATGGCTTACAACTTCAACCGCGAGAAGACCGACGCATACTTCAATGCTCCGGACGAGTATGCGAACCGCCTGACCATGATCCCCAGCGCGAATCCGAGACACCGCATCAGCGCCGGGGTCAGCTACGATCTTCCTGTCGGCAAGGGGCGGCCGTACCTTTCCAATCTCCATCCGGTTGCCAATGCCATCCTCGGCGGATGGATCACCAGCCACATTTTCATGTGGAACTCAGGCAGCTTCCTGCGTTTCGGGCAGATGATCGTCAATGGGGACCCGGTGATTTCGAACCCGACCCGCGAGAGATGGTTTAACACGAGCGTGTTCCAGGCGCCGCAGCCCTACACTCCGCGCACCAATCCGTGGCAATACGAGGGGCTTACCGGCCCGCGCTACTGGAACCTGGACAGCACGATTTCGAAGAACTTCCAGTTGAGCGAGCGCTTCCGGATGGAATTTCGCCTGGAGGCCTACAACCTGACCAACAGCTTCATGCCCAGCAATCCGGACGTGAACATTTACAGCTCGTTATTCGGCAGGTCCACAGGGCAGGCCAATACGGGCCGCGAGATGCAATACACCCTCCGGGTGCATTTCTGATACGGGGCAGCCCCGCCGGCCCGCGGGGGCGGCGGGGCTATTCGCCGATGAGGACAGCGGCGTGCCAGGCCGGGATGGAGGGAACCTCCACCCTGACCTCGCCGGGGCTGCGCCGGAGGGTGAGCGGCTCGCTGCGCGGTCCGGAGACCAGGGAGAGGCGCGCCGGTTGGGCGCGCAGCCGCAGGGTCAGACCGCCGGTAGGGTCGAGAGAGGTGTTCAGCAACACCACCGCCACCCGGCGCCCATCCGGGCTGCTTCGCACCCAGGGCGCGACACGGGCGGTCTGTTCGATGAGGGCGGGCAGGCGCCCGCCGGCAAGCCAGTCGGCCACCGCCGCCAGTTGCCGTTTTTTGGCGCCGCGGCCCAGCCGGCGCCAGGGCGAGTAGGTACTCACCGCCACCCTGCCGCCCAGCGCGTTCGTGTAGATGGTGAAACAGGCGCCCATGTCCGCGCCGTCGTAGCGAATCAGGCGGGCCAGTTCCTCCACGCCTTTGCCGACGGGCGCCAGGCTCCAGACGTCGTCGGCCGGGCCGGGCAGCGCCTCACGTCCGTCGCCGGCGTAGGGGCCGTTGAGGGGGTGATTCGTAAAGCGCTCGACCACGCCGTTGGGGAAATGGGTTCCCGGCTTCACGCCGGTAAGTTCGCCCAGACCGCGCGTCCAGAGCACGCGCAAGGCCGCGCCATCCATCAGCACCGCTCTGGCCAGCATGGCGCGGAGTTCGTCGTTGCTGAACCCCTCGGCCACCCGGCCGCTCAGGATGGCGCCCAGGGCGGCGGCGCGGTCCGTGGTCAGCGGAATGCCCATCTCGGCAACCTGGTTGGGGCGCTGAATATCGTAAGCAGCCGGCTCCTGGAACCAGCCCTGCTCATCCACCGTGCGATTGGCCATCAGCGCGGGCGTGTCGGCGGGCCACAGACCCACCAGGGGAAGGCCGGCGGAACCGCGCACCAGGGCCTCCCAGACAGGACGCTCGGCGGCGATGGCCTGCATCAGCGGTTCGTAGTCTTCAAGCGTGCCGCCCTGATCCTTGAGCGCGTTGAAGGCAATGCCGTTGGCGCCCATGATGAGCGCCGCCGTGCACTCATTGAGCACGGTGCGGGAGGCTTTGTCGAGGGCGATGTAGGGGTAGTTCTCCAGTTCGTATTCGATGGTGCGCACCTCGGGCGGGTAGTCGCGCACCTGCCGGCCGACGTCGAGCGCCTTGCCGATCAGCATGCGCGGCACATCGTCGGTGTAATAGCCGTGGCCGGGACGGCCGCGTTTGGCTCCCAATGCCCGCATCATCCGGCGAATCGGGTAGCCCGCGTAGGTGCTGTGACTGTAGCCGATCGTCATGAGCCCGACTTCGAGATTCGGGTCCACCTCACGCACGGCCTCGCCAATGTCCTTGCAGACGCCTTCGAGCGAGGCGGCCATGAATTCGCTCCACTGGCGCCGCAGGTCCCCGTTTTCGGGGGCATTGAGTTGCTTCACCAGAGAAACCCGGCCGGCGGCGCGGCCGAACTTCTTCAGGCACAACGGGCAAAAGCAGGGATAGGTTGGCCCGTGATGGCTGCCGCGCATGTCGTCGTCCACCCAGATAAAGTCGGGCTTGGCCCGCGCCATCATGGCATAGCGCCGGCGGATGTAGGAACGAAAGGCGGGGCTGTTGGGGCACACGCAGGAGGTGGAGACCCGCCCGTCGTGCCCCACCGCCGGCGGCACCGATAGCGGCGGGAGAAAGCCGCCGGGCACATCCTGATGTCCGAGCGTGAGGATCACGTTGATCCCCGCGCTGGGGAAGCCGGCGCGGTGCAGTTCACCGATACGCTGCTTCAGCAGGTCCGCCAGACGCTCCAGTTCCGTCAGGGGCGTGGCGGCGTTGCGCGGGAAAGCCTCGTCGAACAGGCTGATTTCGTCCACGGCTGAAGCGTGCGCCTTCAGTAAGGCCAGCAGGCGCGCGAACTGCTCGCCGGTCTCCCACTGTACCGGAGCGATGCGCCAGGCAAGCCGCACGTTTCGGGCAGCCGGCTGCCTGCCCGTGCGCGGAGCAGAGCAGGCGAAACACACAAGCATCAGGAAAAGAGCGATTCGCGGAACACGACTCATGGCTGGGTCCCTCATCGGGTAGAATATATCACCGCTATGCATCGCATTCTTCCCATCGTTCTGCTGGCCGCTTTCGCCGGCCTTGCGAAAGAGCCCATCTTTCTGTTGCACAAGATCGGGTCGGACCGCTCCGAAGGCGTGGCTGTGTTCGATTTCGACCGCGACGGAAAACTCGACGTCACCAGCGGCGCGTTCTGGTACCAGGCGCCGGCGTGGACCCCGCGGGAGTACCGCGAGGCCAGGCGGTCCGGCGAGTTCGTGGTCAACTGCGGCGAGTTCGCCATCGACGTCAACAAGGACGGCTATCCCGATATCGTCTCCGCCGGCTGGATGGAAGACGGTATCTATTACTTCCAGAACCCCAAACAGCTCGGCGTGAAGTGGCCCAAGGTGAAGATCACCCGCTCGGTGCACACCGAAGGCATGCTTTCGCCGGACATTGACGGCGACGGCACGCCGGACATTCTGCCGTGCCACTACAGCCACAACGGCGTTTTCTGGGTCCAGATCAAGGACGGCAAGTTCTTCCGGCGCCCTGTCGGAGAGGCCGGCGACAAGCATGGCATCGGGTTCGCCGACCTGGACGGGGACGGAAAAGGGGATATTCTCACCCCCGACGGCTGGTACCGGCAGGTGAACCTGGCAAAGGACCAGTGGCAGTGGAATCCGGAATTCCAGTTAGGGGACGCCGGAATCGGCATCCTCGCCTATGATGTGAACGGCGACGGCCGTACCGACATCATTTACTCGCACGGGCACGATTACGGACTGTACTGGCTCGAGCAGGGCAAGCGGGCGGGCAGGCGCACCTGGACCTCCCATCTGATCGACGACTCGTTCTCGCAGGTCCACAACCTGCAACTCGTGGATCTGAACCGCGACGGGCGGCCCGAGATCCTGGCCGGCAAGCGTTACCGCGGTCACAACGAGAAGGATCCGGGCTCATTTGACCCGCTGGTGATCAACTACTACACGATTGAGCCCGGCAAGAACCCCAAGATTACGCGCCACCCCATCGCCTATAATTCCCCCGCCGGCGCGGGCATGCAGTTCGTGGTGATCGATCTGGACGGCGACGGCGACCTCGACATCGTGACCGCAGGCAAGAGCGGGCAGTACTGGTTCGAGAACCTGACCGTCAACCGTGTGCCCTGGCAGCAGCGGGACCTGCTTTTCGACAGGTATCCGGCCAGATAGACGGCGCCGGGCAGGGCGGACTAAAACCAAAAGGCCCCGGGGGGAACCGGGGCCTTTGAGAGGGGCTGGCGGCGAGCTGGGCCTCGCCGCCGGGGGATGCTATGTGTAATAGCTATGATTGATTCCAGTTTAGGCTTTCCGGACCGGAATGTCAACTTCTGTACAGCACTTTTTTGGGGGTGTTAGCCGGGTTGCTCCCCAAGCCTCGGGAAGCCGTCCTTAACTCATGGTAAAATCGAGGTTTACGTATGGCAAAGGAGAAGCGTCCGAAGGAGCCGATGCCCCCCTTCAACGTCTGGGTCCCGCCGGTGCTGGTCGGCTGGCTCATCCCAGGGGGAGGGCATTTTCTCCTCAAGCGCCGCGTTCGCGGCGGGTTGTTGTTTTTCGCCGTCATCGGCATGTTTCTTTTCGGCCTGATGATGCGCGGCGCCATGTTCCACGGCCAGTCCGGCGACCTGCTCACCATAATCATCAACTGGGGCGGCTTTCTGGGCGATCTGGCTACCGGCCTGCCTTATTTCCTGGCCACCTGGCTGGGATACTCGCAGCCGGACGTAGCCGGGCATGTGCACGACTATGGCACCAAGTTCCTGGTGACGGCCGGATTGCTCAATGTGCTCGCCATGGTTGACGTTTTCGAAATCGCGGCGGGGAGGAAGGACTGATGCCCAAAGTCAACCTGTCGCATTTTGAGGCTGCGCTGTTGTTCGCCTTCTTTACGTCCATTGTGTTCGGTGTGGTCACCAAACGCACGGACAAAGAGCGGCTCAACTACGGGCTGTATGTGTTCGGGTGCTTCATGCTGGCGCTGTTCGGGCTGGGCTGGCTGATGTACTTTGGGCACGGCTGAGCAGCGCCCTACGGTTTCACCGGCTCGACCACGGTCTCCTGGATCTTCTGATAGCCGGCATCCGGAGCGTGCCGCACGCTGGTGACGATGACAGTAGCGCCGCCCGGGCCTGGCCGCTCCTCCTGCCGGATCTGGCGCTGCCAGCGGGGCTGGTCGGAAACATCGGCCCCGAGTCTCGAGTACACATCAGTCACCGATACCTTCGATCCATCGGGCCGCTCCACGAAGCGGGTGACGCTTCGGGCTGACGGCTCCAGTTCGGCGGCGGCGCCGCCGCGCTCGTAGCGGGTGGTGTCGGTGACCTCCTCGCCGTTCCGCTTCGCCGTGGTGGTCACCTCCCGGCTGGCTTCGAAGAATTCGCCGTTGGCGTCGCGCCGGAAGGCAACGGTCTCCGCCCGCGCGCCCCGCTCCACGCGCCGGACCCGCTCAACCACTTGCAAGGCTCCCCCTTCGGCCCGCTCGACCACGGTTTCCGAACCGCCCGACTGCTTCTCGAAGACGCTGCGCTCGGCCAGCGCGAAATTGCCATTCAGATCCGCGCGCCAGACAGTGCTCCTCACGGTTTCTCCGCCGTCCGGATGCTTGCTGCGCTCGATGCGCACCCTTTCGGGCGGCCCCGGATTGCCGTCCGCGTCGTAACGGACAACGGTGCGCTCGATGACCTCGCCGGTTTCGCTCTTCGAGATCACCCGGTCTTCGGCCGACTCGACCGGCGTTTCCCGCCCGTTGATCGATTGGATGGTCACCACCCGCCGCTCGCCGGAGGGCGTGAGCACGCGGGTAAGCGCCGGCCCTTCCACGCGGTTGCCGTTCAAGTCGAAATAGGAGGTGCTCGATCGCTGCGCCAGTAACCCGCCGGCCAGCCCGAGCAGTACCAGTACACACCTGCCCACACCCTGAGTGTAGATCCTCCCTATGGTTCGGTCCATACTGCCTTGGACATACACAAGGCCCCGAACAAGCCCCTGATATAATCAGAGAAGCGATTTTCATCTCGGGCGATATTGCGTGACTCCCAAGACGTTCTACATCGAAACCTTCGGCTGCCAGATGAACGCGCACGATTCCGAAAAGGTGATCGGCACGCTGGCCAGCCGCGGCTACACTCAGGTCCCGACGCCCGAACAGGCTGAGCTGGTGCTTTACAACACGTGCAGCATCCGTGACAAAGCCGAACAGAAGGTCTTCAGCCGGCTGCAACAGTTCAAGCGCGAGGCGGGGAAGGGCAAGATCTTCGCCGTGCTGGGTTGCGTGGCCCAGCAGGAAGGCGAGCGCATCTTCGAGAAAGCCCCGCACGTCAGCCTGGTGTGTGGTTCGGCCAGCTATACCCGGCTGCCCGAGCTTTTGAACCGGGTGGAAACCGGCGACCGGCGCGTCACCGGTCTCAGCCTCGACACGGACCAGACCTTCGAGACGCCGCTGACGCGCCGGGACAACCCGCACCGGGCCTACATCACCATCATCGAGGGGTGCGACAAGAGTTGCGCTTACTGTGTAGTGCCCTTCACCCGGGGTCCGGAACGCAGCCGCACCGCGGCAAGCGTTCTGGCGGAGGCGCGGGAGCTGGCCGGTTCCGGCTATACCGAAATCCAGTTGCTTGGGCAGAACGTGACCAGCTACCGCGACCCGTCGGCGGCCGGGTGGGACTTCGCGGATTTGCTGGCAGAGGTCGCCGCGGTGCCTGGCATCCGGCGCGTGCGCTTTACCACGTCGCACCCCCGTGATTTCGGCAAGCAGATCGTGGAGGTGATCGGCTCCAATCCGGTCATCTGCAATCACGTCCATCTGCCCGTTCAGTCGGGATCTTCGCGGGTGCTCGCGCGGATGCAGCGGCTCTACACCCGGGAAGAGTACATGCGGCGCATCGAATGGCTGAAAGCCTCGCCGCGCGACATCGCGCTGTCCACCGACATTATCGTAGGCTTTCCCGGAGAAACCGAAGCGGACTTCGAGGCGACGCTGAAGCTGCTCGATGAGGTCGAATACGATTCGCTGTTCAGTTTCAAGTACTCGCCCCGCCCGAACACCGCTGCGCTGAGTCTTGAGGACCCGGTCCCGGAGGAGGAAAAAGGCCGCCGGCTGGCTGTTCTTCAGGAGAAGCAGCGGGCCATCCAGATGCGGAGGAATTCCGCCCTGATCGGCTCGGTTCAGGAAGTGCTGGTGGAAGGCTGGAACCAGGCTACGGGGCAATGGATCGGGCGCACGGCCCAGAACCGGATTCTGAACTTCACCTCACCCGCCACCAACGGGGCGCGGCTGGACGGGAAGTACCTGAATGTGCGGGTGACACGCAGCGGGCCGAACTCGCTGGTGGGTGAAGCGGCGTGACCGCGCGTTCCGCCGCGCAACGGTGGCTATGGTGTAATGGTTTGAGGAGGGTCGTATGGAAGTTGAAATGAAAATTCGCGGCCTGATGATGGATCCCGTCACCAACATGCCCATCGTCATCCTCAAGGATGTCAACGGGAGCAGCGTGTTGCCGATCTGGGTCGGCATCTACGAAGCCAACGCCATCGCCCTGGAAATTGAAAAGGTCTCAACCCCCCGGCCGATGACCCACGACCTGATGAAGACCCTCCTGCTCGGGTTGAGCACCAGAGTCCAGAAGGTGGTGGTCAACGAATTGAAGGAAGACACCTTCTATGCGTTGATATGGCTGGAGCGCGAAGGCGAGATCATCAGCGTGGATTCACGCCCGAGCGACGCCCTGGCCCTGGCCCTCCGCCTGGACTGCCCCATCTACGTGGAAGACAGTGTGCTGAAATCCTCGAAGCTGGCTGCCTCGATGGCCGAGAAGGTCAACAACGAGGAGTTGCGCCGCTGGCTGGAAGGGCTGAGCGACGAAGACCTGGGCCGTTACAAGATGTAAGGCGGAGGCGGTCAGATCGGGAACCGGCGGCGCGGCCAGGAAGAGCTGTTTTTCTGGCTGGGCAGCGGGCCGGAGCCGCCATCGCCCACGCGCGGCATGGGGCCGTTGTAGAGTTCGCTATCCGCAAACTTGATCGGCCGGTCGAGCACCATCTCGAGGGTGCTGCCTTTGGCGAGCACGGCGTCAGGGCCCCGGGAGAGGAGCACGCCCATCAGTCCGGCTCCCGCGCCGGCTGCCGCGCCGATGCCCGCCCCCATTCCGTAGTGGCCGCTCGCTCCGCCGGCGATCACCCCGATCGAAGCGCCCGCCGCGGTGGCCTCAGCCACGTTGCGCGCGTCGCCGCTCTTGTTGCCTTCGCTCTTAATCGTGCCTTCGGAGCGGTCGAGTTCCTCGCTGGCACGGCCGTCCATGGCTCCGATGCGCGCGCGGAAGTCGCGGGTGACGCCGTTGGGGAGGGTCAGCGAGTCAAAGCGAAGGTACAATTCACCGCGCCCCTTCACGCGTCCGGGCCGTCTGACCTGGGTGATGGTGCCGGCCACGTAGCTTCCGGGGGGAATCACCACTCTGCCGTTCACCATAATCGGAAACACGGTTTCCAGATAAACCCGGTCGCCTTCGGCCGAATGCTTGGTGCTTACGCTATTGAGCAGACTCAGGGGGATTTTGGTGCCGGTCTCGACAACGTACTCAGCGCCCCTGGTTTCGGCGCCCTGGCCTTCGCCGGCCCGGCGCCAGCCCTCCGGCGTCTGAGCCGGGGCCGGAGACTGCGGCGGCACGGCCGGGGTCTGGGCAAGCAGGCCTCCAGCCAAAAACACGGAACCGAGGGCAGCACGGAGCGTCATCGGGAACTCCTTGATTTCATTCTATCAGTCGGACGCATTCCCGGCCCGGCGGGTTTCAGTTCCGGGCTGCAAGCGGCGGCGGGTTTTTCGAGAACCACGGATACACCACCGGCAGCACCAACAGCGTCAACAGGGTCGAGGTGACCAGTCCTCCGATCACCACGGTAGCCAGGGGCCGCTGGACCTCGGCGCCGGCCGAGGTGGCCACGGCCATGGGCACGAAACCCAGGCTCGCCACCAGGGCGGTCATCAGCACCGGGCGAAGCCTGACCCCGGCGCCCTCGACCACGGCCTCCTCGAGGACCATGCCTTCCGACCGCAGGCGGTTGATATAGCTCACCAGCACTATGCCGTTGAGCACAGCCACGCCGAACAGCGCGATGAACCCGACCGATGCCGAGAGGTTCAGGTTCAGTCCCCGGAGCCACAGCGCCGCGATGCCGCCCACCAGCGCGAAGGGCACGTTCAGCAGGATCAGCAGCGCCTGGGGAACGGAATTGAAACTGGCAAACAGAAGCCCGAAGATGATGAGCACCGCAGCGGGGAGCACCACCATCAGGCGGCGGGTGGCGCGCTGCTGGTTCTCGAACTGCCCGCCCCAACTGAGGGAATAACCGGGCGGAAGGCGAAGGCCGGCGGCGATGGCGGCCTGTGCATCGGCGACGAATCCGCCCAGATCGCGCCCGCGCACGTTGGCCTGCACCACGATGCGGCGCTGGCCGTTTTCGCGCGAGATCACCTCGGGGCCGCGCGCGGTTTCCACTCTCGCCACCTGCCCCAGGCGCACCCGTTCGCCCGCCGGGGCCGAGAGCAGCAGTTCACGCACCGCGTTCGGGTCCTTGCGATACGATTCGGGCAGACGCAGCATTATGGCGAAACGGCGCTGGCCCTCGATCATGTCGTCGATGTAACGGCCGCCCACGGCGGTCTCGACCAACTCCCGCACGTTGGACACATTCAGGCCGAAGCGCGCCAGTTCCTTGCGGTCCACTTCCACCCGCAGTTCCGCCACGCCGGAGACAATCTCCATCTGGGCGTCCGCCGCGCCGGGCACGGCGGAGATGAGCCGCAGGGCCTGTTCCGCCTTCTGCTCAAGCACGCGCGGATCTTCGCCGAAGATTTTCAGGGCCACGTCGGCCTTGATGCCGGAGACGACTTCATCCAGGCGCATCGCCATGGGCTGGGTGAAGTTGTAGGCCACGCCGGGCACCCGCCGGAGCGCCGCGGCCATCCGGCCGATCAACTCCTCTTTTGAACCCGTGTTCTTCCACTGGTCGCGCGGCTTCAGCAGGACGTAGACGTCGCCCTGGTTGATGCCCATGGCCTCGGTGGCCAGATCGGGCCGGCCGATCTTGGTGACCACTCCGGAGACTTCGTCAAAGCTCCGGATCACCCGCTCCACACGGTTGCTGATGGCCACCGATTCAGTCAGGGAGATTCCCGGCAGCTTGCGCGTTTCCACCAGGATGGAACCTTCGTCCAGGCGCGGCATGAATTCGGTGCCGATGAAGGCCAGCGAGCCGATGGCCCCGAGCACCAGCGCCAGCGCCGCCCCGACGGTGGCCAGGCGGTGGTCCATGAGGAATCTCAGGACGGCCAGGTAACGCGTGCGGAAGGCGCGCATCCAGGTTTCCGGGCGTTCCTTGACGCCCTTGTGGAAATGCACGCTGGCGGCCGCCGGCACCACGGTGAGGGCGAAGATCAGCGCGCCGAGCAACGCGGAACAGACCGTAATCGCCATGGGGCGGAACATCCGTCCTTCCAGCCCTTCCAGAAAAAAGATGGGCATGTAGACGGCGATGACGATGGCCACGGCGAAGACGATCGGCCGCGCAACCTCCTGGGCCGCCTGCCGCACCGACTCGAGTGTCGAGGGGCGCGCGCCGGGCTGCGTGCCGGCGTGGTGTAACTTCCGGATGGAATTCTCCATCAGGACCACCGCGCCGTCCACGATCATGCCGAAATCGATGGCGCCCAGGCTCATCAGGTTGGCGCTGATGCCGAACGCCTGCATCCCAATGAACGCCACCAGCATGGATAGCGGGATGACAGCGGCCACAATGAGCGCACCCTTGACGTTGCCCAGAAACAGGAGCAGCACCACGAACACCAGCACGCCGCCTTCGATGAGGTTCTTCTCGACCGTATGGATGGTTCCGTCGATGACGGTGGACTGATCATAGAAGCCCCGGATGCGCACTCCGGGCGGCAGCGAAAGCGAGGCCAGTTTGGCCTTCACTCTTTCGATGACACGTTTGCCGTTCTCGCCTCTGAGCATGATGGCCATGCCCGACACGGTTTCGCCGTTCCCGTCCCGCAGCACCGCGCCCTGCCTGGGCATGGGCTTGACGGCGACTCTGGCCACGTCGCGCAGCATCACCGGAGTCCCGGCGCGCGAGATGAGCACGATCTGCTCGAGGTCGGCGATGGTCTGGGTCCGTCCCACCCCGCGCACGGTATACTGCTCGGAGGCGTGCTCGATGAAGCCGCCGCCGAAATTGGCGTTGTTCTCGCGGACCCTTTCGAAGACATCGCGCAGCGTCAGCCCGTAACTTTGCAGCCGGGTGGGGTCCACCTCGATGTGATACTGCCGTGTCTCTCCGCCCCAGGTGTTCACCTCGTTGACGCCGGGCACAGCGCGCAACTGGTTCTTGATCTGCCACTCGTGCAGTGTCTTCAGGTCCATGGGCGTGTAGCCCTGTCCCTCGAGCGTGTACTGGTAGACCTCTCCGAACGCCGTGGCGACGGGGCCGAGGGTGGGCTCGAGACCCGCGGGAATCCGCGCGCGTGCCTCCTGAATCCGTTCGCCGGCCATTTGCCGCGCCAGGTACACGGGCACGGAGTCGTCGAGCGCCAGGGTCACCATCGAGAGACCCAGCTTCGAAATCGAGCGGATGCCCTGGCTCTTCGGGATGCCCATCATGGCCGTCTCGATCGGGAAGGTCACCAGTTGTTCGACCTCACTGGGGGGCATGCCCGGACACTCGGTGATGACGACCACCTGGTTATTGGTCAGGTCCGGGAAGGCGTCGATGGGGATAAGCCAGAGCGCGTAGAGACCCGCGGCGACGATGCCGATCACGCCGATCAGCACGAACCAGCGGTGCTCCAGATGAAAGTCGATGAGACGGCGCAGCATGACTCTACTCTTCCGCCATGGAAGACTTCAGGAATTCGGATTTCAGGACAAAGCTGCCGCGCGTGACCACCCGGTCTCCGGGCCGCAGACCGCGCACGATCTCGATGGAGCCCTCCAGTGGCCGGCCCACCTGCACCGGGTGGACCTCGAAGCGCCCGGGGGCCGCTTCGACGAAGACCACCATCTGCCCGCGCACCTCCTGAATCGCCTCTTCCGGCACGAAGACAGCGTTCTCCGACCCGCCCAGTTCGATTTCCGTGGTGGCGTACATCTCCGGCTTGAGACGGCCCGCCCGGTTGGGGACCTCAACGCGCACCTTCACCGTTCGAGTGGCCGGGTCGAGCGTCTCGCCAATCTTGCCGATGCGTCCCGGGAACGCTTCATCCCCGTAGGCCTGCACGAAGACCTTCACCGGCATACCCGCGCGCAACTTCGAAAGGTGCTCTTCGCCGACTTCAGCCATGGCCCAGAGCGAAGAAAGATCGCTCACGACGAACAAGTCGTTGGTGGGCGCAACAACCGCGCCGGGCGTGACATTGCGTAACAGCAGAGTGCCTGTAGCCGGTGATTTCACGGGAATGTAATCGTCTTCGTGGTAGCCTTCGCCTTCCTTGTGTTCCTCGATGCCCTCGGCGGCGATGCCCAGGTACTCGACCAGGTGGCGCCGGGTGCGCTCCACCTCGATCTTGGCGTTGGCCAGCGCGGCGTCCGCGTTGCGCAGTTCGGTCTCGGCGTGCTCCCACTGCTCGAGCGATCCGGCCTTCAATTCGTAGAGCCGCCTGGCGCGATCCCGGACCCTGGTCGCAAAAGCGAGCGACGCCTGCAAACGGACCATTTCCGTAGTCGCCTTGCGGTATTCGGCGCGCGCCTCGTGAATGTCATGGCTGTGCATGCGGGCCAGCACCTGCCCCTGGCGCACCATATCGCCGGGATTGACCAATACCCGCACGATGCGACCTTCGGTCAGCGCCCCGACGCGCCACGTGTTCTCCTCGTTGTTGGTCATGCGGGCGGTGGAACGAATGATCTGGGGGAGCGAGCGCAGGGCGGCAACCTCGACCACCACGCCGGACGACTTCTGCGCCGCGGCATCCAGGCTAACGGTGGCCGGGGGCGCCTCCTTTCCGGCCTGCGCCGCCGTCCGGGCCGGCCCGGGCGGCTTGCCGGATCCGCACCCGGAAACGCTCAGGGCGCCCAGGGCGGCCAGAACGGCCCACAACTCCCGCCTCCAAACTCCAGTCACAGCTTTCATGGCGCGATTCCCATTGCCGCTTCCAGCGCCGCCACGCTCTGGCGATACTCGCTGAGCGTGCGGTAGTACAGCGCCTGGGCTTCGATGCGAACGCGTTCGGCATCGAGCAGGCGCAGCAGGTCGGCGCCTCCTTCCTGGTAGGCTGCCAGTGCGATTCGGGAAGATTCCGCGGCGTGTTCCATCAAGGCGCGAAGCAAACCCGTCAACTGCTTGCGGCGCATCTCGACCTCGGTGAGGGCGGCGCGCACTTCGGCCCGCACCAGGGCCGCGGTGGCCGCCAGCTCCGAGTCGGCCACACGCACCTCGGCCTCGGAAGCCGCGATGTTGCCCTGGTTTCGGTTGTTGAAAGGCAGCGCGAACTGGAATCCGCCGAGAGCCGTGTGGAAGCCGGCCGTACGCTTGTAGCCGAGCACCAGTTCCAGGTCGGGCCTGGCGAGTGCCTGCTGAAGGCGCACACCGGCCAGGGCCTGCTCGCGTGCCTGCCGCGCCAGTTTCATCTCCGTGCGGTTCTCGAGCGCCGCGGAGACATCCGCAGTAACGGCGGCGGCATCGAGTTCCAGGGGCTCGGTCAGCCGCGCCTCGGGAAATTCCGTCTGGCCCATTTCCCGGAACAGTTGAATCCGCGCCCGCTCGGCATCCAGCGCCGCCGCGTTCGCGGCGACCGCGAGGCGCTCGCCCTCCAGGCGGACCTTCAACAGGTCGGCTTCGGCCATCGCCCCTTCGCGCACGCGCAGTTCATGATACTCGACAATCTGCTGGAACTTGGCCCGGTCCTCAAGCAACAGCTCGTAGATTCTCTGGGCCCCGGCGGCGTTCCAGTAGGCGCTGCGCACCCGGGCGGCGATCTGCTTCCGCAGCAGTTCTCGTTCGAGTTCCGTGCGCCGGGCCCCGGCCTCCGCAAGCTCCATCCGGTGTCTCCGCTTGCCGGCGGTTTCCACGGGCTGGGTCAGAAAAGCGTAGGTGTCGGTATCGTCGGCGGGTCGAAAGGCCGGAATCCCCTGGCGGCGCCAGTTCTCGGTTTGCAGCGTCGCCCGGGGATTCGGCCGCAGGCTTGCCTGCCGGAGCAAGCCGCTGGAGACCGCCAGACGCTGGCTGCTTGCCGCCAGAAGCGGATGCGTGGCCAGCGCCCGCTCGACCGCATCCTTCAGGGAGAGCGCCTGTTGGGCTCCCGCCACGGAACCGGACACAGCGAGGACCCACCCCAGACGGAGCATGATTCCGATGCGCACCTTACACTTTAGCACGACAGTTTTGGTATAAAGGCGGTCTATGTCTCACCGCGCACTGTTTGCTTTGCCCGTCTTGTGCTGGTTAGCCGGCGCCGCCTTCTCCCAGCCTGCCCGCACGCCCAGCATCGCCGACCAGGTCGTCTCCCCGGAGATTCAGGCGGACCGGCGGGTCACCTTCCGCCTTTATGCACCGCAAGCCAGGGAAGTGATCTTTCGCGGCTCGCTGGGAGTTCAGCCCGTGCCCAAGCAAGCCATGACCAAAGACAGCGACGGGATCTGGAGTGTGACCCTGGGTCCTCTGGAACCCTGCACGGGTGACTATCAGTTCCTGGTAGACGGCGTGCCGGTCATCGATCCCCGCAACCCGGCCATCAAGCCGGCGTTCCGTGGGGCGGGTTCCAGCCTTTTCCTGGTTCCGGGTGAACCGCCTGCCGTCTGGGAACCCCAGAAGGTGGCTCACGGCGCCGTCCACATGCATTGGTACCAGTCGCCCGCCAACGATGAGTTGCGGCGCTTTCACGTATACACACCGGCCGCCTACGAGCAGGGCAAGACCAGGTTCCCCGTCCTCTATCTTCTGCACGGGGCCGGCGACACGGACGCCGAGTGGGTCAGCGTCGGCCGGGCCAACATCGTACTCGACAACCTGATCGCCGGCGGCAAAGCCAGGCCGATGATCGTGGTGATGCCATTCGGCCACATCTCGAAACCTGGCATGACTCAGGGTCCGGGCCGCTTCCTCGAACTGTTCGAGCAGGATCTGATTCAAGGCGTCATCCCGCAGGTGGAAAAGCTCTACCGGGTCTCGACCAAACGCGAGGACCGGGCCATCGCCGGGCTTTCCATGGGCGGCATGCAGTCGCTCGGAGCCGGGCTCGGGAATCTGAAACTGTTCAGCCAGATCGGCGTGTTCAGCATGGGTCTGCGTGGAGAAATCGACCCGCGATATGCGCCTGTGCTGGCGGATCCTGAGAAGACCAACCAGCAGTTGAAGCTGTTCTGGATCGCCTGCGGGAACCAGGACTTCTTGTGGGAGGCGGCCCAGAAGCTCGACGCCGCGCTCACCGAGCACAAGATCCGCCACACCTTTGTGAAAAGCGAAGGCGGGCACGTGTGGATGAACTGGGTGAAGTACCTGGCCGAGTTCGCGCCGCTGCTGTTCCGGTGAGTCACCGGCCGGCGGCAAGCGCCGCAAACAGGCGCTCGTAAGCGTCCGTGACCGCGTCCCAGGAGTAACGCTCGCGGACGCGCTCGATCGCCTTGTGGCGCAATTCATCCGCTTCCCGGGGGTTCATCTCGAGGGTGCGCTGCAACTGCCGGACCAGGTCGTCCTCGGTTTCGAAGGGAATGCCGGCGCCGGCCGCCACCTCGGCGTTTTCCGGCGTGTCCAGATACAGCACCAGCGCTCCGCGCCCCATAGCCTCGATCAACGCCGGGTGCGTGCCGCCCACCTCGGTGGCGTGGATGTAGGCAAAGCAGTGGGAGCCGAGTTCGCGGTAGCCCTGGCCGTAGACCGCTCCGGGCATGACGATCCGCGGATCGCGCGTCGCCCGCACTTCGGCGATGTAGTCCTTTGAGTAAGGCGCGTCGCCGATCAGCGCCAGAGAGAAGGTGGTGTCCAGGCGCTCAAACGCCCGGCGCACCATCAAAGCGTTGTTCTCCGGTTCCATGCGGCTGACGTAGAGGAAGTAGCGGCCGGGTTCGAGCCCCAGGACGCCCAGCGTTCCGGTGGCAGGCACTTTCCCGGTCTCCGCGCCGTATGGAATGAACGTGGTCTGCTTTCCGTAACGTTCCCGGTAATAGGCGGCAATCGCCCGGGCGTCCGTCACGACGCTGGAGGGGCAGAAGGTGGCCAGCCACTCAGAGATCAGGTACCAGGTCCGGGCGGCCCGGTTCCACTTCCTGCGGCGCCGCTCGAGGCCGTCCACATTGAGCACCGTCGGGATTCCGGTGAGGCGAGGCCATAGGGTAAACACAGCGTTCGCTCCGTTGCAAAACAGCGCGACATCGGCCCGGCGGAAGAGCAGATCGACAGCGGAAACCGCCGTGTGGGCGAGGGTGTCGAGATACTTGTGCCGGATGGTGGGAAGGTAGCGGAGCCGGACACCCCGGTAGAATGCCTGCGCGGAGCGCTCGCGGCAATACACAGTCACGAAGTGGCCGCGTTCAGCCAGGCGCCAGGATAACTCTTCGGCGAAAGTTTCGAACCCGCCGTACCGGGCGGGGATGCCGCGCGTCCCGAGAATGGCGATGCGCATTTACCCGCTGACCGCTTTGGTGCGGGGCAGGGCGCGAGGGGTGACTTGCGGAGCGGGCTTGCTCACCGGCGAGTAACTGAACCAGCTTTCGATGTATGCGTCGTCCACGCGCTGCCGGGCCTGGATGTAGCGCCGCTTGGCCATCGCCCTCCGCCAGTTCCTGGCCAGGTACCCGAACGCTTTCAGCGAGGTGTGCTCGCGGAACAGGCAGCAACTGATCACCACCAGGTCGCGCAGGGTGATGGAGAACCAGTTGCGCCGGTACAAGCTGCCGGAGATATTCTTGATACGCATCAGGAAGCGGTTCTTCACCGAGTGCATGTTGATCTCCGGCGGCAGCGCCCGGCGGTTTCCGGGCAGAACGCTCCGCACGTGGTATCCGCGCGCGTAGGGGACATAGATGCAGCGCCAGCCGAGCAATTGCGCCCGCCAGGCCACATCGGCGTCTTCGCGGTAGACAAAGAAATCGGAATCAAAGAATTCGCCGTCCACCGATATATCCTCGATCATCTCCCGCCGGTACATGGCGGCGGCGGCGCTGGCGCCGAACACGTATTCGTATCGCAGGTAGTGCCCGTTGTCGACCTCCTGGCTGCCCCGGTCCAGATGCCGCAACATGGGATTGAAGTAGATCCCCGTCGAATCCACGACCGGCTTGGCGGGGATATCGAAGGTAGGGCTCATGGTCAGCAGCTTGCCGCACACCGAACCTACCCTGGGGTCGATCGCGCCGGCTTCGACCAGCGCCTCGATGAAGTTCGGCAGCAGCAGCAAATCGGGGTTCAGGGTGAGGACCCAATCGCCGCTGGCCATGGCAATCGCCTGGTTCTGGGCGGCCGCGAAGCCGACGTTCTCCTGGTTATACACGACCTGGCACCGGTCTTCGAATTGTTCGAGGATATCCACAGTGCCGTCGGTCGAGTTGTTGTCGATGACGATGATTTCCTTATAGGGATATCGCTGGGCCAGAACGGACTCCAGGCATCTCTTGATGAACCGGCCGCTGTTGTACGTAACTATCGTGACGGATACGAAGTCGTTTTGCGACATGAATGCGAGCCTGATCTAGACGCCGGTCATACGTACATCCGTCCACCCGAAAGCCGGGGAAACACCAATCCTACCCAGCCGCCCGCAGGGAAGCCATGAGACGACTGCCCGCGAGCCGCACGATCCTGCTATAAACTGCTATGGGCTTCAGGCTCCTGGAGTGGCAAATCCCCATCATCAACCGCAGCACAGAGCCCGTCATTACCGCCAGACACAACCCCGCCGTTTTCCATCGGGAGAAGTGTTTGGACGCGTATATAAGAAGACTACCATACCAATAAAGCTGGCGCGACTCCAGCGGTATTTTCCGGACCGCATGGCCGCCTGTATGTTTCGCTACAGCGCCCGGCACGTAACGGGCGCGGTAGCCGGTGAGGCGGGCGCGCAGGCAAAAATCCACATCCTCAAACCAGACCGGGCGGAAACGCTCGTCGAACCCGCCCAGACGTTCCCACACCTCCCGCCGGAACATCAGGAAAGCTCCCGCTGGTTGCTCGACTTCGCAGGACACGCCGTAGTCCATTCCCATGCAACGGTATTGCCAGTTAACCGGGTTGCCAGGCCAGAGGCGGTTGATGAGCAGGGCTTCGAAGGCCAGCGCCAGCGGGGTGGGAAAGCGGCGGACACAGAAGCCCTTCTGAACGAGGCCGGAGGCATCCACCAGGCAACCCCCAGCCAGACCTGCCCCGGGACTGGAACAGGCCGAAACCAGACACTCAAGACCACCTTGGATGACCGCATCGGGATTGAGCAGCAACAAGAAAGGCGCCGAGGTGGAACGGACTCCCTGGTTGACGGCGGCGGCAAATCCGACGTTTGTAGGATTCGCGATGAGACGGGCGCCCCGTTGCCTCACCCGATCAACGGTGCCATCGGTGGAGGCGTTGTCCACCACCACGACTTCGGCGCCGGTGGCCAGCGCCGAGTCCAGACAGGCCGCGATCTCCCCGGCGGAGTGAAACGTAACAATGACGATTGCCACCTCGCCCATGTGTCACTTCGCCCCACCGGCGGTCAAAAGGAAATAGGTTCTCCAATACCAGTCGAAGCCGGTTTTACGCTGGAGGGAGAGAATCTCGCGCTCGCCGGAAGCGAGCAGACCGGCCAGTTCATCCGAGCCGGCCCCGCGCATGCGGCGGAAGGCGCGCAACCCGGCGGCCTTCCCTTGAAGGTAGGCCCAGCCGGCGCCGTGCCGGGCGGCCACGACTCCCCAGAGACCCTGGGCCGCCAGCAGAGGCCACATCCAGCGCAGGACCAGGCGGCCGGGATAATGCTTCGCCACCAGCAGTACCTGGTTTCGTGCAATCAGGCGCACCACCCTGGGGTTCCACCTCCCCAGGGTCGCGCTGCCCCGGTGCCGGACAACGGCTTCCGGCACGTAGACGCCCTCGCAGCGGGCCAGGGCGCAGCGGATCCCAAGGTCGACGTCTTCCAGGTAGGATTCGAAGCGCTCGTCAAAGAGTCCGACCCGGCGAAACAGGCCGGCCCGGAACAGGGTGGCAGTGGCCGGAGCGATGACGGCGGGGCGCTCCCGCGAGAACTCGGGACCGTCCAGCCGGCCTTGCCCCGCACGCCAGGCGCAAGCCCCCCGGCAGAGCAGATCGTAGGCGCCATCCAGGCGGCGGCTGTCCTCCGCATCCAGGATTTTGCCCACGGCAAACCACGCCTGGCGGCGCTCCGCCGCCTCGACCAGGCGGGCAAGCCAGTCCCCGGCGGGCTCCACGTCGTTGTTCACGAGAGCGATCCATTCGGAGCCGCAAGCCTCGATACCGCGGTTCACCGCCCGGCTGAAACCCGCGTTCGATTCCATGCGGATCACCCGCGCGCCAAGCCTCCGGGCCGCATCGGCGGACCCGTCCGAGGAGCCATTATCCACCACCACGATCTCGGAAAGAGCGTACGTCTGGGCATGCAGAAGCCCGATCAGCCGCTCCAGGAACTCCCGCCGGTTCCAGTTCGGGATGACGGCTGTGACTCGCGGTCCGCTCATGCTTTGGCCGCGCCGCCGTGCGGCTCGGCCGCCGTCTCCGCGGCCCGCCTCCGGGAGAAGCGCTTTTTCACCAGGAAGGCGAGATTCTGGAGCCCGTCCCGCCACGGGTTCAGCTTCTTCTCACCCAGGCGCGAAGAGTAGAGAATGGAGATCTCCCCGAAGCGAATCCCCGGATTCCGAATGGCTTCGATCTTGATCTCTTCGGAGAAGGCCATGCCGTCCGACTCCAGATGCATCTGGTCCAGAATCGAGCGGCGCAGCACCCACATGCCGGACTGAGAGTCGCGCACCCAGCGGAAAAACAGCAGAGAGGTTGCCAGCGACAGCACCAGATTGCCGAACTTGTGTTTGAAGCTCATCGAGCGCCGGTCGCGCACCGGAAATCGGGACGCGTTCAAGAAATCGACCTCCAGGTGGAGGAAAGCCTCGAGCAGGTAGGAGAGAGCGTCCACCGGGTAACTATGATCGCCATCCAGGGTGACGATGAGGTCGCCCGTGGCCGCCGCGAAGCCGCGCTTGTAGCTGCGGCCGTAGCCGCGCACCTCTTCGCGGATCACCGTGGCGCCGAGCGAGGCGGCTACGGCGCTGGTGCGGTCGGTCGAGTTGTTGTCCACCACGATCACCTCATCCACAAAGTCCGGCATGTTCCGTAACACCCGCTCGATGCCCTGCTCCTCGTTGAGGCAGGGAATGATGACAGTGATCTTCTGAGCCTTATACATGTGGATTCCCGGCCCTCCTCCTCCGTCCTGTTATTATGGAAGGTCATGAAAGCGGCCGCGGTTCTGTCCCTTGTCCTGTTGTTCCCGGCCGGCGCGCAAATGCCGGCCATTCATTCGGTATACCTCTTTCCGATGGGGAACGGAATGGACCAGTATCTGGCCAGCCGGATCACCGCCGAGGGCGTATTCCAGGTGGTGACGGATCCGAAGCGCGCCGAGGCCGTCTTCACGGACCGTTTAGGCGAAGCCTTCGAGCAGCGGATGGCAGGTTTGTTCCCCGAAGCGCCCCCGCCCGCACCCAAGCCCCAAGCCAAGGAAGAGAAGGCCGCGGAGAAGGACCAGGAGGAGGAGGTCCCCGCCGCCGTCACCGAAGAGGGCGGCCCGCCCCGCGTTTCCAGCTTCGCCCGGGGCAAGGGCAACTTCTTCCTGGTGGACACGAAGTCCCGCGCGGTTCTGTGGAGTGTGTACGAGCGCCCCAGGAACAACACTCCGGACGAACTGAACCGGACCGCGAAGCGCATAGTGGAAAGGCTCACGAAGGCCCTGGCGAAGAAATAGCCGCCTTTTCACGCAGCACCTCGCGATAGCTGGCTTCCAGCTTGCGCGTGATGGCGGCCATATCCCAGTTTTCAACGACCTCCTGGCGCGCCCGCGCGGCCATCTCGGCGGCGCCCGCGGGATTCCGGAACAGGGTGACCACGTGGCGGGCGAATTCCGCCGGATCGTCGGCCAGCAGGCAGAAGCGGCCGCTCTCGCGCTCCAGACCCTCGGCTCCCAAGCGCGTCGAAACCACCGGGATACCTGCCGAAAAGGCCTCCAGCAGTTTCACTCTCACGCCGGACCCGCTGAGAATCGGACACACGAACACGGCGCAGCGCGCCAGCGGCTCGCGAATGTCCTCGACGAATCCCGCAAACTCGAGTGCTGCCGAGTAATCGGCATAGAGGTGGCCGGGAGGCGGGTCGGACCCCACAACTACCAGCCGGGCCCGCGCTTCCTGCTCCACGACCAGAGGCAGCACCTTCCGGATGAACCAGTCGAGGGCCACCTGGTTGGGGCTGTGCCGGAAACTGCCCAGAAACAGCATCGTATAAGGTTCGCGACCGCACGGCGAGAACCGGTAGCGCGAAGTGTCGATGCCCGCGCGCAGCCCGGATTGCAGCTTGGGTTTCAGGGCCGGCGCGAAGCTCGCCAGGTAGTCCCGGTTCTCGCGGGTGCAGACCTGCACCCGGTCGAACCGGGGGAGCGTGCGGAGCTCGAACCGCAAGGCGCGCAGGTACTCGAAGGCGGCCTTGGCCTTTGCCGCCACGCCGGCCAGGTACGGGAAACCGCGGGCAATCGACTGGAAATAGATGTCGTGCTCGAAGTGGACCGAAGCCAGCCGGTGATAGTGCGCCGCATACTGGGCCAGGGGCGTGTACTCGAACTGGGCCACGTCGATCTCGCGGGTGTAGATGATGCGGTGAATCATCCAGTCCAGGTCGTCGTTCTGAAACTCGCGGACTGCATGCGGCACGATGGAACCCAGGTACTTGACCTTGCCCTCCATGCGCACCAGAAACTCGGCCGACGCGCAGAAGTCGCGCAGTTCCTGATTCAGGTGGATCTGATGCTCGAAGTCGAGCAACGCCACCACGTGCACATCGGCGAGCCGGGCCAGTTCGCGCAGCGTCTGGTACATGAAAACCCCTCCGCCGTGGGTAGGAGGGCAAATAGGGTAGGGCGAGACAAACAGGACGCGCAACCTCTCGGGCTCGGCGCCGGCCTGGAAGCGGTCGCGAAAATAGCCGCCCAGCGGACGGCGGAACGCTTCGGTGTCCCCGATGACGGCCAGCCGGCGAGCCCGCCGCCGGGAAGCGAGCGCCCGGGGCAGGCTCCGGAAGGCGTGCCACAACGCCGGCAGGTTGGCCCGCCCCGGCTCGTCGCCGAAGAACACGCTCACCAGGGCGCCGGCATAGAGGAAAGCGAAGTGCGAGACCAGCCGTTTCCACTCGTGAATGTTCTTCCAGCAGAACAGAACATGATTCTTCTTGAGGACGGCCTGGATCTGTGCGTCCCGGAAACGCTTGCCGATAGTGCCGCGGTGCTCGTGGCAGACCACGCTGGCGGGCTGATACAGCACCTTCCAGCCGCGTTTCCAGGCCATGTAGCCGAGGTCGGTGTCTTCCAGGTAGAAGGGTTCGAACAGCGGATCGAAACCGCCGAGTTCAAGAAACTTGCGGCGGTCGAAGGCGCAGGAACCGCCCCCGCCATAGAAGCACGGGTAGGGCCGGGTGATCGCCGGATCGACGCGGTGCCGCACGCGCAGCGCGCCATCCTCCCACCAGCCTTGGGTGAGTCCCGTCTCCTCGCGCACTTTACCCGGATCACTGAAGAAGATCTGGCAGGAGACCGCGAAAACATGCTCGTCGCTGAATCCGTCCAACAACGGCTTCAGGAAACCGGGCTCGACACGCATGTCGCTGTTCAGCAGCACTACGATGTCGTTGCGGGCGGCGCGGAAACCCGCGTTGGATCCGCCGCCGAAGCCCAGGTTGCGCGGCAGGGCAAGGGTCTTCACACGCGGGAAGCGGCTGCGCAGGAATTCCACGCTGCCGTCGGTGGAGCCGTTATCGACGACGATGATCTCATTGTCCGGATTGCCCGCCAGCGCCGCTTCCACCGAAGGCAGATACTTTTCGAGAAGCTGCCGCCCGTTCCAGTTTGGGATCACCACGCTGGCGGCCCGCAGGCAGGGGCGCGCCGCCGCCGGCGCGCTTCTCTTCGTGAACGCCCCCAGCAGATCGGCCAGCGCGATCGCCAGCACGCTGCCGGCCAGCAGAAGGGGGGAAACAATCAGAAGGGGTAGCGAAGTGAGGATGCGTGCGGCCAGTCTCATCTCACTCGCCGGGCAGGACCGGGCCCAGACCGAACCTGCGGCCCAGTCTCATCCATCGCGAAGCGCGCACCATTGCCAGTTGGCCGCTCAGACGAGCCGCCTCGCTTTCCAGCCTGCGCGCCCAATGGGTACGCTCCTCCAGGGCGCGCTCGGTTTCGTGCAGCATCTCGACGCAGCGCACCAGTTCCTGCGCCCGCGCCTCCAATTCGATGCCCAGCCGCTCTTCGGTCTCCAAAGCCCATTGCGTCTTGCGCCGGTTCTCCTCTTCGAGCTCACTGACCTTGGCTTCATAGCCCTCCGCAAGCGTGCGCACCTCCTCCTGCAATTGAAGAATGCGGGCTCCGCGTTCGTCCAGCCGCTGATTCAAACTTTCGGCCCACCGGTTACGGGCCTCGAGTTCGTCCTTTTGCGCGCGGAACATGGCCAGCAGTTTCTGGTGTTCCTCATTCAGGGCGGCGAGATCGCGCTGGGCTTTTTCGAGCCACTCGTTCTTCTTGGCCAGCTCGGCTTCGAGCAGGCCGATGTGCTGCTCGCGCTCGCGCAGCACGTTGGCCGAGCGGGGCACGAAGACGAAGGTAGGGGCTCCGGTCTGGGGCCGGTGAGCGCAGACCGCCAGGAAGAAGTGAGACTGGGCCGGCCGGGCCTCGGTCTCGTCCACGCACACCTGGGCTGTATTGTCGGGTTGGAGGGGCTGAAAGACAACCCCCTCGACGTGATTCTCCAGGAACAGGGAAAGGTGGGGGAAAACCGCGGAGAGCTCATCGCGGAACTCGTCGAAATCGAATTCGTGCTCGTGAAAAGGGTTCGGTCCCGCGATGCGCCTCTGTTCGGCGTAGTAGAGCCGGTTGGGCGTCGAGACGACGAACTGGCCGCCGGGGGCGAGCACGCGGCGCACCTCGAGCAGGAACTGCCGCCAGTCCTTGATGTGCTCGATCACCTCAAAGGCCACGACGAGATCGAAGGCGGCGTCGCGGTGGGGGAGGGCCGAACAGGTGGCCAGCTCGAAACTCAGGTTGGGGCGCTGGTAGTGCGCGCGGGCGAACGCGATGGCCTCGGCGGATATGTCGGCGCCCACCACGTGAAGCGCGAGCCGGGACAACTCCGCGGATCCGTAACCGGAGCCGCAACCGGCGTCCAGCACGCGCTTCATGCGCGACAAGCGCGCGGCGAAGGCATACCGGGCCATATGCTCATTCATCAGATCCGCGTCCACCTCGCCCGGGACCACGCGCTCGCCGGTGAACTCAGCCAATCATTCTCTCCTTCGACGCGCCGGCCGCGAGCCGCGCATTCACCTCCACCCGGCAGGGCATGCGCAGGTAACCATAGATCTCCCCCTCGGTGTGGCCCATCTGGAGCACCATGGCGTTGTCGATCCAGTCGCACATCGTGTAGGCCTGCAAGGTGCCGTCGGCCACCGCAGGGGAGAAGGAGAACGTGCCGGGATAGAGTTCCGGCAGGTCCACATGAAAGTCCACCGTACAGACATCGCCGGGCAGCATGGGTCCGACCTCGACCCCTTCGCGCGCCGTATTGGTGCCCGAGAAGTCCACTCCGAGATGGTTGCGGAGCATGAACCCCACGATCGGCAGGGCAACTTCCTGTTTCGCGCGCACGCTGATGCGGACGATAACCCGGGACCCCGGTTCGAGCAGGTGCACCGGGTTGCCGTTGACATCGTAGACGGCAATGCCGATCACCTCGGCGCGGCCGTCACCGTACCGGTGATCGATGTTGGGGATGCTCTCGACCACCTCGGGCGCGCGCACCCGCTGGGCCGAGGCGCCGCGCTCCCGCGGTCTCTTGAGATGCAGATAGGCTGAGTCCTTTTCAGTGATGGCCGCCAGGTACTTGGCTACGACCAGGTCGGGATCGCCCAGTTCGACCAGGCGCCCCTTGTCGAGCCAGAGGACCCGGTCGCCGATCGCCTTGACGTCCCCCAGGGAGTGAGAGACGAACAGGATCGTGATGCCCCTCGAACGCAGCTCGTGGACCTTTCGCATGCAGCGCTGGCGAAAATAAATGTCGCCCACGGCGAGGGCTTCGTCCACCAGCAGGATCTCCGGATCCACGTTG
>Ga0272446_1002077_pt1 | contig 28019 bp, 27 predicted proteins | sample YNPCB0061_FD_194587 | JGI IMG/M metagenome (GOLD analysis project Ga0272446, IMG submission 194587) | Hot spring microbial mat communities from Yellowstone National Park, WY, United States - YNP-CB-006-1 | ecosystem: Environmental > Aquatic > Thermal springs > Hot (42-90C) > Sediment | place...
AGACACGGAGACACGAGCATAAGTTAATGACTGATGTTACGCACCGTCCCGAAGGTTGGACTGGAAATCAAGCATAAATTACGAAAACCTTCGGGACGTTTCGCGTAAGGTGAGTTAATGAAGGGAACTCTGTGACTCCGTGTCTTCGTGGTGTGAAACTTCAGGGCTTTTGCAGTGGAGTCACAAATAATTTGAGCCAAATGGATGGCGCCTGCCCATTTGGCTCAAGGTTTACAGAGTATGAAGGCGATTTAGTAATCGCGTCTGCGTTCGCGGTCACCACCCTGCCGGCGTCCACCGCCACTGCGAAAACCACCCGGCCGCTCCTCGCGCGGACGGGCAAGATTCACAGTGAGGGCTCGCCCGCCAAAATCATGCCCATGAAATTTGCTGATGGCGTTCTGGGCTTCCTCCGCGGTGGACATCTCGACAAAGCCAAACCCTTTCGAGCGTCCGCTCGCACGATCCTTGATCACCTGCGCCGACTTTACCGTGCCAGCCTGAGAAAACAAATTTTCCAAATCTGCATCAACAGTGCTGTAGGGCAGGTTTCCAACATATAGTTTCGCTTCCATGAAAGACTCTTCTCCTAGGTGTACGCCGGGCGGTGAAGCAACCGCCAGCGGCAAAAACGGAACGACGATGCATGACGACGGGATCACAGACACCCAGGCGCCAGGAAGTGAACCCAAACTGCCCCTTCTGTTTGCCGAGACCACCACACTTCATGCACTTGCGAAGCGATTCTAGCACAATCGGCGTGACAATACCAGCAACAAAGCAAAGCCCCGGCAATTCAAAATCTGAATGCAGGCCCGGCCCCGTCCAGAAACGCCGAGTTTAGATTTGGCTCGAAAGTTCGCTGCATGCGCCAACCCTTGATATAATGCGCCCCAAAAAATATGGACTTCATCGCTCAATTCGAATCACGCCTTCCCGACAATTTGCGCCGCTTATTCCGCAGTCTCGATACACCCTTCGCCATTCAAAACTATCTGGATTCCATCACCTACAAAGGCGAAGAGCGTGACCGCTCACCACTCAACGTAATGCTCGACAATCAGGGACACTGTCTCGACGGTGGGTTCCTGGCTGCGCTGTGCCTGTGGCGGATTGGTTTCAAGCCGCTCCTGCTCGATATTGTCCCTGACCCCGGCGTGGATGACGACCACGTGCTGGCGTTGTATCAAATCGAAGGGCGCTGGGGAGCGGTGGCAAAGACCAACTATATTTTTCTCGGCTTTCGCGAGCCGGTGTACAAGAATTATCGTGAATTGGTGATGACTTACTTCGAGCATTATGTCAGCATTCACAAGCGCAAAGTGTTGACCGGCTACCTGCGCCCCTTCGACGCCTCGCGCTACACCCGTTACAACTGGGCATGGGATGAAGACGGGGCAAACGTTGTATATCACAAGCACTTCTACGGACGAAAACCCATTCCGCTCATTACCAAAAGTATGGCAGCGCGCCTCAGCCCCGTCACCGACCGAACCTACCAGGCGGAGACGTTGTTCACCGATTTGAACGAGTCGTTTGGGAACCGCAAATATTGAGCATTCCCCAGTTTAAGAAAAAGAGGCTTCGCCGTTTCTAACGGGCGCCTCCCAAAAATCCTTGCCGCAGATTTACCCTTTTGGGTACAGTGTCACAGAGTGATATGGATTCTCAAGAAAAATCGGTGAAAATCCGTGCAATCTGTGGCAAAAATGAGTCTGTAAATCATCCCGCCAGAAACGGAAGAACCGAAAAAGATTACTCCCCAGTCGGCGTCAGGAGAATGAACCAGCGGCGGAAATATCGTTTGACTGTATATTTCTCCTTCAGCGCCTCACTGTGATTGTCAATCAATATGGCGCGTCCGGGCGACTGCAAAGAATACGCACGGATTTGATTTAGAAAATCATCGGATACAACCAGGGTGACATCTTCTCGGACGCCATAGACCTGCTGAAAGTACAAAAGGGGGGCATATCTCTCCCAGCGGCTGATGACAATGGCATCCTTTGGGAATTCCTCTAACGCCGGTAGAATCAGTTCAGTTACCGGGTGGCTATTGGAGCGATCCACACGAGCAAACACCTGCCCGCGCACCTGCGCCATCACCAGCGCAACACAAAAAACAAGGCTGGCAAATTCCAGCACCGTTTCATTGGCAATCCGTGCGCGCCAAGTAACGGCAAGTCCACAGCTCACCCAGATGGAAAAGATGTAATACGAAGGAGTGGGCATTGTGAAATAATCACTGACTGCGTAAAAACTGAAGAACAGGAAGTTGATCACAAATGCAACAGACAAAAAGATAGCAGTACTGCGGCGCAGTTTGAACAGCGCCAAGACCCCCAACAAACCGATAGGCACAGTAATATACAGAAAGTTTGCCGAAAATAGGGTTGTATGTTCCTGCAATCTGCCCAAATAGAAATGAACATCAGTGGGAAAAGCAGGTCGTAACTCCGAGCCGCTGATATAAACAAGAACCTTGCTAAAAGAATCGAGCGGACCGCCCGTCACGAACGTCGCATATGAACGGAAAATGGTGTAGGAGAGGAACGCAAGCCAAATCACAGAAATGATCGAACCAAACAAGAGCAGGCTTTTTACCAGCCGCTGCCGAGGCGTGCCAATCAACAACATCAGTAAAAAAGCCGGGAGCAACAACAAATTCGCCTGATAGGCGCCCAGGGAAAGCCCGAAGAAAAACGCCGAAAGTGACACGAACTTTGCAAATTGACTGCGTTCTGCCCGGATGAAAAAATACATCGAACAGCCAAGAAAAAAGATGTTCACATTGTAAACCTCGGCAACGACTGCCATATCCCAAATATTGGGCAGGACAGCGAACAACATCGGCGAGAAAATTGCAATCAAAGGCGAGCAGGTCAATTCATGTACTGTCAAACTCATAATGCCAACCGCCAGAGCAGTGCAGACCGCACTCAACAAATTGGTCCCAACGGCTGGGTCGTCAAAAAACAAAGACATCAATTTTCCCAAGAGCGTATAAAGTGGATAACCAGGAGGATGAGTCAAGCCGAGCCGATGGGCTGCCAGGGCAAGTTCGGCAGAGTCGCCCCAGCCCACTTCCCAAATCAATGTTTTCAAATAAAGCGCAAACGCCCCTGTAGAGGCGAAAACCGCACCTACAATTGGGTTGGTATCCAAAAAAGTATATAATTTGCGATATAAAGCACGAAATGAAATCAGCATGTTTTTCGATCGAATATGGGTGAGGCAGAATGGTTTATCATGTTGCTTAAAAATCATCTCAAAAATGTCACCCTGAGCCATTGCCAGCGGATAAATCCGCCGGCTACGTCCACAAAGTCGGCTAAAACCGACTGCCAGCCCGCTTCAGCGGGCTTTGGGGGATTAGCCCGACGATTGATCGTCGGGCGGTGGGGCGGAAAATGAAACTGTCAGGTGGCCAGGTATTTTTGAGACAAGTTCTAATCATAACATGCTGGCAATATATACCGCTTTCAAATGGAAAAAATGAAGGCGCAAGAAAGACAAAATGGACCTCGCCTCCCGCCTCGCGCAAATCATTCACCCCTCCCGCGTCAAAGCGCGCCTGATTGACCGCATCGCCTACGCCAACGATGCCTCATACTTCCGCCTCGTGCCGCAAGCGGTGGTACAGCCGAACTCCATCGGGGAAATTCAATCGCTGTTCAGATTCACCCGGCAAAACAAAATCCCCATGACCTTCCGCGCCGCAGGGACAAGCCTCTCCGGTCAGGCAGTGACCGATGGCATCCTGGTGGACATTTCCAAACATTGGGGCAGGTACAGCATCGAAAACGACGCGAAACTCATCCGCGCACAGCCCGGCATCGTCGGCGGATTCCTCAACGCGGCGCTGAAACCTCACAAGCGCCGCATCGGACCCGACCCCGCCTCGATTGACGCCTGCATGATAGGCGGCATCCTCGCCAACAACTCCAGCGGCATGTGCTGCGGCGTGACCGAGAACGCCTACCGCACCATCCACTCGATGACTTTCGTCCTGCCGAACGGCTTCACGCTCGATACCGCCTCGCCCGATGCGCATCGCATCTTCGAAAACGAACAGCCGTACATCGCCAAAGGCTTGCTCGAACTCAAAAGGAGAATCATCGAATCGCCCTCACCCCCATCCCCTCTCCCGTTGGGAGAGGGGCGCAAGGGTGAGGGAGAAACCCTCGCCCAACGCATCCGCCGCCGCTACCAGATGAAGAACACCAACGGCTACCTGCTCAACGCCTTCCTCGACTTCGACTCCCCCCTCGACATCCTCGTTCATCTGCTCATCGGCTCTGAAGGCACACTGGGGTTCATCGCCGAAGCCGTGCTTCACACCCTGCCCGACTACAACTACAAATACACAGGTCAACTCTATTTCAAAAACACGCAAGACGCCGCCGATGCCATCTATCCGCTTGCGCAATCGGGGGCGCGCGCCGCAGAGATTATGGATCGTCCCTCGCTGCGTTCCGTCGAAGACCTGCCCGGCGCGCCTTCCATTCTCAAGCAGTTGCCAAACGAAGCGACCGCCATCCTGGTGGAGTATCAGGCTGAAGATGCAGAAACCATTTCCAGATTAAGAAAAGAAGCGCAGCGCGTCATCCAGAATCTCAAACTGATTCACGATGTCCGCTTTACAGATGACCCCGCCGAACAGGCGTCGCTCTGGAAACTGCGCAAAGGCATCATCCCCTCCGTCGGCGCAATGCGCCCGCCCGCCACCACCCTGCTGACCGAAGACATCGTCTTCCCCGTCCAATCGCTCGCCGATGGAGTCACCGACCTGCAACATCTTTTCGACGAACACGGCTACGAGGAAGGTGTCATCTTCGGTCACGCCAAGGACGGCAACCTGCACTTCCTCATCGCCCAATCGTTCAACACCGAAGCCGAAACCCGCCGCTTCGCCGCGTTCATGAATGACCTCGTGCGCGTCGTCAGCGGCAAATACGACGGCGCCCTCAAAGCCGAGCATGGCACAGGGCGCAACACCGCGCCGTTCGTCGAAACCGAATGGGGCGCCGAAGCATACGCCATCATGCGCGACCTCAAATCGCTGCTCGACCCCGACGGCATGCTCAACCCCGGCGTCGTCATCAACCCCAACCCGCAGGCGCACGTGACGCACGTCAAAAGCATTGTGAGGGTCGCGCCTGAAATTGACAAGTGCATCGAATGCGGATTTTGCGAGGCGAAGTGCCCAAGCCGCCGCCTGACTCTCACCCCCAGACAGCGCATCGTCGTTCAGCGTGAACTTGCCTCCCTGCGCCTCGCCGCTTCAGACTCAGGGACGGCTGACTCGATCTCGAACGACTTTCTCTACGCTGGCATCGAAACCTGCGCCGCCGACGGATTATGCGCCACCGCCTGCCCTGTGGGCATCAACACGGGAGAATACATCAAACGCCTGCGCGCAGAAAATGTGACGCATGAAAAGCCCGCGCTCTGGCTGGCAAACCATTTCGCTTTCGCAGAAAAAACGATTGGGTATGCCGTGAACGCCGGGCACATCGCTGAAAAAGTCATCGGCGTGAACGGAATCAATACCGTCATCCGAACAGCAGAAAAAATCTCGCGCACCACTTTGCCAAAGTGGAACGGCTCGATCCCTCACCCCACTCGCTCCGCTCGTCTCCCCTCTCCCAATGGGAGAGGGGTCGGGGGTGAGGTCGAATTCATCTACTTCCCCTCCTGCATCTCCCGCCAATTGGGGCACCCCCAATCACCATTTACCAATTACCAATCTCTCATTGAAACGTTCATCGTTATCGCTGAACGTGCAAGTATCCTCCTCCACATCCCCAAAAACGTGACGGGTCACTGCTGCGGCATGCCCTTCCACTCAAAGGGATATCCTCAGGCATACCAAGCCGCGCTTCACCAAACACTTCTCGCCATGTGGGAATGGTCGGAACAGGGAAAATACCCCATCGTCATTGACACCACCTCCTGCACCCACTCCCTCCGCACCTGCGGCGATGACCTCAGCCCCGAAGACAAAGCCATCTGGAGCAAACTGACCCTCCTCGATGCCGTCGAATTTCTGCACGACCACGTTCTCCCCAAACTCAACCTGCATCCCGTGGACGAAGACGTCATCCTGCACCCCAACTGCTCCCTCCGCCGCCTCAGCCTGGACGGGAAAATGCTGTCCATCGCGAAGCAGTGTGCGAGGTCCGCGAGTGTGCCGCTGAATCTGGGCTGCTGCGCCTTCGCCGGTGACCGCGGTCTGCTCTTCCCCGAATTGACCGCCTCCGCCACCGAAAAAGAATCCGCCGAAGTCAACGCGCACAACTACGGCGGCTGCTACTCTTCGAACATCCCCTGTGAAATCGGCATGTCCGAAGCGACAGGCAGGGAATATGTCTCGATTGTCTATCTGGTGGAGAGGGCAAGCAGGTAAAATTCTGGTAAGGAGAAAACATCATGCGCCGTCTATTTCGCCGTCAAATTCGAAAATCGCTGCCGCAAAATATCCCGCCAATTCTTCAGGAGGCAAATTTTGCCTTCTCGAAAGGAGAATATGGCGCCGCCGCCGAACTTTTTGAGCAGATTGCCCGCGCCGCAGATGGACGCGGTGGTCCGCGCGCCCCGCTGTTTTATCTGCAAGCCGGGCGTGCGCGCATCCTTGGCGGGCAAACCGAGTTGGGGCTTCCCTCCCTTCGACGCGGACTTGAACTTTTGGCTGAGCGCCAACAATACCATCGCTTGAGCGAGGCGGGAAAGCGAACCATCCGTGAACTGCGGGAGCGGGGACTGAACGAGGAGGCATCTGCCATTGAAACGTGGCTGACAACGAACCTTCCCTCAGCGTTCGCTGCCAAAGCGCCCTCCCAACGTCCCGTTTTACCCACGCATTGTCCTTCCTGCGGCGCACCGCTCCGTCCGGATGAAGTCGAATGGCTGGATAACGCCACCGCCGAATGCGGCTACTGCGGCAGTCCTGTCCGTGAAAGCCCATGACCCACAAACTCAGCGAAGAATTCATCGCCCAGCGGCTGAGTGAAGCGCTGAAATCTGCCGGACCGTCGTCTGACGGATTTTCTGAAGTGACCCTCCCAGATGAGACCCGCCTCAAATGTGCGGCGGTGTTGGTTCCGCTCGTCTGGCAGGATGACGAATGGCATTTGCTCTACACGCGCCGCACAGATAAGGTCGAATCGCACAAGGGGCAGGTTGCCTTTCCGGGCGGCGCCTGCGACGATGGCGAGACCACGCCAGAGGAAACCGCTCTGCGCGAAGCAGAGGAAGAAATTGGCATCCGCCCGCAGGATGTGAAAATTTTGGGCAGGCTTGCCAATCTGATTACCATCACCTACTTCCGCGTGACGCCGGTGGTGGGAGTGGTGAAATGGCCCATCGTATTGCGGGTGGAGGGAAACGAAGTGGCGCGCGTGTTCACGATTCCGCTGGGGTGGCTGGCAAATCCGTCGAACCGCTGGCAGTTCGAACGGTCTGATTTGAAGCGCCCGCTGATTGCCTATCATCCCTACGATGGCGAGTTACTGTGGGGCGCCACAGCGCGTATCACCGTAGATTTTTTGAAAACACTGGGGTATTGATCCGTACAGCGCCAAGTCCGACGCTACACCTGCCCTTACGCTTCGGCGCAGGTAGTTGAGACAATAAAAAACTGGGACACTCGCGTGTCCCAGTCTCTGAAGAATTTTTACTCTTCCTCTTCTTCTTTCTTGCCGCGTTCCACAGCAAGTTCCGGTTCGGCGGCTGTCGGAGCGCCCTCCGCACCAGCGGCTTCGACGCTTTCGACCTTCGGCGCGCTCGCCACGCAGACGACCGTATCGGGATTTTCCAGTACGCGGACTTTGTCAGAGAGCGCCACATCCCCAACACGGATAGCATCACCCACGCGCTTGAGCATGGAAATATCAATGTCAATTCGTTCGGGCAGGTCGCCAGGCAGACATTCGACGTGGAATTGTTCGAGGTTGTGAACAAATACCGCGTTGTAATCTTTGACCGCCGGGGAAACGCCCACGAACTGAAGGGAAACGGTGGCGCGAATCTTTTCGGTCAGGGAAACGGTCAGGAAATCCACGTGCAGAAGGCGGTTCTTGATGAAGTCGCGTTGTTTTTCGCGCACCAGCACCGGATATTCCTTGCCATCCACATCGATCGTCACCAGGCTGGAGGAAGTGACCTTTGCCAGCGCGAGCGACGCAGTATGAGCATCCAGTAGAATGTTGATCGGCTCGGTATGCCTGCCATAAATTACCGCCGGCAGTTTGCCTTCGCGGCGCAGGGCTTTGACCTGCTTGCCAACCACATCGCGTTTGGATGCCTTTAGAACTATTCTTTCCATCTTTACTCCTCGAGCGCCTCTCACCACGCTTGAGCGTGATTACCTTCGCTCTGTGAAATAGAATTTCTGCAAGCGGCACCGCGTGCCGCAATACATTCGATTTACCTGCGCCGGAACAACATGCGTCCCAGCAATAACATCAGCCCGGCAAACAAACCGCCGGTCAGACCAGCCACCAGCGCGCCGCGCACATCCAGCAGCGGTGTAACATCGCCATGCACCTCGCGGGCTAGCAGAACACCCACCCGCGAATCACGCACATGGACCTCCCGCCCTGCTACGACGCCTGCCGCCGCATGGTGAACTTCTGCGCTTCCTGCCGCGACCGCACCTGCATACCCGCTCACAGACATCGTCTCCGCCCGAACCGCTCCAAAGGCACTCTGGCTGGCAGCCATCTCTTGAGTCTCCACCGCCGCTAAAGCAGATTGTTGTGAGACGATCGAATCGGCTTTGATACTGCCCGCCGCACTCTGGCGCAATTCCACCTTCCCAGCGTTGACCGTCTCGGCATCAGACTGGTACATCTGTACCGTCTCGGCATGTACCGCACCCACATTCGACTGGGAAATTCTCGTCACATCAGGCGACTCTGCTTCGGGAAGAGGGTTGGTTTCGAGCATGGCGGGCAGGATTTTACCACACAAACTATCCGCATTTTCCCGTTTTTCCGGGGCGGGCTGGCGGGGAATTATAATTACTCACGGATGTCACACACCGTCCCGAAGGGTTCTATGGTTGACAGGATTCTTTCCAGAGAACCTTCGGGACGTTCAGCGTAAAGTGAGTTACTCAATGCGTTTTCAACGTTTTTTGAATTGGCTATTCCTTCTGACGTTTGGCGTGATGCTGATTCCTCAGCCTGCCCGGGCGGCGCAACCTGCGGCTCCTGCCAATCAGGTCAGCGCCTATGAATTGATCCTCGCCATGAACACCCTGCGCGTCTCCTATGGATTACCGCCGCTCATCGAAGACCCCATCATCAACGCGGTTGCCCAATCCACTGCAGAGACCATGGCGGTCAACAACATGTCGTGGCACATCGGCAATGTGCGCGGACGTCTCGCCGCCGCCGGTTATGGCGGTGGCGGCACGGTTTGGGCAACCGAAAACTTCGCCGTGAGTTGGGGCGGCATGGGCATTGACGAAATCATGGCGGTTTGGGCAGACCCCGACCACATGCGCCCCGCTGTGGACCCGGCATACTGTCACGTGGGCGCCGGCGTTGCCACCTACAACGGCAAGACGTACTACGTTCTGCAGGCGGCATACGTCGGCGGGCAGGCATGCGGAAGCGGCTCGCCCTCTGTGCCGGCCGGCACTTCTCAGCCGGGGGGTGGAAGCGGCTCGGGGTTTGTGCCGCAGATTATCGTCCCGGTAAAGACCGCTACGCCCGACGCCGACGGCAAGGTCTATCACATCGTCCAGCAGGGACAGTCACTTTGGGCGATTGCCGTCGCCTATCAAATCACCATTCAAGACATCGAAACCTGGAATAACATTTCGCGCAACACCCCCCTGCAAACCGGGCAAAAGTTGTTCATCCCGAACAAAAATACACAGGGCTACGCCACGCCGACCCCGCGCGGCATGGTGGTGCCTGCCACCCCCGATGCCGACGGCAGAATCGTTCACGAAGTCCAACCGTATCAAACCCTGATTACCATTGCCAGCGCCTACAACGTCACAGTAGAGCGGATTTTGGCGCTGAACGGTCTTCAGGCAGACTGGCCCCTTTCCATCGGACAAAAACTGTTGATTTCACCGGGTAACGTCACTCCCAGCCCCACCTTGAGCGCCATCCAACGGCTCACCCCCGAAGCCGACGGCAGGTATTATCACACCGTTCACAGCGGCGAAACCCTCTCGTGGATTGCAAACCTGTACAACGTTCCACTTGCCGATTTGATGAGTTGGAACGGATTGACCAACAACTCGGTCATCCACCCGAACCAAAAACTGCTCCTGCTCGTCACCCCGCCCCCCACAGCGACGTTCACACCCGCCCCGCCAACTGCCACGCCCTCCCCAACCGCTTCCTACACCCCTGCCCCTCCCACTGCAACTCCACCCCTGCCTGAGACGGACTCTCCCGCACGCCAATTCAACGTGGGGCTTTTCCTTGCCGTCTTGTTGTTCGTCATCATCGGCGGCGCATTGCTCTGGTGGAAACTCCCGCGCAGAAGTTAATTAGGACTTACGCGCGTTAGAGAACGCGCTCTACGCACGTTCCGAAGGTTTCAGAAACCTTCGGAACGTTTCGCAGACGGTATAATCCCCGCTCATAATGAAACGCTACCTTCTCTTCACCGTCTTCATCTCCGGCATGACCACCCTTGCCGCAGAACTCGCCGCCGGGCGCCTGATTGGCAACGTATTCGGCACGAGCAACATCGTCTGGGCGAGCATCATCGGCCTCATCCTCATCTACCTGACCTTTGGCTACTTCCTCGGCGGCAAATGGGCAGACGCAAACCCGACTCCCGTTGCGATGTACCGCGTCCTGGCGTGGGGCGCGTTCACGCTGGGACTCGTCCCCTATGCCGCCGGCCCCGTCCTCAGGTCCGCGGCAGATGCGTTCGACGCGCTGAACATCGGCATTCTGGGCGCGTCGTTCATCGCCGTGCTGATCCTGTTCATCGTACCCATCACCCTGCTTGGCACCATTTCCCCCTTCGCCATCCGCCTCAGTGTTGACGATCCCTCGCGCGCCGGGCAAATCTCCGGGCAAATCTACGCCATCTCCACGCTCGGCTCGTTCATTGGCACGTTCCTGCCCACGCTGGTCTTCATCCCCGCCATCGGCACCACGCGCACCTTTTTACTCTTCAGCCTGCTCCTGCTGTTCGTTGCGCTGGCAGGGCTTGGAAAATTCGCAGGGCGCAAAGAAACGTTCAAATACCTTTGGATGCCGCTGCTGCTCGCCGCCATCGCCCTCGTTGCCGCAAATCAATCCGTCAAAAAGAATGTCGGGCAAATCTACGAAACCGAGTCGGCATACAACTACATTCAGGTCAAGCAACAGGGCGAGTTTACGCTCCTGCGCCTGAACGAAGGGCAGGGCGTGCATTCCATTTACAGCCCGAACACCCTCCAATACGACGGTCCCTGGGATCAGGTGCTTGCCGGTCCGTATTTTTACGCGGACAAAAAGCCGGCGGATATTCAGCGCGTCGCCATCGTGGGACTTGCCGCCGGCACCACCGCCCGCCAGTTGACCGCCGTCTATGGAAACATTCCCATTGACGGCTACGAACTCGACCCCGAAATCGTCCGCGTGGGACGTGAATACTTCGGCATGACCATGCCCAATCTGAACGTCATCATCGGCGATGGACGCCTCAACCTCGAACGGAGCGAACACAAATACGACATCATCTCTGTAGACGCCTACCGCCCCCCCTACATCCCCCCGCACATGACCACACAGGAATTCTTCCGCATCGTCGCTTCACACCTGACCGACGACGGGGTCCTGACCATCAACTCTGCCTCCATCCCCGGCGACCGCCGCCTCATCAATGGACTGGCGACTACCATAGCAACTGTCTTCCCCTCCATTTACATGGTGGACATCCCCGGCTCGCTGAACACGATCATTTTCGCCACCAAACAGCCGACTCAGCCTGAAAATTTCGCCGCAAACCTGCTGATACTTTCCAATGACTCAACCGTCCACCCGTTACTCATCCACACCATGCAGGTGACCTTCTCCGGTCTCCGCACAGACTACGAAACGACGACCGTCTTCACCGACGACCACGCCCCCATCGAGTGGATTGTCAACGACATGGTTTTGCGCTTCATCCTCGGCGGCGGAACGGAGTATTTGCAATGAACAAAATCACTATCCTCTCCTGGCTTGTTGCCCTCCTCGTCCCGCTCGCCCTAATCGGGCTGGGACTGCGCGTCCTGCTCACGCCGCTCTTCCTTCAAATGGAATATCACATGCCCTACTTTCCGCCCGATGAATATGGCTTCACCAAGGAAGACCGCCTGAAATGGGCGCCTTACGCGCTGGAGTACCTCGTCAACAGCGAGGACATATCCTACCTCGGCGACCTGAAATTCGACGACGGTACGCCGCTTTACAACGAACGTGAATTGAGCCACATGGAGGATGTCAAGCGCGTGACGCAGGGCGCGTTGAATGTGTGGTATATCTCGCTGGCGCTGCTGACCCTGCTCGGGATTTGGTCATGGCGCGGGGGGTGGACTCAGGCTTATCGTCAAGGGTTGAGGCGCGGCGGCTGGCTGATGGTCGGTCTGGCAGGGACAATCGGCTTGATCGTGGTCATTGGCATTTTGGTCAATCCGAATGTCTTCTGGAACTTCTTTGCCGGCTTCCACGCCCTGTTCTTCGAAGGCGACTCGTGGCTGTTCCTGTTCTCAGATACGCTCATCCGATTGTTCCCCCTGCGCTTCTGGCAGGATGCGTTTCTGTGGGCGGCAATCATTGCGCTGGGAGGCGGCTTCGCGCTGGGATTGGGGTTGAAACCCACGATTCCACGCTAAAGGAACTTGTAACTACCACAGCATAAGAGACACTCTCTAGCGTCGAACTTTGCGTTGTAATACCACAGATAAACATAGATGAAAGGGATATTCAGTAGATCACGAAAGCGTGTATTAGGCGGTCTCTACCGCCGCATTTGCGCTAGAGAGCGCAAATTACGCCAAGTTTTCGTGATCTATGATATTTACAGGCTTCCCAGACTTCATCTATCAAAAATCTGTGTTCATCTGTGTTCATCTGTGGTTTCAAAAGACCCGAAAAATACCCGAATTGATTCTCTTGCTCAAATTCGCAAAGAGCAGCAGACAGTACATGATGTATAATCCCGCCTGAGGAGACTTTGGAAATGCCTGAAACATTATCGCTTGAAAATCGAGTGGCTGTGGTGACCGGTGGCTCGCGCGGCATTGGGCGCGCTGTGGCGCTGGAGTTTGCGGCGCGCGGCGCAGCCGTGGTGGTGAATTACAACAAATCGCCCGAAGCCGCAGAAGAGGTAGTGAAGAAAATTCAGGAGGCAGGCGGAAAAGCCGCCGCCTTTCAGGCAGACGTGTCCGATTTCAAACAGGCAGAAGCGCTCATCAAGTTTGCCATTGAAACCTTTGGCGACCTGAGCATTCTCGTCAACAACGCCGGCATCACCCGTGATACGCTGATCATGATGATGTCCGAAGCGGATTGGGACGCGGTCATCAACACCAACCTCAAATCCACGTTCAACTGCTCGAAAGCCGCCGTCAAACACATGATGCGCAAACGCTACGGGCGCATTATCAACATGGCGTCGGTGGCGGGGCAGATGGGCAACGCCGGGCAGACGAACTACTCCGCCTCCAAGGGCGGGCAGATTGCCTTCACCAAAGCGCTGGCGCGCGAAGTAGCGTCGCGCAACATCACCGTCAACGCCATTGCGCCCGGATTTGTGGACACCGAAATTCTCGACGCCATGCCCCCCGAAACCCTCGAAGCCGCGCTCAAGATGGTTCCGCTGGGGCGCAAGGCAAAACCCGAAGAAGTGGCATACGCCGCCGCATTCCTCGCCTCCGACCAGGCTGCCTTCATCACCGGTCAAGTGCTGGCGGTGGACGGCGGCATGGCAATGATGTAAACCCTCACCCCTGCCCTCTCCCGCATTGGGAGAGGAGGGCAAGGAGATACCATGACCGAAGAACACGAAACAGGAAAAACCACCGTTGCCCCCGATGTGCTGATTGCCATTGCAAAGATGGCAGCCCTGGGCGTGCCGGGCGTCAGCCGCATGGCAAATGTCAGCGGAGGCGTAAACCGCCTGTTCAAACGCGGCATCCACGACGGCGTGCGGATTGACGTCGAAGACAACATCGTCACCGCCAGCCTGTATCTCATCCTCAAACAGGATGTCAACATCCGCGAAGTGAGCCGCGACGTGCAGGCGCAAGTCGCCCGCGCCATCCACGAAATGATTGGCATGGATGTGGATCGAATCGACATTCACATCGAAGATATTGACTACGAGGAAGAGGCAACAACCCCATGAAACCCCGCACCAGGGCGCGCGCGCTCGCCCTGCAAGTACTTTACGAAATAGATATAGCCAACCACCCTCCCGGCGAAGTCTTCAAAGCCCGCCTGGAGGAAACGCCGCTTCCCCCCGACCTCGCCGAATTTGCCCGCCAAATCATCTTCGGCGTCCTCCCCCTCGTCGAACTCCTCGACGCTGCCATCTCCCAATACGCGCCAGAGTGGCCCTTCGACCAAATCGCCGCCATAGACCGCAACATCCTGCGCATGGCATGCTGGGAGTTTGCCGTCTCGCACGATACGCCCCTCAAAGTTGCCATCAACGAAGCCGTGGAACTCGCCAAACTCTTCGGCTCCGATTCCGCCCCGCGCTTCATCAACGGCGTGCTGGGCAGCCTGGCAGAACACCAACACGAACTCAAACAAGCCCTTCAGAAAGTTTAAGCCCTCATGGAAATCCTCGGTATCGGTCCATCCGAACTCATCTTCATCATCATCATCGCCATCATCGTCCTGGGACCCAAAGACATGCAAAAGGCAGGCAAAACCATCGGGCGCTGGCTCAACAACCTCGTGCGCTCCGAGGGCTGGAAAGTCTTCCAGCAAACCTCGCGCGAAATCCGCACCCTGCCCACCAAACTGATGCGCGAAGCCAACATGGAAATTGCGGAAATGGAAAAAGAAATCCGCAAAGTGACCGACCTGGCGGCACACCCTCCCGCCTCCATCCCGACCTCAAACCCGATTCACCCCCAACCAGCCAACACCCCACCCAAGCCTGCCCCTGCCAACCCCACCGAAACCGGCTCCGAACCCAATGAAAAAGATTCTTAGATTCCTCTGGCGGGTCGTCACCTTCCCGTTTGTCCTCGTCTTTAACCTCCTCGCCTTTCCCTTCCGCATCATCCGCCGCGCACACGAATTCCTCAACCGCGAACTGGACGAAGACCGCCCCCTGATGGACACCTTCGCCACCATTGCCACCGAGGAACAGGCGCGCGCCAGCCTGTGGGACCACGTCGAAACCCTGCGCATGCACCTGCTGCGCATCGTGATCGCGCTGGCAATCGGCGTGGGCATTTCGTTCTACTTCACCATCCCGCTCATGGGCTACCTTGCCGCGCCGGTGGGCGGGCTGGAAAAACTGCAAGCCATCGAAGTGACCGAGGAAGTAGGCGTCTTCATGCGCGTGGCGCTGACGAGCGGCATTGCCATCATGCTGCCCTACATCGCCTTCGAGTTGTGGCTGTTCGCCGCACCGGGGCTTCGTCCGCGTGAACGCAAAATGGGGCTGGCGGGCATTCCGCTGGCAACATTGCTCTTTCTGGGCGGCATGGCATTTACCTATTTTGTCCTTATGCCGCCAGCCCTGCTGTTTTTGGGCAACTTCACCAGCATTTCACAGTTTTGGACCGCACGCGAATACTTCAAATTCGTCACCGGGCTGATGCTGTGGATCGGTCTGTTCTTCGAATTCCCGCTCGTCATCTACATTCTCACATCCATCGGGCTGGTCAAACCGCGCCTTCTGCTCAATCAGTGGCGGCTGGCAGTGGTCATCATTGCCGTCATTGCCGCCGCCATCACCCCCACCGTGGACCCGGTCAACATGGGGCTGGTCATGCTGCCCATGACGCTGCTCTATTTCATCAGCATCGGCTTGAGTTTCATCGCCTACGCCGCCCGACGCCGCAGGGAAGCAAAAGCCGCAGAGCAGGCGGAGGCTGTTTAGCCGGAGACCGCCTCAGGTCTGGCAGGAGGCGTTGGAGGAATCATGAGTATGCATCCCAGAGTATCGCGTCCCATTCTGCTTTTCATCGTGATCCTTGCGCTGGCAAGCCAGTCGTGCAATTTCGGCTTGCTGGAATTGCCTTTTGGCAGCCCAACGCAAGCCGCTCCGGCGGGATCGCCGCCTACCCCCCTGCCCCGCGCTCAGGTGAAAATTACGGCACAGCTGCCAGAGCCGCTGCCGCCCGGAGAAATCCTGGCGCTCAGCGTGCTGGACGAGGTGACCGGGCTGGAGTTGAACGGGGTGGATTATCAAATGGACGCGGTGGATTCGATTACCTACTCTGCCTCTTTCCCCATCCCTGATAAGGCGGTCATCAAATACCGGTATGTCCGGCGCGGCGACTCGCGGATTGTGGAAGACACCAACGCCGATGCGGGCATCCGCTACCGCCTGCTCTATGTCAACGGGAACACCGAAATTGTGGATACGATCAGTTCGTGGAGCGATAAACCCGTCAACACCCTTTCCGGTTCCATCTTTGGGACGGTTCTAAACGCCGACACCGGTGAGCCGCTGCCAGAAATCATGGTCACGGCGGGAGGCGCGCAAACCCTCACCGATTCCGCCGGGCGCTTCACGCTGACCGGTCTGCGCGGCGGAATGCACAACCTCGTCGCCTACGCTCTCGACGGCATGTACCAACCCTTCCAGCAGGGCGCTGTGGTAGAGGGCAATAAAGGCACGCTGGTGGAAATTCGCATGAAGCCCGCGCCGCTGGTCAACGTCATCTTCATCGTCTCCGTGCCGCAAAACACGCAAAGGAACGTTCCGCTCCGCATCGCCGGCAGCCTGCTCCAGTTTGGCAACACCTTCGCCGACCTGGGCGGCAGGCTCAGCACCGTGGCTGACCGTATGCCCATCATGACGGAACTGCCCGACGGGCGCTATTCTGTTTCGCTCTTCCTGCCGGCAGGCGCGCACCTTGCCTACAAATACACCCTGGGCGATGGCTTCTGGAACTCAGAGTTCAACACGGCTGGTCAATACGTCATCCGCAATCTCATCGTCCCTTCGCAAAATATCACCGTTGAAGATACCGTGCAATCCTGGCAGGCAGGACCGAACGCCCCCATCACCTTCGAAGTGCAAGTGCCACAGGATACGCCCGTGAGCGACGCGGTGTACATCCAGTTCAATTCCTTCGGCTGGGCAGAGCCGCTCCCCATGTGGAAGGTCGGCACAAACCGCTGGGCATACAAACTCTACGGACCGCTCAACATCATTGGCGCGTTCCGCTACCGCTACTGCCGCAACGCCCAATGCGGCTCTGCCGATGACGCCGCCACCCCCGGCAACAACCCGCCCGGGCGCAACATCACCCCTGCGCTCACCCCGCAAGACATCATTGACACCGTCAAACAATGGGCGTGGAACCAGCCCCAAACCGCCACCCTCGTTCAAACCGACATCTCCGCGCGCGGCACAGGCTTCGTCGCAGGCGTCGAATTTCAGCGCTACTACAGCCCTGCCATGCACGTTTTCACCCCGCCGGCGCTTCAAAACATCCACGCCATCGGCGGCAACTGGGTCTTCCTCTCGCCTTCCTGGACCTACACCGCCGCCGACCCGCTCACCTTCCGCCAACAGCCCGGACAAGACCCCTTCCTCACCGATACCAAAAGCGCCGCCGCCTTCGCCCGCTCCCTCAACATGAACGTTGCGCTCTTTCCACAGCCCCGCTTCCCTCAAACCGCCGGCGACTTCTGGAAGACCGCTCCGCGCAACAGCGCCTGGTGGGACGCCTGGTTCAATCACTACCGCGCCTTCGCCGTCCACTTTGCAGATTTAGCCACCCGATCCGACGCACAGGCGCTCATCCTCGGCGGAGACTGGATCGCCCCGGCGCTCCCCGACGGGAAACTTGCCGACGGCAACCCAAGCGGAGTCCCGGCCGATGCCGAAGCCCGCTGGCTGACCCTCCTCGCCGAAGTCCGCCAGCACTACGCCGGGCGGGTGCTGTTTGCCCTCCCCTACACCAACGCCGACCTCCAACCGCCGGTCAACCTGCTTCGCGGCACAGACGGCATCTACCTGCTCTGGTTCGCCAGACTCAGCGCCTCCCCCACCCCCGACAAAGCGGCAATGACCGCCGAAGCGGGCCGCCTGCTCGACGAAAACATCTTCCCCGTGCAGGCGCAGACGGGCAAACCCGTCATCATCGGGCTTTCGTACCCCTCTGCCTCTTACGCGGCTACCGGCTGTCTCCCCAACCCCGCCGGGGGCTGTCTCGATTGGACCGCGCTCGACCGCCCCAACCCCGACATCCCCTCGCTCAACCTTGACCTTCAGCAGCAGTTCGACATCTACGACGCCATCCTCAACGCCATCAACGGGCGAACGTGGGTGAGCGGCCTGGTCAGCCGCGGCTACTTCCCGCCCGCCGCGCTTCAGGACAAATCTGCCTCGGTGCATGGCAAACCCGCCGCCGACCTGCTCTGGTACTGGTTCCCGCGGCTGTTGGGAAATGTCAAATAGGGCGCCCAGGTTTCAGGTCTGGTAAAGAGGCGTGGAAAGTTCACGTCTCTTTTATTGAAAATGTGTTGTACGTCCAGAAATTCAATTCGTCGGAGGAGAAATGTCAAAAATCAAAATCTATCTCAAACGGGCAGGAGTTGGTCTGCTGGCGCTGCTTGTCCTCCTGGGGGCAGGCGGAGGGTATTACTTCAAAGGCTACCTGCCCAAGACCGTTGCGCCGCAATCCTTCCCCCAAATTGACGGCGCCATCCAGATCGAAGGCTTGAATGCGCCTGTAGAAATCTACCGCGACTCGATGGGCATTCCGCACATCTACGCCACCACCCAGCACGACCTGTTCTTTGCCCAGGGATACGTCCACGCACAAGACCGCTTCTGGCAGATGGACGTTTGGAGGCACATTGGCTCCGGCACGCTCAGCGAAATGTTTGGCAAAGGACAGGTGGAGACCGACACCTTTCTGCGCACCCTCGGCTGGCGCCGCACTGCCGAAGCCGAATACGCCCAGTTAGACGCCGTTTCCAAATCCATCCTCGATTCCTACACCGCGGGCGTCAACGCTTACATCAAAGATCGCGCCGCCACCGCCTTGAGCCTGGAATACGCCATCCTCGGCTTGCTCAGCCCCGATTACCAGATCGAACCGTGGACGCCCATCCACAGCCTCACCTGGGGAAAAGCCATGGCATGGGACCTGCGCGGCAACATGGGCGAAGAAATCGAACGGGCAGAACTGCTGAAAATCATGACGCCCGAACAAGCCGCCAAATTCTTTCCCGACTACCCCGCCGATCATCCCGTCATTGTGAACAAAATTGGCGAAGGAAGCGAGAGCGCCTCCCGCCCGGCGGCAGGATTCGACTACTCCCAACTCCCGCTCGAACAAGTGCATTACAACGCCTCCCTCCTCGACCCGCTGCTGGGGCGCGTGGGCGATGGAATTGGATCCAACTCCTGGGCAGTCTCCGGCAAACTGACCGCCACCGGCATGCCGCTCCTCGCCAACGACCCGCACCTGGGCATTCAAATGCCCTCCATCTGGTATCAGGCGCATCTGGAGTGCAAACCCATCAGTGAAGACTGCCCCTTCAACGTGGCTGGATTCACCTTCGCCGGGGTGCCGGGCGTCGTCATCGGTCACAACGACCGCATCGCCTGGGGCTTCACCAACCTCGGTCCTGATGTCATGGACCTGTACATCGAACGTGTCAACCCGGAAAACCCCAACCAGTACGAAGTCAACGGTCAATGGGTAGATTTTGAAACCCGCACCGAAACCGTCAACGTCGTTGGCGGCGAAGCGGTGGAAATCACCATCAAGTCCACGCGGCATGGACCGGTCATCTCGGAGGTCTATGGTCCACTCAAAAATGAGGGCGACCCGAAGGACAAGGACTTCGTCCCGTTCAAGGAACGGGCGGGCATCGAACTGCCAGAGCAATACGTCATCGCCCTCAAATGGACGGCGCTGACCCCCTCCACGCCGTTTCAGGCAATTTGGGGCTTCAACCGCGCAAGAAACTGGGAAGACTTCCGTGAAGCGGCGCGCGGCTTCCACGTGCCGGCACAAAACCTGCTCTACGCCGATGTGGACGGAAACATTGGCTACCAGACACCCGGCGACATCCCCATCCGCGCCAGCGGCGACGGCTCTCTGCCTGTGCCCGGCTGGACGGACGAATACGAATGGGTCGGCTTTATCCCCTTCGAGGAACTGCCCTACACATTCAATCCGGCAGAAGGGTACATCGTCACCGCCAACAATCAGGCATCCCCGCGTGATTACCCCTACCTCATCACCACCAACTGGGATTACGGCTACCGCGCCGCGCGCATCGTGGATATGATCAAAAACGCGCCCGGCAAGATAGACATCGCCTACATCCAATCGATGCAGGGCGACTCGATGGACCTGGGCGCGATGGCGCTCCTGCCGGTTTGGAACGAAATTGACTTCAAAGCCGAAACCCCCGCCCAAAAGGCTGCCCTGGACATGATGCTCAACTGGGACTATCAAAACACTGCCGATTCGCAAAGCGCTGCCGTGTATCAATGGTTCTGGTGGAACCTGCTGCAAAACACCCTCAACGATGAACTGCCCGAACGCGCTCAGAAAATGGGCGGCAGAAGCGGCGGCAGCCCCGACTTCGAAATTATGCGGCGGCTGATCCAAACGCCTAACGACCCCTTCTGGGACGATAAAAACTCTGAAAGCGTCGTCGAAACCCGCGACGATATTTACATCGCATCGCTCGTGGAAACAGTAGAACAAATCGAAAAAGAATACGGCAAAGACCCCGCCAAATGGCCCACCTGGGGTAAATTGCACACTGCCACCTTCCGCAATGGGACGTTGGGCGAATCGGGCATTGGGCTGATCGAAAACTTGTTCAACCGCGGTCCGTTCGAGACGGGCGGCGGGAAGAGCATCGTCAACGCCACAGGCTGGGATGTGGGCGTGGGCTTTCAAGTAGATTGGCTTCCGTCCATGCGCATGATTGTGGACTTGGGCAACCTGAACAATTCAGTGACCGTTCACACCACCGGACAATCCGGTCACGCCTATCACCCGCACTATATCGACATGGCTCCGCTATGGGCAAACGTTCAATACTACCCGATGCTGTGGGACACCCAGACAATCATCAACAGCGCTGAAGGACATCTGGTTCTCACGCCGTAAAAACGTCAACGTCCCGAAGGCTGGTTTTGCCGCCAGAATCACGCTCTTTAAAGCCTTCGGGACGTTTCAACAATCTATAATCAGTACTTTACGAAAGCGTGTATTAGGCGGTCTCTACCGCCGCGTTTGCGCTAGAGAGCGCAAATTACGCCAAGTTTTCGTGATCTACTTGCTCTGTTGCAAACATCAGGTTATGTCGCTGCGAGGAGGCTGGAAGCCGACGAAGCAGTCTCCCTGCGCAGGAGATTGCTTCGGGCTTCGCCCTCGCAACGACATCCTTGCAACAGAGCATGATCTACTTATAATTGTGCCAAAGGCATCTAACATCAGATTTGCGCTAGGAGAGCAAAACTCCGCGGAGTATTCGTGATCTGCTGAAAACGGAAAAGCAGAACACCCCCAGATAACTGAAAGTCAAATCCAGCAGGTCAAAGGAACGACTCGGAAAATATTGTTGGGAAGCTTCTTCGAGACCGATGAACAGGACGAGGATCAGAGCAACTCGAAAGGCAAGCAGGTTCGGGCTTAAATTGGGATGCGCGCGAAAGAGGGCAAGGTCAAGGAAAAGGGTGAGTATCCCGTAAAGGAGGAAGTGTCCCGCTTTGTCGGCATAAGGAATCCTGTTGAGAAACTTCAGGATGCCGAGCATGCCGAGATCGGCAAGGATGATGATGCCGATGATAAAGATGGCAAAGCAAACTGCAAGCCGTTTCATAAAAAAGGAGACGCCCTGCTACGGCGTCTCTGCTTTGATTTGGGCTTCGCGCCGCGCCTTCCACCACTCCACGAACATCGGCACAACTGAAATAAGGATAATGGCGACAATCACAAGCTCAAAATTCTGCTTGACAAACGAGAGATTGCCAAAGAAATACCCAAGCAGCGTGAAGAGCGTCACCCACACGGCGCCGCCCACGATGTTGTAGGTGGCAAAGTAGCCGTAGGTCATCTTGCCAATGCCCGCAACGAAAGGCGCAAACGTGCGAACGATAGGGACAAAACGCGCCAGAAAAATTGCCTTGCCGCCGTGTTTTTCGAAGAAAGCATGAGTTTTATCGAGGTATTCCTTCTTAATCCATTTGATGTTGTAGGCGCGTTCACCAAGGTAGTGACCAATAGTGTAGTTGGCGGCATCGCCCAGCACTGCGGCAATGAAAAGCAACCCCACAATGAGCCAGACGTTCAAGGAGCCGAGCGCAGCAAAAGTGCCAGCCGCAAAAAGGAGCGAGTCACCGGGCAGGAACGGCGTGACAACGAATCCGGTTTCCATGAAGATGACAAAAAAGAGAATAGCGTATGTCCACATTCCGTAATCCAGAATGATGCGCGCCAGATATTCATCGAGATGCAAAAAAAGATCAATCAAAAACTTGATTTGTTCCATACCATAGTCTCCAATTTATTCTGATGCAGCGGGTGTTTGCCGCGCCGCAAAATGTTCAATCCCAAGAACCAGGCCGATTCCGAAAACCATCAACACCACAGCCAGCATTTCCTCCACACCCAATGCCGAGGGGATGAAATTCGTTTCACGCACGATTACTTCGCCAGCCCTCTCGACCGTTTTCCAGGGCCACACCTTGCGCAAAGACCCCGCCATAAAACCGGTCAATATCGCCACCACCAGATCGTGATTGCGATGCAGCATCCAGCGCAATAAACGGACAAAAGCCAACAGCCCCGTCACTGCGCCCAGCCCCACCAGGGCAACGGTCAAAATATCGAAATGTTTTACAGCAGAGAGGACGTAAGCATACTTACCCAAAAGGACGAGAATAAACGCGCCAGAAATCCCCGGCAAAATCATTGCGCAAATGGCAACAGCGCCGCTCAAAAAGAGCAAGAGAGGCGTGTGCGGCGTTTCCGCTGGCGATAATCCCACCAGGACAAACGCGCCGCCTGCCGCCGCCACTGCCGCAACGATATTGACCAGACTCCAGCGCCGCACCCGCCGGCGCACAGCGGCAATCGAAGCAAGAATCAAGCCGAAGAAAAACGCCCAAATATACACCGGGTGATTTTCCAGCGCCCAATGCAGCGCACTCGCAAGCGCCACAATGGCAGTCAGGATTCCCAGTCCAAGCGACAAAAGAAATTTCCAGGGAAAATTATCGAACGCCGCCCGCCACTGAAACGTAAACAGACGCCGCACAAAGTCCGCATTCACCGCATGGATGGCTTCAATCAGCTCATCGTAAATGCCGAGGATGAACGCCATCGTTCCGCCTGAAACGCCGGGCACCACATCCGCTGCACCCATGGCAAAGCCACGTGCGCCAATCCAAAAATAATCAATAAGGCTTCGTTTATCGTCCAAATCAGCATTCACTTTCTGTCACTATAGTTCACAGTAACGGGGATGGATTATACCGTGCATTATTTTGCCTCCATACGGCTGAACCAATCGCCAACGAGAAGAAAAAACACACTGCCCGCAGAAGACATACCCAAATTCAACAAACCAAGCGGCAAAAAAACCCAGCCGCGCCACGCCCCAACCAGATGCCCAGCCACAAAACCCAGCAGGCTCAACCCAAGATACAAAAGCAAACGCCCCAACCCTCCGCCGCGCAGCAGATGATACAACGCGCCATACGTCAAGGCAATTAGCAGGGCAAGCAAAAGAGAGGGCACAGTCATGAGGAAAATAAAATCACCGGGTTACAAACCTTCTCGCAAGATTTTCTTCCCGCAGTCTTCCCTCTGTTCTGGCTATGCGAAAATTTATCACTGGATGATCCCTCCGCCGACAAGCACATCACCCTGATAAAAGACCGCCGCCTGCCCGGCTGTGACATCCCTCTGCAGCGCATCGAACCGAACTCGAACCTGATCTGCCCCTACAGGCTCTACCCACGCCTCAGCCTCTTTTGCAGTGTAGCGAATCTTCACCTCCGCGCGGAACGGCTCGGCGGGCGCCTCCCCGCTCAGCCAGTTAACCTGACAGGCGGTCAACTCCATCGTTCCCAATTCCTCCTGCGTGCCAACCACCAGAGTATTCCGCACGGCATCCTTTGCAATGACATATAGCGGCACCGAAGAAGCAATCCCCAACCCCTTCCTCTGACCGATGGTGTAATTCGCCAGACCAGTGTGACTGCCCAGCGCCTTCCCTTCGCGTGTCACAATCTCGCCGGGTTTCAGCATCTCCACCGCATTCCGCCGGATGAAGTTCCGGTAATCCTCACCCGCCAGAAAACACAAATCCTGTGAGTCCTTGCGTGAGGCGGTGGGCAGTCCATACTTTTCGGCAATGGCGCGAATCTCTGGCTTGGTGTAAGCGCCCACAGGGAACAGGGCATGTTGCAATTTATCCTGCGTCAGAACATGCAGCACATACGATTGATCCTTGCTCCGGTCCACGGCGCGCAGCAATTCGATCTTTCCGCTTTCCCCTTTTCTCACCCGCGCATAATGCCCTGTTGCCATGTATTCTGCGCCAATTGCCAGGGCATGCTCCAGCAAAAACGTCCAGCGGATTTTGCGGTTGCAAATCAGGCATGGGTTGGGCGTCTCGCCGCGCGCATATCCTTCGAGAAAATATTCAACCACCGTTTCGCGAAAGACATCCTTCGCGTCAATCACATAAAATGGAATATTCAAAATTGCCGCCACACGCCTCGCCTGCGCCATCGAATCAGGTGTGCAGCAGCGGTTGGAATTCTCCTTACCCGGCTCGCTCCACAACCGCAGCATCATGCCTGCTACATCAAATCCCTGCTCCTTAAGCAGTGCAGCGGCAACGGAGGAATCCACTCCTCCCGACATGGCAACAACAACTTTGGTCATTTTTCTACCTGCGGCTCAAAGAACGCGCCTTCGCTACCAGACCGGGCAGAGCAGACAAAAACGCCTCAACCTCCTGAACCGTTGTCCACACACCCAGCGTCACCCGCAAAGATCCCAGCCCCCATTCGCGCGAAAGACCGATGGCATTCATCACCTCGCTGGGTTCGGGGTTACCCGTCTTGCAGGCGGAACCGGAAGAACAGGCAAAGCCAGCAGCATCCAGCAGGGTGAGCAGGAGGTTGCCATCCACGTCCTTGAAGGCAAAACTGGCATGGTGCGGCAGGCGGGCGCTCATATCGCCTGTCAGCCGCACGTCGGGAATGGTTTCGAGAACCGTACCAATGATTTTGTCTCGCAAAGGCTGAACGTGCGCCACACGCTGTTCGCGCTCTTCATGCGCCAGGCGCAGCGCCTCTGCAAAACCGACGATGTACGGCACATTCTGCGTCCCTGCCCGCAGACCAAACTCCTGCCCACCGCCTGTCAGATGCGGAACCAGCGGCGTTCCCTTGCGAACATATAACGCACCCACTCCTTTCGGTCCATAGAACTTGTGCGCCCCCAACGACATCATATCTACCCCCAGGTCCTGCACATCCACTGGCAGGTAGGCTGCCGCCTGTACGGCGTCGGTGTGGAAAAGGATTCGGTTGGCGCGGCAAACTTCGGCGATGTCTCGAAGCGGGTTGATTGTCCCGATTTCATTGTTGGCATACATCACAGAGACGAGGGCGGTTTCTCCGCAAATCGCTTTTGCAACCGCATCGGGCGTTATCAAGCCCTGTTCGTTCACATCCAGCCATTCAATTTGAAAACCGTCGTATCTTTCCAAGTGCAATAAAGTTTTGGTCACGGCGGGGTGTTCTGCGCGCGAAGCCAGAATCCAGCGGGCGCCGGTTTTCTCTCGCATGGCATACGCCGCGCCGCGAATCGCCAGGTTGTCCGATTCAGAACCGCAGGAGGTGAAAATAATTTCTTCGGAGCGGCAGTTGAGGACGCGCGCAACCGTCTCGCGTGCAGCCTCAACGGCGGCTTCGGCTTGCTGACCGTAACGATGCACCGACGAAGGGTTACCGAACAAATCGGAGAAATACGGCATCATCGCCTCGCGCACGCGCGCATCTACGGGTGTTGTGGCAGAGTAGTCCAGATAAATCATCGGGGGGATTATAGCATGCAGAGCGCAGGAACTTCGTAGGGGAATCGTACGTTTAACGCCGAATAAACCCGCTTAAAATAGCGCCTCACTAAAAGGAGTACCAATGAAACGCAAACTGACCATTTTTTGGCTTGCAAGCCTTCTCATTCTAACAGCCTGCGGCGGAGGCAAAGCAGAACCGACGCCCACCCTGGACCCCAATCTGATTCAGACTCAGGCAATTGAGACTTTTTCAGCGGCTCTAACTCAGACCGCGCTTGCCGCGCCCACCCAAACCCCGTTCCCCACTCTGACCGCTTCTCCCACCTTTGAACCGTTTGCTACCAGCGCAGCGATCACCCTGCCGGCGGTCACGCAGGCGGCGACGATTTCGCCCACCCCTTCCTGCTATCAACTGCGCTTCGTCAGCGATGTGACCATTCCGGATAACACGCCAATGGCGCCAGGGCAAACCTTCACCAAGACCTGGCGGGTAAGGAACACCGGCACCTGCGCCTGGGAGGCGGGCTTCAAATTCGCGTTCGTAGGCGGAGAGCAGATGAACGGTGCAACCTATACGCTCCCTGCTGCTGTGCCGGTCAACACAGAAATTGACATTTCCATCGTCATGGTTGCGCCGACAAATAAAACCGGCGCCATTCGCAGCAACTGGCGCATGCAAACCACAGCAGGACAGTTCTTTGGCGACGAGGTATATGTCATCATCGTCGTCGGCGGAGCGACGCTCACGCCCACGAAAGGCACACCCACGAACACTACAGTCCCGGCTACTGCCACCAGCACGAACACTCCGCTGCCTGCTGCAACCGAAACGCCTACCAATACGCCCCAACCGTAACAACCGAAAATAGACAGGGCGCGCGCAAGAGAGCGTATGAAAAAAAGCGGACGAGTGTGCCTCGTCCGCTTTTTTTCGAGGGGGGTTAAATCCCTGCGTTACTGAGGGTGGTGAGCATTTGCGAGAGAGCGGCAGTGATGGCAGGGTGTTTCACTTCGAAATGGTCAATAGCCGCCTGCACGCGTTCCAGGAGCGATTCCGGATTTTCCTGGGCAGGGTCGAGAAATTTTCGAATATCTGCGCTAATATGGGCAAGCAGTTCCCGCCCTTCCTCATCCACCGATTGGGTGCGGGCGAGTTCCTCGTGCAGCTGCTCGAGTAATTCAAGAAGTTTCCGTTCGGGCATAAGGTCGCTCCTTTCTGCAGGACTGTCTCTGCATCTCTATTTTACAACTTTTGCAGCGATAATGGAAAATAGGCAGGAGGAAAACTCCAAAAATTTTTGAGGATTCGCTTTTCCTGGACGCATCTCGAACAAACGACAACCTCAAAACAGAAAAACTCTTGTGGTATGCTTAATATTACAGCGTAAGGCTGATTCTCAGCACACCGTCCGCGAATACTTCGCCGTGCTCAGTACATGTATTTCAATGTATTTCACGAGGGCGATTGTACGCTACGTGGCATTGCAGTTTTCGTACGTCTTCAGGTTTGTCTGAAAACATCATCAAACAAACAGGGAAATTTACTATGAAACTTGATTACGCCGAATTGGAAAATGGCATCCGCCTTGTCAAACTCGAGGGGCGACTCGACTTGAATGGGACGTATAGTGTCGAGGTCCAATTTGTGAACCGCTGCGCCGGCGATGGAGTGCGCGTGCTTGTGGATCTTTCGGGGGTCAGTTATGTCTCATCTGTGGGAATCCCCATGCTCGTTAATACCGCTAAATCAGTCGTCAGCCGCGGCGGGAAAATGGCATTTCTCAATCCCCAGGAAAACGT
>Ga0272446_1002078_pt1 | contig 28014 bp, 20 predicted proteins | sample YNPCB0061_FD_194587 | JGI IMG/M metagenome (GOLD analysis project Ga0272446, IMG submission 194587) | Hot spring microbial mat communities from Yellowstone National Park, WY, United States - YNP-CB-006-1 | ecosystem: Environmental > Aquatic > Thermal springs > Hot (42-90C) > Sediment | place...
GGCACGTCAGTAGCAGGGGCTTCAGCCTGTTGCTCTTGCAACCAGGCAGGCACGTCAGTAGCAGGGGCTTCAGCCTGTTGCTCTTGCAACCAGGCAGGCACGTCAGTAGCAGGGGCTTCAGCCTGTTGCAACCAGTCAGGCACGTCAGTAGCAGGGGCTTCAGCCTGTTGCAACCAGTCAGGCACGTCAGTAGCAGGGGCTTCAGCCTGTTGCAACCAGTCAGGCACATCAGTAGCAGGGGCTTCAGCCTGTTGCAACCAAGCAGGCACGTCAGTGGCAGGGGCTTCAGCCTGTTGCTCTTGCAACCAGGCAGGCACATCACTGGTTTGCGGTTCAGCCGCTCGCAACCAGGCGGGCACGTCAGTAGCAGAGGCTTCAGCCTCTTGCAACCAAGCAGGCACGTCAGTAGCAGGGGCTTCAGCCTGTTGCAACCAGTCAGGCACGTCAGTAGCAGGGGCTTCAGCCTGTTGCTCTTGCAACCAGGCGGGCACGTCAGTAGCAGAGGCTTCAGCCGCTTGCAGCCAGTCAGGCACATCAGTAGCAGGGGCTTCAGCCTGTTGCTCTTGCAACCAGTCAGGCACGTCAGTGACAGGGGCTTCAGCCTCTTGCAACCAGTCAGGCACGTCAGTGACAGGGGCTTCAGCCTCTTGCAACCAGTCAGGCACGTCAGTAGCAGGGGCTTCAGCCTGTTGCTCTTGCAACCAGTCAGGCACGTCAGTAGCAGGGGCTTCAGCCTCTTGCAACCAGTCAGGCACGTCAGTGACAGGGGCTTCAGCCTCTTGCAGCCAGGCAGGCACGTCAGTGACAGGGGCTTCAGCCTCTTGCAACCAAGCAGGCACGTCAGTAGCAGGGGCTTCAGCCTCTTGCAACCAAGCAGGCACGTCAGTAGCAGGGGCTTCAGCCTGTTGCTCTTGCAACCAGTCAGGCACATCAGTAGCAGGGGCTTCAGCCTCTTGCAACCAAGCAGGCACGTCAGTAGCAGGGGCTTCAGCCTGTTGCTCTTGCAACCAGTCAGGCACGTCAGTGGCAGGGGCTTCAGCCTCTTGCAACCAGGCAGGCACATCAGTGGTCGGCGGTTCAGCCTCTTGCAACCAGTCAGGCGCCTCGGCAGCAGGGGCTTCGGTCTCTTGTATCCAGGCTGGTGCCTCAGATTCTGTAGCCCCTTGTTCTGCCTGCTCAGTAGACTCTAATTCGCGTAGCCAGGTTGGAATGTCGGCTGATGATTCTGGTACGGATGCAGGAGGTTCCGTTTTCAACCAGCCTGGAATATCTTGATCAACAGCACCGCTCGGTGGGAGCATAACATTGCTGTCGGCCAATAATGTTGGGGCATCGGGTGTAACCGTTGGTGATGAAGGGACATCTTCTTCAAGTAACCAGGACGGTAGATCAAGACGTACTGAGCCGGGTGCAGCAGGTGGTTCATCGCCAGCAATGTTCTGTAGCCATGGTGGTAAATCGAGGGCAGATGGCGTGGGAGGTAACGGTTGATCTGGTGTTAACCATTCGGGCTCGTTGGTTGCCAGGATCGTCTCGTCATTTGCAGTCCCCTCTGGCAACCAATCGGGTGCCGGGGACTTAGTATCAGTGGCTAAGCGGTCTAGTTCACTCAGCCAATCAGCCATTTCCGGCTCGGAAGGAGTTTCTGCTTCAGCTACATTCAATGATGGTTCAGGCGTCGTAGTGGCTAATGCCTGCGTGATCTCCTCTTCACTCAATTCGCGTAGCCAATCTGGGACACCGCTATCGAGATCAAGGTAAGCCTCTTCTGCTGCCGGTTCTTGGGCTGCGGATTCGACCTCCTCTTCGTGCCCCATGCTGCGTAGCCAATCGGTTGGTCCAACCGGCATTCGCAAGCGCGAGGTCGTCGTTGGTGGTGGTTCAGAGGACAGGGATGACTCCGCTGGTGATCTACTCTCTAAACCTTGTAACCAATCGGCTGTACCAAAGGCTGATGGTCGTTCAGCAGTAGGTTCTGGTTTTACGTCACTGATCCAGGGGGGCGGCGTACCAGACCCGGCCAGTGGATCGGACACCTCAGCCTGTAGTTCAGCCAGCCAATCGGGAATACTGGCTGCCTCCGCCTGCTCTGCCGATTCAGTCAACCAATCGGGTGTATGCGCCGCAGTTGATGGTGGCGGCGTAAAACTATCAATACCACGCAACCAGTCCGGCGTCTCATCAGCGTCGGTTGGTGGTGGGGGCAATGGTACGTTGCGAAGCCATGGCGGTAAGTGTTCCATAAGGCATTAGCGTGCCGTGCCGATCGTCTCAACGGTCAGCATACGGCATATCAAAACCAATGAGCAGACGAATCCCGGCTACCAGTGCGCCAATTGCCGAACCTAGTAGAAGGCCGCGTGCGCCAGCCGCAACCAGATAGTCATTGAGCCATTGGACAGCCTGCCCAATCACCGGTATTACAGCTAATAGTGGCAATTGAAGAATCAATGCAAGCAGTGCCACCACAACGACAAAGATAGCTTCTGCCCGACCGCTACGAACAGCGCGCAGCATGGCGCGAAGGGCAAAAAACGTAAGTAATGCCAACAGGCTAGCAGCGAGTGGTTCATAAATCAGGCGAAAGACGGTGCGAATTGGGATCGCAGCCAGTGTTGCCGGTAATGCCAGACCTGTCGCTGTGCGTGTCGGGTAGAGAGTACCAGCCACAATAACAATAATCATACCGGAAAGCAGAACCAGACTATAGCCAGCTTCTGGTGTGCGCATCTGAATGTGGCGCAGGTGGGTACGGAAGACACTGAATATTCCTATCACCACTGCAATAGCCGTAATCAAAGCTGCCCAGCGCACCAGCACTGTTGCCAGAACACGAACTGCCGGACCGGTGCCCACAAAATCGAGCAACACAATGAGTCCGCTTACACCGGCAATCAACACCGTGATAAGTTGGCGAGGGTTACGCAGTGGCGAAGACATTGACTCACCATCCCGCTAAGGCAGGCCATCCGAAGGCAATACGGAAAAATCCATACCCAAAAGCGATCAGCATTAGCCAGACAATTACGGTGCGCAGTGCATCGTGGGTCAGTAGACGAGCCTGCGGTGTTGCAGTAGGAGTTAAGTATGCTTCAGCAGCGTAAATTTCTTCCCCAATCAACGTATGGGGGGTGGTGATCGCCATCAAGCTCAACGCTGATGGATGAGTACTCCCCAAAACCTGCGGTACCATACGCTCAGCACCGGTTTCAGCGGTTAACAACACCTCCTGAGCGAAAGCACCGGCCAGTAAACTGGCTTCTAGCGGAGTTCGAGCATAGATGGCAGCCACTGCAGCCGTATAAGCCATCGCATCGCCATGGGCCCACAGCTCGATCTGACGTGGATCAAACGACTGCTCCTGCCCAAACGATCGGTACGATTGGCGCACTACCCCACGTAGCGCCAAGTGAGCAACCGCATCAGCCGAACTAACGACAATAGAAGCCCCGCCAGCAGCAGCTTGTTCGGCGGCTCGTCCAATAATGTTCAAACCGGCCAGCAACTCAGCAGTACTGGCCCGTTGCCCTTCACCGGCTCCAATCGTACTGGCGCCTGGTGAGAGATGAACCGGTCGGCCGGTTTCTGCACTGCGGGCAAGTGCTGCGCGTAGTACCTCTAATGCAGGCAGCGGTCGTCGTTCGGGCACGCGACCAGCCTGTACACGGGCATAATGAAGCCAGATCAGTGCAATGACCAGGACGAGAATGATAATGAAGAAGATTGCTGGCAAGGTCATGAGTTAACGTTCCTTCCGCCGATAAACAATCTTTTACAGCCTGATGATTAATTTCCTATTGAGTTTAACCCACCAGATCGGCTTTGTCAATTGTTTGACGGTATTATTCAGAGCTTTTCAATCTTCTCTCCCTGATCGGCAGAGAATGGATGAGTGTCCAACCTGTTCACTGTGCAGATGGAGGTGTGCTGCTTCCCCTTCTGACAAACGTCTGCAATCAGATGTTCGCTGCCTCATTGATCACGTTCATCACGGCAGCGGAAGGAGCGAATTCCATCCCCAGCACCCATAGGGCTGAAGAGGTAAGTGCCTGGCAGCCAGGCAAGAATCCTGTCATCGAAGGAAAGAAACTTTCCTTACCCCTGATGGATCATTCTTCCTTGCGCAACCGTGACTGTAACAGATCACGCAGCATCGGCCAGTGGTCAGGAACAGTGAGCACATCGACTACTGAAGTCCAGCGTGTACCGTGCAGGAACGGTGCAATGGTTTGCACCGTCTGACTGCACACAACATCGAGCGGCGCAACGATGTGTAAGAGCATTGCTACTGGTACGCAAAGACCGGCCTGCTCAATCTGATCAGCCAGTTGGTGGAGTGGATGTGACTGTTGCATGTGGTGTTTGTTCAACTTCACGGCGCAAAGCCTGAAGAAATTCTAGCGCTAGCTTTTCAAAACGTTTCCGTTGAGTTGCATCAATCAGATGGGCCACCAGATCGGGCAATTCTAACTGATCGAGCCGCTCGATCCGATACCTCCCATCCTCTAGTGGCACCAACCGACAGCGATTAATGCCCTGGAAAGGTGGAAAACTGATGCGAAAGCGCGTTGACCGGCTGAGTGGTGTATAGTCAATCACTTCCATCTCGGCATGGACAAACATGCCATGCAATTTGAAGCGATAGCCGGTGCGCGGTCGTTCATTCGGTGGCAACTCGATCCGTACTCGTTCTAACGATGGCATCCAACGCGGCCAGTTATTGAAATCGTCGAGCACCGCCAGCACACGCTCTGGCGGTGCAGTGGTTACCGTCGTGGCAGCAATTTCGTAACGAATCATCTCGTATACCTTCGCTCTGTTGCCGACACCGTGGGCGACATCAGAGTTCATCACCAAACACGATCCCCAAACTACGTGCACAGAGTACCAGATCGCTGTGTGGGCGTACCCGGTTTAAGTGACCACAGGCTTCATCTAACGGTACCGTCACAATATCTTGACCGCGAAGGGCGACCATTTCGCCGTAGATACCGCGTGCGGCTGCTTGCACAGCGGCGGCCCCGTAACGAGTGGAGAGAAGCCGGTCATACGGCGATGGCGAACCTCCACGTTGGAGGTGACCGAGCACGACGACCCGTACCTCTTTAGCCGTCAGCTTCTCGATCTGTTCCCCTACCCAATGTCCGATTCCGCCTAAACGACCCTCGGCAATGTACATTTCACTCCCACCGCGCGGTCGTGCGCCCTCAGCAACTACAATGATACTGAATGCACTTCCCTGCTGATCTCGCGTTATCACCTTCTCGGCGACACGCTCCATCGAGAATGGAATCTCTGGGATGAGAATGACATCGGCTCCACCGGCTAATCCAGCGTGAAGCGCAATCCAACCGGTATGGCGTCCCATCACTTCAAGAACCATGACGCGATTGTGACTGGCAGCCGTCGTGTGCAGGCGATCAATCGCGTCAGTAGCAACTTGTAGCGCTGTGTCGAAGCCGAATGTACGATCGGTACCGGCCAGGTCGTTATCAATCGTTTTTGGTACCCCAATGACTGGAGCACCCAATTTATACAGTTCGAGGGCTATGCGTTGTGTTCCTTCGCCACCAATGGTGATCAACGCTCGCAGTCCGAGTTCTTCAATGGCTCTGACGGCGCGCACATACGGGTCTGATTCAGAAAGTTCATCGCTCCGTCGTGGCCCAAAGTGCCCCTTGTTTGTGGTACGTAAAATGGTACCTCCGCGTGGCAATAGTCCTTGAACGTCTGCGTTGGTCAGAACACGATAGCTTTTTTGACCTAATAACCCCTCAAATCCGTCATTAATACCGATCACTTCCCAACCGAGACTAGACGCCGACTTGACGACTGCACGGATAACGGCATTTAGGCCTGGCGCATCGCCTCCGCTGGTGAGCACGCCGATCCGCTGCTTCTTGTTCGCCATGGGCTTTACTCCCTCGGATCGATTATTCTTATTCCTGGTTTTTCCAGTCTGACAACCAGATTATACCACTTGCAACTATGTTGTGCTGGTAAAAGAGTGAAGGTTTTGCGTAATTGTGAGGCAACCATGAACAGTCGTTTAGGTGGAAATACCTGGGTGCGCGGGCCTCCGGCCCGCATACTGCCGTGAGAGGAAAAGTATGATGATGATCGGGAAGGGAATTTTCACCCACTCTCTAACCAGGTATAGCGCTAGACAGTCTGACATCCAAGCCGGTGACACAGATCGGTGAGGAAAGCCATGACGGTAGGATGGTCAAGAATTCGTGCATCATAGCATACACTAAGCTGGGCAACAGCACCGATCTGCAAACTGGTCTCGGTCAGGGCGACCGCTTGTAAACGCGCCTCGCTCAGCGTAATCGCTACGGCTGTTCCTGGTAGCGGTGGCATCAAACGCCACCAGTCGGTGGTTATGGCAACAGCGCATGTTGCCGGTTGCAGGTCGTGCTCTTCACGACTGAGTGCTCGTGCAATGCCACGTTCGGTAAGATCACCGGCATCACGAATCAATACCCACCGTCCGTCAGGGAGGCCAGCGGCAACGTGATACCGGTGGCGGATAACGATAGCTGTATCGCTCCAGGTTGCATTGATCAGAGGATGAAGCGGAAAGATGCTGGCGGCGGCGGCGATCAGTGCGCTCAGCGGGGTGGCTTGCAGACCATACGCCGCAAACACTGCCGACTGCCCAGCACAACGTTGCAGCAACGGTTGGAGATTAACGGCAACAGTCACACTGGCCACCGGGATCAGTTCTGAGAACGTAACTTTTGGTAAGATTACGGAAGTCGTGATCGCTGCTGTTTCTGCGCCATACGCAGCATCGGTCTCTGAAGCAATAGACGAGGGTACGGTAGCCGGTGTCGCTGGTTGTGGGGGCGCATGTGGAACAGGTGTAGTGGTAAATCGGTCGGCTGCTCTGATCACATCGGCACGCCCGATACGACCGGCCGGGCCACTGCCGGTCAGTTTCGTTAGATCAATGCCCAACATTGCTGCCATACGGCGGGCGAGCGGTGTAGCCCGGAGCCGCGGCGGTGCCGTACAGCGTGCTAGCGCCCTACCGGCCGCGATAGATTCACCCTCCCTGACTAGGTGTTCAACCACCACCCCACTCCATCGAGCCGGTATCACCCATTCGGCATCGTCGGTCAGTAGACGCGCCAACGGAGTTGTTGGCGTGATTGTGTCGCCCACCTGCACCAGCCATTTCAGCAGGCGCGCTTCACCTAACGCTTTAGGCATATCGATAATCTGATCCTGCATGAAGTGACCTCGAATGTTTCCTATGTGTACTCTGGTCAATCTTACTAGGCTAACCAGCCTGCATCGCCGCCGCCCAAAACTCATTCACCTTGCGACGGAGCAGCTCGTGTTCAGGACGTTTCAGTTCTGGATCATCGGCGAGAATAGCGTCTGCCAGCGCACGCGCTTCGGTCAGCAAGCGGGTGTCACCCTGGCGCGCCATCTTCAAGTCGGGAGTCCCACTCTGACGGGTACCAAAAAACTCGCCCGGACCCCGTAATTGCAGGTCGATTTCGGCCAACTTGAAGCCATCGGTGGTCTGCTCCAGAGCAGCTAAACGTTCTCTTGACTGTTGATTGTTGCTATCACTGATCAGAATGCAGTAACTCTGATGGTTGCCACGTCCAACGCGCCCTCGGAACTGGTGTAACTGGGCTAAACCGAATCGTTCAGCTCCTTCGATGACAATCGTGGTGGCATTGGGAACATCAATTCCAACTTCGATCACAGCAGTTGCCACCAGAATGTCGTACTGATGTGCGCGAAATGCCCGCATCACATCATCTTTCTCGCGCGCCGATAATTTTCCGTGCAAGAGCGCTACTTTTAGGTCGGGAAAGACCTCGTGCTGGAGTCGTTCATACATCTCTTCCGCCGAGGGGAGATCGAGTTTTTCGCTCTCCTCCACCAGTGGGCAGATGACATAAACCTGCCTTCCTTCCTCCACTTGCTTCCGAATATGACGATACACTTTTTCCCGTTCTGATCGGCTAACAACGCGGGTACGAATCTCCTGACGGCCAGGTGGTCGTTCATCAAGCACCGATACATCAAGGTCACCGTAGATCGTCAGTGTCAAGGTGCGTGGAATAGGAGTGGCGGTCATCACCAGCATATGCGGATTGTAGCCCTTGTTCTTCAGGCGCAACCGCTGTTCCACGCCGAAACGATGTTGTTCATCAACCACGACCAGGCCTAGATTGGCAAATTGTACTGTCTCGGTAATAAGGGCGTGGGTACCGATCACCAGGTCAATCTCGCCGCGTGCAATACCTTCGAGCACTTGCCGCCGCTCGCGCGCACTCAGACTACCGGTGAGCAAGGCTACCCGTGCACCTTCCGCATCCTCTTCGGGGGTTCTACCGAGGATTGCTATCATCTCGGCCAGCTTTGCCGACTCTTCCGCATCGAGTGCAGACTGCCACGAAGTTTGCTGATACGTAGGGGCTTTACGTGGTACCCGCACGCGACCGAGAAGCTGTTTCAAATTTTTGGCGTGTTGCTCAGCCAGGATTTCGGTTGGCGCCATAAGGGCGCCCTGAAAACCGTTGGCAATCGCTTGCAACAGTGCTGCTGCGGCAACTACCGTTTTTCCGCTCCCGACATCACCTTGCAAGAGGCGAGCCATTGGCGATGGCCGGCGCAAGTCGGCAAAGATTTCGCTGATTGCCTGTTGTTGGGCGGTTGTTAACTGGAATGGTAACAAGTGCAGAAGCTCAGCATGAACCTCTTCATTAATGGTAAAGGCATAACCCATCTCTTGTTGCCAGAGACGTTTACGCTGTAGAACACCGATCTGGATAAAGAGAAACTCGTCAAAACCGAGCCGCCGACGTGCCTCGTCGAGTTTTTTCTTATCTGATGGGAAGTGGATTTGAGCCAATGCCTCACCAAGAGGGAGCAGACGGGCTTGAGCACGACGAGCTGGAGGCAGATGATCAACGACTCGTGGGGTCATCGCATCGACGACCTGCTTGATAAAGCGGCGGGCCTGATTTTCATGCAACCCCTGAGTCAGCGGATAGATCGGCACCAGCCGTCCGGTGTGTAAGAGAGCATCAGGATCGGGAGTATAGCGTTCCCAGCGTGGACTGCTAAATTGTCGTTTGCCGCCGAACGTAGTGACTTTTCCGCTTAGGGCAATGGTCTGACCGACCCGAATCTGTTGGGCGATCCAGCGTTGATTAAAGAAGATCGCCTCGATAGAACCAGTCTCATCACTTATCTCAACTCGCACGCGCAACTTGGGTCCGGTACCGATAGTACGTACATCGGTGACCTCGCCGATCACGGTTTCCTCGGCGCCAATCTGCAACTCGCCGATCATCCGTCGATTGCTAACATCGTCGTAGCGGCGGGGAAAATGGTAAAGCAGATCGCGAATGGTGTTGACACCTAGCCGACGAAAGCTGGCAACCAGTCGCCATTGCACGCCGGCGATCTGTTCTAGTGGGGCGTCGAGTTCAAGTTCGACCAATGATCGTTGCTGTGTCTTTACAGTTTGTCGGCGCGGTTGCCGTGAGCCAAGAGAACGACTCACCTTTGAAACGTTCGTTGATTCTGGTATTGGCTCGTTTGACGGTGTTGCGATGGAGGTAACCGTTTCTGAACTGTTACCGGTACGAAAGAGTGATCGCAGGTCTTCGATGGCTTCTGCCAATGCCTGATCACGCTCGGCAACGGTCATACTATCGTAACCAACCAGCCGACCGATAGCACGTTGGACGGCAGGGAGACGAGCTGCACTCACTGCGGTTGCCGACCATTGCTTGAGATATGTCATCAGGCCATCGCTTGCCACGCGATTTGCGCACCCATCACGGCGCTCGGCGGCCAACAGCTTACCGAGCGCCGTTACTTGCTGTCGCTCAGCCTCGGTCATGCCTCATTGTAGCCTTCAAACGCAGTTACTGCCATTGCACCAGGGCCAAGGCAGGCTGCAATCGCCGGTCCCATGCGCGATACCTGTACCCGATCACGAGGGAAGATCGGGTCGAGCTTCTCTAACAGTTTCTCCACATCTTCAGGGGTGGTAGCGTAGTGAATGATCACCCCTTCAACGTGAGGAAAATCCTCGACGAAGGTAAACAGACCTTCAATTGCCTTTGCCCGGGTACGGGTGCGCTCATACGGAACGATTTCGCCTTCGTCAAGGATCATAAGAGGCTTAATGCGTTGCATCGAACCAATCAGTGAATTACTGAAGGTTAGTAATCCGCTCTGTTCCAGATATTCCATGGTATCGACAAAAAATGCCGTGTGGGTGTGGCGAATCGTTTGTCCGATCCGCTCCTTGACCTCAGCCGGCGACATGCCTTCGCGAATCGCTTTTGCTGCCGCAATCGCTACCGAACCGAGTGCCATACCGGCCAGTTTGCTATTGATCACCTCGATTCTGGTACTTGAAGCGGGTAAGCGCGCACGTCCGGCCATGGCTTCACTGAAAATAGAGCCGAGATGTTGGCTGAGATGGATCGAAAAGACGTAATCGTAGCGTCCGAGCAGGCTCCGGTAGAGTTGCTCAAAGGTCGTTGCTGTTGGCTTAACGATCTCGACCCGATCATGGCCGTTAAAAAGCTGATCGTAAACTTGATCTTCGCTAATATCGATTCCAATCCGGTAGAGGCGGTCGTCGATACGGACAAGGAGTGGCACTACCTCAATCTCGAGTTCACGTGCCACCTCAAATGGAATGTCACTTACACCGTCGGTAATTACCTTCATCGTTGCCATGGTCTACCCTGTCTCGTAGGTGTGGTTTGCCAAAGCGAATGCAATATGGTATAGTCTCACGGAGTATAACTACAAACAATCTTGTATCTTTTGGAGTGTGATACTATGGCAATATGTGAACTCTGCGGTAAAAAACCTTCATTTGGACACAATGTCAGTTTCTCAAAACGGCGGACGAACCGTATGTGGCGTCCCAATATTCAGAAGACGAAGCTGATGACGGCCAGTGGTCAACAAGTTCAGGTACGGATTTGCACTCGTTGTATGCGTACATTGGCGAAGACCCGCTAAGCTGATCGCTGATCCTCATTACGAGAGGCCAGTGTCCGGCAGGGACGCTGGCCTCTGCGCTTTTTTCATTATAGCCGATACGATGGTGACGTGCAAACAGAAACGTCGCCGTGTAAGTCAGCGACGTTCGCGACAGGGCAGGGTGAACACGTACAGTTCATCCGAACCGGCCTGAAATGTATTGCTCGGTACGCTCGTCTTTCGGATTCTGGAAGATTTGTGCGGTTGGGCCGTATTCGATCAATTGACCAGCCCGATCATCGTCCATCAGGAAGAAAGCAGTATAGTCAGAAGCTCGTGATGCTTGCTGCATATTGTGGGTGACGATCACGATCGTGTAGTTCCGACGCAGCTCGAACATTAGCTCTTCGATCTTCAAGGTCGAAATTGGATCAAGAGCCGAGCATGGCTCATCCATGAGAATCACTTCCGGCTCTATCGCGAGAGCCCGGGCGATGCAGAGGCGTTGCTGCTGACCGCCCGACAGTGACAAGCCGTTCTGATTCAGCTTATCTTTAACTTCATCCCACAACGCAGCACCACGCAGTGATCGTTCGACCAGTTCATCCATCTCACGTTTCGAGAGGCGCCAGCCATTGACGCGCGGGCCGTAGGCTACATTCTCGTAGATGCTCTTAGGGAACGGGTTGGGTTTCTGAAAAACCATTCCAATTCGCCGCCGTACATTGACCGGATCAACACCTGGTGCATAGATGTTTTCTCCGTGGAAGAGCACTTCACCTTCAACCCGTGCCGAGGGTACCAGATCGTTCATGCGATTGAAGGAGCGCAACACGGTGCTCTTACCACAGCCTGAAGGTCCGATCAACGCTGTGATGCGGTTCTTCTCAATTGCCAGATTAACGTTTTTGACGGCTCGAAATGGGCCATAATAGACGCTCATGTTTCGCGCTTCAAGCGCATTAGGGTTATTTTGTTCGAGATCGTGAACTGTCATCGCTAACCTTCACTTGTACTAATAACGTTTCTGGTAACGGATACGCAGGTAGATCGCCAGTGCGTTGATAGTCAGCAGAATTGCCAGCATTACCACAATACCGGCAGCCGCCAGTGCACGGAAATCATCTTGCGTTCGCGAGGTCCAGTTGAAAATCTGGATGGGTAACACTGTGAAAATGTCGAAGAGATTGCGTGGCAGGAACGGCACGAATGTCAGCGCCCCGATCGTGATCAGTGGTGCTGTTTCACCAATAGCCCGTGAAACGGCCAGAATACTGCCGGTGAGGATGCCGCCAATTGCTTGCGGGAGTACAACATACCAGGTTGTTTGCCAGCGAGTCGCGCCGAGGGCGTAACTGGCCTGACGCAGGCTTAGCGGAACAGCACGAATTGATTCGCGAGAGGCCACGATGATAATTGGCACGACTAGGAGGGCCAGGGTTAGCGCACCGGTTATGATACTACGACCGAGCATGAGCCAGCGGGCAAACACCTGCAATCCGAGCAAGCCGTAAATAATGGAGGGAACGGCTGCTAGATTACTAATATTAATCTCAACTAACCGGGTAAACCAGTTGTCGTTTGCATACTCTTCAAGATGAATTGCTGCTGCTACACCTAATGGAAATGCAAAAAGGATTGTGAGCGAAATTGTGTAGAGGGTACCAACAATAGCAGCTTGCGCCCCGGCCCGCTGCGCAAATCGCGAGTCGAAGTTATTGAAAAAATCCCAGGTTAACCAGTTCTGACCACCAGTAAAGATACCAGTTGCTCGGTTGATCACGTCAATGATGAGAATCGCCAGAACACCCAGGCCAAAAATGATACTGGCCCAGCCAAGGACAGATAAGATTGTCCCTTTGAAGTGACGCCATTTTAGATTGCCGCTTCCTCGATCTACCGTATCGGCGATGCTGGTGATCAGTTCAGCCGCTTCCTTGGCGTCATCCCGAAGTCGTTCCTGTGTAGACATTAATCGTAGACCTCCCGAAACTTGCGAACCATCCAGTAGCTGAAGATGTTGAGGATGAATGTAAAGAGAAATAGGGTAAAACCAACCGCGTAAAGCGTGTAATAACTCAATGAACCATACGGAGTATCACCAAGACTGACCTGTACGATGTATGAGGTCATCGTCATGACGGGGACTGTCGGATCAAATGTGAAGCGTGGATTCTGTCCGGCCGCGATTGCCACGATCATCGTTTCACCCACGGCTCGCGAGAAGGCCAATACTATCGAGGCTACTATGCCTGAAATGGCGGCTGGCGCTACGACACGGGTTGCCACTTCAAAGCGGGTAGAACCTAGACCATAAGCGGCTTCCCGTAACGAATTAGGTACCGCCGAGAGTGAATCTTCACTAAGCGACGCAACATATGGAATGAGCATAACACCCATAACAATGCCAGCGCTGAGTGAATTGAAAATGCTTAGGGTTGGGATAAAGTTTTGAAGAAACGGGGTAACTGTGGTTAAGGCAAAATAGCCGTATACGACGGTCGGAATACCGGCCAGAATCTCTAGCAATGGCTTAATCGTTCGGCGGACATTGTCAGAAGCAAATTCACTAAGAAAAATAGCTGCTACCAAGCCCAGGGGTACTGCTACCAAGAGGGCAATTGCCGAGGTTAACAATGTTGCCGATAATAGTGGCCAGATACCATACTTCTTTATTGAAAAGAGAGGCGTCCACTCAGTTTCGGTGAGAAATTCAATGATAGAAACTTCGCTAAAGAAGGCAATGGTTTCAGACAAGAGTGAGAAGACAATGCCAATCGTTGTCAGAATAGAAACAGTAGCAGCGAGTAGCAATGCAATCTGGATCAGTTTTTCGCGAGTGTTACGCAAGAAGCTCGATTGTTTTTGGAAGTCAGTAACAGCCACGTAATCCTCCCTGAGAAGTGTTTCGACGTACCATCTCTAGCCTACCATAGAGATGCCGTATGAGCAAGGGAGAGAAACCCTTGCTCATACCGTGCCAACTGATTTACTTACCTAAATAACGTTCAAGCGTTAACCCAACCTCTTCACCGGGCTTCACCAGCGTGCCTACGACGCGGTCGTTAAAGCGCTTGGCACTGGCGGTGTAGAGTTGGTCTGACAACTTGACGTAGCCGACCTGGGGGGTCTGAATGATCGGTGTGAACTCTGAGCTGAGGTAATAATTAACGAACGCCTGTACCTCCGGCCGCTCCGCCGCTTTCTTGTTCACGTAGATGAACAGCGGGCGTGACAGCGGGATATAGGTGCCGTTGGCAATCGTCTCGAAACTCGGCTCGACACAGCCCTTGCCACCGTCGATAGCAATCGGCTTGACCTTACCCTGGTTTTCTACCACATAGGCGTAACCGAGATAACCAAGGGCATTAACGTCACCACTCACACCGGTAATCGTCACGTTGTCGTCTTCGGTGGCCTGGTAATCACCACGGCTTGCCTTGGCCTTGCCATTAATCGCCTCGGTGAAGTAGTCGAAGGTTCCGGAGTCCGTTCCGGCACCGAGCAAGACCAGTGGTCGGTCGGGGAAGCTATCGCGGATTTGCTTCCAATTCGTCACCACGCCCTGCGCCTCCGGTGCCCACATCTTCTTCAATTCGGCTACGGTCAGACAGGGCACCCAGTCATTCTTCGGGTTGACGATCACCGACAGACCGTCGTAAGCAACCGGCAATTCGATAAACTCGATACCATTCTTAGCGCAGGCCTCTTGCTCCTCCGGCCTGATGGGACGCGACGCATCTGAGATGTCGGTCTCGCCGTTGCAGAACTTCTTGAACCCACCGCCGGTACCGGAAATTCCGACGCTCACCCGCACATTAGGTGCTAACTTCGCGAACTCCTCGGCAGCCGCGGCTGTGATGGGATATACCGTTGATGAACCATCAACTAAAATGTCTCCGCTTAGTGCAGCGTAGTCGAAGGTCGGAGCACTCGATGGCAGCGGTGGCATTTCACCGGTCAAATAACGTTCAAGCGTTAGCCCCACTTCCTCACCAGGTCGTACCATACTACCCAGCACGCGGTCGTTGAAGCGCTTGGCACTGGCGGTGTAGAGTTGGTCTGACAACTTGACGTAGCCGACCTGGGGGGTCTGAATGATCGGTGTGAACTCTGAGCTGAGGTAATAATTAACGAACGCCTGTACCTCCGGCCGCTCCGCCGCTTTCTTGTTCACGTAGATGAACAGCGGGCGTGACAGCGGGATATAGGTGCCGTTGGCAATCGTCTCGAAACTCGGCTCGACACAGCCCTTGCCACCGTCGATAGCAATCGGCTTGACCTTACCCTGGTTTTCTACCACATAGGCGTAACCGAGATAACCAAGGGCATTAACGTCACCACTCACACCGGTAATCGTCACGTTGTCGTCTTCGGTGGCCTGGTAATCACCACGGCTTGCCTTGGCCTTGCCATTAATCGCCTCGGTGAAGTAGTCGAAGGTTCCGGAGTCCGTTCCGGCACCGAGCAAGACCAGTGGTCGGTCGGGGAAGCTATCGCGGATTTGCTTCCAATTCGTCACCACGCCCTGCGCCTCCGGTGCCCACATCTTCTTCAATTCGGCTACGGTCAGACAGGGCACCCAGTCATTCTTCGGGTTGACGATCACCGACAGACCGTCGTAAGCAACCGGCAATTCGATAAACTCGATACCATTCTTAGCGCAGGCCTCTTGCTCCTCCGGCCTGATGGGACGCGACGCATCTGAGATGTCGGTCTCGCCGTTGCAGAACTTCTTGAACCCACCGCCGGTACCGGAAATTCCGACGCTCACCCGCACATTAGGTGCTAACTTCGCGAACTCCTCGGCAGCCGCGGCTGTGATGGGATATACCGTTGATGAACCATCAACCAGAATATCACCCTGTAGTGAGGCATAGTCAGTAGTTGACGCAGCGGTCGGTGCTGGTGCAGCAGTTGGTGCTGGTGCCTTGGTCGGTGCTGGTGCAGCAGTTGGTGCTGGTGCCGTGGTCGGTGCTGGTGCCGTGGTCGGTGCTGGTGCGGCAGTTGGTTGTGCGGTTTGCTGTCCGCCACACGCTGCGATCACCGGCACGATTAGTGCCATCAACATGAGACCGTAGATCCATCGTTTTGCGTTTCGTACCATACCTGATTCTTCTCCTTTGGCTACTATCTGTAATGCTGCAAGCGTCCCTAAAGACCGGGGCAACTCGTTGCCCGGCTTACCACACTTCCTGGTGCGACACTCTAAGGGATGTCGTGAGTGACGCTTGCGACTATATGATACAAGGGTTGATTTAAGGAAGTATCATTGGATGATTAAGAAAATGTTAAATTGAGGTGAACATTCGCAGGATGAGCGTATTGGATACGACAACTCCGCATAACCGTCTCACGGTGTAACGGATGAAACCTGTCAATCATCAATCAATGGATGTACAATGGATGTAGGGGCATAGCAGCGCCATGCCCTGAAGCTCTTCGTGACCATTGTCGTGGATACCTGTAGGGGCGAAGCACCGCCTCGCCGTGAATCTCGTGAATCGCAGTGCATTCATCGCCGAGGTTCATCTGTTTGTGTGGTATGTGTTAGTTCGTGATAATCATCGGTAGATAGGCGCTATAAACTGTATCAACGACTAATACTTCTGCTTCACCAATTGCGCTGCCAGGACCACTTAGGGTAATTGTTAGCGAACCCAGATCAGCCACGTCGGTGATCGTCAATGTTACCCGTAATTGCTGACTGCTGAGCAATGTTGTCGAACGCGGTTGCCCGTTGATGAGGGCCTGCGTTGAACTGGTAAAATCCACCCCGTGCAAAAGCAGCGGTGGTGGTGGCTGATTACGAGCGATGAGCGGTGGATTGGCAATCAAGGGTACTTTTAATTCAAATGCCCCCAGATCACAGGCCTGAAGCTGTGGACGACTCATCCCCCGTTGGTCGGTCGTTGGGCAGCCACTGCCGGCGTCACGTGCCGGACTGTTGGCAGGAATAGCCATTGTCAGGGTTGGGCCACCATTGTTGTTTAATGGTTGGAGGAATGGATCGCGAAATTGACTATCACCGGTTTGAGTGGGAGCACTCTTGCCCGCAAAACAGGTGACATCGTTCCAGAAATTAGCGCTGGTGAGACGAGGGGGATATTGTAGACTGCGACCATCATGCGTTAGTTCACGCGAACAATGCTGCTGAATCCTCCAGCCATTACCACCGTTGTCGGCAGTATTGTAGGCAAAGAGACTGTTGCTGACACTGCCGTTTCCCGAATGGCTGATCGCACCACCGACCCAACCGGCATAATTCTCGGCAAATGTACTGGACTCAATAACAAACGGCTCAGGACGGTTGTTCAGCACGTAAAGCGCACCACCGTTGGCATTGATACCGGTTCCTTCTGCGCGATTAGCAACGAAGGTTGAATTGACAATGCGCAGACGAACCTGCTGCGGAAAGGCAATTGCTCCACCCGAACCATCTTCACGCGGGTTTGCATCGGCTCCTGGTGTACGCCGGGCTCGATTGGCGTGAAACAGACTGCCGCTGATCAATACCGAGGGATTGCCGGTACCGGTGCTAATCGCCGTACCACCGCCACCAATCGCCCCACCTTGCCCACGACTCCCGCCAACTACAGCGTTTGAAATAAATGAACTGTCAATGACCTCAAAACTACTACTGTCTTCATACAGATTCGCGTGAATGGCGCCACCGGAATTATAAGCCTGGTTATCCTGGAAGCGACAGCGGACGATACGTAAGGTTCGGTTTGCTCCACCGACCCCATCAGCCGAAATTGCACCGCCTAGACTGTCTTGGGGGCGGAAGCCGATTGCGGTGTTCCCCACGAATACACTATCTTCAACCAGCAGACTGCTTTGCAACAAATGGATTGCGCCACCGGCACCGTTGTTGGCGTGATTCCCCTCGAAGCGACTGTTAGTTACGATAACCGCCCCGCCCTGGCTGTAGATTGCACCACCGCCGTAATCGTAGGCGTCCTTTCCTGTCGGCACAGTCGTCAGTGTAGTTTGATTATCGCGAAAAATGACCCGATCAATAACGAGGGTGGGGGTGTAGGCGGGGTTGGCTGCTGCAAAATAGCTGCGGATTGCACCGCCGCTCCCTTTGAACGCCGATTGATCGGTGCCTCCTCCGCTGGCACGTCCACCGGTAATGGTAAGGTTACGTAACTCAAGTCGACTGGAACCGCTATTTCCGGTGGTGAAATGGTCGATAATCCGCCCGCCACCACCCTGAAGGGTAATCAGGCCCCCGCCATCAATAATCGTCTGGGCGGAGGTGATGATCAGGGGTGTCGGCAGCACAATCGTATGGGGGGCCGCACCACAGTTGAACGAAATCTCACCACCACCTGCGACTGCTGTGACGAGGGCTGTTGCCGTACAACTGGTTGGTGTGCCATCACCAACCACCTTTGTCTCTGCCCTGATAGGTGTTGCCGGCGCAAGGAACAAGGCAAAGATGAATAACAAACCCGTAAGACATCGCCAGCCTAGTTGATTCATAGCTTACCGTCATTTGCTGGTGAAACACGAATATGGTAGCGAAAGTACCGTTATCACTTCTGCGACCGATAACAGCCCTCTTTTCACTACTTCAACGCTTCGCGCAGGGTCGCCAGGGGTAATCCTGTCAGTGCTTCATCATCGCTACCGGCCAGACTCGTCCAGAGTACAATCGCATCGGGCGATAAGTGGTAGCGCTCATCGAGCTGGCCCAGTAACCAGCAGAGTGCCCGTATCTGAGCGTCGGTATCACCTATGCTGCTCGCCGTTGGCCATCCAACCGGTCGTTCAAGCGCGATCCCAATGCTGATCCGGTTCAGGTTGTAACGTATTCCACTGCCGATGGCGAAACCGGCATGCCAGGCCGCCCTGGTTTCATCAACCAGACGATAAATTCGTCCATCGAGTCCAATCAGGTAATGAGTGGTGAAGCGCGCATGAAAATCGGTCATCGCGGCGATGGTGTCTGTTACGGCGCCGGGAATTGCGTGCAGAACGACCATACTTACACGCTCGCCACCACGCTCACTGAAAGCCAGTGCTGGCGGCGTTATCTGAATGATGGTCATTTCACCATCAATAGGTGGTTGAGCGGTTGTTGTCAATCGGGTACCGGTTGTGACCGGTTCTGTCGGTATCGCTGCTCCTAACACCGGCATTCCGTGTTGTCGAGCCAGATCACTCAGTCGCTTTACCTCGCTCCATTTCGGTACCACATTGTAGAGAACGTCGAGCGCAAATGGTTGCAGAGCGTAGGTTGTCTGTTCGAGCGTGATCTGATAGCTGTTTGCCAGCGGAACACCGATAGCCCACTGCCGGGCCAGTTGATGAAACGCCCAATCAGGCCGATAGGTCGTCCCGGCCTGCTTGTAGGTCTCCGCCAGTAGTGCATCACGGAGTTTCACCGTTGCCGCATCGGTAGCTGTACCAATCTGACTCAACCGACGCACGTCTTTCCAATTGGGTACCAGGTTGTAGAGGGTATCAACCGCAAATGCCTGGTACGCATACTGCTTCCCATCAACCGTGATCTGCGCACTTTTGCCAACCGGTGGCCCTAATCGTTGCGCAACAGCATATTGATGAAAAGCCCAATCGGGACGGAACGGCGAACCACCGGCCTGATAGGTTGCCTCCAGAAGTGCCCGTCCTAGACCACCTGCTGGAATACTCCCACCAAGCAACTCACTGAGCGTCTTCACGTCACCCCAGTTAGGCACTTCACAGTAGAGTGTGTCGCGGGCAAACGGTTGATAGTTGTATTCTTTGCCGTCTACTTTCAGGCGTGCGCTGGGTCCCATTGGCATCCCAAGCTGATGTTCGAGGGCATAGACATGGAAGGCCCAATCGGCGTTGTACCCCTGACCATTCGTCTTATGTTTGTATCCCTCTTCGAGCAGCACTTCGATCAATCGTTCATCATCGGGTGTTGGGGTGCCAATCTGACCGGGAGGTACGACAGGCGGTGCCGTGTTGTTGAGATATGCTTCTACCTGTGACCAAACCCACTCTTTCGTGACTGCCCAGCCAGGACAGCTCTTCTGGTTGGTATAGTCGCGGTGAAACGAGATCAACTGTCGCGGAGGTATCTTCAGACGGCGCGAGAGTTCTCCCATCACGGCCAGCGAATGCTCCCACACCTTTCCCGATGGTAAGACCTTATCGAAATAGCCGACCATCTCCAGTCCGATAGAATACCAGCCCTGGGCAAGCGATCCATTGCCGGTGCCTGCGTGAATCCCGATCTGTGACATTGGCGTGGCCAGCCAGATACCATCGGGACCGGCGAAAATATGGGGACCTGCTGTCCAGCCTTTTCCGGCGTAAAATCGCTGAATCCCGCGCATAGTCGTTAAACCGCGCCATGAAGCCTCATCTGGCCGGTAGGTGTGGTGTAAGACCAGGCGGCTCGGTGCAAGTTTACCAAAATCATAGTTAGCGACGTAGTCTCGCCATTCGGTGACGGTCAGCATCCGGTTGATGAACGGTGGTGAACCCTCAGTAGGAAAGTCGGGCATAAGACAGCTCCTTCATTGCAAGTCGGTTGCTTGCGACAAGCGGTGTGAACGGATAATTGATGCAATCACCGATACCAGCAGCGTCACGACGATCACCGATAGCGAGACGGTGGTGGGGATGTGCAGACCATGACCACCGGAGAACCAGCCGGTAATGAGCGGCGTTAACATCTTGATACCAATGAACGACAGAATAATGGCCAGCCCGAAGCGCAGGTAGTAGAACGACTCCATCACGCCAGCCAGCAGAAAATAGAGTGAACGCAGACCAAGAATAGCGCATATGTTTGAGGTGTAGACGATAAATGGATCGTGGGTGATACCGAAAATGGCCGGAATAGAGTCAACGGCAAACAGAAGATCGGTACTTTCGACAATCAACAACACGAGGAGGAGCGGTGTTGCCTTAAAATGACCTTGCTCATGTACGAAGAAACGGTCGCCACGCATCTCAGTAGTTAGTGGCAGGACTCGTCGTGCTAGTCGCACTAAAAGATTTCGTTGCGGGTCGACTTCAGGCTCATCATCCTGAAAAATTAAGCGAATGCCGGTAACCAACAAAAAGAGACCAAACAGGTAGAGAATCCACTCAAATCGTTCAACTAATGCCGCTCCGAGCAAGATCATTGTTCCACGCATGATCAGAGCGCCTAAAATGCCCCAAAAGAGGATTCGGTGTTGATATTGCGGTGGAACGCGGAAGTAGCTAAATAGAAGCACAAACACAAAAATATTATCAACACTTAACGAATACTCAACCAGATAGCCGGTAAGAAAATTCAAACCATCTTCGGGGCCACGCCACCACCAGATCAGAGCGTTGAATGCCAATGACAACGTGATCCAGACGACTGTCCATAAGCCTGCTTCCCGAAGAGAAACTTTGTGCGAATGACGGTGGAAGACACCCAGATCAAGCGCTAAAACAAGAAATACGACTGCGTGAAAGCCAATCCAGGCCCAGATTGTCGGTTCCACAATGCCTCCAAACGATATAACCCTACCTCATGCCAGGTATGTCTGTCCCGGTTACGTACTTGTTGCTACACCTGACCAGTAAAGGACAGCGGACTGGATTGCATAACTCGGGATTAGTCGCCCGTTCATCCCTCGATCCGCTCTTCATCAATGATGCGTTGCGGAAAACAGATCCGCGCTCGTGTCCAGCCCGCTTCGACATCACGAGTCAAACTAAACGAGCCGTTCAGATCACCCTTGACAAGCGTTTCAATGATTTGTAAGCCTAGCCCACTGCTCTGTCGTGATGGTGGTGGCGGATGCCTCGGCCCATCATCACGTACCTCAACCACGACCTGCCCATGCTTTAATACTGCTTCAACTTCAATTCGACCACCTTCAATACCTAACCCGTGCGTCAAGGCATTGTCAACCAGCTCATTAATGACCAGCGCCAACACCGTTGCATCGCGTGAACCAATGCGCACCTCATCACCAAGAAAGGCGAAGTCGACCCGAATATCTGTCTCGAACAGGGTGCTTTGCACGCTCTCGATGACTTGACGAGCCACCGCACTGACAGTAGTGACACCAATATCGTCACGCGAGAGAAGGTTATGAATAGCCGCAATTGCCTGAATACGTGCAGCACTCTCACGGAGGGCTTTCGCACCAGGACTGGCCGGATCAAGCCGACGCAACTGCATAGCAAGCAGGGCGGCAATCGTTTGCAGGTTGTTGCGCACCCGATGGTGCATCTCTTGCAACAGTGCCGATTTGATCCGTAACGCACGTAGACTCTCTTCGTACAGACGTGCATTCTCGATAGCTATCGCAGCCTCATCGGCGAAGGTATTTAAGAGGCGTACCTGTTCGTAATCAAACAGATGCGGCTCACGGCGATAGAGACAAATACCACCGATGGTGCGGCCTCTGGCCCGCAACGGCATACAGAAGAGTGAATAAAAATTCTCTTCACGAGCGACTGCCGGTAGTTGTGGAAACCGTGCATCCTGATAGGCGTTCATCACGGCCAGGGGTCGGCCATCGCGTACTGTCTGAATAATCAGATCGCGTACCCCATCGCCTTCACCACCATAACTGGCAACCAGTTTCAGCTTGCCGTCTTCACCTACCTGAAAGATAGATGCGCGGTCAACCTTTGAGAGATCAACAGCCTTTTCAACGATCAAATTGAGCACATCCTGTAGACCAATTTGCTCGGCAATCGACTTCGATACCTGTTGCAAAGTCGTCAACTCACGTAGCTTCTGGTGTAACCGTTCATCGGTTTGCTGATACAGTTTGGCATTCGCAATAAAAAACGCCAGTTCGCCGGCTGCTGTCTCAACAAACGATATTTCTTCTTGGGTAAAATCGCGTGGTACGATTGTCTGCACGTTAATCACGCCTTGCAATTTATCGGCGCTAAATTGAAACCGCTCGGCAGAGAAGAGCACAATCGGTACTGCCAGCATCGAACGGAACAGCTCTTCACCGAGTTGTGGTTCCCGTTGGTAACGTGAGTCTTTGTGCACGTCGTGTACAGCTACAGGATAACCCAACTGCGCAGCCCAGCCGGTCACTCCTTCGCCGAGTCGGGCCACGACCTGACCAACCGCCGCTCGATTTAAGCCGTGCGTTGCCCGTAAGACCAGTTCATCACGGTGTTTGTCGTAGAGGTAAATCGAACAGGCCTCGACATTCATCACCTGGGCTACCGTCTCGGCAACTGTTTGCAATGATGAATCGAGGTCGAGGGTTGAATTGGCTGCCGAGATGATGCGGTGTAAACCATCGAGCTGGGTTGCCCGCGCCACTAGCCGGACTTCCCATTCGCGAGTGCGCTGCTCCTCTTGAGCGGCGCCGAAGGCCAGGAGTAACTCGCTCACGACGACCCCTTGTGCCATTGGGAGGTGGGCCGCAAGATGCAAACCCAACTCCGTTAGCACCTCAGCCGTTCCACCACAGATGTACCACTCTGTACCGATCTGACGGAGCAGGCTTAGCCGGATTGCAGGATCGGTGCGCTGCTCAAGGGCATCGATCAGCATACCAATCGATGGCATTGTCTCACGGATTGCCCCTATCAGATCGGGTGGTTGTGAGGTCAATACCTCATACATAGGCCGGGGCGTCACGTCCATAGATCACTCCCTATTGCAGGGTGGTGACGAGAGCAAGCGAATACCGTATTGCCGGTATCTTGGTCTCGGTTTCGTCGCTGCTCATTGCTTCCTTCTTCACTCAATTATATCCGCTCGCGCAAGTACATTTAGCGCCAACGAGTGAGAATTTCCTCACGCTGAAACACTCTCGCCGCTATCCAGATCAGACCAACAGTGAGGAGCAATAACAGTAGCGAGAAGTTCAGTCCCACGATGACATCAAGGACAAAAAGTCCCAACATCTGACCGAAAAAGAGCAACATAACCGGCACAATCAGCACACCAGCAATCTGCTGCGCACTGCGCGGATCGTTTACTCGGGAAGAGATCATAACCGTGAGCGCCACCGAAATTGCTGCCAGGAGTGGACTGGCGAAAATAAGCATAATCAACCAGCCAGGCTGGAAAACAAGCGTCGGCACCACCGGATCAACCACGACCAGCACCAGACCGATGGCGAAAATCGTGGCACAAAGCCATGTCAGTAGAATACCAGGAATGATTGCTGCCAGTACTTTTCCTACCAGTAACTCGCTCACCGTGATCGGTGCCGCTAACAATGGCTCAAGCGTTCGCCGATTCTTCTCGCCAACGATGCTGTATGAAGCCAGCACATTCGGAATAATCATCGGTAACAAGAGAAAGAGAACTGAAAACTGTCGTCCGAAGATGACCTGAGCCAGTGCTTCGAGCGACAGGTTTGCTAGCGTTGGATCAACCGCTGCCGCCGGAATGTCGGCTGTATCGGGATCACTGACGATCCCCATCGCAAAGATAAGCCCAAGCGTGAACAGCGGAAGGAGGAGTGGCGGCAACAACATCCCCGCCAGTAAACCGCGTGAACGTCGCAGTTCCAGCCACTCTTTGCCAATAATGACCTTGACCCGTTCCCAACGCACCATGCTGCACTCCTGCTCAGGTTTGTCGTCGTAAGCTCTCTGGTCGTAATGATCGTGGATGACGATTATTGTCATCGTTGACCCTTCGATTGTCCCCCTACTTGCCGATCGCTGACCCTTCTTGCATCAGCTCAAGATAGACGGTTTCAAGAGATGGTGTAAAGGGTTCAAGATAACGAATATCAGCGCCGGCGTTAACCAATGTTCGTACCAGCACCGGATTATCGTGTTCAGGATCGGTCAAACGAATAAATAACGTCTGTTCATCGGCGGTCACATCAATAACAAATGGTAATGCCTGCACAGTTGCCACCAGCGGCGCAGCCGGGCCGGCCAGCATGACTCGCACGCCACGACCAAACAGGCGAGTGCGGAGATTAGCCGGTGTATCGAGCGAAATCAGCCGTGTGCGAAATACCGCGATCAGATCGCACAGCTCATCGGCTTCGGCCAGATTGTGGGTCGTTAGGAAGATGGTACGGCCGCTTGCCCGCAACGACTTGATCAGATCGCGCACGGCCCGTGCTGCTGCCGGATCAAGACCAGAAGTCGGTTCATCGAGAAAGAGCACTGCCGGATCGTGTAGTAAGGCGCGCGCAATTGCCAGTTTCTGGCGCATACCCTTTGAAAATCCGCCAACCGGTTCGTTGCGCCGCTCCCAAAGCTCAAACAGACGCAAATAAAAGGTTGCACGCTCGGTTGCCTGATCGCGCGAAAGCCCATAAAGACGAGCAAAAAAGACCAGATTCTCTATCGCGCTGAGTGCATCGTAAAGACCGGGTGTTTCGGTCAAAATACCGGTATTCGCCCGTACCGCCTCAGCTTCGGTTTGGATGTCAAAACCAGCTACACGGGCGCTACCGGCAGAAGGTGCTATCAGGGCACACAGCATCCGCACGGTGGTCGTCTTACCGGCGCCGTTAGGGCCAAGAAAGCCAAAAATGGCACCGATTGGAATGCAGAGATCGAGCTGGTCTACTGCGATCACTGATCGAAAACGCCGACTGAGTTGGTGGCATTCGATTGCATTCATACATTCATACCCGAATCGGAGATCTCATCATCTGCTCATTGTACTACGCCGGGCAATATACCACCAGATGCGAGAAAATGATGCTATGATGAAACAGGCATGATCAAACTTAAATAGTGAACAGAAGCACATACTATTGCACGTGCACGTCATCGAATTCTCTATAATAGCGTGTGGGCAGACGATCAGTAAAGATGGAGGGCGTATGACGCAGCAAGATTTGGCCAGTCTGATCAGAAACATTCCCGACTTCCCCATCCCCGGTATTCAGTTTAAGGATATTACAACGCTTATCGGAAATGGCCCGGCGTTCAGTGAAGTGATTGACCGTCTGCACGAGCGTTACCGTGATCAGCATATTGATGCAGTAGTAGGAATTGAGTCGCGTGGCTTTATCTTCAGTGCCCCCCTTGCCTATCGGCTTGGTGTTGGCCTGGTGCCGATCCGAAAACCAGGAAAACTGCCAGCGGCAACGTATCAGATCGAATACCAGCTCGAGTACGGCACCAATCGACTTGAGATTCATCGCGATGCGTTTCAGCCAGGGGCACGGGTATTAGTTGTTGATGATCTGCTGGCAACCGGAGGTACCATTGCTGCGGCATGCGATTTAATCGAGATGGCTGGCGGGCGAGTTGCTGAACTGGCTTTCGTGATCGAGCTAACCTTCCTCAACGGCCGCGAGCGCTTGCGCGATCGCTCGGTCTTCTCGCTCATCCAGTTTTGAGGTTGATGGCGCTACGCCCGATGCAGGGGTAGGAGCAGACACATGCTCCTACCTGCTTTGGTTATCCAGTATGGTCAACATCTATCAGCACACGCCACGCACGAGGAGGGCTTTTCAGCGTCGTCGGCTTGTTCAACGACCGGTCAATACCGAAGAACACCATGCACTTAGCGCCTATCCGAATAATTGTCTCACAGTACAGCGGATGAAACCTGATAGATGTACGGCACAGCACCACTGCGCCCCAACCGAATCTTCTTCTGCGATAGGAATGTCGGTGAGGCGTTGCCTCGCCCCTCCTCGTGAATCGTATTACATCCATCGACGAGGTTCATCTGTCGTGAGGTGATGATAAATTCATTCGGATAGGTTTTTACTACCGAGGTGCCCTGGGTGCGCGGGCTTCCAGCCCGCAGGTAAGCTGCGCTGGCTGTGCGCGGATCGGTTTGTACTACCGAGGTGCCCTGGGTGCGCGGGCTTCCAGCCCGCAGGTGAGCTGCACTGGGTGCGCGGGCTTCCAGCCCGCAGGTAAGCTGCACTGGCTGCGCACGGATCGGTTTGTACTACCGAGGTGCCCTGGGTGCGCGGGCTTCCAGCCCGCAGGTGAGCTGCACTGGGTGCGCGGGCTTCCAGCCCATAGTGGGGGCGGGTTTCAAACCCGCCCCCACTATGGTGCTACTGATGCCCTGGGCGTGTAGGCTTCCAGCCCGCAGGTAAGCTGCGCTGGCTGTGCGCGGATCGGTTTGTACTACCGAGGTGCCCTGGGTGCGCGGGCTTCCAGCCCGCAGGTGAGCTGCACTGGGTGCGCGGGCTTCCAGCCCATAGTGGGGGCGGGTTTCAAACCCGCCCCCACCATGGTGCTACTGATGCCCTGGGCGTGCGGGCTTCCAGCCCGCAGGTGAGCTGCACTGGCTGTGTGCGGATCGGTTTGTACTACCGAGGTGCCCTGGGTGCGCGGGCTTCCAGCCCATAGTGGGGGCGGGTTTGACACCCGCCCCCACCATGGTGTTACTGAGGTGCCCTGGGCGTGCGGGCTTCCAGCCCGCAGGTGAGCTGCGCTGGCTGTGCGCGGATCGGTTTGTACTACCGAGGTGCCCTGGGTGCGCGGGCTTCCAGCCCGCAGGTGAGCTGCGCTGGCTGCGCGGGCTTCCAGCCCGCAGGTGAGCTGCACTGGCTGCGCGGGCTTCCAGCCCGTAGTGGGGGCGGGTTTCAAACCCGCCCCCACCATGGTGCTACTGATGCCCTGGGCGTGTAGGCTTCCAGCCCGCAGGTAAGCTGCACTGGCTGCGCACGGATCGGTTTGTACTACCGAGGTGCCCTGGGTGCGCGGGCTTCCAGCCCGCAGGTGAGCTGCACTGGCTGCGCGGGCTTCCAGCCCATAGTGGGGGCGGGTTTCAAACCCGCCCCCACTATGGTGCTACTGATGCCCTGGGCGTGTAGGCTTCCAGCCCGCAGGTAAGCTGCGCTGGCTGTGCGCGGATCGGTTTGTACTACCGAGGTGCCCTGGGTGCGCGGGCTTCCAGCCCGCAGGTGAGCTGCACTGGGTGCGCGGGCTTCCAGCCCATAGTGGGGGCGGGTTTCAAACCCGCCCCCACCATGGTGCTACTGATGCCCTGGGCGTGCGGGCTTCCAGCCCGCAGGTGAGCTGCACTGGCTGTGTGCGGATCGGTTTGTACTACCGAGGTGCCCTGGGTGCGCGGGCTTCCAGCCCATAGTGGGGGCGGGTTTGACACCCGCC
>Ga0272446_1002079_pt1 | contig 28004 bp, 22 predicted proteins | sample YNPCB0061_FD_194587 | JGI IMG/M metagenome (GOLD analysis project Ga0272446, IMG submission 194587) | Hot spring microbial mat communities from Yellowstone National Park, WY, United States - YNP-CB-006-1 | ecosystem: Environmental > Aquatic > Thermal springs > Hot (42-90C) > Sediment | place...
TTCACCGTACAATCAATAATGACACTTCTTACCGTTCACCAGATGCACAGTTCCCGTCTGAAGGTAAAGTCGAGATCTGGTTCCATTTCAACAACGATGCTTTGGTGGATCAGCAGATTACATTTATCAGTCATGGTACTCAGAAATATATGACCGAAATTCTATATCGGGGGATATACAGAAGCATGGCAGAAACATTCACCCCTCTTGAAGAAAAACCCTATTCCCCGTCGCTGTATTTTTATCTGACCAGAGAATCACCTGATGCCGCCGCAAAAGAAGGTGTGCAGATAAACATCAACAGGTCTATTACATTGCTGGGTGCAGAAAATGTCGAGCGGTTCACGATCAGACGCGGGTTTCCGTCAGGCGTAGCCGGCTATTCTGATAAAGATCCCGATATAACGGGATATATGCATGTCATTTATGTTGATCCAACAACAGCCCAGCCGTTACAGATTGAAAACTATTTCCTGCTGAAGGATGGGAGGAGCCGTCTGTATCAAGAAATCACCCAGATCGAAGCCGAACGGCTCTCCTCGCTTCCGGAAGATGTGCAATGGTACTTTGACAACTATAACCAACTGGATTGGTCCTCCTACATCAAGTGATGGAGTTCGAAATGAACAAGTTGACGAAGAGAATGTCCACGACACTGATGCTGGTAGTTTTACTGATTACAACCTTCACGATTGCTTATGCGGCAACGACATTCACCAGCCGTTTCGTATATAACGGCGATACTTATACGATGAAGCATATTTACATGCCGGGCACATCATCGTGGAATGCCTATGTGCGCAGCGAAGCGCCCCGGACGTTTTCCTATGTTGGTGGAAGCTATTGGTCACAGCGCAGAATTTGTGGAGGGCAAATCGTGAATTATCAAGACAATGGAGGCTGGGCGAATTACAACAATTCTGCCGCAAACTCTGCCGTCAAATGGTATTCCTATGCCACTGGCAGTTGTTCGAATGAACGTATGGGAATTTATGCATTGCACCAGTGGCAGGATTATGGCTGGCAAAACAAAATCAACAACGACTATACCACCAGCATGGCAAGACCGTAAAAGACAAAGAAGATGACAGGTGCCCCAATACTGGTTATCTTCTGTGTCGTTTTCCTCAAAAAATAGAGATGACCAAACTTGCCCGGCAATGGCTTATTTGCACTCTGTTGAACGTCATGCTGCTCATAGCTGCGGCGTGTACACCCGCACAAAAGGGAGAGAATAATGCAGCCACCCAAGTCAACCCCTCTTCAGGAGCATCAGAAGCATTCTCATCAAATATCATCGAAAAAACACCGGAGATTTATGCCTACGAGGGCGCTTTATCATCGAGCCAAATTCTCGAGAAAATATTCGCACCACAATGGAAAACCCTGTGGCTTACTGGTTATCTGGTAGATCAAAGCCAGGTTCTTGCCTACTATGTAAATGCCTGGCTGGGACGTGATGGACGCGGCTCTCTAGTTGTCTCCGAAGCCCTGGACAGGTTGGTCAAGCAACCCAATGCGCTCACGGCTCTACCTGTGGCTGAGGAACAACTCAGCGATGGGTTGCAAATTTCCAGCAGCGAAAGCACAGACTGGCTAAACGTCAAAGGTCAATGGACTTATCATCCTTTTGAGAAATCTGATCGTTTCATGTCCTTATTCTTTCCCTTAAATCTGCCACACGATGCTAATTGGCAAATCGCCGGTTCAAGCATCGTGGCAGGGCAGGAAACGGTAGTCTTGGAGGGAGATATTTTCCGGCTTTGGGTGGATGTGAGAACAGGCGTACTTCTGCGTCTCGAAGTTTTCAGCCAAAAACAACAGAATACACCATTTGTTTCTATTCAAGTCGAGGCAATCCAGTATGATCCCCGCCTCCCTGCTCGAACCATGCAGATTGTGCCTCATGCGGGACACGAGCCAAGCCTGGCTGAGCGACCCGCAGCCGGGATAATCAATCTCACAAAAAAGCCATTGAATTTTCATAAAATAACACGGGATGTTAACCACCCTCCTGCTGGCCTGATGGTTGATATTTACCAAGAGAACATCTTTCTGGGAACACTGGATTTGGGTTCAGCGGGTTTCTATTGTGACCGGGCGGCAGATTGGAATCACTTTGCGTTTCTCTATCAACCTCCGGGCAAATCGGCAACCGAACTCAGGTGGCTCAATTTGCAAACTATGGAAACGGTCAACACAGTTGAAGAAATACAAAGCCCCAGTACTCCAATCTGGTCTCCAACGCGACTGCAGTTGGCAGTGACAGGTTATCGAACAGGGGAAGATCCGGGGCTATGGAAGACCTTCCTCGTGAATATCCCCTCCGAGGAGATCGCCGAACTGGGACCGGGGAGTCTTGTGCCGCCCGCCTGGACCGACGATGGAAAGTATGTCTTTGGATTAGACCCCACCTATTCTAATCTGCTCCTATTCGATGCCGACACTCAAGAGCAGGTGTCTTCATGGGCATTTAATTCCGAGTACTGGCAGGTGGATGACCCCGCTGCTCCAATCGGAAACGATGAAATTAGAGATAAACTGCCGAGAAATGGTTTTGATTACCCCATGAAATGTGCGCTTCCTTAACATGACAGCACAAGCCTCAACGTTACGCCTGCCACATCGTTCAGCTTCGCTTCGGAACGATGTGGCAGGCAAATGTACGCTACATTGCCTGCGCTCGTTCTGCCATTTGTGAGCGCAGATCAGCCGTGTCCCGGTCAATGGTGAAGAGCGCGCCGAGATAGAAGAGGAAACACAAGCCCCACGCCACCATGCAGATGAGCAGAATGGCAGTCTTCAGGTCAATGGCGTCGGCAATGAGACCGGTGAGGATGGGCGCAAACGCCGCGCCGCCGTTCTCGATGAAGTACTCCACCGCCTGCGCCGTGGAGCGGACCTCCGGCACGGTCACGTCGTACACGGTGGCGATGACGTTGGCGGAGGAAAGCGGCATGAAGACGGCGGTCAGGCACATGAAGATGAAAAACTGTGTGCGGGCTTCAATGGGGGTGTTGAGCGCGAAGTAGATGAAAATTGCGCCAAGCAAAACCCCTGCGCTGGCGACCAGGATACGCCCCTTTTTGGTGCGCTTGAAGGCAAAATCGCCGAGCGCGCCGCCGATGAAGTATCCACTGGCGAGGATAAGGATGACCGGCGCCATCGTGAAGAGGATGCTGTTGGCGTCGTAGCCGCGCTCGCGTTCGAGGTAGGCGAAGAAGAAGTACGTGATCACATTCCACGGGAAGACCCCCGCAAAGCCCTGCAGAAAGATGAACCACATGGTGCGCTTGCGGAAAATCTGCCCCACCTCTGCCCACGAGAACTTGAAGGTCTGCATTTCTGCCATGTTCTCGAACTCGGGTTCGGCTTTTCCGCGCGGCATTTCTTTGATACCGAAAAAGATGAGCAAAGCGATCACCAAACCAAGCGAACCGGTGATGTAGAACACGCTCCGCCATCCGCCAATGGCAGGCGCGACCATGAGCGCCAAAATCATGCCCACCAGGTAACCGATGGGCTGCGCCAGCTGCAAAAGCCCGTACACTTTGCCGCGCAGGTTAGGACCGAAATAATCAGCCACCAGCGTGTACAAACCAGGGTAGGAAGAATCGTCAATGCCGGTCGAAGCGCGCGTGACGAGAAAAACCCCAAAGTTTCGGGCAAGCGCGTTCAGCCAGGTCGTCGAACCCCAAATAAACGAAGCCAGCGAAAGCAGTTTGGCGCGCGCAAAGTGGTCATACAAATAGCCCCAGATCGGATACAAAAGCGTGGCGACGATAAGCGCCCCCGAATTGACCAGCCCCCATTGGGTGTTGCTGATCCCAAAATCATCCGTAATCTGCACCTGCAGCGAGCCAATCATCAATTTGTCAGTTTGATGCAGGAGCATAAAGAAGAAAAACACAACAACAACAAACCAGCGGTAGCGTGAATGTTCTCTGGACATGGCGCCTCGGCTTTGGAGTGGATTTAGGATTGAAGGATTTTGGATTTGTCGCCGATTATACTGCTTCCCCCCGCTCCTCCGACATGATTTCCTGCGCCAGTTTTTTCAACTCTTCGGCATCTTCAACCTTCGCCGAGGCAAAATACTGCTCCAGCAGCTCCAACGGGCTCATACTGCTGACGATCTGCCCTTCGGGGATGCGCACCCGCGCCTCATTCTGCGGACGTTTGACCAGGTGAAATTCGAACGCATCTTTTGCATACTTGCGCAGCGCCGGCTCGTCAATCAACGGATCCAACTCTCTGGGATATTCGACCACCAGTTTGACAATTGCCTCAGACATATCTTTCGGCAAGGCATCTTTCAAGAACTCCGTCACGTTCTCGCCAGACCTGAGAACTGCCCGCCGCTCAATGAACGGACGCGTCCCCTCGATCTTTCTCCACTCAACCTTCGTCTCCCCGCGCGTGACCTCCGCGATGATGAAGAACTTGTCGTCTTTTGCCTCGCCGAAATCCACGCGTTCAATGGAACCGGGGTAAATCACAGGCGGATGACTGCCCTCATTCACATCCTGCGGCTTGTGAATATGACCCATCGCCACATAATCGAGCCGCTTGTCTTTCACCAGGGCAGTCGGCAAGACCAGGTCGCTGCCCAGCATAATCATCCGCTCTGCGCCAAACGTTGCCCCCTCGACGGAGGCATGGGCGGTGAGGATAAGGGGTAGAGTCGGATCGGCTTCTTCGATCCAGGCTGCGGCGAGGTCCGAGATGCGGGCTTCGAGGCTGGAAAAGATTTCGCTGGTATCGGCTGCGCTCATCTCAAGGCTGGCGATCAACCCCGAGCGCGCAATCCACGGCATGGCAATGACCTGCACCGGCACATCCCACAAGTCGGCAGGTTTCAAAAATTGCGGCTTATCCAGCACTTTGATGAACGGCACTTGTAAAGTGTCGAACTCCTGAATGGCGTGCGCCCGCCCGATGGCAGGTGAAAGGTCATGGTTGCCGACCAAAAGCAGGGTAGGGATTTTCGCCTGTGAGAGCCGCACGATGCGCTTGCCCCATTCACGCTGGAAGGTTGGAGCGGGAGAGCGGTCTTTGTAGGCGTCGCCCGCAAAGATGACCATATCCACGTGTTCGGCGATTGCCGCATTCACGATGGTATCCAGCGATTTGAGGAAATCGAGGACGCGCAACGGCAGCCCTGTCTGCGGGTCGTGGCGTCCGTAGTTTGCCATGTCGATGTGGGCGTCGGCAAAATGGAGTAGTTTCATGGGTGTCAGTCGGGTGGTTGGAGGAGGTGGGGGAGTTTACGGTTGAATTCCGAGGTCTTGAAGCGCCTGGATGGCAGGCAGCCAGTTGGGGTGCAGGCGAAGGGCTTCGCGGTAGTCGGCGATGGCGCCGGGGGTGTCGCCGATCATGTATTTTGCGCGACCACGCCAGTAGAGGCTTTCTTCGAGGGTTGGTTTGGCGATGGTTTCGGTGAGGGTCACATCCGCCAGGTTGATGACATCCAGGTAGCGCCCGCTGTAAAAGTATGCCCAATAGGGACCGGTCTGATACCACATCATGCGGTAGGGGCGCTGGACATCTTCTTTGCCGAGGGAGTTGTAGATGGCAAAGGCGCGGTCGTAGGCGGTGGCGGCGTCGGCATATTGTTGAAGGGCAACGTGACTGGTCCCTTTTGCGAACCAGGCAAAGAATTGTTCGATGCCGCTGGTGGTGAGGATGTATTCTTCTGCGCGGGTGAGGGCGGTCTGCGCCGCCTGCATCGGGTCGGCATACAGACCGAGTACCTGCATCAACTCGCTCTCGCGCTCTGGTTGGTACACGACGATGAAGAGGTTGTCGAAGGAGAGCCAGGCTTGCGGCGCCATGAACTCTTCATACTTGATGCGGAAGTTGGGACCATCGTTCCAGGTGTCTTGCACGATCACTTCGCCGCGCGCGTCATCGTAGCCGGTGACGAACTGGTAATGTCCCAGCCAGGCAACTTTGCCGGTGTAATCTTTTTCGTAGTATCCCTTTTCGGCAATGAAGGGAAAGCCGGCGGCAAGCAGGCGTTTCGCCAGTTCGATATCGCCGCCCAGGCGGTAAAGGGCGCGGAACTCGGTCTGGTCGTTGACAAAGTCCACCATTTCGTAGGGCATGACGTTGACGTCGGATTTGCCCTGCTGGATGAAGTCCAGTTTGGGGTCTTGAACGCCGGGTTTGATGGCTTTGGCGATCACGTCGCGGTTGCCATTCCAGCCGACGTAATTCAATGCCATGCTCAAATTGGCGGGACCGCAGTAGTTCCAGCGGTTTTTCTGGTCTTCGTAGCGGAAACCGGTCAGGTTGACAGAGGCAGGTAAAGGCGTAGAGGTGACCGTCGGGGAGGGGGTGGGACCCGCTGTGGGGGGGAGAGTGGGTGTGAGGGTGGGAAGAGGCGCTTGGGTCGCGAAGGTCTGGTTGAGCGGCTCGGTTTGCCCGGAGGGCTGAAAGACCGCTTCTTCTGGCGGTTTGATCAAATATTTGATGCCAGATTGCAGTCCTTCGATGCGCGGCATGAGACGCGAATACACGGGCGGCAGATAGAAAAGTATGACGCCCAACAGGAGGGCGATGGGGATAACCCATATTCGGTTAAAACGGCGGTTCATGCGGAGGATTATACTTGTTTGTGCCGCGACGAGATGAGAAGCAGGTGAAGATGTGGTTTAACTGCGCGGAATGCGGGGAGAGCGCGGCAGGAAAATGGTAAAGATGGTTCCCACGCCCACTTTGCTTTTGACTTCGATGCGGCCGTTGTGCCCCTGAATGATTTGTTTGCAAATGGATAGCCCAAGCCCTGTGCCGGAGGCTTTGCCTTCGTGTTCACGCACACGGTAGAACTTTTGGAAGAGGTGTGGGAGGGAATCTTCGGGGATGCCCATGCCGGTATCCTGCACGGCGACGGAGATTTCTGTCTCGGTGAAGTTGCCGGTGATGATGACCGAGCCGTTCGGGCGGTTGTATTTGATGGCGTTGCTCAACAGGTTGAGGAGTACCTGTTTGATTTTGTCCCGGTCGGCTTCCATCAGGGGCATGTCGCCGGGCACATCCACGCGAATCTGGATGTTCATTTCCTGCGCTTTGGTCATCATCACATCGCGCACTTCGTAGATCAGGTCTGCCGAACTGAAGCGCGTCTTGCGGAATTGTACGCGTCCCGATTCGAGGCGCGCCAGGTCGAGGAAGGAGGATGCCAGTGCGTTCAGGCGCAGGGTCTCGTTGTGAATGTTGTTGACGATCTGGTCGCGCTGCTCGCGCGACATTTCCGGGCGGAGCAGGAGGTAGGTGGCGGTGCTGAGCGAAGCCAGCGGCGTGCGCAGTTCATGGACGAATTCCGCAATCAGGTCCGATTGTTGGAACAGGCGTGCATTCTCGATAGCAACCGCCGCTTGCGCTCCCAACACGGTGAGCATGGATTCGTCCGGGTCGGTGAAGCGCCCGCGCTTTTTGTTGATGACTTCCAACACGCCCACCACTTTGTTCTTGGTAATCAGCGGAATGCCCAGCAGCGAGCGGGTGGCATAGCCCACGCTCTGTTCAATGTCGCTGAAAAAGCGTTTGTCTTTGTGGACGTCGTCAATGCGCACGGGCTGACGGTTGGTGACGATCCAGCCGGCGATGCTCTTGTCAAGCGGGACGATGAGCCCGCGCATGGTGGGTTCATCTATGTTGGTGGCAACTTGAAAGTAAAGTTGACGCGCGGTATCGTCGTAGAGCAGGATCGAGGCGGCTTCGGCGTGGGTGATGTCTGCCGAGGCGCGCACGATGTCGTTCAAGAGGGTATCGAGATCCAACGTGGACGCCAGATCGCGGGCGATTTCGATCAGGCGCAGGTAACTATCGAGGGTGCGGGTTTTTATCTCAGCCATGGAGCGCTCGTTTTGCAATTTCAGGGATGATTGAGGCGACATCATCCATGATGACGACATCGGCTCGAACGTTGATGTAGGTGGGTGAGTTATTGATGACAATCAGATGGGCGCCGCGGTCCACCGCCTGCATGGGGAGCCCCGCCACCGGCAATACTTCCAGCGAGGAACCGGCAACTACCATCAGGTTGCAATTGCGGACTTCTTTTTGCGCTTCGAACCACGCCGACTGCGGCAACTGTTCCCCAAACAGAATCACATCTGGTTTCAAGATGCCGCCGCAGTGCGGACAGAACGGGAGCAGCCCTTCTTCGACAAACCGATTCAAATACGCCGTAGTCTCGTACTTTCTATAACAACTGCTGCACGAGAGGGTTTGCAATGTGCCATGCAATTCGATGACATGCCGCGACCCCGCCTTCTGATGAAGCATGTCAATGTTTTGGGTGATGATTGCCCGCAGCATCCCAGCCTGTTCCAGTTCGGCAAGCGCCAGATGCGCCGCATTCGGCTGAGCATTGAAAATTTGCGATGCCAGCGGACGAAACCATTCGAAAAAGCGGTCAGGATGGGTGCGAAAGGTAGTGAGGGAGGCCACTTCCATCGGCTCATCGCGCGACCATAAACCTGTTCCCTCTGAACGAAAATCGGGAATTCCCGACGGTGTGGAGATACCTGCCCCGGTCAACACAACTGCACGACGGGCGCTGCGGAACAGTGCCGCCGCGTCATCGAGCGCAGTAGTGGTGACGCGAGGAAAGGGTTTCATCGAGGCAATGCCTCTCGCTCCACTATGAAATCCACCAGTTTGTCAACCTGTCGTGCCGTCAGGCTCTCTGGCTGGCAAAGAACCGCTGGGGTCTGTAACCGCGTGGCTTGCGTAAACAATTCCGGCGCGGGGGTCAGCGTGCCGATGAGTTCATACTCGAGTTTGTCCTGTACGATGCTGGAGGGCAGTTGCGTATCTGAGCGGATGCGGTTATTGAGCACCACGTTGATACTGCGCTTGTTGACCCCCAGCGAGGCGATGTCTTCGATCAACGCCCTGGTGTGGATGATGGTGTTCGGCACACCCTCCAGCAGGATCAGAATTTCATTGCACTTTGGGAGAATTTTAGTGGCAAACGGCTGAATGCCCACACCCAAATCGAGAACCACAAAGCGGGCAAGCCCGCTCAAACCGGCGACCAGGGCTTCGTAATTTGCCACCTGGCTGATGAGATGCATATCCCTGGGGCGGTCAGAGGCAAGCAAAAGGTCCAGCCCTGAGCCGTGATGGACCAGCACCTCGCGGATTTTGTCGTGCGTAATATCGCTCACCCGGTTCAGGCTGAGCAGGTCCACCAGTCCTTTTGTGGCAGTCACCCCCAATTCCAGCGCCAGCGTTCCCTGCCCGGGCAGCATTTCAGCAAGGATGACCTCGCTCTTGGTTTTATTCAACAACCCCGCCGCCAGGTTGACCGCCAGCGTGGTAATGCCCAGCCCGCCGCGTGCTCCCAAAACGCCAATTACATAGCCGCGCCCCTCTTCAGCGCTTTCTGCGGCGGCTTTTTTCTTTTTATCACCGGCGCGGGCAAGCAAGGTCTTCACGCGCGCCTGCAATTCGGAGGGATGGGTGGGTTTGGTCAGGTAATCATTCACCCCCGCTTCAAACCCAATGACTTTATCATCCAACTGCGATTTGGCAGTGAACATCAGGATGGGCGTCTCGGCTGTGGACGGATTCTGCCGTAAGCGCCGTGTGACCTCGTAACCGTCAATGTCGGGCATCATCACATCGAGCAGAATCAGATCCGGGTCCTCTTCGAACGCCTTCTCCAACCCCTGCTGACCGTTGGTCGCCGCGCTGATCTGGTATCCCTGGCGTTGAAGCATCAACCCCACCAGGCGCAGGGTGTCGAGGTCGTCGTCTACGATGAGGATTTTTTCAGCCATAAAGTGGTATCCTTCATTCAACAGTCTAGCATAAAGCCGCCATGAGGGCAAGACAAAGTACATTGCAAGTATGCTATAATGCTTTTTTGCAACAGGGAATTCCCTCTTTTGGGGATGAAAGGCTTCGACGGAAGAGGCTGGTCCCGGAATGCGAGCCGAGAGGCGCCGAACTCGTAAACTCAGCGCAAAAAATCAAGTGCCAACCGCACTCCCTACGCTGCTATGCCTCTCGCCGCGTAAGCGATGAGAGCCTAGCAGTCAACATCCACAGATGATGTTGCGTCCGCCGGCACCGTTCCCCGCCGGGTGACGGATCGGGCGAGACAAAGGCGGGGTGCCGCGCACCACGCCGCTACCTGCGCGAAAGACAAGCGGCTGGTCGCAGAGAGTTCTGGTCGGGCGAGACCTCTGCGATGACCAACCTCGACCGACTACGCTCGTAGATTTCCGAGGGTCGAATCTTTCGGACGCGGGTTCGATTCCCGCCATCTCCACTCACGTACTGCCGCAAGGCAGTACGTTTTGCTACCAAAGGATGCCATGAAAAAACTACTCGCCACCGGACTCCTCCTCCTGACCGCCGCCTGCCAGACGGCGACTCCCACCCCCACGCCATCCCTGCCCCCCACTGCAACCGCCACGCTTCTCCCCTCGCCACTACCTGCCACCTCCACCCCCGAACCGACGTTCACCCCCGCGCCTTTCCCCACCCCCTTCCCGCGCTTCTTCACACAGGAATTCGACTCCCCCCTCACAGGCTGGGACATCCTCCAGGCAGGCAGTGAGACCTCTCCAAACGTGAACGTGGAGGGCGGCGCGCTCCGCCTGCAAATGGATATTCCTTACGCTTGGCTCTACGCCATCTATAGCGCAGAGGAATACGCCGATGTGTACATCGAAGCGGAATACGTCAACAGCGCACTCACACCTGCCGCCGCCGGGCTGGTTTGCCGCTACACCCAAACGGATGGCTGGCTGGAATATAACGTTCTCACCGATGGAACCTACAACGTCCTCTACGGTAAATGGCTGGACAGCGGCATCGCAGATTACACCCCCATCCTCGACGGCACGACCACCGCCATCAAACAAAGCGGCGACATTCAGCAAATTGCTCTGACTTGCAGCGGCACAACCTTATACCTTTACCTCAACGGTAACATCATTCGCAGCGTCAATGTGGAAGGTTACAACCTGCCGCCCGGCAAAGCGGGGTTGACTGCCGCATCCTTCGAGAACGCTCCCGTCATTGCCGTCTTCAACTGGGTGACCATTCGCGAACCGTAGCGCCTTGGAATTGCTCTGTTGCAAACAATGGCAACATCTCAACATTATCAGTGCTGCCCTCTCCCCATCCCCTCTCCCAACTTTGGGAGAGGGCAAGGGGTGAGGGCAAAAGCAGGACGAGTATCCTTGCAATAGAGCATCTTGAAAAAGTCATCAGCATAAACCTTCCAACTGCTTAAGATTGGCTCTCTTGCCCATCTTCCAAATTGCCTAGAATGCGCTCTCTAGTGCTATTTCAACATGAGAGAGCATCAAGAACGTCCGCCTGGACTCGCTCTTTGGGAATATCGCCGGACGCCTCACAGAGAATGATAAGCGGAAAAAGCGTTTCCAATTCAATTTCTACACACCGTTAATAGTTTTCTTGCACTGTCTGGGTAATATGTGGACGTTGAATATCATGCAAGGAGATGAAACTATGGGAAAAATCATTGGCATTGACCTGGGCACCACCAACTCTGTTGTTGCTGTCATGGAAGGCGGACAGCCGACCGTCATCCCCACAGCGGAGGGCGGCAGACTCTGCCCCTCGGTGGTGGCGTTTAATAAAAACGGCGAACGGCTTGTCGGTCAGACGGCGAAGCGACAGGCAGTTATTAATTCTGAGAACACGATTTATTCTATCAAGCGCTTTATCGGTCGCCGTTACGAGGAAACCGAACAGGAGCGCAAGATGGTCCCCTATCAAGTCGTGAAGGGACCCGCTGACGATGTGCGCGTGAAAATCCCTGTCACCAACCGCGAATACTCTCCACAGGAGATCAGCGCGATGGTGCTGGCAAAGTTGAAAGCAGATGCCGAGGCATATCTCGGTCAGCCAGTCACACAGGCGGTTATTACTGTTCCCGCCTATTTCAACGACAGCCAGCGTCAGGCGACGAAGGACGCGGGGAAGATTGCCGGTCTTGAAGTGCTGCGTATCATCAACGAGCCGACGGCTTCCGCGCTTGCTTACGGTCTCGACAAAAAGAAAGATGAGACGATTCTGGTCTTCGACCTGGGCGGCGGTACGTTCGACGTCTCCATCCTGGAAGTCGGCGAAGGCGTGATCGAAGTCAAAGCCACGAACGGTGATACCCACCTCGGCGGCGACGACTGGGATCAGCGCATCGTCAACTGGGCGGCAGACGAGTTCAAGAAGGAGCAGGGCATTGACCTGCGCCAGGACCGCCAGGCATTACAGCGCCTGCGCGAGGCGGCGGAAAAAGCCAAGATTGAACTCTCGTCCGTCATGGAAACCGAAATCAACCTGCCTTACATCACTGCCGACGCCAGCGGACCAAAACACCTGCAATTGAAACTGACCCGCGCCAAATTCGAGCAGATGACCGAAGATCTGCTGGAGCGCTGCCGCAAACCGTTTGAAAACGCTCTGCGGGACGCTGGCTTGACCGCTGATCAACTCGATGAAGTGGTGCTGGTGGGCGGCTCTACCCGCATGCCCATGGTGCAGGATCTCGTCCGCAAACTGACCGGCGGCAAAGAGCCGAACAAGGGCGTCAACCCCGATGAGGTCGTGGCGATCGGCGCAGCCATTCAGGGCGGCGTGTTGGGCGGCGAGGTCAAAGACATCCTGCTGCTCGACGTCACCCCGCTCTCGCTGGGCGTCGAAACCCTCGGCGGCGTGATGACCAAGATGATCGAGCGCAACACCACCATCCCGGTCCGCAAGACCGAAATCTACTCCACCGCTGCCGACAATCAGACCGCTGTGGACATCCACGTTTTGCAGGGCGAACGCCCGATGGCAGCAGACAATATGTCGCTTGGGCGCTTCCGCCTGGATGGCATCCCACCGGCGCCGCGCGGTGTGCCTCAAATCGAAGTGACGTTCGACATTGACGCCAACGGCATCCTGCACGTCACCGCCAAAGATAAAGCCACCGGCAAAGAACAAAAAGTGACGATCACCGCTTCGACCAACCTGAGCAAGAGCGATATCGAGCGCATGGTCAACGAAGCGCGGCAGCACGAAGCCGAAGACCGTAAACGCCGCGAACTGATTGACGCCCGCAACACCGCCGACAGCCTGATTTATCAGACCGAAAAGGCGCTGCGCGATCTGGGCGATAAAGTCCCTTCGGCTGAACGTGGCGCAATCGAAACCAAGATCAATGACCTGAAATCTGCCATGCAGAGCGATGACACCAACCGCATCCGCAATGCAAGCGAACAGGTGCAACAGGCGCTGCATGCCCTGAGCCAGCAACTCTACGCGCAAGGGCAGCCACAGCCAGAAGGCGGACCCTCTACCCCTCCGCCCAGTGATGGCGATGTGATTGACGGCGAAGTGAAAGAATAATCAGCAGACTTCCGAAGTTGAAAATACTTCGGAAGTTTTTTTGTTCTTATTCCGCCACCGCCCAGCGATTTCTCCCCTGCTCTTTCGCCCGATAGAGCGCTTCATCGGCACGATGAAGCAACTCCTCCCACGTTTCCTGCCCGACTTTGAATTGAGCCACTCCAACGCTGATGGTTACCGAAGCAATATGCTCATTGACGTCAATGCGAAGTTTTCGGATTGCCTGGCAAAGACGCGAGGCTTGTTCCACCGCCGCTTGCATCTCGCTGTTTGGCAGGACAATCAAAAACTCCTCCCCGCCGTACCGTCCGATGGTATCAGGGTGGCGGATTTGAGTCCGCAAACGCGCGGCGACGCTCCGCAGCACCTGATCGCCGGCAGTATGACCGTAGGTATCGTTCACATTCTTGAAATGATCGAGATCGAGAATAGAAACCGAAAGCGGCGTTCCGTAGCGGTCTGAGCGGATGACCTCCTCCTGCAAAGTGGAAAGGATCTTGCGGCGGTTCGGCAGAAAGGTCAGCACGTCTGTATTTGCCAGTTCATGCGCCTGTGCCAGAATCGCACGCACCTCGATCTCGCGGATTTCCAGGCTTCGCTTTGTCTTCTCGTACTCCAACTCCAGCTTCTGAAAATCAGCAAGAAGTTTTCGATATTTCGCAGACAAGGAAGTTTCAGCGTGCACCTCGCCTCCCGAATTGACGTTCCAACATGTCCACCGAAAGGTGAATCATCGTAGGTCTTCCATGCGGGCAGGTACGCGGCGACTCGCAAGTTTCAAGATCAGCAAGCAAAGCGCGCTGCTCCTCGCTCGAAAGCGCCTGACCGCCTTTCACCGCCATCCGTTTGCAGACACGCGCCGCCAGCCTCGCTTCGACCTCGTTCTGCAAGGGCGTCTCATCCTCTTCGAAATCCTCCACCAATGCCCGCAACGCCGCTGACGGATCGCTGCCTGTAAACAAAATGGGCATTGCCTTCACCCGAAACGTATTCGGACCAAACTCTTCCACCTCAAAGCCAAAACGGCTGAGAACCGGCACCTGTTCCAACAGCAGCCTTGCCGCCTGCGGCGGCAGAGTCACCACTTCTGGATTCAACAATGCTTGAGAGGGAATACTCTTGCGGGCATATTGCGCCATGAGTTTTTCAAACAACACCCGTTCGTGCGCTGCATGCTGGTCAATGAGATACAACCCATCCGGTCCCTCCGCCACCAGATACGTCGCACCAACCTGACCGATGAGCCGCATGAGGGGGATATGTTCCGTCTGCGGAAGTTGGGGTGAAAGTTGGTAATTGGCGATTGGTAATTGATTAGTCGCAGACGGTATGCCAGCCGTTGAGACGCCGGAATCACCGTTTGCCAATAACTCCTCGTCATGAGCGATGCTCCAATCAATGCCAACACGCTCCGCCTGCTCCGAGGGCGCCGTTCTGGTCGTCCCCCACAGGCTGGGCGCCACGTTTGGAACCGGCGAATACGCCAGCAGCGCCTTTCGCGCCGACCTTTGCACAAAACTGAAGACCCGGTCCTGATCTCTAAAACGCACCTCAGCCTTGGCCGGATGCACATTCACATCCACATCGCGCGGGTTCATTTCGAGAAAGAGCGCCGTCAGCGGGTAGCGCCCCACCATGAGCAGGGTGTGATATGCCTGCAACAGCGCAGTGTTGAGCGCAACCTCCTGCACCCAGCGCCCGTTGATAAAGAAGGTAATCTCCTTGCGGTTCGAACGGGTCAACGAAGCGGGGCTGAGGAACCCTGTCAGGCGGTAATCATCCTCCTCCGCCGTCACTTCGAGCATCTGCTTTGCCACATCCACGCCGTAGAGCGCGGCAAGGATCGCGCGCCGGTCGCCGTCGCCCGCCGTTTGCAAAATGACATTCTTCCCCTCCGAAAGTTTGAAGCGCTTTTCCGGATACGCCAGCGCATAACGCGTCACCAGCGAGTCAATTGCCCGCCGTTCGGTCACATCGGTCTTCAAAAACTTCAGGCGCGCCGGCACGTTGTAAAACAGGTCTTCCACCCGTACGATAGTCCCTACCGCGGCGCCGACTTTGGCCGGCTTGCCTGCCAGTCCGGCCTCCACGCGAATCCGCGCGCCTTCCCTATCATTTTCCACCCGCGAGGTGATGGTCATCCGCGATACCGACCCAATCGAAGCCAGCGCCTCCCCTCGAAACCCAAGCGTCGAGATGGAAAAAAGGTCATCGGAGCGGACCAGTTTCGAGGTCGCATGACGCGAAACGGCGAGTTCAAGTTCATTCGAGGGAATGCCGCAGCCGTCGTCTGCCACTTCAATCAGTTTTCTCCCCGCTTCTTCAATGGTAATCGTAATCGTCCGCGCGCCGGCATCCAGCGAATTCTCCAGCAGTTCCTTCACCACTGAAGCAGGGCGCTCGATGACCTCGCCGGCGGCAATCTGCGAGGCAACTTCCGGAGAGAGCAAGCGGATGGGCATAGGGCGATTATAATCTCGCTATGCGATTTACAACGATTTTCTTTGACCTCGATGACACGCTCTACCCTGCTTCCAGCGGCTTGTGGCTCGCCATTAAAGAGCGCATGACCCGCTACATGATCGAGCGCATGGGGCTGCCTGCCGAGCAGGTGCCCGCGCTGCGCGAGCAATACTATAAAACCTACGGAACCACCCTGCGCGGCTTGCAAGCCCATCATCACATAGACACACAAGAGTACCTGGCTTATGTGCATGACCTGCCGCTGGAGCAGTATCTCACTCCCAACCCTCGTCAACGCGAAATCATCGCCTCGCTCCCGACCCGCAACCTGATCTTCACCAACGCCGACGTTCACCACGCCCGGCGCGTACTCGCCGTCCTGCAGCTGGATGACCTCTTCGAGACCATCATTGACGTAAACGCCGTCGCCCCCTACTGCAAGCCGATGCCCGAATCCTTCGCCATCGCCCAAGACCTTGCCGACGAACCCGACCCGCGCAAATGCGTGGTAATAGACGACCTGCCGCGCACCACCCGCGCCGCGCTGAACGTGGGCATGGCAAGCATCCTCTACGGCACTGAAGAACCCACTGCCGATGCCAGCGGCGTCTTCAAGGACTGGAATCACCTGCCCATCTTGCTGGGCGATTAATCAGGATGACCATTCTGTGGAGTAATAAAATGGAAAACGACCGCATACTGCTTGCCGCTTTGATCTTCATCCTGCTCATCGCCGGCGCCAACATCATCATGTATGCCATTGTGCGCGGATTCGCGCGCGGCGGCAACGCAAACTGGATGAACGCCCTGCGGAGATCGTTCGATAAGCCGCTGGAAGGCTCTGCAAACCAATCCATGGACGAATTGCGAAAGAAAGTGGAGGAATTGCGGGGAAATGATGAGAAAAAAGCGGAGTAACGGCGTTCTAACACGCCTCATACGAGAAAATTCATTATTCTCTAATCCCGCCATAGTATCGTTCATCAATGCTCGCTTACCCTGACCCTCAACTTACCGGAGGCATTTGTGAATAAAACAACCAAAACCATCCTTGGCATCTTCGCCGCCCTTATCCTGTTGACAGGTTCTTTCGCCGGCGGCTTTGTCACCCGGCATGTGCTGGGGCAAACCGGCATTTTCCCTGGCCTTACCGACAACCCGCCCACCAGTATCATCCTGCCGCCCACAGCCGCGCCCTCTCAAAACAGCCAGGCGCCTGCCACGCCGGCAAACCTTCAGAACCTTTTTGTTCCCTTCTGGGAAGCGTGGGACATCGTCCACAAACAATACGTGAATCAGCCTGTGGACGACACCCTGCTCATGCAGGGCGCCATCCGCGGCATGATGGAAGCGGTCGGCGATGACTACACCTACTACATGGACCCCAAGGTCTATGAACTCGAATCGTCCTCTCTCTCCGGGCAATATGAGGGCATCGGCGCTTATGTGGATACCCAGGGCGATTACCTGACCATCGTCAGCCCCATCGAAGGTTCACCCGCCGCCGCAGCCGGATTGCGCCCCGGCGACCAGATCATCGCCATTGACGGCGAAGATATGACCGGCGTCGCTCCCGAAGAAGCCCGCCAAAAAGTGCTGGGACCCGCCGGCACGACCGTTGTCCTCACTGTAGCGCGCGAAGGCGAACCCGAACCGTTGACCTTCACCATCGTCCGCGCCAGAATTACCGTCCCCAGCGTGACCGGTGAAATGCGCGAAGACGGCATTGCCTACATTGACATCAACTTCTTCGGCGACCGCACCACCAACGAATTGCGCGCCAAACTGGACGAATTGCTGGCACAAAACCCCAAAGGCATCATCCTGGATTTGCGCTTCAACCCCGGCGGGTATCTCGTCACCGCCGTCGAAGTGACCTCTGAGTTCCTTAATGAGGGCGTGGTCCTCATCGAACAATACAGCGACGGCACACGCGACACCTACAACGCCCTCGGCAACGGCAGAGCAACCGACATCCCCCTGGTCGTTCTCATCAATGAAGGCTCTGCTTCTGCCTCCGAAATCCTGGCGGGCGCCCTCCAGGATTACGGACGCGCCAAACTCGTGGGCGTGCAATCCTTCGGCAAAGGCTCTGTGCAGACCATCCAGCCGCTCTCCAACAATCAGGGCGCGGCACGGGTCACCATTGCCAAATGGCTCACCCCCAAGGAACGCGCCATTCAGGGCGTTGGTCTCACGCCCGATTACATCGTCGAAATGACCGATGCCGACTACGAAAACAAGCGCGACCCGCAACTGGATAAAGCCGTAGAAGTATTACTGGAAATGATTTCACAAAAATAACCCCACGGCTCCCCGTCACTCTGACGGGCAGAGCCGGGAAAGGAGAAAACCATGCTCTTCTTTGACCCAACCTACCTGATTTTCATGATCCCTGCCTTCATCCTGATGAGCATTACCTCCTGGTATGTGAGGTATGCCTACAACAAATGGAGCCAGGTGCGTGCAACCAGCGGTCTGACCGGCGCCCAAGCCGCCCAGCAACTGGTCTCACGCGCGGTCTATTCAGGCTTCGAGGGCGGCGCCGAACTGCGCAACGTCCGCGTGCTGGGCGTGGGCGGGCACCTCACCGACCACTACGACCCTCGCGACAAGACCCTCTACCTCTCGCCTGGTGTGGCAAATGTCCCCTCGGTGGCGGCAGTTGCCATCGCCGCGCATGAACTCGGTCACGCCATGCAAGACGCGGAGAATTACTTCCCGCTCCGCTTCCGCTCGGCGCTGGTTCCTCTGGTGAACATCGGCTCCAACCTGGGCTGGATCCTCATCATGGCAGGCTTGTTCCTGCGCTGGCTCGACCTCGCCTGGCTGGGCGTGCTCTTCTTTGCAGGCGGCGCAGTCTTCGCCCTCGCCACCCTGCCGGTGGAATTCAACGCCTCTGCCCGCGCCAAAGCCATGCTCACAGCGAGCGGCATCATCCGCACTGAGGAAGAGGCGCGCGGGGTCAACCAGGTGCTGAACGCCGCCGCGCTTACCTACGTCGCCGCCCTTGTCACCGCAGTCCTGCAAGTCCTCTACTATGTCTTCCTGCTTGGCGGCAGGCGCAGGAATTGACGGTCAGCAATATTGAAGCGCGCACTTCGGAAGTCTTTGCGCCTCACCCGGCGGAGACTTCCGAAGTCTTTTTTATGGGGGCGTCCGTGTATAATCCCCTCAACATGCGAAAATTTCTTTTCATCCTTGCGCTATTTTTGGGCGCAGTATTCCTTTACTCGAGTTTTGGAGAGATCGAAACGATTGTACAAACCCTCCAACGGGGAAACATCTGGTTTGTCCTGCTGGCTGTCCTCATTCAGTGCGCCTGGTTCCTGGTCTCTGGCATGACCTACCTTTCGCTCTACCGCCTGCTCGGCACAGACGGTAGTCTGTACGAATTTGTGCTCATGTCCACAGCCGCCAACTTCGTCAACACAATTGCCCCCAGCGCGGGCATGGGCGGCATGGCGGTTTTCATCAGCAATGCCAGCCGCAACGATCAAACCCCCGGCAAAGCGACCGTTGCCAGCATGGTCGTCCTCTTCCTCGATTACGTTGCTTTCCTCATTGTCCTGACACTGGGCTTGATTGTCCTCTTCCGCCGCAACGACCTCGACCCCAGCGAAATTGCCGCCTCCGCCATCATGTTTGCCATCGCCGCCGCCCTCGGCATTTTGCTCTACCTGGGATCGCGTTCCGCCAAGGCGCTTGGCAGCGCCCTGGCGTGGATGGCGCGCCTCGTCAACCGTATCGTACACCCCTTCATCCACCGCCCCTACCTGAGCGAAGCACGCGCCTATCAGTTCGCCAGCGAAATGGCGGCAGACCTGCAATCCCTGCCGGGGCGCCTGCATGGTCTCATCCAGCCCATGATGCTTTCCCTCCTGAATAAATCGCTCCTGATGGGCGTCCTGATAGCGGCATTTCTTGCATTTCAAGTTCCTTTCTCTGCCGGCACCATCATCGGCGGCTTTTCCATCTCCTACCTTTTCCTTGTCGTTTCCCCCACACCTTCGGGCATTGGCATTGTGGAGGGCATCATGCCCCTCGCCCTCTCCTCCCTGCGCGTGCCGTGGAGTCAGGCGGTTGTCATCACCCTCGCCTACCGCGGCATCACCTTCTGGTTTCCGCTGGCAGTGGGCGCTCTTGCACTCCGCATCCTCAACCGCCAAAAAACATAAAACTTCGTGGATAAAAAATGCCCCTTGCCTCTCTTCTGGACTTCTGGAAACGCGACCCCGCCACCGCCCCCAACATCGCCGCCTGGCAGACCCTTCCCCCGCGCCCCGCACAAACGCATCCCTTCCCCGACGATTTGCCTGCTCCACTCTCCCAAGCCTTAATCGCCGCCGGCATTCACTCCCTCTACTCCCACCAGCTCGAAGCCTGGATTCACACCCGCGCCGGCGAAAACATTCTCCTCTCCACCGGCACCGCATCCGGCAAAACCCTCGCCTACAACCTGCCGGTCATCGCCCAACTCATCACAAACCCCAATTCCCGCGCCCTCTACCTCTTCCCCACCAAAGCCCTCGCGCAAGACCAGTTGTCAGTTATCAATTATCAGTTATCAGTTTTGCGTTCACTGATCACTGGTCACTGGTCCACTGCCATTTACGACGGCGACACCCCCCAAAAAGACCGCCCCGCCATCCGTAAAAACGCACGCATCCTCCTCACCAACCCCGACATGCTCCACACCGGCATCCTGCCGCACCACACCAGCTGGCTGGACTTCTTCTCGAATCTCACATTCATTGTCATAGACGAAGCGCACACCTACCGCGGAGTCTTCGGCTCGCACGTCGCCAACGTCATCCGCAGGCTCAAACGTGTGGCAAACTTTTACGGAAGCGCCCCAAAATTCATTTTGGCTTCCGCCACCATCGGCAACCCAGCCGAACTCGCCGAAAGACTCATCGAAGAACCCGTCCGGCTGATTGACCACGACGGCTCCGCCCGCGGACCGCGTCACTTCCTCCTCTACAACCCGCCCCTCGTGGACGAAGCCCTCGGCTTGCGAAAAGCCTCTTTACTGGAAAGCGTGAGACTTGCACAAGAGCTGCTGACGCACAACGTGCAAACTATCGTTTTTGCGCGTTCACGCCGAAGCGTCGAAATCATCCTCACCTACCTCCAGCAATCCGAAACCGAAAACCGCCAAATCGTAAATCATAAATCTGAAATCAAAAATCCGATTCGCGGTTATCGCTCCGGCTACCTCCCTCACCAGCGCCGCGAAATCGAAAAAGGACTGCGCGATGGCACCGTCAAAATCGTCGTCGCCACCAACGCCCTCGAACTGGGCATAGACATCGGCGGGCTGGGCGCGGTAATCCTCGTCGGCTACCCGGGCACCGTCGCTTCAGCGAGACAGCAGGCGGGTCGGGCGGGACGCGGGCTCGAATCCGCTGTCAGCGTGCTGGTCGCATCCGCCCATCCCATTGACCAGTTCCTCGCCCACCATCCCGAATACTTCTTCGAGCGCTCCCCCGAACGGGCGCTCGTCAACCCCGACCATTTGCTCATCCTGCTCGAACACTTGCGCTGCGCCATGTTCGAACTGCCCTTCCAAAAAGGCGAGGGCTTCGGCGCACTGCCCGGCGAGATCATTGAGGAATATCTCCACTTTCTGCTTTCAAACAACGAGGCGCATTTTTCCAACGAAAAATATTTTTGGATGGCAGACCAGTACCCCGCTGCGAACATCTCGCTGCGCTCCGCCTCGCCGCAAAGCGTGGCGCTGCAAACGACCATAGACGACAGACCCTTGACCATCGGCACAGTGGACGGCGAAAGCGCCCCGTGGATGGTTCACCCCGGCGCCATCTACCTGCACGAAGCGGGGCAATACCTTGTCGAAGAGTTGAACCTTGCTGAAGGCATTGCGCGCCTCAAACCCACCGCCAGCGACTACTACACCGAACCGCTGCGGCAAACAACCGTCGAGGTCTTATCGGTTGCGGCAGAGACTCCCTCACCCCTATCCCCTCTCCCGGTGGGAGAGGGGCAAAGGGGTGAGGGCTGTGTCAAAGCCTGGGGCGAACTCCAGGTCACCACACAAGTGACCGGCTTCCGCAAACGGCGCTGGTACACCCAGGAAAACCTGGGCGAGGAACCGCTCGACCTGCCCCCCTCCGAACTGCAGACCACCGGCTACTGGCTGACCCTCACCGAAGAGACGGTGACGCATCTGCGCGACGCCGGAGCCTGGTCCAACGACCCGAACGACTACGGACCCGGCTGGAGCAAAATCCGCGAACGTGTTCGCGCGCGCGACGGGTACAAATGCCAGGTGTGCGGAACACCCGAATCGGTGCGCCAGCACGACGTTCATCACAAAATCCCCTTCCGCGCCTTCGCCTCGCGTGAGGAGGCAAACCGCCTCGAAAACCTCATCACGCTCTGTTCCTCCTGCCACAAAAAAGCCGAAGAAAACGTCCGCATTCGCAGCGGGCTGGCGGGGCTGGCATATGTGCTGGGCAACCTCGCCCCGCTTTTCCTGATGTGCGACGTCAGCGACCTGGGAACGCACATCGAACCGCTCGAAAACCAGACCTTCGGCGGACCGTCCGTCGTCCTGTACGATTCCATCCCGGCGGGCATTGGCTTCAGCGAAAAACTTTTCGAACTGCACAACGAACTCATCGCCCGCGCCCTCGAACTGGTAAGCGCCTGTCCCTGCGCAGACGGCTGTCCCTCGTGCGTCGGTCCTGGCGGCGAGAACGGCTACGGCGGCAAACAGGAAGCGCTGGCGATTCTCAAAGCCCTTCGAGAGGAAAAATACCAATGAAACGAAAATCCATTCAGGCATTCACTGCTTTTATTATTTTGCTCACCCTCGCCTGCAACGTGACCTTTACCTTTGGTGTCCCCACGCCAACCCTCGCGCCGCCCCCCGTCATCCCTAGCGCCACCGCTGCCCCTCTCAGCGCACAGTTGACGCTGGTCTCTGTGCCGTTCATCGAAACCAACCTGGGGGGCGAATTTCCGCAATATACCCTCACTGCATCCACCCCGCAACTCATCGGCAGTGACGACCCCCGTGTCGCAGCGTTGAACCAGCGGTTAAGCACACTCGTCCAAAAAGAGGTGGACTCCTGGCGGCAAAACTTCCAGCAGCTGCCGCTCACGCCCCTTTCCAGCGGCAGTTCACTCGAGGTAACTTACACCCTGCCCGGACAAAAAGGTGACCTGTGGAGTTTCAAATTCGACTTTTCCTTTTACTCCGACGGAGCGGCTCACCCCGGACTGTACAGCCTGACCCTCAATTACGACCTCGCCTCAGGACGTGAATTGGCGCTGGGCGATCTTTTCCTCCCCGCTTCGCATTACCTCGAAGCCATTTCGAAATATTGCATCGCAGAATTGAGCAAACAGCCGTTTTTCGACGAAGCATTCGCCACCGGCGCCGACCCGACCCCGGAAAATTATCGCAACTGGAACATCACGCCTGATGGATTGCTCATCACCTTTGACGAATATCAGGTTGCTCCCTACGCGGCAGGACCACAGACCGTCATTGTGCCCTATGGAGAAATCCGCCAGGTCATAGATGAGCAGGGACCGCTGGCATCCTTCTTGCCCTGAAACAAAAAGGGTAACTACCTACCTTGCTGTGATATTCCTGAAAACGAAGGTGGCAAAAAGCGTCCAAAACAGGATGTACAGGATGTTTAGGATGATATTTCACTGTATTTTGAAGTTTATCCTGCTTATCCTGTATATCCTGTTCGATATGGTAGGTAGTTACCAAAAAGGCAGGAATTACCCGTAAACGATATTCTCCAGTGGCGCTTGCCCGCGCATTAATTTACGTCAGTTCGGGATAAGCAGAACAACCGTCCCGAAGGTTTGGTTTTGCTGCCAAAATCTCGCTTTCTAAAACCTTCGGGACGTTTCTCACTCCTCCCTCATCCACCTTTTCACCGCCTGGTGCGGATGTTCATATTCTGCCATTGCATCCAGGAGTTTGTTTGGGTCAGAGTCGCAGAACAGGGTGTCGCGGTGTTCTTTGAAGATGAAGCCTTCCTGCACGGCATGGTCAATTGCCGCAAGCAGGGGAGCGTAATAATTTCTCACGTTCAACAAGCCGACCGGCTTCTCGTGCGCGCCGGTCTGCGCCCAGGTGACGGTTTCGAACAATTCATCGAACGTGCCAAAACCGCCGGGCAGGGCAATGTACCCATCGGCAAGTTCGTGCATGCGGGCTTTACGGGCATGCATATCGGGGGTAACATCCATGCGCGTGAGACCGTCATGTGCAAGGGACCTGGTATTCATGGAGGGGATGATGACACCGATTGCACTGCCGCCCGCCTCGAGCACACCATTTGCCACAGCGCCCATGAGCCCGGTCTTCCCGCCGCCGTAGATGAGTTGAATCCCTCTTTCAGCCAGGATTCTGCCCGTCGTGCGCGCGGCAGTCAGATAGTCTGGGTGAACCGCATCAGAAGATCCACAAAAAACGCAAATAGAGCGCATAGTGTCATCCCTTTCATCGTGAAGTCATGTGAATATTGTAACAGCCTCGTAAATAAACTCTAATCAATTTCCTACGTGGAGTTAAGCGCCTTTTTGGTAGAATCTTACCGAGTATTCAGGAGAAAATTATGGCAGGAATGGAACGTTTTACACAACGGGCAAGGCGTGTGCTAAGTATTGCACACCAGGAAGCCGAACGCTCCCGCAACAACAACATTGGCACCGAGCATCTTCTGCTGGGGCTGATGGAAGAGGAAGGCGGTGTGGCGGGGCGCGTGTTGCGCGAACTGGGCATGACCACTGACCGTGTAAGGGAGGTGATCCGCCGCGTCTCGATGCCATCCAGCGGATTTGACCCGAACCGGGTCGAACTTTCGACGGAAACCCAACAGGTGCTGGAACACGCTGTTGAAGAAGCGCGCAGGCTCGGGCATCATTATATCGGTACCGAACACATCCTGCTCGGGCTGGTGCGCGTGGAAGGCACAGCGATGGAAGTGCTGCGGCGGCTGGGCGTGACCGCCGAACAGATCCGCCGGCAAACCCGCCGCGTGCTGAACGAATCGGCATCCTCCGTGCCGGCGCCGGCCGGCGCATCTCCTCAGCGCGGCGCTCAGCCCGGGCAAAAAACTCCGCTGGTAGATCAACTCGCTATTGACCTGACCGCCAAAGCCGAAGAGAAGAAACTCGACCCGGTCATCGGGCGGCAGATGGAAATTGAGCGCGTCATTCAAATTCTGGCGCGCCGTACCAAGAATAACCCCGCCCTGATCGGCGAACCGGGCGTCGGTAAGACCGCCATTGTGGAAGGTCTCGCTCAGCGCATCGTGGACGGTGATGTGCCGGCGCCGCTGATGAACAAACGCCTTTTACAGCTTGACGTGGGTTCACTGGTGGCTGGCACAATGTACCGCGGTCAATTCGAGGAACGCCTCAAGCGTGTGATTGACGAGTTGAAGCAGTCGGGGGCGATTCTGTTCATTGACGAGGTGCATATGCTCGTCGGGGCAGGAGCCGCCGGTTCCTCGGTGGACGCGGCGAACATCCTCAAGCCAGCCTTGTCGCGCGGCGAACTGCAGGTCATTGGCGCAACCACCATGGATGAGTATCGCAAGTACATCGAATCTGATGCAGCGCTCGAACGCCGCTTCCAGCCGGTTCAGGTGGACGAACCCTCAGAGGACGAAACCATCGAGATCCTCAAGGGCATTCGCCCGGCGTATGAGGAGCATCACCATCTGGTCATCTCCGACGAGGCGCTCGAAGCCGCCGCTCACCTTTCATCGCGCTATGTGACCGAACGTTTCCTCCCCGATAAGGCAATAGACCTGATTGACGAATCCGCTTCGCGCGTGCGCATGTATAAAAGCCCCGCCGCCAAGCAGGCAAAAGACCTCTTCAGCCAGTTACGGCAGGCGCGCCAGAACCGCTCGCTGGCGCAGGAGGAAGGCAACATTGAAGACGTGCGCGAATGGGAAGAACGCGAAATCGAACTGAGCGAGCAGATTGAACGCATCCGCAGCGGGTGGGACCGTGCCACCAGCCCGGTGGTTTCTGCCGAGGATATTGCCGAGGTCGTTTCCATGTGGACGGGCGTGCCGCTGATGCAACTGGCGGAAGAAGAATCTCAGCGCCTGCTGAAGATGGAAGACGAATTGCGCAAGAGTATCATCGGGCAGGACGATGCCATTGTGGCAATCAGCCGCGCCGTGCGCCGCGCACGCGCCGGCTTGAAAGATCCGCGCCGCCCGATTGGCTCGTTTATGTTCCTCGGTCCAACCGGCGTGGGCAAGACCGAGTTGACCAAGGCGCTTGCCAAGTTCATGTTCGGCAGCGAGGACGCCGCCATTCAACTCGATATGTCTGAGTTCATGGAGCGTCACACGGCTTCGCGCCTGGTGGGCGCGCCTCCCGGTTATGTGGGTTACGAAGAGGCCGGTCAACTGACCGAAGCGCTGCGCCGCCGTCCCTACTCCATCGTGGTCTTCGACGAAATCGAAAAAGCTCACCCCGAAGTCCACAACATGCTTCTGCAAATTATGGAAGAGGGGCATCTCTCCGACGCCAAAGGACGCAAGGTGGATTTCCGCAACGCCATCATCGTCATGACATCCAACATCGGCGCAGACGTCATCAAGCGGCAATCTACGCTCGGGTTTGCGCTCAAACGCGATGAAGCCACCGAAGAACGCCTCTCCTACGAGGACATGCGCAAGAAGTTGAACGAATCGCTGAAGCGCGCTTTCCGCCCCGAATTCATCAACCGTCTGGATGCGACCGTCATCTTCCGCGCCCTCAACAAGGAAGACATTCAAAAGATCGTCTCGCTCGAACTCTCGAAGGTGGCTGAACGCCTCAAGGAACACAACCTGACGTTGACCGCCACCCCCGAAGCCCTCGCCGCCCTGGCAGAGTTGGGCTACGATGCAGATTTCGGCGCCCGTCCGCTGCGCCGAATCATCCAGCAGAAGGTGGAAGACCCGCTCTCCGACAAATTATTGAGCGGCGAATTCCAGCACGGCGACACAATCCTCGTAACGCTCGACCCCGATCAGGAGGTTATTCTGGAACGGGCGAGCGAAGGCGAAAAGGATAAAGAAGAAGCGCCAGCCGTGTAAGAAAAGCCGGTAATCACAGCAGGGACACAGGTAACTGTGTCCCTGATTTTTGTACACTCGAAAAGGAATGAAACGATGAATAACAATCTTCAAACCGCGACCCTGGCGGGGGGATGCTTTTGGTGCCTTGAAGCAGTTTTCGATGAAATCAAGGGAGTTCATTCGGTTGAGTCCGGTTACGCCGGCGGGTATGTGCCTGCCCCCACCTACCGCCAGGTCTGCAACGGCGATACGGGTCACGCCGAAGTGGTACAAATTCGCTTCGACCCGGACATCGTTTCCTACCGCGACCTGCTGAACGTGTTCTTCGCTATCCACGACCCCACCACCCTCAACCGTCAGGGAGCAGACGTGGGCACGCAGTACCGTTCCGCCATTTTCTATCACGACGAAGAGCAAAAGCGCACCGCTGAGGAACTCATCAAAGAGTTGAACGCGCAAAAAATCTGGGACGATCCCATCGTGACCGAAGTGACCCGATTCGACAAGTTCTACGCGGCGGAGGACTATCATCAGGAATACTTCGCCCGCAACCCTTACCAGCCCTACTGCATGGCTGTCGTCGCGCCGAAGGTGGCAAAGTTTCGCAAACATTTTCTCAACATGCTGAAAAAATCGCCAGCCTCAGTAGATCACGAAAACCTCGCGTAGTGTGCGCTCTCCCCTGGCACCGCCCGCCAGGGCAGGTGTAGCGCAAAACTGGCGTTAGAGAACGCCAATTACGCACTTTCGTGAAGTACTGAGCCTAACATTACAGCGCAAAGTCAATCAAATGGGTCAGGTCGACCCTGAACGAATATCGCGCCGCCACGTAGCGCAAGTCTCTGACTTGCGCGGACAAGCCATCGCCAGCGGATAATGAAAATTAACAAATAAGTACCGTAACCGCATAGCGCGGCTTCCAGCCGCAACCCAAAAATTCACTGCTCAAATGCGGAGGCAAAACCAGAAAAAGAGTTATTGCCTGCTCTCACCTTGCGCGCTTCTTCATCCCCATCCCCCCTGCCCCCCTTCCCCGCAGATGAACGTCTCTCTCCCGGAGAGGGTTATGCGGGGAAA
>Ga0272446_1002080_pt1 | contig 28001 bp, 28 predicted proteins | sample YNPCB0061_FD_194587 | JGI IMG/M metagenome (GOLD analysis project Ga0272446, IMG submission 194587) | Hot spring microbial mat communities from Yellowstone National Park, WY, United States - YNP-CB-006-1 | ecosystem: Environmental > Aquatic > Thermal springs > Hot (42-90C) > Sediment | place...
TCGCCGTCACCGGCGTTGAACGCGTCCCAGCCTTGGCCCGTTGCGGCGGCGACCGACGCGGACAGCAGCGCTGCCACGCCCAGAATGCGCGCCGCCCTGGCGCTTGAATGGATGGTTTTCATGATGTTGCTCCTTCGAAAGTCCGGTGCAAGCCGCAGACTCGCGTCCGCCGTCCGGGCGGTCGCCGCGGCAGTAAAACATGCCGGGCAACCGCGCGATGGGGCCTGCTGCACCGCCTGTCCTTCCTGCCCCATAACATGTTTATAGTCCGTATCGCCTCGAAACCATCGGCCTGGAGTCATAATCCGGACGGTCTATATCGAAAGCAGGGCGGGCGATCGACGGCGCGCTGCTGACGCGCCGCGCCCGTTGGGCTATAAACGAAAGGGACGACGGGCGCGTCTGGCGTCCGGTTCGTCGTGGCCGCGAAGAAAGGTGTCCGTATGCGGGTTCTCGTCGTCGTTTTCTGGCTTCTGCTCGCGCCGGGCGCGGTGGCGGCGGGCGTGCGCGACCCTGCGGCATTCGATCGCTGGGTGCTCAAGGTCCAGGTCGTGCGTAGCGACGGCATGCGCGAGCTGGGTTCGGCGGTGGTGATCGGCCCCGGCCGCCTCGTCACCAACTGTCACGTGGTGCGCAATGCCGTTCGCATCGAGGTGACGCGCGGCGACACCCGCTGGAACGCGAGCATGGACAGCGGCGACGAATACCGTGACCTGTGTTTCCTGAAGGTGCCGGATTATCCGGGAGCGCCGCCGCGGATGGCCGAGCCGGGTGACGCCAAGGTGAGCCTGCCGGTCGTCGCCGTCGGCTATTCGGGCGGCCGGTTCACCGTCAGCGAGGGTTACATCAAGGGCCTTTTCACGTGTGCCTGCGACGGCGGACGGGTCATCCAGACCTCGGCACGTTTCGATCCCGGCGCAAGCGGCGGCGGGCTGTTCGATACCGAGGGGCGCCTGCTCGGCATCCTCACCTTCAAGTCGGAGGCGGGCGGCGATTTCCACTTCGCAGTTCCCGTGGGCTGGATGAAGGCGCTGGGCCATACCCCGCGCGCGCTTTCGGGCAAGGGGACCTTCTGGGAGGACGCCACGCGCGACAGCGGCTATTTCATGGTGGCCTGTGACCTCGGCGCGCGCCAGGACTGGGACGGCCTGTACCGCCTGGCGCGCGACTGGGTGCGACAGGAGCCCGACAATCCGCAGGCGTGGATGGCGTGGGGGCGCTCCAATCTGCATCTGGGAAAGCCCGAGGAGGCGGCGCGCGGCTTCCAGAAAGTGCTCGACCTCGATTCCACCCATTCCGAGGCGTGGTGGGAACTGCAGAAACTGGAGATCGACCTCGGCCGGCCGCTGCTCGGCGGCTGACGCGCGAGCGGTCGGTGGCGCGCGTTACAATCGCGCGATGGAGATCTTTCGAGTCTTTCACCTGCAGTGCGCGCGTCGCCTGCCCAGGCTTCCGGCCTCGCATCCCTGCTCGCGCCAGCACGGCCACTCGTTCCGCGTCGAGGTCCACGTCGCCGGGGACGTCGATCCCGCACTCGGCTGGGTCGTCGACTTCGCCGACATCGACGCGGCGTGGGCGCCGGTGCACGCGGCGCTCGATCACCGCTCCCTGAACGACATTGCCGGGCTCGACAATCCCACCAGCGAGCGGATCGCCATCTGGCTGTGGGATGCGCTGCGCCCGCACCTGCCGGGCCTTTGCAAGGTGGTGGTGATGGAGACGCACGACGCCGGCTGCGTCTACCGCGGGGAGTAGGTTTGCCGCAACGCCTGCCGTCTTCCCTGTTGCCGCTCCTGCGCTGCCTGGCGGATGGCCGCTTCCATTCCGGTGAAGTGCTGGCCGAGCGCCTGGCGATGTCGCGTGCCAACGTCTGCAATCTCCTTCACCAGGCCGAATCGCTGGGCCTGGCCATCCATGCGCTGCGCGGACGGGGCTATCGGCTGGCGCACGCCGCGGACTGGCTGGATGCCGACCGGGTGCGCGGCGCGCTGGGGGCGCGCGCGGCGCACTTCACGCTGCGCATCGTCGACAGCGTCGATTCGACCAACCGCGCGCTCCTCGAAGCGGCCCAGCGCGGTGCGCCGGACGGCACGGTCCTCGCGGCCGAGCATCAGTTTGCCGGCCGCGGGCGGCGCGGGCGCGCGTGGCAGTCGGCGTTGGGTGGCAGTCTCGCGTTTTCGGTTTTGTGGCGCTTCGACGCCGGTATCGCCGCGCTGGGCGGGTTGAGCCTCGCCGCCGGGCTCGCCGTGGCGCGGGCCGTGAACCGCCACAGCCGCCATCGGGCCGGTCTCAAGTGGCCCAACGACGTGCTCGTCGGTCACCGCAAGCTGGCGGGCATCCTGGTCGAGGTGCAGGGCGACAGCGAAGGTCCGTCGCTCGCCGTCGTCGGCATCGGGCTCAACGTCCGGCTGCCGCCGGCGCAACGGGAGGCGATCGACCAGGCCGTCGTGGACCTCGCCGAAATGGGGGTGACGTGCGGGCGCAATACGCTGCTGGCCGCGTGCCTGGCGGAGCTTCACGACGTCGTCGTCCGCCTGCGGCGCGACGGGTTTCGCGCGCTGCGCGCGGAATGGGAGGCACACCACGCCCACGCCGGGGCGCCCGTCACACTGACCCTGCCCGATGCGCGTACCCTGCATGGCATCGCGGCCGGCGTCGACGAGCGGGGCGCTTTTCTCCTGACGGACGACAGCGGGGTGACGCGCGCGTTCCATGGGGGCGAAATCAGTTTGCGGCCGCGCCGGAGGCAGCCATGACCGCGCTGCTGCTCGATGTCGGCAACACGCGCGTGAAGTGGGCGATGGTCGACGGCGGGCGCTGGCTGGCACGCGGTGCCGCCCCGGTCGCGGCCTTGCCTGCCTGCCGCCGCATCTGGCAGCGGTATGCGCCGTTCGCCGCGTGCCACGGTGTCAACGTCGCCGGCGAGGCGGCCGCAGCGGCCGTGGCGGCGACCGGCTTGGCAGTGTGCTGGCAGCATGCGGCAGCGCATGCCTGCGGCGTCGTCAATCGCTATCGCGATCCCGCGCGCCTCGGCGCGGACCGCTGGGCAGCGCTGGTGGCCGCGCGGGCGCGCAGCCGCGTGGCGTGTCTGGTGGTCTCGGCGGGTACGGCGCTGACGGCGGATGCGCTGACCGCCGGCGGCGAATTTCTCGGTGGCGTGATCGTCCCGGGTCTCGCGACCATGCGTTGGGCGCTCGCGCAACGCACCGCCGCGGCCGGCGCGGATGTTGCAGCGGTGATGGATTTTCCGCGCGACACCGCGGCCGGCGTTGCCACCGGCAGCATGCTCGCGGCGGCGGGTGCGATCGATCGCATGCGCGCCCGGCTCGCGGATTACGCGGGCAGCACGCCGCCGGTGTTGCTGACCGGCGGTGATGCCGGGCGGCTCGCGCCGCACCTCACAGGCGCCGTCGAGGTCGTTCCCGATCTGGTGCTCGAAGGCGTGGCGTTGCTTGCGGGAGTGACGACATGCGCCTGAAGTGGGTCGTTGTCGCGCTGGTCCTCGCCAACCTGCTGGTCGCCGGGGCCTTTTTCCTTGCCGGACGGGAGCCGGGCAGCAACACGGTGATCGAGCCGCTGAACGCCGAGCGGGTCGCGATCCGTCCCCAGGCGCAGGCGCGCGCACCGCTGCCGGCCGCGGCGCGGCCCTCGCCCGCCGGCACCGCCTGTGTCGAGTGGCGCGGCCTTGCGCCCGCCGAATCGTTGCGTGTGCGCGAGGCGTTGAAGGCCTTGACGGAGGGGAACATCATGTCGTTTTCGGAAGTGCCCCTGGCGCTGCGCTACTGGGTGGTCATTCCGCCCCTGCCAAGCCGCGCGGCGGCCGCGGCAAAGCTCGCGGAACTGGCCGCGCTCGGCGTGGCCGATGCCTTCGTCGTCAAGGATGCGCCGTGGACCAACGCCATCTCGCTGGGGCTGTATGCCAGCGAGGACATGGCGCGGCGCCGGGTGCAGGAACTCGAGGACAAGGGCGTTCCCGGTGCACGCGTCGAGTCGCAGGCGAAGGCGGGGAGCGGCTACTACTTCATCGTGCGCAGCGACGACGCCAATGCGCTGAAGAGCCTCTACGCCCTGCAGCAGAACTACCCGGACAGCCAGCTCACGCGCATCGCCTGTCCGTGACGCTCAGCCGCGCGCGAGGGCGAAGCTGGCGACGATGCCGGCGAACACTGCTGCACCGAACCAGGTGTTGTGCAGGAAGGCGCGAAAACAGGCACGCGGGTCGCGGTCGCGGATCAGCCACAGGTGATAGAGCGCGATGCCCAGCGCCGCCGCGAGACCCGCGTCGTACGGCCAGCGGAGGTGCAGGCGCACGCCGGCCCAGGCCAACAGCGCCAGCGCGGCGAGATAGCAGAGCGCGATCGCCGCGATGTCGAAGCGGCCGAAGGTGATGGCCGATGTCTTGATGCCGATTTTGAGGTCGTCGGGGCGATCGACCATGGCGTATTCGGTGTCGTAGGCGATGGCCCAGAACACGTTGGCGGCGAGGAGGATCCAGGCCTCGACCGGAACCGTTCCCCATAGCGCCGCATAGCTCATCGGAATCCCGAAACCGAAGGCGATGCCGAGGTAGGCCTGCGGGATGGCGAGAAACCGCTTGGTGAAGGGATAGCTGGCGGCGAGGAACAGGGCGACGACCGACAGCTTCAGCACCAGCCGGTTGAGCGGCAGGATCAGCACGAACGCCGCCAGCGCGAGGGCGGCGGCGAGGAGAAGCGCCTCGCGCGGCGAGACGCGGCCGGCGGCGAGCGGGCGGTCGCGGGTGCGCGCGACGTGAGGGTCGAAATCGCGGTCGGCGTAATCGTTGATCACGCAGCCCGCCGAGCGCATCAGCACCACACCGAGCACGAAGATCCACAGGATCGGCCACTCCGGACGCCCGAGCGTGGCGAGCCACTGCGCCCACAGGGTCGGCCACAGCAGCAGCAGGATGCCGATCGGCTTGTCGAGCCGCATCAGTTTTTCGTATTCGGAGAGGCGTTCCTTGAGCGTCATAGGGATGCGATACGGGGCAGGAAGACTTCGGTGACCAGCAGCGCGCGGCCGTCGAGCGTAAACAGCGAGCGCCGCGCCCACAGGCGACGCGCGTCGACGTCGAGGTGGCGTTGCAGGATGCGGTACAGCGGGTGGCGGCGGTCGATCGACCGATAGCTGAGCGATTCGCGGCGGATCCGCGGGTTGGCGAACAGCGCCTCGCCGAGCGGGCGGCTGCCCAGGCGGGTGATGCCGTTCCACGCGCCGCGCAATCCACCGCGCGCAAGCACGCTGTGCGCGAACACGACTGCCTCGCCCTGGCAGCGCAGCAGCACTTCGCGCACGTAGGCACGCTCGGCGAACCCGGTGCCCAGGCGTGCGCGCTCGTCCGGCAGGGGCCGGCGCAGCCCGCGGGCGAGCGGGACGACGCGGAAATCCGCACAGCGCGCCTTGAGCCGGCGGGTGAGCGAGCCGCGGTCGGTGAGCCAGTGGCGAATCGGCCGCGCGACGCCGAACGGGTGGTCGATCCAGGGATGCAGGGGGTTGGACAAGCCGGGTTGCTCTGCGACGAAAAGCAGGATTATCCCGGAATCCGTTCAGGTCGTGGACAGCATCTCGCGCCGGCCGATCCAGCGCGCGAGGTGCGCATCGATCCGCTCCGGGCACGTCTCCAGCATGCGTCGCGCCAGATCGCGCGCCGCTTCGAGGAGCTCGACGTCGCGTTCGAGGTCGGCGAAACGCAGCATCGGCAGGCCGCTCTGGCGGCTGCCGACGAGTTCCCCCGGACCGCGCAGCAGCAGGTCCTGGCGCGCGATTTCGAAGCCGTCGCTGTGCTCGTAGATGACCTTCAGGCGGGCGCGGGCGAGTTCGGACAGCGGTGCCTGGTAGAGGAGCACGCACACCGATTCGCGGCTGCCGCGCCCGACCCGCCCGCGCAGCTGGTGCAGTTGTGCAAGGCCGAGACGTTCGGCGTGCTCGATGACCATGAGCGAGGCATTGGGTACGTCGACGCCGACCTCGATGACGCTGGTGGCGACCAGCAGATGAATGTCGCCCGCCTTGAACGCGGCCATGACGCGGTTCTTGTCGGCGGCTTTCATGCGCCCGTGGACGAGGCCGATGGCCAGTTCCGGCAACTGGCGGACGAGGGTGGCATGGGTGGCCTCGGCGGCGATGAGCTGACGCTTTTCCGATTCCTCGATCAGCGGGCACACCCAGTACGCCTGTCCCCCTGCCAGGCACGCTTCACGCACGCGCGCCAGGACCTCGTCGCGGCGGCCTTCGGAAACCAGCCGCGTCCTGACCGGCGTGCGTCCCGGCGGCAGGGCGTCGATGACCGAGACGTCGAGGTCGGCATAGAAACTCATCGCCAGGGTGCGCGGAATGGGCGTTGCGCTCATCATCAACTGGTGCGGCAGGACACCCTTGGCCATGAGCGCGAGGCGCTGGCCGACGCCAAAGCGATGCTGCTCGTCGACCACGGCCAGCGCGAGGCGGGCGAAACGCACGTCGTCCTGGAACAGGGCGTGGGTGCCGAAGACGAGATCGACGTCGCCCGCGGCGAGCGCGCCACAGACGGCCTTCTTGTCCGTGCGCGACAGGCTGCCGGCGAGCCACGCGCAGCGCACGCCGAGCGGCGCCAGGAGCGGCGCGAGCTTGGCGTAGTGCTGTTCGGCGAGGATCTCGGTCGGCGCCATGAAGGCTGCCTGCTGGCGGTTGTCGACCGCCTGCAGGCAGGCGAGCGCGGCGACCACCGTCTTGCCGCTGCCGACGTCCCCTTGCAGCAGCCGGCGCATCGGGTGCGTCTGGGCGAGGTCGGTGCGGATCTCGTTCCAGACACGGGTTTGCGCCGGGGTCAGCGCGAACGGCAGCGCGCGCAGGAAGGCGTCCGCCAGGCCCGTGCCGCCGGCGAGCGGCATGGCGCGCGCGGCAAGGCGGGCACGCCGCGCGCGGGCCAGCGAGAGTTGCTGGGCGAGCAGTTCGTCGCACGCAAGGCGCCGCCAGGCGGGGTGCAGACGCGATTCGAGCTCGGCCGGTGCCACATCCGGCGCCGGCTGATGCAGGGCGCGCAGCGCGGCGTCGAACGTCGGCAGGCCGAGCGCAGCGAGCCAGTCGGCGGGCAGCGTGTCGGGGATGGGTGCCTCGAGCGCACGCGCGATGAGCTTGCGCAGGGTGGTCTGCCCGAGCCCCGCGGTGGTGGGATAGACCGGCGTGAGGTGGTCGGGCAGCGGCGTGGCGGCGTCGGCGCGGGTAAAGCGCGGGTGCACCATTTCCGGGCCGAAGAACCCGCCGCGCGCTTCACCGCTGAAGCGGAACGTCTCGCCGCGGCGCAGGGTCTTGACATGGCCGGGGTAGAAGTTGAGGAAGCGGATCGACAACGCGCCGCTGCCGTCTTCGACGGTGAGCACGAAGCTGCGCCGCGGGCGGTCGATCACGTCGGCGCGGCGGATGGTCGCCTGCACCTGCGCGCTGTGCCCGGGGACGAGGTCGGCGATCGGCGTGATGCGGGTTTCGTCTTCCCAGCGCAGCGGCAGGTGCAGGATCAGGTCGCTCTCGGTGTGGATGCCGAGCCGCGCGAGGCGGGCGGCGAGCGCGGCGCTGACCGGGAACGAAAACGCCGGCGTTTCAGCCAAGCGTCAATCCACGACGAGGATCGCGTCGGCCTCCACCAACGCCCCGCGCGGCAAGGCGGCGACGCCCACTGCGGCGCGCGCCGGGTAGGGCGCGCTGAAGTATTGCGCCATGATTTCGTTGACCCGCGCAAAGTGGGCGAGATCGGTGAGGTAGACGTTGAGCTTGGCGGTGTCGGCGAGGCTCGCGCCGGCCGCGCGCGCCACCGCGGCGAGGTTCTTGAACACCTGGTGGATCTGCGCGTCGATCCCTTCGACGAGCGTCATGGCGACGGGATCGAGTCCGATCTGCCCGGAGAGGTACACGGTGTTGCCGCAGCGCACGGCTTGCGAATACGTGCCGATGGCGGCGGGGGCGTCTGGCGTCTGGATGATGCTGCGGCTCATGCTGGGCCTCGAAATGGACACGGGAATCTACTGGCTGGCGGCGCGGCCGTCCTTCTTGCCCTTGATGCGGAAGATGCGGACCACGTCTTCGAGACCGCGCAACGCGCGCATGACACGCGCCAGATGCATGCGGTTCTCGACCTGCAGGGTGAAATACAGCACGGTGTAGGGGCTGCCGTCCTCCTCTTCCATCGACACGTTGCCGATGTTGGAGCCCTGTCCGGAAATCGCCGCCGCCACCTTGGCGAGTACCCCGCGCCGGTTGCCGACCACGACCTTGATGCCGACGTCGAACAGGCGCCCCGGCTCGGCCTCCCATTCGACGTCGAGCCATTTGTCGGGGTCGGTCTGGTAGTTGCGCACCGCGGGGCAGTCGTGGGTGTGGATGATGAGGCCGCGGTCCTTGTGGATGAAGCCGAGGATGGGGTCGCCGGGGATGGGGTGGCAGCACTGCGCGAGTTCGACCGCAATGCCCTCGGTGCCGCGGATGACGATGGCGTTGGGGTGAGCGGACGTGCCCGCGCGCTCGCCCTGCATGTGCAGGAGCTGGTGCGCGACCACCAGCGGAAACTTGCGACCCAGGCCGATGGCGGCGAACAGTTCCTGTTTGCTGCGCACGCCGTTTTCCTTGACCAGCCGTTCCCATGCCAGGGCGTCGGCGGGCGGCGCCTCGGGGTTGAGGGCGGCCAGCGCCTTGGTGAACAGCCGCTCGCCGAGCGCGGCGGCCTCGTCGACGCGGGCGTTCTTGAGATAGTTGCGAATGTGCGAGCGCGCCTTGCCGGTGACGACGAAATTGAGCCACGCGGCGTTGGGCCGCGCGTTGGCCGCGGTGATGATCTCGACGTGATCGCCGTTTCGCAGCTGGGTGCGCAGCGGCATCAGTTCGTGGTTGATCTTGACCGCGACGCAATGGCGACCGACGTCGGTATGCACCGCAAAGGCGAAATCGACGGCGGTCGCGCCGCGCGGCAGCGCCATGATCCTGCCCTTGGGCGTGAACACATAGACTTCGTCGGGGAACAGGTCGACCTTGATGTGTTCCAGGAATTCCGGCGAATCGCCGTGATCCGCCTGGATTTCCAGCAGGGACTGCAGCCAGCGGTGGGTGCGCTGCTGGACGTCGTTCAGGGCCACGTCGGCGCTCTTGTACAGCCAGTGCGACGCCACGCCCGATTCGGCCATGCGGCTCATCTCGGGCGTGCGGATCTGCACTTCGATCGGCGTGCCGTTGGGGCCGAAGAGGATCGAGTGCAGGGACTGATAACCGTTGGCTTTGGGAATCGCGATGTAGTCCTTGAACTTGCCGGGGATCGGCTTGTAGAGGCCGTGCAGCGCCCCGAGCGCCAGGTAGCAGGTCGGCGTGTCCTTGACCTCGACCCTGAAGCCGTAGATGTCGAACACCTCCGAGAACGCGAGGTTCTTTTCCTGCATCTTGCGATAGATGCTGTACAGGTGCTTCTCGCGGCCGCTGACATTGGCCTCGATGCCGCTGGCGGCGAGTTTCTCCTGGATCGCCAGCTTGACTCTCGCGACCAGCTCGCGACGGTTGCCGCGCGCGGCCTTGACCGCCTTGGCGAGCACTTTGTAGCGGTTGGGGTGCAGGTAGCGGAAGCCCTGATCCTCCAGCTCCTGATAGACCTTGTGCAGGCCGAGCCGGTTGGCGATCGGCGCGTAGATTTCCAGCGTTTCGCGGGCGATGCGGCGGCGCTTGTCATCCGGCATCGCGCCCAGGGTGTTCATATTGTGCAGCCGGTCGGCGAGCTTGATGAGGATGACGCGCACGTCCTGCGCCATCGCCAGCAGCATCTTGCGGAAGTTCTCCGCCTGGGCGTGCTGTTCGGATTCGAACGACAGCTTGTCGAGCTTGGAGACGCCTTCGACCAGACGCGCCACCGGCGCGCCGAAGCGGGCGGCGATCTCGCTTGCGGTCGCCGGGGTGTCTTCGACCACGTCGTGGAGCAGCGCGGCCATCAGCGCCTGCGCGTCGAGATGCCAGGCGGCGAGAATGCCCGCGACGGCAAGCGGGTGGCAGATGTAAGGTTCCCCGCTCTTGCGGAACTGGCCTTCGTGCGCGCGGCGGCTGAATTCGAACGCGGCGCCGAGCGTTTCGACGTCGGCCGCCGGGAGATAGGAAAGACTTTGGCGCAGGGTGTCGAAGTCGCACACCGGCGCCGGTGCCGGCAGCGCCGTCAGGGACGTGCCGGTGGCCTCATGCGTGGCCGCGGTTGAGGACTTCAAGCCCCACCTTCCCGGCGGCGATTTCCTTCAGCGCCGTGACCACCGGCTTGTCCTTGCTCTCCACCATCGGCTGCGAGCCCTGCGCGAGCTGCCGGGCGCGATAGGTCGCGGCGAGCGCGAGCTCGAAGCGGTTGGGGATTTTTTCCAGACAGTCGTCGACCGTGATGCGGGCCATGGGATCTCCTTTTCAGTTGCGATGCGCGAGTGCGCGGAATTCTTCGAACAGGGCTGCGTGGCGTCGCAGTTGGCGCGCGGTGCAAAGCCGTGCGCTGCGGGTGATGGCGATGAGGTCGGCGAGCGCCACGTCGAAATCGTCGTTGACGATTATATAGTCGAACTCGCCGGCATGGCTGACGTCGTCCGCCGCTGCGGCAAGGCGCCCGGCGATGATGTCGGCGCTGTCCTGCCCGCGCCCGGCGAGCCGCGTGGCGAGCGCGTGGTAGGAGGGCGGCAGGATGAAGACGGAAACCGCGTCGGCGAAGTGCTGCCGGATCTGGCGCGCCCCCTGCCAGTCGATTTCCAGGAGGATATCGCGTCCGCTCTCCAGTTCGCGCGTGATCGCCGTTTTCGACGTGCCGTACCAGTTGCCATAGACCTCGGCGCTCTCCAGGAACTCGCCGCCGGCGAGCATGGCCTGGAAGCGTTCGCGGCTGACGAAATGGTAGTCACGGCCATCGACCTCGCCGGGACGCGGGGCACGCGTGGTGTACGACACCGACAGGCGGATCTGCGGGTCGGCCTTGAGGAGCGCCTTGACGAGGCTGGTCTTGCCCGCGCCCGACGGCGCGCTGACGATGAAGAGAATGCCCTGGCTGGAATTCATGTTGGGATCGCTGCGCTTGGGGAAAGCGCGGATTTTACTCCCGGCCGTCGCGGCTGTCGGCGCTATAATGCTCGCGCGCCGGCCCGGCGCTTTTTTTGCGCATTGCCATGACCGATCCCGCTTTGCTCGTCAGCGCCCTGATTCTCGGCATCGTCGAGGGGCTCACCGAATTCCTGCCGGTGTCCTCGACCGGCCATTTGATCCTCGTCGGGCAGTTGCTGCATTTCAACGACGAGCGCGGCAAGGTGTTCGAGATCGCCATCCAGCTGGCGGCGATCCTCGCAGTGGTGTGGGAGTATCGTGCGCGGCTTGGACACGCGCTTGTCAGCGTGACGTCGGAGCCGGCGTCGCGACGGCTCGCCGTCAACCTCGCGGTGGCGTTCCTGCCGGCCGCGGTGCTGGGGTTTCTGTTCATCAAGCAGATCAAGCACTATCTCTTCAACCCGATCGTCGTCGCGTCCGCACTCATCATCGGCGGCGTGCTGATCCTGTGGGCGGAGCGCCGCCGTCACGTGGTGCGCGCGGAAACGGTCGACGACATCGACGCCCGGTCGGCGCTGCTGGTCGGGTTCGCGCAGGCGCTGGCGATGATTCCGGGGACGTCGCGCTCCGGGGCGACCATCATCGGCGGCCTTCTCGTCGGCCTGTCACGCCGCGCGGCGACGGAGTTCTCGTTCTTTCTCGCCATCCCGACCATGTTCGCGGCGACGCTCTATGACGTCTACAAGCACCGCGAGCTGTTTTCCGCCGGCGACATCGGCCTTTTCGCGGTCGGCGGCGCGGCGTCGTTCATCAGCGCGCTCCTGGCGGTGCGCGGTCTGATCCGTTTCGTCAGCCGCCATGATTTCGCGGTGTTCGCCTGGTACCGCATCGTCTTCGGCATCCTCGTGCTGGCGACCGCCTACACCGGGCTCATCGACTGGTCGTCGGCTCACTGAGCGATTTTCGGCGGGTGCTTGTCGAGTTTTCTCTGCAGCGTGCGGCGGTGCATTTTCAGCGCCCGCGCGGTGGCCGAGATATTGCCGCCGTGCTCGTTCAGCACCTTCTGGATGTGTTCCCATTCGAGCCGGTCGACGGTCAGCGGCTGCGGCTGGATGTCGAGGTCGGGATTGGCTTCGTCACGCGCCAGCGCGGCGACGATGTCGGCCGCGCTCGCAGGTTTGGCCAGATACTGGCTCGCACCGAGCTTGATCGCCTCGACCGCGGTGGCGATGCTCGCATAACCGGTCAGAACCACGATGCGCGGCGGCCGCAGCAGGCCGGCGAGATGCGCAACGACCCGGAGCCCGGACTCGCCCGGCAGCTTGAGATCGACGATCGCATGGCTGGGGTCGAACGACTCGGCGACGCGCACCGCGGCGGAGTAGTCGCCGGCGTGCGCGCAGGCGAAACCCCGTTTCTCCATCGCCGTGGCGAGCGTGCCGGCAAATGCGGCATCGTCTTCGACGATCAGCAGACGACGGTTCATGGCAGCCTCCAGAATGATTCGGGCAGGCGCACGCGGACGACCGACCCGCCGCCCTCGCGCGCCATGAGGATCACCTCGCCGCCCAGTCGCTCGATGCTCGCGTGGCTGAGCCCGAGCCCGAGCCCCAGGCCGCGGCCCGGTTTGCCGGTGAAGAGCACGCGCCCGGCGAGGCGCCGGGCCTGCGGATCGAAGCCCGGGCCGCGGTCGGCGATGTCGATCGCAAGCCCCGTACCCGCGGCGGCCGCGCTGATGTCCACCGCCTGGGGCGAGGCGTCGGCAGCGTTGTTGAAAAGGTTGAGCAGGGCGGTGGCAAGCGCTTCGGGCGGGGCGCACGGCCGCGGCGCGATCGCCGACGCAACGTCGAGCGTGACGTGGACGTCGGGGCGCAGGATCTGCCAATCGTCGACCAGCGCGCCGAGCCATTCGCCGAACGGGCGCGCAAGGTCCGGTGCCGCGCGCGCGCGGCCGGCGAGCCGGTCGAGGATGCGCTTGCACGCGGTTGCCTGTTCGACGAGCCGCATCGCCGGTGGCGCGATGTCCGGGTCATTCGCGAATTCGTGCGCCAGCGCCTCCGCGGTCATGGCGATGGTGGCGAGCGGCGTGGCCAGTTCGTGCGCTGCGCCCGCGGCCTGCATGCCGAGCGCCAGCAGCCGCTCGTCGCGCAGGGTCTGCTCCCGCAGCCGGGCGAGTTGCCGCTCACGCTCGCGCAGGCTGGCGTTCATGCGGGTCACGAAGAAAGCGACCAGCGCCGCGCTGACGACGAAGTTGAACCACATTCCAGCGAGGTGCGCGGCAGTCGCGGTGGCGGCGTCGGCAAACGCGAGCGGCACGTGCCAGAAGAGGAGAACGAGGTAGTAGAGGCTGGCGATCGCCGCGGTCAGCCACACCCAGGGCGCGGCCAGGCTGATCGCGGCGACCACGACCGGCAGCAGCATCAGCGAGACGAAGGGATTGGTCACGCCGCCGCTGAAGAACACGAGCACGGCAAATGCGGTGAGATCGGTGAGGAGCTGGGCGAGCACCTCCGCCTGCGTGGCGGCAAAACCGCGCCGCAGGCGCCATGCCGTGAAGCCGACGAAAGCAGCGGAGAGCGCTAGCACCGCGAGCATCGGCCGCCAGGGAAGAACGATGCCCAGCCCCAGGACCAGCCAGGCAATGCCGATGGCCCAGCCGAGGATGAGCAGGATGCGGACCGCGAACAGGCGCCCGAGCAGGTCGTGAAGCGGCAGGGTGGACAACAGGGGCGATGCGGCCATCGCGGGATTCTATGCGCCGCATGCCGGCCTCACAACTTGATGTTCACCCCGGCGTAGATCGAGCGGCCGGGACCGGGAACGGCCGTTCCCCACTGCGGGTAATTCGGCAGCGCCGGATTGGTCATGGTCGTGCCCTGGCCCACGTAGGCGCCGCCCAGCGGCAGGAAGTACAGGCGGTCGAAGAGGTTTTCGACGCCGACGTCGATGCTGTAGCGCTTCGCTTCGTAACGGCCGCGCAGGTGGACAAGGCTGTAGCCGGCGGTCTCGACCTCGTTGCGGACCGCCGAGACGTCGGCCTTGCGCGCGACCAGTTCGCCTTCCAGCGTGGTGCGCCAGGGGCCGCTCGCGGCAATCAGCGAGACACGCGCGTTCAGGGGCATGATGTTGTAGAGATTGTCGCCGGTGTCGCGGTTTTCGCCGCGCGTGTAGCTCGCCAGAACGCGGGTGCTGATGTCGCCCAGGCGCGTGCCGCGCGCGAGCGTCGCGTGGCCTGAGAGATCCACGCCATAGAGCCGCGCCGACTGGTTCACGTAGCGGAGCACGGCAAACCGCTTGACGACCGGCGGCGCGCTCGGGGCGTTGGTTGCGGCATTCCACTGCACCGCATCGATGTAATCGGCAACGCGGGTGTAATAGGGCGTGGCCTTGAGCGCCCAGGCGCGATCCTGTGCATGCCAGTCGAAGGTGGCCGACAGCGTGTTGGCTTTCTCCTTCTTCAGATCCGGGTTGCCGACATAGCCGTTGCCGTCGCCGACGAAGTTGTTCATCAGCGCCGCCATCTGCCAGGTCGACCACGGATAGAGCTCGTAGAGGCTCGGCGCGCGCTCCTTGTGCGCGAAGCCGAGTTCGATGTCCAGGGTGGCGCTCGCCGTGGTTTTGGCGAGCAGGGTCAGGTCCCAGTTGTCGAAGCGGCGCTCGTGGCCACGCGCGTTGAAGGCGTCGGCGTCGCGCTTCTGATAGGACGCCATGCCGTTCGTGGTCGGATCGTATCCGCTCGCCGCGCCGGCATCGGTGGTCACGTGCTCATAGCGCAGCCCGGCGAGGGTCAGCCACTGCGGAGCGAGGCGCGCCTCCCATTCGCCGAACAGCGCCGCGCGATCGCGCTCGCCGTCGCGGATGTTCCAGAACGTCCCCGGCCACATACCGGCGCCGGAAGGCGGCCACCAGTCGTCGAGCCGGTAGCGGTTGAATTCGCCGCCGACGCGCAGGGTGTCGTCGCGCGTCACGGCAAGATCGGCCGCCAGCTTGGCGCCATCGGTCTTGCTGGCGGTATACATCGGCATTCCGGCAGCGCACGCCGGGCCGATCGGCGAGCAGGGCGTGCCGTCGAGCGCACCCCCGCCGCCGGACGCCGTGCCGTACCAGTAGCGCTTGTCCGCGCCGAAATCCATGAAATGATCGACCTTTTCGTGATAGACGCGCGCATCCAGCCTCCCCCAGGCAAAGCCGCCCTGGTAGTGGAGGTTGAGTTTCGTGCTCTCGTTGTCGAGCATGTCCATGCGCTGGTTCGGATAGAGCTGGTAGGGAAGGTCCTGGTAGCTGAGCTTCGCCTCGAACAGATGCGCGCCGCCCTTGAATGCGAGCCCGAGGGTGTGGTTGCGCGTCTCATAGGCGCTGGAGCCGACTTCGTCGCGCGGCAGCGTATGGCCCGCGCGGCCCGTGAAGGCGTAGGTCTTGAAGTCGCCGCCGGCGGTGTAATTGTCGGCTTCGGCGGTGGCGCCGGCGTACGCCAGGCTGAACGACTCGGTCGCATAGCCGGCGGCCAGATGGGCGCCGCGGGCGTTGCCATTGCTGCGGTAGAAGCCGCCGATTTCGCCCGCGACGACGCGCCCCTGGCCCGCACCGGCGAAGCGCAGCGGCGCCGATTCCACCGCGACGACCCCGCCGATCGCGTCGCCGCCGGCCGACACCGGCGCGATGCCCGCCCACACCGTGGCCGTGGCGAGCTGCGTCGGATCGACATACGACAGGGGCGTGTTCATGTGGTTCGGGCAGGCGGCGTAGAGATCCATGCCGTCGACCGACAGGCGCAGGCGTTCGTCGGCCAGCCCATGGATGACGGGCAGGCTGGAGACGCCGCCTGCGCCATAGACGGAAACGCCCGGAATGTCGAGCAGGAGGCGCGCGGTGTCGCTGGTCGCGGCGCGGCGCGCGGCGATGTCGTCGCCCGCAAGGCGGTCCGGTTCCAGCGCGTCGCTTTGCACCGTCACCGGCGTGAGCAGCACGGGATTCGTGTCGGCGGCGGCCGCCTGCAAAATGTCGAACAAGGCCATCGACAGGGCGAGAGTGAGGGGCTTACGCGAAAAGTTCATGGCGTGCGACGGAAAAAACGATCGGAGCGCACAGTCTAAGTACGCCGTTTGGTGGCGGGAATGTGGCAAATCGTCGCAGCGGCGCGCGTGCGACACTGTGTCGCAGGGCGATCGCGGGCCGTTTTGCTATGCTGGCGGGTGGATTGCGAAAATCCGTCCCGTTCGTCGGCAAGGCATTTCAGAGAAGGATTCGAGACATGAAACGTATGATCGTGGTTTGTTCCATCGGCGTCATGCCGTGGTCATTCGCCAGCGCGGCGAACATTTCCGTGACCAACGCCTGGGCGCGCGCGACCATGCCCGGGCAGCCGGTGTCGGCCGCGTACCTGGAGATCCGCTCCGACAGCGACGCGAAGCTCGTTGCGGCGAAGAGTCCGGTGATTCCGCGCGTCGAAGTGCACGAGATGTCGATGGCGGGCGGCGTGATGAAGATGCGCCAGGTCAAGGCCATTCCGCTGCCCAAGGGGGAGACGGTGAAGCTCGAGCCGGGCGGCTATCACATCATGTTGATGAACCTCAAGAAGCCGATCGCCGCAGGGGAGAAAATCCCGTTGACGCTGATCGTCGAGGCGGACGGCAAGCGCCAGGAAGTGAAGATCGAGGCCGAGGCGAAGTCACGCGAGGCGGCGCCGGACGGCATGCACGGCCACGACCATCACTGAGCGCGCACGCCGGCGATCGCGCCACGCCGGCGCAGGTCTTCCAGAAGCTGCGCCCCGGCTGCGTGCAGCCGCGCGGGGTCGGGATGGCGGCTTTCCGTCGCGAGCTGGGCGAGCGCGTCCCGGCCGCTCAGCGTGCCTGCTTCCAGAAGCGTGACGAGCCGCGCAGTGAACGCATTGATTTCGATGAAGCGGACGACGTCGTCGGCATCGCGGAAGACCAGCAGGAAGGTTTCGGCCGGCTGTATCCTGCGGCGCGGCGCGATGCGCTGTACCGGCCAGTCGTAGCGCAGATTGGCGAGCACGGGGTTGAGCAGTGGCACGCCGCCGAGTAGATCGCCGTCGGTGTTTACCGGGACCGCGGACGTGCGGTTGGAGACCGAGAGCACCAGCTCGATCCATTCATAGTGCGCGAGGGCCAGAAGCCACGGCGGATCGTCCGCTGCCGGTGTCCGTTCGTGCGCCAGGAAGTGCATGAATTCGTCCGGGATCTGCCGGAAGTAGGGCGTCTGGCAGCGATGCTCGCGGAAGAACGCGCGCACCAGCCGCGCCCAGCGGCGCTTGCCGAGCACGCGCCTGAGCACCGGAAAACACGCGAGCAGAAAGCCTTCCAGGTTGTTGTACAGGAGGTCCGTATAGACCTTCATGCGCCGCGCGGGCACACCGGGCGGGCGCGGGTTTGCGCGCGGATCGCGGATGTGGGCGGCGAACGCCTGCTGGTAGCGCTGGAATTCAGGACGCTTGGCGCCGGCGTTCATGGTTGCGGCAGGAGGCCTGGAGCGACGCAATGCGTTCGACTTCGTGCGTGAGCTCGGCAAGCGGCGGAATGTTGAAGTCGCGTTCCAAAAGCGTCGGCACGACGCCGTGGATGCGGTAGGTGTCCTCGAGCAGCGCCCACACCGGGTCGATCACGCTGGCACCGTGGGTGTCGATGACCAGGTCGTCCGCCTCCCGGTAGTGGCCCGCCACATGCAGGTAGACGATACGCTCGCCCGGCAGGGCGGCGATGAAATCGTGCGGATCGTAGCCGTGGTTCACGCTGTTGACGTAGACGTTGTTGACGTCCAGATGCAGATCGCAGTCGGCGGCGTCGAGGACCGCGCGCAGGAAGGTCAGCTCGTCCATTTCGGCGATTGGCGCCGGTGTGTAGTAGGACGCGTTTTCGACGGCGATGCGCCGGCCGAGGATGTCCTGCGTGCGACGGATGCGATTGGCGACGTGCTCGACCGCGTCCGCCGTGAACGGGATCGGCAGCAGGTCGTAGAGGTGGCCGCCATCGGAGCAGTACGACAGGTGCTCGGTGTAGAGCGTCATGCCGTGGCTGTCCATGAACTGGCGGATGCGCTCGAGGAGCATTTCATCGAGCGGCGACGGACCGCCGAGCGAGAGCGACAGGCCGTGGCAGACGAACGGGTAACGCTCGGTGAAGGCACGCAGTGCGCGGCCGGCTGCGCCGCCGAGGTCGATCCAGTTTTCCGGCGCGAGTTCGAAGAAATCGATGGCGGGCGGGACTGCGGCCTGCAACGCGGGAACGAGTTCGCGTCGAAAGCCGAGCCCCGCGCCGTGAAGGCGCGAGGCGTCCATCACGACATCACTTCATCGCACCGCACTTGCCATCGCCCATCTTGGCCTTGGCGCCGCCGCACTTCCCTTCCCCGGCCTTGGCCCCGCCGCACATGCCCTGCGGCATTTTGGCCATTTCGGCCTTGTCGAGCACGCCGTCCTTGTTGGTGTCGAGTTTGTCGAACATGGCCTCGTGTGCCTTGATGAATTCCTCTTTGCTGACTTTGCCGTCCTTGTTTTCGTCCATCATGGCCATGCCGCACATCGCGTGCGTGTCTTTGCGCATGGCAGCGCCGCACTTTCCGGCGCCGCATTTGCCGCTGCCCATCTTGCCGGCTTCTGCGACCTGGTAGCCGCGATCGAGCGGCTGCATGGCGAACGGGTTGTCGGCCGCCGTCGCCAACGGCGCGGCACCGAGCGAGGCGGCGAAGGCGCCACCCACCGCAGCCGAAACGATCGTGGTCTTGCTGGTTTTTCTGTTGCTCATGTCTGTCTCTCCTGGTGGAAATTGAACGACGAAAGGGCGCCGGACGGTTCCGGCGCGGGTATTGCGAAGACCCCGTGAGGGCTTCGGCAATCGGGCGAGGCGCGAAGCATATGGCGCGAACTCATTGGATCAGTCGGCAGAGGCTTTCGTTCCTGACAGGATGCATTACGGACGGCGGTGGCGACTGGATGCGGTGTGCGGGCACGGGACTTGAAATCGGCAAAGCGCCCCTCATATGGTGATCATCCGCAGCGAATGCTGCTTTTTGACGACGAAGGAGATGGAACATGGCAAATATTACCCGTTTTGACCCGTTCGAACTGGCTGCGGCCGATCCGTTCGACAACCTCTTCCGCGGCTTCTTCCGCCCGGTGCAGATCGAGAAGGAAGTTCCGCAAATGCGCATGGACGTGAAAGAGGACGACAAAGCCTATCACGTCCACGCGGAAATCCCGGGTGTCAACAAGGAAGACATCCAGGTGACCATCGACGGCAACACCGTGACGATCAGCGCCGAGACGAAGAAGGAAAGCGAACAGAAGGAAGGCGAGAAGGTGCTGCGCCGCGAGCGGTACTACGGCCGCGTCTCACGCAGCTTCGCGCTGGAAAGCGAAGTCGACGAAGCTTCGGCGAGCGCCAAGTACCAGGACGGCGTGCTGGAGCTGACGCTGCCCAAGAAAGCGGCGACCTCGGCCAAGCGGCTCACCGTCCAGTAACGGGGGCACTCCGCAAAGGCGGCGCTTCGCGCCGCCTTTTTTAATGCGTAAAATCGGCGCTGTCCAACGCTCCGGAAACGCCATGCCCGCATCCGCCTTCTCGCCGGCCGACAAAGCCAACATCCTTTCCGAGGCGCTGCCCTACATCCAGCGCTTCTACGACAAGACCATCGTCGTCAAGTACGGCGGCAACGCCATGACCGAGCCCCGCCTCATGGAGAGTTTCGCGCGCGACATCGTGCTCCTGAAGCTGGTCGGCATGAACCCGGTCGTGGTGCACGGCGGCGGCCCGCAGATCGCTTCGCTGCTGAAGAAGATCGGCAAGCAGAGCGATTTCATCCAGGGCATGCGCGTGACCGACGAGGAAACCCTCGACGTGGTGGAAATGGTGCTCGGCGGGCTCGTCAACCAGGATATCGTCACGCTCATCAACAAGCACGGCGGCCGCGCAGTGGGGCTTACGGGCAAGGACGGCAACTTCATCCACGCCAGGAAGATGCTCGTTCCCAGCGCCGAGGATGAGGGCAAGCTGGTCGACATCGGCCAGGTCGGCGAAATCGTCGCCATCGACCCGGAAATCATCGAGCTGCTCGATTCGCGCGACTTCATCCCGGTCGTCGCGCCCCTGGGCACCGACGCGGAAGGTAACGCCTACAACATCAATGCCGACGTCGCTGCCGGTCGACTTGCCGGCACCTTGCGCGCCGAAAAAGTGATCTTCATGACCAATACGCCTGGCGTGCTCGACAAGTCGGGGCAGCTCCTCACCGGCCTCACCCCGAAGGAAATCGACGCCCTGATCGCTGACGGCACCATCTCCGGCGGCATGCTGCCCAAGGTGGGTTACGCCATCGACGCGGTTCGCAATGGCGTCAAGGCCGCGCACATCATCGACGGCCGGGTCGACCACGCGCTGCTGCTCGAGGTCCTGACCAAGGACGGCGTCGGCACGCTCATCAAAGGCTTTTGAACGGGGCGACGCCGGCTATGCGCTACTGGCTGATGAAATCCGAGCCGTCCGAGTACAGTATCGACGACCTTGCGCGGGACGGCAGCGTGCCGTGGTTCGGCGTGCGCAACTACCAGGCGCGCAATTTCATGCGCGACCAGATGCAGCCCGGCGACAAGGTCCTGTTCTATCACTCGTCGTGCCCTGAACCCGGGATTGCCGGGCTGGCGGTGGTGGCGAGTCCGGCGTATCCGGATGCGACACAGTTCGACCCCGGCGGCAAGTATTTCGATCCCCGCGCGACGCCGGAGAATCCGCGCTGGTTCAACGTCGACGTGAAATTCGTCAGAAAGACACGGCTGATGCCGCTTTCCGAGATGCGCGCGTACCCCGAGCTCGCGCGGATGCGCATCCTGCAGCGCGGCAACCGGCTGTCGGTGACGCCGGTCGATCCGGACGAGTACGACTTCATCGTGCGCCACCTGTGAGCGTCGATCCGACGCTCATCGCTGCCTTCATCGCGCTGGGTGTCGTGGTCGGCTTCGTCGCCGGCCTGCTCGGTGTCGGCGGCGGCCTCATCATCGTTCCGGTACTGATCGCGCTCTTCCATGCGCGCGGCATCGCGCCCGGGTTCGAGCCGCAGCTCGCGCTCGGCACGTCGCTCGCCAGCATCCTGTTTACCGCCGCGTCCAGCGTCCGTGCGCACCATCGCCACGGCGCGGTCGACTGGACAGTGGTCAGGCGCATCGCCCCGGGTATCGTCGCCGGCACGCTCGGCGGCGCGCTGCTCGCCGCGCACGTTCCGGGGCGGGTGTTGACGCTGTTCTTCGTCGTTTTCCTGTTCTACGCGGCAACCCAGATGTGGCTCGACTTCAAGCCCGCGGCGCATCGCGTTCTCCCTGGCGGGGTGCAGACCAGCCTCGCCGGCGGGGTGATCGGGCTGGTGTCCAGTTGGGTCGGGATCGGCGGCGGCACGCTCTCGGTGCCCTACCTGCTGTGGCACAACGTCGGGTTGCACCGCGCGATCGCAACGTCCGCGGCGATCGGCTTTCCGATCGCCGCGGCGGGAACCGTCGGCTACGTGGCCGGCGGTTGGAACGTGTCCGGCCTGCCGGCCGAGCGACTTGGCTTTGTCTATCTTCCCGCGCTCGCCGGCATCGTCGCCGGCAGCGTCCTGACCGCGCCGCTCGGCGCGCGCACTGCGCACCGCTTGCCGGTGCGGCCACTGAAGCGGATCTTCGCCGTGCTCCTGTACGGCCTGGCGATTCGCATGCTGACGTCACTGTGAAAGGAACCCCGATGCCATTACGTGCCCTCGCCCTCATCCTGTGGCTTGCCAGCGTCCAGGCCCATGCCTTGGAACTCGCCGGTGTGACCGTCGAGCCGCGATCGCGCGTCGGCGGCGAGACGCTGGTGCTCAACGGCGCGGGGGTGCGCAGCATGTTTCTCTTCAAGGTCTATGTGGCCGCCTTGTATGTGCCGGCGCCGTCCGACCGGTTCGCGCAGATCGCCGACCAGCCGGGCGCCAAGCGGCTTCAGCTCACGCTGTTGCGTGACGTCGATGGCGAGCGGCTGCTCAACGGCATGCACGAGGGGTTGAGGAAGAATCTCGGCGCCCAGGAACAGGCTGCGCTCGCCGAATCCATCGAGCGTTTCAGCGCGATCCTGCGCAGCCTGGGCAACGGCCGCAAGGGCGATCGCATCGCGCTCGACTGGATCCCCGGCGAGGGAACCGTGGTGCGCATCAACGACGTGCCGCACGGCCCGCCGCTGGCGGGTGAGGCGTTCTACCGCGCGTTGTTGCGTATTTGGCTCGGCGACGCGCCCGCACAGCCAAGCCTCAAGGACGCGCTGCTCGGCCACAAAGGCTGAGCGGGCCGGCGAGGCGGCGTAATCTTTAACCCAGATTGTCCATTAGGACGCACGAAGATGGCGCGGCGGTTTGCGAGTGGATTCGCGCACGGGGGAGGAGCCAATAGCCGAGTCTATTGGCGACGAGCACGGGGGCGAAGACGCCGCAAAGCGACCGCCAGGGCGTGCGTAGGCCCGTAGGGCCGCCTAATGGACAATCTGGGTTTAACCGTTTCATGCTTGAGCCGGGCCGGTATCCGCGCTAGTCTTTGTTTATGGCCCGCGTGGGCCTAGCCGCCTTTCCCGCAACCGTCGTGAGGAGCAAGCCATGTCGCGCCTGCAAGCCGTCCGCAACACCCTGCAACCGCAGCAGAACCCGTACACCCAGCTCACCACCTACTTCGACGAGCACAACCAGATCGCCTGGGGCTATATGCATGCGGAACCGCGACCGTGTTTCACGCCGACGCTGCTACAGGAATTACGCGCATGGGGCGAGGCGCTGGTACGCCAGATCGACGATCCGGCGCGCCCGGATGTCAGGTATCTGGTGGTCGCGTCGTCGGTTGCCGGGATTTACAACCTCGGGGGTGATCTGGCGCTGTTCAAGTCCCGGATCGAAGGCGGCAACCGCGAGGAGTTGCTGCGCTATGCCATCGCCTGCATCGAGCCCCTGTACATGAACGCGGCGCATCTGAACCGGCCGAACGTCAAGTCGATCACGCTGGTGCAGGGCGATGCGCTGGGCGGCGGGTTCGAGTGCGCGCTGTCGGGCAACGTGCTGGTCGCCGAGCGCGGCTGCAAGATGGGCTTCCCGGAAATCCTCTTCAACCTGTTCCCCGGCATGGGTGCGCTGACGTTCCTGACGCGGCGCATCGGTGGTGCGCGGGCCGAGCAGCTCATTCTCTCCGGCAAGGTGTATCTCGCCGAGGAACTGCACGCGATGGGCGTGGTGGACGTGCTTGCCGAGCCCGGGGAAGGCGAGATCGCGGTGTACGAATACATCCGCCGCGAAGCGCGGGCACGCAATGGCGCGCTCGCGTTGCGGGCCGCGCGCGAGGCGACCGAGCCGATCCGCTATGACGATCTGCGGCGTATCACCGAGATCTGGGTGGATGCCGCGCTGCGGCTGGAAGCCAAGGATCTGCGCATGATGGAACGCCTGGTCGCGCGCCAGAACGGCAAGGGCGCCGCCGCGCCACAGGACACGCTAACCGCGGTCGGCGCGTAGCGCGCGGTCGACGTAGGCGGCGAGTGCGCCGAGCGCTTCCGCGAGCGCGGTGCGCACTGCCGCCAGGCGTTCGCGCGCGACCGGCGTCGCCATCTCGTAAGGTCGTATCCGTTCCGCGTCGGCGCAGGCGGCGGCCAGGCGCTGGGCGCCGAGGTCGCGCGCGCCGCCTTTGAGCATGTGCAGCTCGTCGTGCCATGCGGCGTAGTCGCCCGCCGCCAACGCCCGATCGGCGGCGTTGAGGTTGCGCTCGGCGTCGCTGCCGAAACTGTCGATCAATTCCTGGACGAAGGCCTGGCCGCCGCCCATCAGCGCGAGGTCGCCGAGAACGCTTTCGTCGAGCACGCCCGCCGTCGCCTGGGGCGGCGCCGGCGTGGCCTGCGGCGCGGCCTGGCCCGGCAGCAGGGTGGCGATCGCGGCGACGAGATCGCGGCTGCCCACCGGCTTGGTGAGGAATGCATCCGCGCCCGCCTCGCGGCAGGCGGCTTCGGCGTCGCTACGCGCATCGGCGGTCAGCATGAGGATGGGCAGATGGCCGCTCTCCATGAAGCGCCAGCGTTGCACCACCTCGGGTCCCGACAGTCCGGGCATGTGCATGTCGATGATGGCCAGGTCGAAGCGCTCGTCGGATTCGAGCAACGCGAGCGCCGCTTCGCCGTCGTGGGCGAGGACCGAATCGAACCCGGCGTGGTCGAGCAGACCGCGCAGCACGCGCTGGTTGACCGGATTGTCCTCGGCGACCAGGATGCGCGGCTTCTTCGCGCCGACCGGGGCCTGGAAGCGGTCGGCCAGCGAGACCACGTTTTGCGGCAGTTCGTGGCTCACCGCGGCGTGGATCGCATTGAAGAGCAGCGTGGGGTTGACGGGGGTTCCGAGCACCGACGCGAAGCCTTCGCGCAACAGGTGCGCGTCGCTCGCCGATGCGGCGGAATCGATCAGGATCACCGGCAGGCTGGCGAGCGCCGGGTCGTCGCGCAGGATGCGCACGAACGCCACGGCATCGCCCGGCAGGCAGGCGCGCTCGACCACGACCGCATCGACGGGCGCGCCGCCGTCCTGCGTGGCGAGCTCGGCGGCCAGGCGCGCGGTGTTCTTGACCACGACGGTCTGCCCGTCCCAGGTGCGGATGAGGTCCTGCAGGCGGGCGGCGAGGTCGCTGCCGGCGAGGATCGCGACCCGCATCGGCGTTTCGAACTGTTCCGGCCGTGCCTCGGCGGCCTTGCCCTGGAGGGCGAGGGGAATCTCGAACCAGAAGGTCGAGCCTTCGCCTTCGCGGCTCGCCAGCCCGATCTGTCCGTGCATGACGTCGACCAGCTGTTTGGCGATCGCCGTCCCCAGTCCCGTTCCGCCGTAACGGCGGGTGATCGATGCGTCCGCCTGCGTGAAGCTGTCGAAAACCTGCGGCTGCACGGCTTCCGGAATGCCGATCCCGGTATCGACGACCTCGAACCGCAGGCGGCGCGGATTGCCCTGTCCGACCGGGCGCACATAGACGTCGACGCGGCCGTGTTCGGTGAACTTGATGGCGTTGCCGATCAGGTTGATGAGCACCTGGCGGATGTGGCGCGCGTCGCCGTTGAGCAGAAAAGGCGTTTGCGGCGCGATGTGGGCGGCGAGCGCCAACCCTTTCTTGCTCGCCTGGGGTTCCAGCATGACGATGGTGCCGTTGACCAGGCGATGCAGGTCGAAATCCTCGGCCTCGGTGCTCAAACGGCCGGCCTCGATGCGTGAGATGTCGAGGACATCGTCGATGAGTTTCAGGAGCGTGTCCGCGGAACTGCGGATGATCTGCGCGTATTCCTTTTGATCCTTGTCGAGCCGGGTCTCGGCCAGCAGGTCGGCGACGCCGATCACGCCGTTCAACGGTGTGCGCAGTTCATGGCTCATGTTGGCGAGGAAACGGGACTTGGCGTGGCTGGCCTCGATGGCGCGCGCGGTCGCGTTGTGCAACTGGCGCAGCAGCGCAAGCGAATACATCGGCACGGCGATCAGGGTGATGAGCATGCCGAGAGCGAGGCCGGAATGCTGCTGCCAGAACGGATTGGTGGCGATCACGTAGCCGAAGCTCGCCACCGAGAGGACCATGGCGGCGAGGAGATAACGCACGCCATAGCGGAAGCCGTTGCCCAGCGTCACCCACAGATAAATCGCCGCGACTGGTGCCCCGCTCTCGCCGGAGAGCGACAGGACCACGGTCATCATCGCCACGTCGAGCACCATGCCGATGACGCGCCGCATGGGCGAAGCCTTGGGCTCGACGATGGCGCCCAGAAGCAGTGCGCCGGCGATCAGCAGAAAACCGACACCCAGCGGATGCGTGAGCGCCTTGATCGACGCGGCATGGGTCTGCCAGTCGAAGGCGAAGTACGCGTAAAAAACGCAGGCAATGACCACGCGGATGACCGCCTGCTGGAATTCGCTGTCCGGCCGCGAACGCACGCGTGCGACCAGGCGTCGCAGCGGTTCCGGCAGCCATTTTTCGCGGGTGTCGTTCATCGCCGTTCAGTCTTGCGGGTCGCCCAGTTCGCGCATGATCCGGGCGACGGCGTCGAGCCGTGTCTCGAACGCGTGCACGCAGTCGGGGTCGAAATGGCGCCCGCTCTCCGCCTTGACGAAATCCAGCGCCGCCTGGAACGACCAGGCTTTCTTGTACGGGCGCACCGAGGTCAGTGCGTCGAACACGTCGGCCACCGCGACGATGCGCGCGGGCAGGGGAATCTGGCTGCCCGCCAGTCCCTGCGGGTAGCCGGTGCCGTCGAATTTTTCGTGGTGGCCCAGGGCGATGACCGCGCCCATCTGCAGATAGCGCGAGGGGCTGCCGGCGAGGATCTCGTGGCCGATGGCGGCGTGCCGACGCATGATTTCGCGCTCTTCCGGGGTATGCCGGCCGGGCTTTTGCAGAATGTGGTCGGGAATGCCGATCTTACCGATGTCGTGCATGGGCGCGGCGGCTTCGATTTCGTCGCACTCCATGGCGGTGAGGCGCAGCGCCTCGGCGATCAGCCGGGCGTACTTGGCCATGCGCTGGATGTGGTTGCCGGTCCCCTGATCGCGATATTCACCAGCCTTGGCGAGCTTGAGCAGGGTTTCGTGTTCCCGCGCGCGGACCTCGCGGGTGGCCTGCAGGATCTGGTCTTCCAGCCATTGCGCGCGGTCGCTCAATAGCTTCTGGCTGCGGCGCAGCGCCAGCAGGTTGAGGCAGCGGGCCCGGCATTCCTGGGGATCGATCGGCCGGGTGAGAAAGTCGGTTGCGCCGGCTTCCAGCGCCTGGTAGCGGATCTGCCGGTCTTCGACCACGGTGACGATGATGAGCGGCACGTCGGCAAGGCGTCTTTCGCCACGAACCCGACGGGTGAATTCGACACCGTCCATGCCGGGCATGCGGTAATCGGTAATGATGAGGTCCGGCGTCGCGTCCTGCATGAACACGAGTGCTTCGGCCGGATCGGCGAAGCTGTCGATGACGATGCCGGGCTCCAGGGTTCGCGCCAGTCCTTCCAGCAGGTTGCGCGCCGTTGGGCGGTCGTCGACGATGACGATGCGCGCCGTCCTGCGCGGGACGCGGTCGGTCGGCTTGTCGTCCATCGCGTCGGGAGTGGGTACTGCCCAGAGCCGTTTGCCAGTCACAGGGCGTCCTCGCAACGAAAAATCAAAGCATAGTGTACAAACGTATCACAGTCATTAGCGGGCCGCAGGGCTATAACTTTAGTCATATACCGTGTCGATTGGAAAGAACATGAAACGCGCGCTCTTGATCTGGCTATGGCTTCTTGCCGCGGTGGGCGCGGCCGGGGCCCAGGACTTTGTACGCGAAAGGAAATGGGCCGACGAAATCGTCCCCGGCGTGGTGGTGGGCGATCCGGTCTATCTGGAGACGCCGCGCGGGCATCACAAGTTCCTCACGCTGTTCACGCCCGCCGACCCTGCGCGCGCGGTGATCGTGGTCCACGGGCTGGGGGTGCACCCCGACTGGGGGCTGGTCGGAACGCTGCGCAGCGCACTCGCCGACCGCGGGTACACGACCTTGTCGATCCAGATGCCGGTGCTGGCTGCCGACGCACGCGCCGAGGATTACCCGCGGACGTTTCCGCACGCGGCGCAACGCATCGCGGCCGCGGTCGCGTTCCTCAAGGCGCGTGGCTACAGCCGCATCGCGATCGTCTCGCACAGCATGGGTTCGCGCATGGCGCTCGCCTACCTGACGGGCAAACCCGATCCGGCGGTGCGCGCCTGGGCGAGTCTTGGCATCCCCATCGAGCGCTACCCGAGGCTTTCCGTTCCGATCCTCGACCTCATGGGCGAGAACGACTTGCCGGCCGTGGTGCGCGGCGCGCCGCGCCGTGCCGCGACGCTCGGCGCCCCCGGATCGAAGCAGGTCGTGATCGCGCACGCTGACCATTTCTTCACCGGGCACGAGGACGCAATGGTCGAGGCGGTGGCCGGCTTTCTGGACGCGACGCTGA
>Ga0272446_1002081_pt1 | contig 27999 bp, 19 predicted proteins | sample YNPCB0061_FD_194587 | JGI IMG/M metagenome (GOLD analysis project Ga0272446, IMG submission 194587) | Hot spring microbial mat communities from Yellowstone National Park, WY, United States - YNP-CB-006-1 | ecosystem: Environmental > Aquatic > Thermal springs > Hot (42-90C) > Sediment | place...
CAACCCGGCAGGTCTGGCGAGTAGGCAGAGCAGTTCCCGTTCGCTCTCTCGACAACGATCAGAAGACGATGCATCCCTATCGGTCGCCCTTCGTCGGCTTCGGCAACTGGGCCTATTCGAGAACGCTGTTGAGTGTGCCCGGCGCCAGATCATCGTTGGGCTGTCCAGCGATCATGACTCGACCCGGCTTGGTCGGATGCTTGTATAGCCGGTGACTGCCTCTCATGACCACCAGATGCCACCCGCCCTCCTCTGTCATTTGGACGGCCTCGCGGACCTTCATCGCCGGTGATTCCCACATCATGTGCTCGTGTCGGGGAACCTCTCAGAGCTTGCCTGCGCCACGGCTGAATGTCGAGGCGGTCCGCAAAGGTGGTCTCACCCCCGTTAGGCGGCGTGCCTCATCCTAGCCCGGATCGGCGAACCCGTCAAGCGGAACACGCGCTTGTTGTAGCTGCTCAGCGAAAACGTCCGGGTTCGTTGCTCAGGGAAAATGTCCGCATACTGATGGGTAGGGGGATCATCAACTTGAGCGACAAGCAGCAGCGCCGGGCGGGCCTCCGCTCTCGGCAGCCGCGGGCGGCGAGAGGACGGTGCGCCGTGCGTCCGCTCTTCCGCCCGAGACCTGAGGAGCGGCTTGCCCTCACGGCCCGTCTCTGCGGTATGGTAGGGGAGACCGCGCACGTGTCGCGGTTCGACCACCGTCGCCCATCACGCCCCAGGGAGAGCCCCATGCACGCCACCGCCCTGCTCGTCTGCTTCGCCCTGCTCTGGCTGGCCGGCTGCGCCGTCGCGCAGAACACCGCGGACACCTTCGTCGAGAACCGGCACCTCCGCGTCGGGGTGAACCTGAAGTGGGGCGGCGCCATCACCCACGTGTCGGTGCCGGGCGGCCCCAACATCATCAACTCCCACGACTTGGGGCGACAGATCCAGCAGTCCTACTACTCCGGCCCGCCCAACTACCAGCGCGAGGGCAAGCGCAAGAGCCCCGCCTGGGCCGGCTTCCCCTGGAACCCCATCCAGACGGGCGACGCCTTCCACAACGGTTCGAAGGTGCTGGAGCACTCCGTCAAGGACGGCGAGCTCACCGTCAAGACCGTTCCCATGCTCTGGCCTATGGACAACGACCCGGCCGAGTGCGTCATGGAGACCTGGGTGCGGCTCGACCCGAACGCACCGCGCTTCACCTACCGCGCGCGGCTGACGAACGCGCGCAGCGACAAGACGCAGTACCGCGCCAGCAGCCAGGAGGTCCCGGCGGTCTACGTCAACGGGCCATGGCATCGCCTGATGACCTATCTCGGCGACCGGCCGTTCACCGGCGCGGCGCTGACGGAAGTGCGCAACGACCACCGCGAGGGCTGGCCGTGGGTGAACTTCCTGCCGACGGAGGGCTGGGCGGCGCTCGTGAACGACCAGGGCTCCGGCATCGGGGTCATTGTGCCGCGGCCGATGGAGTTCCACGGCGGGTTCGCCGGACAGCGCGGCGTCGGTGGAGAGAAGGACGGGCCTACCGGTTACATGTCGCCGATCACGACGGAGATACTCGACCACAACATCGTCTACGAGTACACGTGCGCCTTCGTGGTGGGCACGCTCGACGAGATCCGGGCCGCGGCCCGCAGTCTTGCGCCGCAGGCGCTCCCCTCGTGGCGCTTCGACAGCGCGCGCCAGGGCTGGCACTACGAGGGCGGCCGCGACGCCGGCTGGCCGCTCGGAGGCCGGGGCCTGGCCGTGCGCGCCGACACGCCCGGCCGGACGGTGCGCGTCGTCGGGCCGCTCACGTTCTGGCGCGCCGAGGCCGCCCGCCGGCTTCGGCTGCTCGTCTCCGCGAAGGAGCCGGGCACGCTGCGCGTCTACTGGCGCGGGACGCCGCCCCCGGAAGCCAGCACGAGGCCCAGCGAGTGGGGCAAGTGGCGCGCAACCTGGTGGCAGGACGCCCGTTCCGTCGAGGCGGGACTCCCCGCGGGTCCTCGTCAGTGGGTCACCGTCACGCTCGCAGGTCGGCCAGGTTACGAAGGGGGCATCACCGGCCTGGCGATCGACGTACCGGATGGCACGGCGCTCCACGAGGTGCGCCTGCTGGAGCGGTAGGCGCGGCAGCCTACCTCATCGCGACGGTCGCCCGGAAGCGCAGCCTGGCCGGCGGGTTCTCCCACACGAGCGCCTCGCCGCCGGGCGCCACAGAGGGGTCGGGCGCCCGGCCCATGCCCGACGCCGCGGCGACCCGCGCGCCGTCCGGCAGCCGCACGTGCACCGTGAGCCGCGCCGGCTTGCGCTTCGGGTGGAGCGTCACCTCGCCCTCGACGACGCCCTCTGACCGGTCCCACCGCAGCGACCAGCTCACCGGACCCCACTCCGTCGCGGCGCCCGTGACGCCGATGCGTTCTCCGCTGCCCAGCCACTCGCGGTCGGCGCCGAGGGCCAGGTGCAGGCCGTCCGGGTGCTCGGTCACCATCATGTCGCGGAGCGTTCGAACGATGGTGATGGGCGTCCAGAGGTGCTGGCGGTCGCCCGTGCAGGTCGTCGTGCCGGCCTCCTGACCACGCTCCTCGCACCAGGTGACGAGCGGTGTGCCGTGGTTCAGCGTGGCGCGGAAGTAGCGGGCGGCCGCGTCGCCGTCGCCCCTGCGCAGGTGGGCCTCCGCCAGGTTGTCGAGGGTGATGGCGACCCACATGCCGTCGGCCAGCCAGCCCGTATGTATCGGTATGCCGCCGGGGCTCAGGCGCGACTCCATGTGTCGGATCGTGCCTTCGATGAGCGGGTGGTCGGGCGGGAGCAGCTCGCAGGGCGTCAGCGCGTTGAGGCCGCCCCAGAGGCTGCCGCTCGTCTTGCCCGGCGCGCCCGGTATCCAGCGGTAGCCGTCCTCGGCGATCGCGCCGCGTTCCATCGCGTTGAGCAGGTCGTGCCGCCCCGCCTCGTAGATGGCTTCAAGCTCCCGCGCGTCCGCTTCCCGCCCCAGCGCGCGGGCCGCCTCGACCGCCATCTTGTCGGCGTAGACGGCCCAGATGTTGTGCGGCAGGAAGACGCCGTACATGTCGTCGCCATCGTACAGACCGCAGTCTCCGAAGCCGCGCGGCATGAGACCGTAGGTGAGCGGCCGCGCGCCCTTCTCCAGCACCCGTGTGCGCGCCCGCTGCTGCTCGCGCCAGCGGCTGGCGGCCAGCATACGGGGGTAGACGCGCTCGAGGTAACGCCGGTCTCCGGTGAGCTTCCAATGGCTCACGATGAACCAGGTCTTGAAGCCGGAGCAACTCCACATCGTGTGGCCCCAGCCGCGGTTGTCGTCCCAGTTGCCATCCGGCTCCTGCAGCTCGAGCGGGAGGCGGTAGCCGCGCTCGGCCTCCCGGTGCAGGCCGAGCTGATCGAGGCTGATCGCGGAGATGGCGGCCTCGTGCGTGTTGGCGGCGCGGTAGACCTCGGTGCCGGGCACCGCGGCGATGTGCCCGCCCGCCGCCGGCTCTCGCATGATGAAGAGGTCTGCCAGGCAGGCGCGCCAGGCGTCGAGAACGCCCGGGTCGGGAATCGCGTACCGCGCCGCGCGCGCGACGAGCGCCCGCCACTCCCGCTTGCCGCTCTCCATGTCGGCCGCCCAGCCCCGGGCGCGCAGGGCGGCCAGGTCGGCGCTGTACGCGTGGTAGGGCCGCACGAGCCACGCGGTGCGTGTTTCCCCGGGCTGCAGCGTCCATGCCATCAGCAGCGAGCGCGGGCCCGTCGGCCGGCGGTCAAGCCGCTCCGAGGTGGTCTCCGCCCCGATCCCGACCAGCAGCACGCGGTCAGCGCGCTCGTTCCAGCCGGCGGTCAGGTGGTCGGCGCGGTGGTGGTCGGGCTCCAGCCAGCCCGGGTTCTCCCCCCACGCGCCGGATTCGCACCGCAAGGCGAATCGGCGCGGCGCGCCATCCGCGTTGCGCAGCTCCACGCGTCCGACTGCCGCCTCCATCCCGCCCATCAGCTCCACGGTGATGGAGCCCGCCGGGTCCTCGAAGCGGGTCAGGGTGGAGGGAAGCCACCCCTCGGCACGCTTCCAGGTGTGGCGTGCGAAGGCGCGCCCTTCCACCTGCGGCGTGATCGTGACGCTCCAGAGCGTCGGCGGCGTCCGGAAGATGGCAGGCGGGAAGCCGCGCAGGTCGTCGTAGCTCCACGCGAGCCGGACCGACCCCGGCTGCAGGTCCACGAGAGTGCGCTCGCTTCGATCCGGCCGGCCAAGGGTCACGCGATGGGGCGGAGCGAAGGCGTAGGCGAAGTCGATCCGGCTCGCGGTCTGCGGCATGGCGGGGGCTCCTTGCGCCGCCCAGAGGGCAGCCGATATCGTGGCGACGGCTCGCATCGCGGGTCCTCCCGGCGCGCCCGGGGCCGGGCGCGCTGGTGACCGGTTCGCGATCCGGCGCGCAATACCTGCCGGGGGCCGTTTGGGCGTGGTCCAGGTGGAGAAGGTCAGCGGAAGAGGCGCGGGACTTCCCGCGCCACTTGGAGGACCACCATCGTCTCGCGTCGGCGGTCGGCGCCGACCCGTCCTCGCGCGTGGATCGCCGATAGCCGCACCATCGTGTCGCGGTCGACCTGACGACCGATGGACGCCCCCAGCGCAAGGCGCGTGCCAGCCGGCTGGTGCCAGCGGGCGATCTGGGCGGTGATCTCTGAGCCAGCGGTGAGGGCGCGGTTCCATTGAACGAACTGCCCGTTGACGCCGCCGTCGGAATCGCGGCCGGTGACCATCTCCGCCCTCCACACGTCCTGGCCCATCTCGACCTCCGCGTCGAAGCCAAGGCGCGTCTTGTCGGTGAAGTGAACCAGGTCGTGGGCGCTCATTCCCATATCGCCGTGCTCCATGGTCGGATCGATGCCAGTCGCGAAGCGCGGCATCGAGGACCCGCTCATGGCGGAAAAGCCGATCGACACCCGCGCGCCCGACGGCAGGATCAGCCGGCGCGCGGCCCTCGCCACGAACGCAGGCCGTCCGTCGTTGTCCCCCCGAGGGCCATTGCCACCCACCAGCGCCAGCCACCAGTCGTAAGCGCCGGACATCCCCTCGACGCTCACTCCCCGATCGATCCGCACGCCGAGGCTGTGCGCATAGAGCGTCTGGAGCGGGCGCGTGTGGGTCTCGTAGGAGGTCAGGTTGCCGAAGGGGACCACGAACTGGCCGACGCGGATGTTCGGTCTGCCAAGGCCCAGTTTGACCACGGCGTACGCGTTGCCGAAGTGCATCTGGCGTCCCCGCCCTTCGGGTCCCGACATGCCGGTGGCATACGGCCACTGGACGGCGAGGTCGAGCACGTCGCGCACGCCGTCGCTCACCGTCGCCATCGTCTCGATCTCGGCGCCCATCAGCACGCCCTTCGTCTCGGCCATGGGATGTGCGCCGCTCGCATCGGTGCGCAGGAGCTGAAAGTCCAGCCTGCCGCTCACGTTCCACTGTGAGAAGCGCGCCCCGCCTCGGGAGGTCGGCTCTGCCAGCACCTGGGCGCGGCACAGGGTACCGGCGAGCGCCGCGATGGCGACCATCGACGCGGCTCTCACTCTGCGAACGCCTCCTGCGCAGCCGTCGTTTCCGCCGCCACGCGGCCGTCGGCCAGCTCGACGACTCGGCCCGTCGCGGCCGCCAACGCGGGGTCATGCGTGACGATAACAACGGCGAGGCCGTCATCGCGCAGCGCGCGGAAGATGTCCAGTATGGCGGCTCGCGACGCGGTCTCCAGCCTGCCGGTCGGCTCGTCCGCGAGCAGGAGGCGCGGTCGCCGTACGATCGCCCGTGCGATGGCGACGCGTTGCATGTCGCCACCATCCATCTCGTGGGGCAGTGCGTCGAAGCGGTGGAGCCCGACGCGCTCCAGCGCTTCGCGCGCGCGACGTCGACGGTCGCGCTCTCCAGCGAAGATCATGGGCAACTCCACGTTCTCCGCCGCGGTCAGCGTCGGGATCAGGTAGAAGAGCTGGAACATGAAGCCGATGTGGTCGCGGCGGAAGACTGCCAGGTCGCGCTCCGGGAGCCGGCTGATCTCGACGCCACATACGCGGACTGCGCCGCTCGTCGGCGTGTCCAGACAGCCGATCTGGTTCAGCAGCGTCGTCTTGCCCGAGCCAGAGCGCCCCACGACGGCCACCATCTCGCCGCCGTTCACCGTGAGCGAGACGCCCGCCAGCGCGTGCACGGTCTCGGCGCCGCGACGGTAGGTGCGCCACAGGTCTCTGGCGTCGAGCAGGGGCTCGTCCATGGCCGTCAGCCCTCTCCCTCGGTCATCCGGCCGTCATGAAGGTGAAGCACTCTGTCCACGCGGCCGGCGAGTTCCACGTCGTGCGTCGCGAGCATGATCGCCAGCCCGCCCGCGTGCAGATCGCGAAACAGCTCCAGGATGCTGTCGCGCGTCCGAGTGTCCACGTTCCCCGTCGGCTCGTCGGCCAGAAGGAGGGCTGGCCGGTTTACGAGGGCCCGCGCGATGGCGACCCGCTGCATCTCCCCACCCGAGAGCTCCGACGGTCGGTGCGACAGGCGATGGCCGAGCCCGACGCGCTCCAGTAGCTCGGCGGCGCGCGCGCGATCCTGGCGACCCGACCAGAGGAGCGGCATCTGCACGTTCTCGAGCGCGCTAAGCGTGGGAACCAGGAAGAACTCGGTGATGACGAAGCCGATCCGCTCGCGCCGCAGCCTGTCGCGCATCGTCTCCCCAAGAAGCACCCTGCCATCGCGCGCGATCTCAGCGCGGGCTACAGTGAGCGATCCTCTGGTCGGGACATCCATGCCGCCGAGAAGGTTGAGGAGCGTGGTCTTGCCCGCGCCGCTTGGCCCCAGCACCGCCACAAACTCGCCGGCGCCCATCCGGAAGCTGACGTCCCGCAGGGCTGTCGTGGTGCGCACACCGGTGCGGTAGTCCTTGCACAGGCCCTCGGAGACGATCAGCGACTCCCCGGCGGACCCGGAAGACGAAGCCGCGGGAGGAACGCGCGGGCTGGTCGAACCTGCTGTGCTCATGCTCCCCGGATGGCCTCGACAGGGCGCACCGACGCGGCACGCCATGCCGGGTAGAGGCCTGCCAGGACGCCCAGCACCATCGCGAGCGCCACGCAGCCGAGCGCGACGGCGGGAGACACACCGATGAGCGTTGTCTCCGGCAGCGCCGAGAACTGCGAAGCGATGGCGCGCCGCAGGAACCACTCCACGGCACGCGACGCACCGATGGCCAACCCCACCCCCGCGACTCCGCCGGCGGCGCACAGCAGCACGGTCTCCGCCCAGATGAGCAGGAAGATGTCGCGCGGCGCCGCCCCGATCGCCTTCATCATGCCGATCTCGCGCGTGCGCTCGAAGACCGTCATCAGGATGGTGTTCAGCACGCCTGCTGCGCCGACCGCCAGCGCGACGACGACGATGGCCAGCACGAACACGCGCGTTACCTGCATCAGCTGGGACGCGTTCTCCAACAGCTCGGAGAGCGGGAACACGTTCATGTTCCCCCCGAGAGCGCGCAGGTTCTGGGTGGTGCGTTCGAGACTGGCGGCGTCGATCCGCTCGGCTCGGACCAGCACCACCACGATCTTCCCGGGTAGCCCGAAGAGCTCTTGGAGCGTGCGCAGGGGCATGAAGATGAAGCCGTCGTCCTGGTTGCCCGAGCGCTCCAGTACACCGACGACGCGCAGATCCGCGTCCTGCTTCCCCGCCGCTCGACCCGACGGGCTCTGCCGCAGACGGAAGGTGTCACCAGCGGACAGCCGGAGTTTGCTCGCTACGGCGGATCCGAGCAGCACCTCGCGGGCACCGCCCCCGCCCAGGTCGCGACCCGCGATGGACCACCTCGGCCGGAGATCGCCGTAGCGCTCTGTGATGCCGACGAAGATGGAGCTGTCGCGGCCCTCGGGATCGATGATGGCGTCCATCAGCACCGGCGCCGCCTGCCGTACGCCTGGCGTGGAAGCGATGCGATCGGCGTAGTCCTGATCCATGTACCGCGGCCACTTGCCGCCGTGCAGGACGATGGTGGCGGCCTCATAGGGGCAGCCGCGTGGCACCACCAGAATGTGTGCGCCCAGGGCATCCATCTCGGCTCGGAGCCCGCGCTCGTAGCCTCTCTGGAACGCCAGCAGGGAGTAGAGGATCGAGACCGCGACGCCCACCCCCAGCAGCGTGAGAAGAGTGCGCGACCTGCGGCGGAGCAGGTTCTTGAGCGCGAGGCGCAGGTGATCGCCCATGGTTGCCAACTCCGTCCTCAACGCCTCGATAGGCTGCTGACGGCTGGCGCGCAGCGCCGGATAGACGCCGGCCGCCAGGCCGATGAGCAGAACGAACAGCAGCGTCATGACGACGATCCGAGGCTCGAACACGGCGAGGCGGGCGTGCGCGCCCACCGCCAGGAACCGTACGCGTGCCAGCGCGCCGACCACCGCGGACTCCAAGAGCCGAGACGAACCCAGGGCGATGACGAGGCCGAGGACCCCGCCGGCCGCCGTCATCAGCATCGTCTCCATCCACACTACGAAGAAGACATGGCCCTTGCCGGCTCCGGTGGCACGCATGACGCCGATCTCCCGGGTGCGCTCGAGCACGGAGAGCAGGACGGTGTTCAGCACACCGAGACCCGCGATGGCCACGGCGAGGACTACGATGGCAAGCACCAGAAGTCGGGCGGATTCCATCATTCGCTGCTGAGTGCCCAACAGCTCCGTCATCGTGATGACCTCGGTGCCCTCGATGCGCTGGAGCTCTTCCGTGACCGACCCGGCCTCTGTGGGGTCGGCGAAGCGGAGAGCAACCACCGTCACCTTGCCCGGCTTCCCAAACACCTGCTGCGCCACAGCCAGCGGAACATAGAAGAAACCGTCGTCCTGGGTACCCGTCGGCTCCAGAACCCCGAGCACCCTGAGCGCGCGACCGAGCTCCGGTACCCACACCTCCATGCCGGGCGTGAATGGGTCCGTCTGCTGCTTGATCACCAGCTCCGTCACGGCGGCGTCCGATCCGAGAACCACCCCGTCTCGCTCGCCATCCGCGAACCAGCGCCCTCCAGGCTTGAGCTTCCACCAGTTCTTCAACCGGACGGTGCGCGCGTCCATGCCATAGTAGATATCTGTGCGGCCGTCATGCACCGCGGCCGACAGGAACCCTGGCGCGCCGATCTCGACACCCTTGGTCGCAGCGACTCGCTCGGCGACCTCCTCCGTCAGGTAGGCGGGAGGCGTTCCGCCCTTGAGCAAAAGCGAGGCGGCCTCGAACGGGCAGCCCGGCGGAACTACCAGGGCGTGGACGCCCATTTGCTGAAGCTGGCGCTTCAGCGACACCGTATAGCCGCGGTTGAACGAGAGGAGCGTGTAGAGGACAGCGACAGCGGCCGCGATCGAGAACACCGTGAGGCCGGTTCGAACCCGCCGTTGCGTCAGGTTCCGCCAGCAGAGGAGCCAGAAGGACATCGCTACGCGCCCCGGCACGCCTCGAGCCGAAGAGAGCCGCGCGCCATCGACACCGATGGGCTGCGGAGCATCCGGGGCATGTCGCGCCTACCAGACCTTCGCATTCGTGGCGACGATCTCCACCTCGCCGCTCTCCGTGCGGACCACCTTGCCCGTGGTGCGGACGTGCTTGCCGGCCTGGCGGGGCGCCATCACGAACCCGGTGGAGGAGCTGTCCGCGCGGATCTCTCCCGTGGCGTCCTTCACGTACCACCAGCACCCGGTCGTCGGACATTCGCGAGTGATGCGGCCCTCGACGGCGACGCGCTTCCCGACATAGGCCTGAGGCGACTTGTGGAGATCGCCGATCCGCACCACGGGGGCCTCCGCTTGTGCCCTTGCCACGGGCACGGCGGGTGAGGTGGCCGGCTGTTCGCCGCTAAAGGCGTACCACGCCGCCGCGCCGACAACCGCGATGACCGCGAGAGCGATGAAGGCTGTCTTCACCGGGAGCCCTCCTGGCGGCCCAGGACGTCGTGGATGACGAGGATCTTCTTCACGGAGATCGCGACCGCCTGAGACGACGTCTCGTGCCCCTTGATCGGATCGATGTCCTTGCCGACGGCAATCGGCTCGTCAGCCGTCTTGCCCCGGAACTGCCGGAGGAACTCTGCCTGGTTGAGATTCACGGGCTCACGGTGCCGCTGCACCGCGACGCCGATCACCTTGCCGTCGGCGGCGATCGCGACCACCACCTGCACCGCTCCGTACCGACCTCGCGCCTGGTGCGTAAGTACCGTGCCCACCGCCCTGCGCGACTTCTGCACGCGGTAGAAGCGGAACTCGTTCTCATCCGGGTCGAGCCTCCCCCCGACCCGTCGCTCGATGACCGCAACCTGCTCACGCGAAGGTGCTCGGACCTCGGTGAGGTAGCTGCCGGCGCCTGGGAAGAAGGCGCGGATGTCGCGGTCCGGGTTCAGCCAGACGCAGAGGGCGCCTTGCGCCGGCCGTCCGCCGAGACCGATCGCCGCCGCAGTGATCAGTGCCCACCCCACCTCTCGTAACGCCAAGCCGGTTCCCCTCACGCCTATTGTCAAGACAAACTACATACGTGCGAAGAGTTCGAAGGCGTTACTTTCGCTAGGATTCCGCAGGTCACATCGGCCGCACTCACCGAACCCCCAGCGTCTCCTTGAGGCGGCGGTTCGCGTCGATGAAGAGCTGCATGAGCTTCGGCGTGAGCTCGCGCTCGATGTACCAGCGCTCCCCGGGCTTCTGGTCCACTGGCCGGTCCGATTGGTACGCCCACCAGTAGCTCAGCGGCACGCGCGCCTCGATGACCGCGTCGAGCGTGCGCTTGACCCAGGGCCACGCGGCCGGGTCCTCGGCGCTCGTGAAGTAGTCGGGCGTCTCCTTCCACACCTTCTCGTCGCTCTTCGGCGCGCCCAGAACGCCCAGCTCTCCGATCATGAGCGGCTTGCGGAGCCGGCCCGCGATCTCCATGTAGCCGCGGAGGTCGAGGTACGTGGCGCCCCCTCCCTCCGCACGGATCGCGTAGCCCGCCTTGTTGTTCGGGTAGTAGTGGATGTCGATGGTGTCGATGGGGGCCTTGGCATAGAGCAGCTCGAACCCGCGGAACTGCTCCTCGAACGTGTCGAGGTCCCACGTGCGCCGGGTGTAGAGGTTCCACTGGCTCTCGCGCAGGTTCGAGCCGCCGCTGCTCACCAGCCGGAGCGGGTCGCGCGCCTTGATGCTGCGCGCCACGTCGTCGAAGAAGCCGGCCACGTCCTTCAGCGTGGGCATCCGCTGGCCCTCGTAGATGCGGTCCCGGTCTCCGATGTCGGCCGTCAGCGTCACCTCGTTGGAGATCTCCCACATCAGGACCGCGCGGCGGCCCTTGTAGCGCGCGATCACGTCGTCCAGGTAGCGGTAGAGGAGCCGGCGCCCTCGCGACTCGCGGTTGGAGATGAGCTCCCGCATCTGCTCTTCGCCGTACACCCAGCCCTTGTCGGTGAGCTTCGTGTCGGTGAAGTTGGCGGCGCCGAGCGACCACACGAGCCCGATGCCATGCTTCTCTGCCAGCTCGACCGTCTTGTCGAGCGCCGCCCAGAGGTTCGGGCGCTTGGCCGGATCGGCATAGGATGCCGGCCCCTCCGGTCCCCACGGCAGGGCGAAGATGCGCACCGAGCGGAAACCCATCTCCCGCAGGTTGCGGAGCGCCTTCTCCTGCGCCTGGACCATCGGGTTCGCGTCGTCGAGCGTCCGGCCCGCCGCGAGCTCTTCGTAGAGGTGCCAGAAGAGGTCGAACTTGTTGAAGCTGATCTCCGCGAAGGGCTTGCCGTCGAGCCAGAACCGGCCGCCCCGGATCGAGAGGACGTCGTCGCGGCGGAGCGGTGGTCCGGCCAACGCGGGGCGGTCTGTCTGCCCGTGCGCTGCCCACGCGACAGGCGAGCCGATACCGAGCGTGATCGCGATGGCGGAGGCCAGAAGGGCAAAGCGCGTCGTACCGAACATGGCGTTCCTTTCATGGCAGAGCCGACGACCGGCGGCGGGCGACATCGGCCCACCTTCGCTCGGGCCGGCTCCAGGGATCCTTGTCATGGGCCGTCGGACCCTCGTCCGCTGCGCACCCAGGCAGAGCCCGATCCCCTCACGGCGATGCGAGGCGCCAACGGCAAGACGGCTGCCCGGCGGATCGCCACCGCAGACGTTGCTCCGGAGCGCGACGACCTGCGCGCGGTCCGTGACATCAGAGTGCCTAGTCCCTGCGGAGACCGTCGCAAGCCGCTCGCTCCTGTCCGTAGCGATGACGCCCGGCGCCCCGGCCGCCGACGTCCGTCCGGCTCAGCGGCCCCAGCCCGAGCCTGTAGGCACGGACGGCCTGAGGACCGACCGCACCGCGTCGAGGCGGACCGGGTAGCCGGCGTCGCGCAGCTCGAACAGGGTCGGGACGATCCACCCACCCTCCGCGTTCTCGTTCCACGCGTAGATCAGCACCGTGTTGGCCAGGGTCGCGCCCGGATGCGCCCGGACGAAGTCCAGCGCGGTCCGGAGTTGCTCCGCGATCTGCTCCGGCGTTGCCCTCTCGACCCAGTTGCTCTCCGTCGCGCCCGGGTACCAGGGCATCGGAGTGTCGAGGAACGGGCGAGGGTCCCACCCCGTGGTCACCGTCGGCACGATCTGCCGGCCCGTCGCCCGCAGGGCTTCCCACTTCCCCCGCTCGTGCGCCATGTTGGCGGCGAATGTGGAGCGGTCGGCCCTCGGGTTCACGTAGGCGCCGAGGGCGTCCGCGCCGCACTCCGCCGCGGGGCGAGCGACCTCCGGTCCCCATCCCATGAAGACGATGAACGGCTGCGCCTGTCGGGCCGCCCGGGCGCCGTCGCGCAGCGCCTTCACAAGGCCGGAGGCGCTGGAACTGGCGTCGAAGACGTAGACCAGCGGACGGTCGCCCAGCACCTTCTGGTAGTGGGGCTCGCGGAACTGCCCGATGAGCCACTCCCGGTCCGCGTCCGGGAGCGGGTTGGTGCCGAGGACGACGCACCACCGGACATCCGACCTGCGGGCGCTCGAAAGGTAGAGCTGCCTTGCCGTCGCGAGCCCGTCGCCCGTCGGGTACCAGTCGAAGGCCCAGTAGTCGATGCCGGCCTCCTTCGCGAACGCGATCTCCCTATCCATGGTGGCCTGATCGATGCACCGAGCCTCCACCTTTCCGGGTCCCAGAATGCGGGAGTAGAAGGGGAGCCGGTCGTGGTACTTCTCCGGAGACATGGCCCGCTCGAGGCCGAGCCCCACGCTGCTCCGGTCGCCGCACCAGCCGTCCCACCGGATGGCCCCCACGAGCGTGCGAGCTCCGCGCCGGCTGGCGTCGGCGGGAACCGACGGAGCGCGCACCGTGCGCTCGCGGGTGTCGACCCCGTAGAGCCCGAGCGTGGTCACCGATGGCGCGCCGTCCGCGCGGAGCACCCGCAGGCGCACGCGGGACGCCGTCACCGGAGCGAAGTGAACGACGTCCGCGGTCCCGAGCACCTCTCCCGCGGCGAACGCGGTCCTCCATCTGCGGCCGTCCCACGCATCGATGGCGTAGGATCGGATGCGGGGGACCGCCTCGCCGAGCACGCAGGTGTTGAACGTCCGACGCGACCCGAGGTCGACTTCGAGCGATCCCGGCGCCCGACGTCCGCGCGCCAGGTCGGCGATGGACCGCAGCGACAAGTCGTCCACGAGGATGTCGGCGGTGTGATCGCCCACGGTCTGAACGCCGATATCCGCCGCGTGAAGCGTGCCCGTCCACGTCAGGAACCGCTGTCCGCTCACGCGGGCAAAGCCGTTCTGCCCCAGGGGGCGTGTCTCCGTAAGGACCCATCGGTCACCGGCGGCGTCGCGGAGATGGATCACGGCAAACGCCTCGCCGGCCTCGCCGACAGCCTTCACGCGCGCGCCGAACGCGTAGAAGCCCGGGCCGTTGGCGGTGAGCGCTGCGCGAATGTCCTGTGATGGGGTGCCCCACCTCGCGGTCCGTTCCGTGACGAGGCAGGCGCTCGACCCACCCGCCCCGAGACGCGGCGCGATCGTGATGCGGCACGCCTGCGCGCTCCATCCCTCCAAGCCTTCCTCGAAACCCGGGTTTCGGAGCATCTCCTCCGAACACAGGATCGGTACGGGCGGCGGCGGAGGCGCCGTCTCCGCCAGCTCGACGCCGGCCACCCAGAGGGTCGTTCCCGCCGGCACCAGCCCCAGCCCGAGGTGCGGCGCGCGGATACCGCCGTCGCCCAGGGGGTCCAGCCCCGGTGCGAACCGGATCGTGTGCTGGCGCCACTCCTCGGACGCCTCGATCGCTGTACTGCCGCGCGCCCCCATGTCGCTCCAGGGAGGGCCATCGAGGAGGACCCCGGCCACGACCTGCGCCGGCCGCGACGCGCGCAGCCAGAAGGAGACGCGGTACCGGCCCCCTTTGCCGACCGCGTTCCTGGCGACGTAGTTGAGCTGGATGGCGGTCGCTTCCGTACCGGGGCTCTTCTCGATCCGCACCACCATCGCGCCCTTGCCGGCGGGGGTGGGCACGCTCGGGTCCGGTTTCGCGTCGCCGACGGTGGCAGCGCCGCCGCCGAGCCAGAAACCCACGTCGCGGGGCATCCCCTTCGCGGGCAGCACCCAGCGCCGAAGGGCCTGCTCCTCGTCGGCGCGCCCGGAGGCCGGGCAGAGGGCGCCCGCGAGCAGCGCGCAGCCGATCAGGGCGATCCTCGACCGCCACGGTCGGGTGTCGGTCCTTGCCATGTGTCCCCGCTCTCCCCTCACAGCGCGCTGCAAACCGCAACGTCGACGACGGCTGCCATGCGCGGCTCGCTTCGAGCGGCGCTTCCGTTGTGGCCGGGCCGGCATCGGCAAGGGGCCAGGTGCGCTCAGCCCGGCTGCAGGCCGCCCGGCCTGGCACCATGCTCGTCCGCGCCGCCCAGCCCTCGCAGAGCTACGTCCCGAAGACCACGATCTCCTCCGCTCGACCGCACGCCCGTGCGGCGCCGTGCGACGCGTCGTTTGCTACGCACCCTCCCAAAGGGCCGCCTGCTTTGACGCCGAGCCGCCGGCCGTGTTAGGATGCTGCGCACGACCGTGTGGCGACGGGACAACGCCGCGACGCTCGCCGAGAAGGGCGGCGGTATGGCAATGGAGGGCGGCCCGCGTGCGGAGCGCTGGCGACGCCGAGGGAGCGCGCCCCCCTTCAAGGAGGCCGAACCGTGAAAGCGCTCGTGATCTTCGCTGTGGCACTGGCGGTCTGCCTGATGGGCGCCCGAGGGCGGGGAGCGGAGGCGCCGGATGCCTACCTCGCCGGGTATCTGATCATCCCCATCGCGGAGCGTGTCGACGCGCGCTACGGCGCCGGCTTCTCCATGTACGTGGCCGCCTGGGAGCTGCTCGATCACTACCCGGGCCACCGCTTCCAGACGGGCCTCCCGGGCACGTGGATGTTCGCCCAGCCAGAAGGCGAGCCGGTCAAGGACGCGTATTCCGACATCGAAGGCGGGCTCGGCTGGTGGCGCGACACGCGGTTCCCCACCACGACGCCGAAGTTCATTATGGGCGGCGTGGCGCCGAACTTCAGCAAGATCGCGAACGGACCGTCGCATGGCGTGGGAACCTGGGAGGAGCCGCGGGGCCTGTACGATGTGGCCCAGCTCAGCCCCTGGCTGCTGTTCCCCATCGACGGCCTGAACGTCAAGCAGGGAGCCCGCGGCGAGCTCTTCGGCTACGGGTACCTGTCCCTGCCGCTGTCCGACCCAAGACGCACGACCGACGGCCACCCCGTGCCCACCGGCGGCGAGTGCTGGACCCTCTTCCTGAACACCGGGAACTTCAAAGGGCCCGTGGCCTTCTTCCTGCCCACCTTCTGGTCGCGCTCCGGTGTCGAGGACCCGCGTCTAGTGGGCAAGCTGCTCGACAGCCGTCCGGCCGACCCGAACCGGGCCGTGCAGATGGAGACGCAGTACATTCCCTGTCGGGTGGCGGAGGACTCGCAGGGCGTGATGTACGCCCGCATCGCGCCGACCTCGTTCCCGGGCGCCGCGAGGGGAGCGTCGGTGCTCGTGCATCGCGACACCGTCTATGATCGGTCGGCGCTCTGGGACGCCGTGTCCGCGTGGTTCGGCGGCGGACCGCCGGCCAGCGGCAACGTCTCTCCTTCGTCGGCCCACATTCGAACGTTCACGGGCAAGGGGTACGCGACATGGGAGATCTACGTCGCGGGGCCCGACGGCAACGAAACGAAGGTCCCGCTCGACTGGTCGGCCTTCGCGACCCCCACGGCGCCCGACCCCATGACCTATGGCTACCTCTGGAAGACGCCGCCTGCGTCGGCAAAGGGCCGGCTCGTGACCCTGCCCGAGTGCTTCCGGCTCGAAAACCGTGGCGACGCAAAGCGTGCCCGATGGGTCCCGGTGGCGGCCGGCGAGGTTCCTGAGGAGACCGGCCTGCGCCGGGTGGCCTGGCGGCGGCCCAAAGAGGACCCGCAGGAGCCCTACACCACGCCGGACGACCCGACGAGCTGCTGGAAGAAGCCCGGACCGGTCGCCGGTCCGTTCAAGGCGAAGCTCGGCGACGGCAGCGTCGTGACCTACTACTGGTACCGCTTCGCCGACCAGCCCGCCCTGCTGAATGCGGGGCTGACCGACGAAGAGCGCGAGCGCATGCAGCAGAGGGTCGAGAAGCTGCACCGCACGTGGTCCAGGGACCGGCAGTACCTGCCGCCGCCCACCGTGGGCAGACTGGCCGACCTGGACCCCGCGCAGATCGTCACGCCGCCGAAGGGGCTCGAGGTGGGGTACGTGCCCATCGCGACCCGTCAGGAGCTGCCCGCGCGCTGAGGGTCCGGCCGAACGACGCCGAGGGTTCCATCGGCGGCGCGGTCTGCCCAGGGGTCACCGCTCTCGGTCCGGCATGGGCGGCGCAGCGTCCGTGTTCTCCACGTTGTCGGAGAGAACCACCTGCCCCTTGCTCGCGTTGGCGATCCGGGCGGGAGCGGTGAACTCGCACCCCTGCACGACGGCCGAGATTACGCCCGGCCCCAGCGCCAGGTGCTCGCGCGGAACCCACCCCGCGGGGCCCTCGTGGTGCGTCCGCTCGCTGTTTAGGAAGAAGCAGTTCGCCATGCCCAGCCGGCCGCTTGGCATGTCGATGAGCGGCTTGTCGCGGTGGTCCTGCAGCGCGTAGAAGTGGCAGTTGCTGAAGGAGACGCGCGACCGGCCCGCGTCCAGACGCGCCAGCCCGACGCCGTTCCGGCCCGCCTTGCTTCCGAAGAAGCCGCAACCGGTGAAGCGGACCATGCCCGCGTTCGTGGGCCGCACGATGAGGTCGCCGTAGATCTGGCAGTTGGCGAAGCTGACGCCCGCGTGCGCTTGCGAGCCTTCCACGAGCACCGCTGTGTTGCACAGGTCCGGCCCGCCACCCGTCACCATCACGTTGCCGGTGGACGGGTTGGCATAGTTCGGGCTCTGCGCGCTGCGGCTGACGTCCTTCGGCGCGTGCTGCGTGAACCGGAACCCCACCCCGTAGCCGATGGCGAAGCAGTTTGTCACCAGCTCCCAGTCGGTCCGGCCGAAGATGAAGCCCTGCCCGTGCTCGAAGGTGAACTTCGCCACCTCGTCGTCTAGCGACAGGCTCCAGAACGGCCAGAGGTGGACGTTCTCGAGGCGCGCGACGTCGCCGCACTGGTCCACGTAGATGCCGCGGTAGATCGCCTGCGCGTTCAGGTTGCGGATGTAGTGGCGGGCGCTCAGGTTGCTGCCGAAGTCGACGGCCTGATAGGAGTTCAGGAGGAGCACGTCCACGATGGCCGCGTTGATGGACCACTTCTTCGCCGTCGCGATCATCCAGGGGTAGGCGACGGGCGGGTTCGTCTTCTTCTGGTTCGGGTAGAAGACCGTGAGCCCCTTCACGGTGGAGTTGGAGTTGAGGGTGAGGAAGGGCGGGCCGTCCGGCTTGCCGGCGTCCGCGACAGCGAGCAGCACGCTGCCTTCGAGGCGCGGCGCCTTCCAGTCGAAGGTGGCGGGTGCTCGCCAGTTGCCCTCGAGGGTCACGTTGTCGGGGACGACGAGCCGTTGGGCGATGAGGTAGCGGCCGCTCGGCACGCGCACGATGCCGCCGCCGCGCCGGCGGCACAGGTTGAGCGCCCGCTGGAACGCCCGGGTGTCGTCCGTGCGCCCGTCGCCCTTCGCGCCCAGATCGCGCACGCTGAGGCGGTCGCCGGGCGGCGCCGGCCGCGTCCGAGCCGTCGGGCCGGACGCGCTCAGGGCGGCCACCACGAGAGCGATCGCCAGCAGGAACCTCGCCGCCACGTCATCCATGGGGGCCTCCGTCACGCGCCGCCCCGTCACGAAGCGCTCTGCCGGATGCCGTATTCGCTCCCTTCGCCCGCGTTCCTCCCCGGGTGGGCAAGCTCGCGGCGCATCGCCGGCCGCGCGTACGGAACGAGGGAATGGCCTGCGCGCGTCGAACCACGTGACCGTCCGCAACGAGGAAGGGGCTCCATGCCAGCAGACGACACGCTCCGGCTCGCTCTTCGCGCGCGCGACACGCTGGCCGCGGCGGCCGACACGCTCTGCCTCGAGCGCGCGGAGCTGGTCACCGAAGCGCACGCCCGACACGAGGCCGAGCCTCCGCCGCTTCGGCGCGCCCTCGCCTTCGCGCACGTGCTCGACGGCATGACGATCGACGTGGCGACGAACCCTCTCTTCGCGGGCAACACCTCGTCCCGCCCGCGCGGATGGATGCTGCTCCCGGAGTACGGCCTGGTGGCCGACCCCCAGGTGCTGCTGGAGAACGAGGGGCTCGACGGCCTGATGGAGGGCGTGCCGGAGCGAATCCGCGCCTACTGGCGCGACCGCGCCCCCGGCGTCTCGGGCGGCATCGGGCACTTCGCGGTGGACCTCCGGCAGGTGGTCGAGGAGGGGTTCGACGCGATCGCCGCGCGCCTCCGCGATCGCGACGACGGCTCCGAAAGGCCCGAGAACCACTATCGCCGGGCGGCGGTAGCGGCCCTCGAGGCCGTCGTCCGATGGGCTCACCGGTGCGCGGACGCCGCCGAGCGCGCCGCCTCGACCGCCTCCGACCCAGCGGTCGGAGCAGCGCACGCGCGGGTCGCGGCTTCCTGCCGGCACGTGCCCGCGCGGCCCGCGCGCAGCCTCCACGAGGCGCTGCAGGCGATGGCGCTCGCGCACCTCGCCATCGCGATCGAGGGTCACGGCATGTCCCTCTCGATCGGGCTGCCCGACCGTCTCCTCGAGCCCTTCACCGACGGCGTCAGCGACGAGGAGGGCGTGGGGTTCGTCGCGGGCTTCCTGGTGGCGGTGGCGGGCAACGCGTTCCTCGGGAGGGGCTACCTGTCGCAGGCCATCACGATCGGCGGGCGCGACGCGCGCGGCAACGACCGTTGCGGGCGCGCCACGGAGTGGTTTCTCGAAGCGGCCGATCGGATGCGCTTCGGCGACCCGCCCGTCTTCGTGCGCTGGCATCGCGGGCTGAGCGAAGCGGTCCGCCGGCGCGCCTGCAGCATGCTCGCGCGGGGCGTGTGCATGCCGATGCTCGTCTCCGACGACGCCACCATCGCTGGGCTGGAACGGCTGGGGGTGGCCCCGGAAGATGCGGCGGACTACTGCGTCATCGGGTGCAACGAGCTGGGCATTCCGGGCCGCCTGATGGACACCGCCACCTGGCGTGGCGGGGTCGTCCTCCCTGTCGACGCTCTCCGCGAGGCGCTGCTCGCGACCGCGGGCAGGGACGACCCGCGGGACGCGCTGGACCTGATGCCGGCCTTCGAGCGCGCCCTCGCGGGGTCCCTCGTCGCGCAGCGCAACGGGTCGGCGCGGTTCTGGGAGCGCATGGCGCGCGAGCTGCCCACGCCCTTCGCCTCGGTGCTGATGCACGGGTGCGCAGAGGAGGGGCGCGACCTGCTCACTGGCCTCGCGTACCGGGTGGAGGGCACCTTCGAGCGCGGGTTCACGAACGCCGTCAACGCGCTCGCCGCCATCCAGCACGTCGTCTTCGAGCGGCAGGAGGCCACGCTCGACGACGTCCGCCGGAGCGTGCGCGAGGACCATCCCGACGAGCGGCTGCGCGACCGCCTCCTCGGCGCGCCGAAGTGGGGCGCGGACGACGAGCGCGCCGACCGCTTCGCGGTCCCCCTGCTGGAAGCGCGGGAGCGCGCCCTGACGGCAGCGGACGCGGCAACCGGCGCTGCGCGGCACTCCTCCTGCCACGTGGTGCGCAGCCTGCACCACCTGGATGGCCAGCGCATCCCCGCGACGCCCGACGGGCGACGCGACGGCGAGCCGCTGTGCGACAGCATTGGGCCGCCCGCGGGCGTCGGCACGCACGGCCCCACAGCGGCGCTCCGGAGCGTCGCGCGGATCGACGCTCCGCGCTTCTACGCCGGCGGGACCAATCTGAACCTGACGCTGCCCGCCGGGCGCACCTCGGCCGAGACGGTGCGCTCGCTCGTCGAGGGCTTCTTCGCCGAGGGAGGGCAGGAGGTCCAGGTCTCCGTGCTGGATCCCGACCGGCTGCGCGCCGCCCAGCGAAACCCCGCCGCGCACGCCGACCTCCTCGTGCGGGTAGCGGGCCTGAGCGCGAGGTTCGTGGAGCTCTCGCGCCTGGAGCAGGACGAGATCATCGCCCGGGCGGACCGGGCCGCCGCCCGGTAGACGCGATCGCCGCAGCCCGCCGGCCGTCGGGGCCCCTTGGGGCCGTCCGCCGCGGGGTGGGCCGGGCGACGACGTGCCCGATCTTCCGTGTGGCGAACGTCACTGTCGCCAAGTAGCGCCGCCGCCGTCCGAACTGTCGGCGCATCACCGCGCGTGCAGGTCAATGGGGGATCGGAGCACCGGCAGGTGGCAGCGCCGGAGGCCTCGGTCCAAAGGGAGACGACACCGATGGCAAGGAACGAAGGTCGCATTTGGAGGGCCGTGGCGGCGGTCGCGGCGCTCGCATGGCTGGCGGGCAGCGCGCCGGCTCTGGCACAGGGACCTCAGGGTCCGCAGGGGCCGGGCGGCGGTCGCCAGGGCCGCATGATGGGTCCCGGCGGGATGATGGGCGGCATGATGTTCGGGCTGCGGCCGCCGACCGCCACCGAGGTGCCCATGCCCGTGCTGCAGAAGGAGCTCGCGCTCTCCGACGCGCAGGTCGTCGCGGTGGAGGAGATCCAGAACAACCTGCGCGAGGCGCGCCGCGAGCTGATGCCGCGCCGCGAGCCGGGCGCCGGTCCGCCCGACATGTCGCAGATGCGCACGATGATGGAGAAGATGCGCAGCCTCAACGAGGAGGCCGGCAAGCAGATCGAGGCCGTGCTCTCACCTGAGCAGAAGAGGAAGCTGGCCACCCTCCTGAAGACGATGGACGACTACCGCGTCGCGGGCCTGCCGTACGAGGCCGCGCCCGTGCTGAAGCTCACCGCCGAGCAGAGCCAGAAGCTCGCGGCCATCGCGGCCAAGGCGCGCAAGGCCCTCAAGCCGATCGCCGACAAGATGCAGGCGGGCCAGGCCGACATGCGGGAGAACTTCCAGGCCATGGGCGAGGCGATGCGGCCCATCGGCGCGGAGACGATGGCCATGCTCACCGACGAGCAGAAAGCGGCGCTCCAGAAGTTCAACGAGGAGCGCATGCAGCGCTGGGGCGGGCGGCGCGGCCAGGGCGGCGGTCCCGGCGGACCTGGCGGCGGTCCGGCGGGTCCTCCTGCGAGCGAGTAGGAGTGCCCTGCGGGCGAGCAGCGCCCGCGATCGGGCCGAGGCGTAGCGCAGGGGGCGCGGCGGTGACGGCCGCGCCCCCTTGTCATCGTGGCAGCACCCCTACCGGCAGCCGCTCGGCACGAACGCGGCGCCCGAGGCCACCGCCGTCACCCGCCGCTCCAGAAACACCGTCATCCCGTCGGCGGCGGAGCCCACGCTGTCCCCGCTGGTCACCGTGACCTCGGGCGCGTAGGCGCCGGCGGCCTCCGCCTTCCTTCGCGCGCGCTCCCGCACGATCTCCACGGCGCGCTCCGTCGCTCGCCGCAGCTCCGCGAACTCGATCCGCTCCTCCGGCCCATAGAGGATGTAGTTCGAGACCACGCCCGGCATGATGACGACCTCGTCGCGGGCCACCACCTCCGTGCCGATCGCGCCCACCGCGTTGGCCACGTCGGCATGGCGTGGCACGATCACCTCGGCGTCGAGGCGCTCCCGCACGGGCGTGACGAGCACCTCGGCGGGCGCCCCGATGGCGACGATGGGCCGCCGCAGCGAGAGACGCACCCCAAGCCCGTCGCCGTCGCCCTCGAACGCCCTGTCTAGGAGGTACCGCCATTCGCTCGGGAGATCGCGCAGCCGCCGCTCCTTCGCCGAGACCTCGCGGCGCACAATCTCCTCGAAGAGACGGCGCTCCACCAGCCGGAGCAGGTCGTCCAGCACGCGGTCGGCCGGGCGCTCCAGCATGGCGGCGAAGATCGTCAGCGCACGGCGGGCCGCGTTCGCGTCCCAGCGAACGAACCGGCCCGTCACGTGCAGCAGGTCCGTCGGGGTGAGCGCCGACCGCTTGATGGCGCCGGCGGCCTCGAGACGCCCGATGGGCAGAAGCTGGTGGGACGGGACGCCCAGGCGGCGCGCGGCCTCGATGGCGGGAACGGGCTCCGCCTGGACCATCTCGAGGAGCGCGCGCTCGCGTGGCGTCAGATCGAGGACGGTGGGCGCGCCGCGGACGAGCACATCCATCGCCGAGGCGTCCATCGCCAACTGGTAGTACCGCGGGTGGAACCCGTCGAGGAAGGCGCGGACCGTCTCGCTCTGCGCGGCCACGCAGCAGATGGGGATGTTGCGCGCAGGCCCTACCGTGAGTTCGCGCTCGCGCGTGAAGTCGAACCGGCTGTCGCCGCCCAGGCCTACCGTGATCATATCGACGACGTCGACGCTCACCGTCCCGTCGCCCACGCGGGCGCCATCCTCGGCGATCGCGACGCGACCTTCGTGCAGGATGGCGCAGTCGGTGGTGGTACCACCCACGTCCATGACGAGCGCCTCGTCCAGCCCGGTGAGAAGGCGCGCGCCGCTCACGCTGGCAGCCGGTCCGGAGAGGATCGTCTCGATGGGCCGCGCGCGGGCGACGCTCTCGTCCACCGGCGTGCCGTCGCCCTTCACCACCATGAGCCGGCCGCTCACCGCGTGATCGGCCAGCGCGCGGTGCACGGACTCGATGAGCGACTGGATGACAGGCAGGAGGCGCGCGTTCGCGACGGCCGTTCGCGCGCCCTGCACGGCGTTCATGCGCCGGCTCACCTCGTGGGCGCAGACAACCGGCACGTCGGCCGTCTGCAGAACGATCTCGCGGACGCGGTTCGCTTGCTCAGGGTTGCGGGTGGTGCTGTAGCCCGCCACAACGATGGCCGAGCAGCGCTCCACGTCGAGCAGGCGGCGAACCGCGGCGCGGCAGGCCTCCTCGTCGAGCGGCTCCACCACCTCCCCGGAGATGTCCACCCAGCCCGGCACACGCACCGTCGGCTCGTGCGCGATGCTCTCGGCGAACCAGTCCCAGGGGCAGAGTACGATGAGGCCAACGCGGTGCCCGCGGCCTTCCACGATCGCGTTCGTCGCAAGGGTGGTGGAGAGCGACGTCACCTGGACGCGGGCGAGCTGTTCGGGCGGAAGTTGGTCGAGCGCCTCGCGGATTCCGATGACCAGATCGTGGTAGGTGGTGAGGGCCTTGGCCTTGGCAAGCACCTCCCGTGCGTGGAGGTCGTAGATGACCGCGTCCGTGTAGGTGCCGCCGGCGTCGATGCCGAGCCCGATTCCCTCCGGAGCGGCCCCGCCGTCATCGCGGGCCAGGAGGGCGCGCTCGGCGAAGGCGTCCGCCCCCGAGCCCGCCTCGTCGTCGATGGGCACCGCCGAGAGAACGCGGTCGTCACCGGTCGAGGCCGATCGGTGTCCGGGGGGCAGCACGAAGAAGCGTCCGTCGTTCCAGTCGCCGGCGGCAAGCGCGACGAGGAGCGACGCATCGCCGTCGATGCGCTCATGGTGCCAGCCGTTCACCTCCGCCATGCGCTCGCTGATCTCCATCGCCTCGTCGTCGCCATCGAAGCCCAGATGGATGTAGGCGGCGCGCGAGTAGTGCTGCTTCCAGCGGTCGAAGAATGCCAGGATGTGCTCGGCGTTCTCGGCCCCGTGAGCGCCGCTCAGCCTGTCGAACGCCGGGTGGGCCTCGTAGCCCTCGCGCCGGTAGTCGTGGTACAGATGGGCTGCCTCGCGGTGACGCGGATGGGTGGACTTCTCCATCCAGCCCAGGGTGTTGTAGAACGTGCCGGGGTTCCGGTGGAACTGGCGAAGGTAGGCCTCGGCCGACCCGAGGAAGAGCGTGATGCAATCGTGGGCGCGCGGAATGACGACCGGCACGTCGCGCGCCACCAGGCCGGCGGTCCCCCGCCCGCAGAGGCCGTAGAGGAGGGCGAACGCCCCGTACCCCTCGCTGGCGGGCGCGGCGTCGATCTCTGCTTGCGCGAGCCGGCGCAGGTCATGAGGGCGGGCGTGCAACCCTGCGTCGAGCACCTTCCACTCGATCTGGAGCGGGCTCGATTCGGCGAGCCGGCGGAGGTAGGGCTCGAACACCCCGCAGGCCACGATCTTCAGCTTCATGTGCGGCGCCACCACCTGTCGCGGAGGCCGCTCGGGCGGCCGTTCTGAACAGTGTACCGCCTCGGCAGGCCCGCGTTGACGCGTCCCCGGCGCCGTGGTAAACTGGGACGTGACGCGCGCGGCCGTCCGTCCGAGCCGCGAAGAGGCCAGGCTGGACGCCTGCCGGAGGTGCGCGTCGCGCGCGGAACCACGCTCTTCGCGGCAAACCCTGTCGCCGGGTCCGGTGGCGCCATGCAGATCGCCGAGCCTCGCTCCAATCGTGGCTTCTTCCGCGGCGCCTGGTCCGTCCAGGGGCAGGAAGCGACCTGCTGCGCGCGATGCGCGTGCCTGCCAGGCGGCGGCTTCCTTGCCTGCAACGCGGAGGACCGCGCGGTGTCACTGCCCGCTTTCCGTCTGAGCGCCTTCGGCTACTCGGAAGCCGGCTGGGACTACAGCTACCACGGCTTCTCCGGGTCCGGGTCGCACTGCACGCTGCGGGGCCAGGTGCGCGACGGTGTGTGGCGGTTCCACGGGCAGGCGGAGGGCCGCGCGCCTTGGCGGCGGTGGCGGGCGACCATCGTGCCGATGGAGCAGGGCTTCAGCTTCCGAGAGGAGACATCGGATGGGGCTGGGCCTTGGCGCGAGTCAGCGGCGCTGGAGTACATCCGGCTGGCTGACGGCTCGAGGTGAGGCAGCGCCCCGCCCGCCGGTCTCGACGGTACGATCCCCCAGCTTGAGGCTATTCCGATGAAAGACACCAGCCCGCACGCCGAGCCGCTCTTCCTCAGCCAGCGCCGGCTCACCGCCGGCGACACGGAGGCGCTCGTGCGCTTCTACGAGGGCCTGAGCCCGTCGGCCGTGTACGCCTTCGACCCCTTCGGCGGCGCGAACCGGGAAGCGATCGCGCAGCACGTGGAAGGCGTGGCGCAGGGCCGGCACACCGCGTGCGTGCTGGTGGACGAGCAGGAGGCCATCCGCGGGCACGCGTTCATCCTGAACGTGCACGAGGAGGCGCCGGTCTTCGGCATCGGGCTGCACGACGCCGCGCAGGGGCGTGGGTGGGGCCGACGCATGATGGCGGAGATCATCGCGGAGGCGGATCGGATGGGCGTTCCGCTGGTGACGCTCACGGTCTGCAAGTCGAACCACCGCGCGCGGGCGCTCTACCGCAGCTTCGGATTCCGCGAGGTGCGCGACCATCGCGGACGCGAGGAGAACGACAGCCTCTACTGCGAGCGGCGGCTGCAGCACGCCGTTCGGCGGGAAGCGGCGCGTGGCGTCTGACATCGACTCGCGTTTCTTCGCCCTGCTCCATCGAGGCGCCGGCAACGCTCCGCTCGACTGGCTGATGCCGCGCCTCACGAGCCTGCACCAGCGCCCGTGGTTCCTCGGAGCGCTGGCACTGGTGTGTGCGGCGGTGCTGTGGAAAGGCTCGCCGCGCGCGCGCGCCTGGGTGCTGTGCGCCATCGCGGCCGTCGCTCTGGCCGACATGGGCTCGCACCGCGTCATCAAGCGGTGGCTGCCGCGCGACCGCCCATGCCACTCGCTCGCCAGCGGCGCCCCCGTCGAGCCAGGCGTGCGGCTCGTGCCGGGGGAGGAGTGTCCCGGCTCCAGATCCTTCCCCTCGAACCACGCGGCGAACACCGCGGCCGCCGCGACGGTGGGCATCGCCTTCGGGCGGAGCCGGCGGCGCTGGTGGTGGCTGCTGCTGCCCGCAGTGATCGGCTACTCTCGCATCTACCTCGGGTACCACTACCCCTCCGACGTCTTGGGCGGATGGGCCATCGGGACGACGCTCGGGTTGCTGGCGGTGCTGCCGGCGCGAAGGTGGAGGCGGGCCGAGCCGCCGCCGGAAGGAGCCTCGGGGTCATGATCTCGGTTCTGGTTCTGGCGGCCGGCTTCGCGCTGGCGGCCCCGGCGCCCACCGACCGCCCGCCCAGCGTCCGGCTGGAGCGCGCGGGCGCGGGCTGGCGCCTGCTCCGCGACGGCAAGCCCGTGCGCATCCAGGGAGCCGGCGGCAACGGGCCGCTGGCCGCGCTGCGGACGGTCGGAGGCAACAGCGTGCGGCTCTGGGACGCGGAAGGGTCCGAGGCCGTCCTCGACGAAGCGCACCGGCTGGGTATGACGGTGGCTCTCGGCATCTGGCTCGGGCAGGAGCGGCAGGGGTTCCGCTACGCAGACCCCGATCAGGTCCGGCGGCAGGAGGACCGGGTGCGTCGGCTCGTGGAGCGCTACCGGTCGCACCCGGCGCTCCTCCTGTGGGGGCTGGGCAACGAGATGGAGGGCGACGGCGCGAACCCGGCGGTCTGGCGCGAGGTGGAGCGGCTGACGACCATCGTGAAGCGTTTGGACCCCAACCATCCCGTCATGACGGTCATCGCGGAGATCGGCGGCGGGAAAGTGGGCAGTCTGCACCGCTTGTGCCCGAGCGTGGACATCGTGGGCATCAACAGCTACGCCGGCGCCGCGTCGCTGCCGGACCGCTACCGCAAGGAGGGCGGCACGAAGCCCTACCTCCTGGCCGAGTTCGGCCCGCCGGGCACCTGGGAGGCGACAAAGACGCCGTGGGGCGCCGTCGTCGAGCCCACCAGCGCCGAGAGGGCGGCGAGCTACCTGCGCGCTTGGCGAGCCGCTTCCGCCGACCCGCTCTGCCTGGGCGGCTACGCCTTCACCTGGGGATGGAAGCAGGAGGCCACCGCGACGTGGTTCGGGATGCTTCTGCCCGATGGCAGCCGGCTCGGAGCGGTGGACGCGCTGCAGGAGGCGTGGACCGGCAGGCCGCCCGCCAACCGGTGCCCGCGCATCGCGTCGCTGCGCCTCGCGGGCGAGCCGGTGGTCGAGGCGGGCGCGACGGTCCGCGCCAGACTGGTCGCTTCCGACCCGGAGAACGACTCGTTGAGCGTCGCGTGGGAGTTGCGCTCCGAGGCCGAGCGCTACCTCACCGGCGGCGACGCGGAGCCGGAGCCGACGGCCTTCCCGAGCGCTGTGGCGCGCGGCGACCTGCAGGGCGCCGAGGTCCGGATGCCCGAGCGGCCCGGCGCATACCGGCTGTTCGCGACGGTCCGCGACGGCAAAGGCGGAGCAGCCACCGCCAATGTGCCGCTGCGGGTGCGCGGCGACGAGCGGCCCGCGCCGGCGGCGCGCCTGCCGCTGACGGTCTACGACGAGGCGGGCGACCCGAACCCGCCCTACGCGCCGTCCGGCTGGATGGGAGACACGGCGGCCATCGCGATGCAACCGGAGTGCTCGGAGCGGCCGGCACACGGCAAGACCTGCCTCCGCGTGGAGGTGCGCGCCACCTCCGGCTGGGCCGGCGTCCTGTGGCAGAGCCCGCCCGGTGACTGGGGGGAGCGGGCGGGAGGCTGGAACCTGGCGGGGGCGAAGCGGCTCGTCTTCCTGGCGCGCGGGGCGAAGGGCGGCGAGAAGGTGACCTTCCAGGTGGGCGGCCTGGGGCGCGACAAGCCCTACCCGGACAGCGCTCCGCCCGTGAAGCGCGAAG